>Ga0210044_10000106_pt1 | contig 114292 bp, 96 predicted proteins | sample CryGey13umfilter_2_FD_183959 | JGI IMG/M metagenome (GOLD analysis project Ga0210044, IMG submission 183959) | Groundwater microbial communities from aquifer in Utah, USA - Crystal Geyser 4/9/14 3 um filter (SPAdes) (version 2) | ecosystem: Environmental > Aquatic > Deep subsurface >... | reverse complement strand
GGAGATAGGAGATAGGAGATAGGAGATAGGAGATAGGAGATAGGAGATAGGAGATAGGAGATAGGAGATAGGAGATAGGAGATAGGAGATAGGAGATAGGAGATAGGAGATAGGAGATAGGAGATAGGAGATAGAAGATAGGAGATAGGAGATAGGAGATAGAAGATAGAAGATAGAAAGGAAACGGGGAGTTTATAAGAAATACTCATAGTTGACATCTCGAATATTTAGTTTTCCTCTGTTAACTTTTCAATCCTTATTCCACCCTGAGAAAAGAAGTTTAATTACATAGATTTGATAGTTTTTAAGGCTTCATCCACATGGGCTTTAAAATCTAACATAGAATTAAAAATATGACGGACAATACCATTTTTATCAATTATATAGGTAACTCTACCAGGTAAGATAAAAAGAGTTGCTGGTACATCAAATAATTTTCTTACTTGGTTTTGAGTGTCGCTTAATAAAATAAAAGGTAGTTGATATTTACTGGCAAATTGTTGATGAGAAGTCACAGAATCGCTACTAATACCGATAACTTCTGCTCCTGCTTCTTGAAATACGTCATAGCTATCTCGAAAAGCACAAGATTCGGCGGTACATCCGGGGGTATCATCTTTAGGATAGAAATAAATTACTACGGCTTTTTTTCCTAGAAAGTCGCTTAAACTAACGTTTTCTCCTGTGGCTGAGGGTAAAGTAAAATCTGGAGTGCGATCGCCTACTTGTAAACTTGTCATAATATAAAAAAAGAATAAAATAGTTTACTGTTAATTGTATCTAAAGTATGATGAGAAAGAAATAAATATATCCCATTCATTGAGTTTTCTCGAAAAATAAATTTCATGAGTTTTACATTTGCGTCTTTTTATCGTTTTTTAGTATTAGATAACCTCAAAGATTTACAAACTAAATTTTTGAATTGGTGTAATGAAAGTCAAATAAAAGGTACAATATTAATTGCCAAAGAAGGGATTAATGCTAATATTGTTGGAGAAAAAAAAGAGCTAGATAAAGTAATTAATAATATCAAAAAAGAGCTTAATTATGAATCATTAGAAATTAAATTCTGTGAAGTAGAAAAGATGCCTTTTAAGAGAATGAAAGTTAAAATAAAACGAGAAATCATCACTTTTGGCATTGATGAAGCTAATCCTAATATACAAGTTGGTACTTATATTAAACCTAAAGATTGGAATAATTTAATATCTAATCCAGAAGTAAAAGTTGTCGATACTCGCAATGAATATGAATATGAAATTGGCACTTTTAAAAATGCACAAAATCCCCATATTGATTCTTTTACACAGTTTAATGATTATATAAATAATAACTTAAATCCAGAAAAAGATGAAAAAGTAGCATTATTTTGTACTGGTGGTATTCGATGCGAAAAAGTTACGGCTTTGATGTTAAGTAAAGGTTTTAAAGAAGTTTATCACCTTGAAGGAGGAATCCTGAAATATTTAGAGGAAATCCCTCCCCAAGAGACTTTATGGGAAGGGGAATGTTTTGTTTTTGATGAAAGGATAACAGTTAAACATGGTTTAGAAAAAGGTAGTTATCAATTATCCCCTGAAAATGGACAGCCTGTGGTCACCCTTTAATTAATTAAAAATCAATAAGACTAGCTTTTAAAGCTATGTATTTTTATTATTTATGAATTAAAAGCTCAAAAAAATTTGTTTTTTACCTTGACTTTTTCTTCTTTTTTTGTAATAATATAGTATATGGTTAATAATAGAATATTTAAATCTATTTTCAAAAAATACAGATTTCCATTATTTTACTATAGCAATAAAAACAAAAAATGACAAGAAATTTTTCCTTCTTTTTTCGATTTTTTTTAGGGGATGACAAAAAAAATTAAATAGAGATAGATTTTGTCATAGAGACTAAGTGAAATTAATTGTGTGTTGACTTAAAGCAAGACGATATTTTATGTACATTATATTTTTCAAGTTTTGCTTATTAGAAAATCAACGGTTAAGGTATTTTACAGTCAAAAAAGCGGGTTTAAATCAAAAACTCAACGGGTATTATTTTTTAGGAAAAGTACGAGTATAATTACTATATTCCCAAGATTGAGAGGTTGATTGATTATTTATATTTCTTTTAAGGAGGGGAAAAAGACGTCTAAAAAATCCCCTAACTTTTTCCAACAACGTAAATTATGATTATCAGAAGAAGATAAATTATCTTGAGAGAGATTAGGTAATATTTGTTGATGTATAAAATAATAATAGGTTTCTTGAGCTTTATCTAACCAAAGATTTAATCTTAATTGTTTACCTATTTTGATTAACTTATCTATCAATTGAATATCTGTTTCTAAGGTATCAACTCTTTGTGAAGATAAGATTTGTTGAAGACAAGATAAAATTAAATTTTCAAGGGTTTTTTTACCTTTTGGTATCTCTAACTTACATCTTAAATAATCCGCTTCATTAGCAATAGTTTCTAAATCAGTTAAATAAGAATCTAAAATATCTAAGCTAGGATGATTAGTATTAATAGTCTCAATGACTTTTAGACAACGATAAGAAATGGCAACTTCTGCTGCTACTTGCAACTCTTGAGGAATTGGTACTTCATCCCGTTGAAAAGCAAGTAAAATACTATAATTATCTCGATATACTTGAGTATAAAGTTGATCAAGCCTTTTTTTCGTAGTAGTAGTTAATTTTTGCATAATAGATAGTCTTTCTTCAGCGAAAAGATGTTTTAAATCAAAGGATTTATTACCAAATAAACGACTCATAGTTAAAATTAAATCTACAATACTGGTTTGTTTTAACATCAAAAACAATTCTTCTTTCATTTGGCTATAAGCTAGACGACTAGAAAAAGGTTGAATACAACAATGAAAATCCCATCCTCCCAAGTGTAAAACCGCAAAGATAAAATGTCCTTTTTCCCAAGTTATATTAGATGTTAAGCATACTTGTCCTATAGTCAAAGTCAAAGAACCTATTTGTTGTTTTTGATAATCTAATTGTTGAGTAGAGTAACAATAGATAGTTTCTTCGTCTTGATAATTATTATATAAAGAACTGAGCGCATAATGAGCGGTTACTTGTTCTAAATTTACTTTCGAGGGTATTACCCCTTGACGATAAACTCCTTCACCGTTAGCATATTCTTTAACGTTACTTGGTGCATCAGCTAAACGAGTAATAAATTCTTTCTCTAATTGTACTCCAGCAATTTCTCCTACTAACTCCATGGCATGGGAAGCATAACGTAATATCTGTGTACCTTCAGGGCGGGAAATTTCTTCAAAAAACCAACCACAACTGGTAAACATTAATAAAGAGTTTTTTTGGATTTCTAATAATCGTAAAGCGTCAATTTCTTCAGCAGATGATAATTGATGAATACTATGGATGTTTAAAAATTGTTTAACATTGTCTGGGTTACGATCTAAAATAACTTTTATATATTCATCTCTGGCTAACCAAGGATTTTTAAAGTAGTTATAGCCAACATCTTCGTAAACTTTGGTTAATTCATCTCGTAACCAATTTAAAGTTTCTCGTAAAGGTTTACGCCATTTTTGATGATATTCACCGCCGCCACCACAACCACAATCATCTTTCCATCTTTCCACACCGTGATAACAACTCCAAGCGGTAACGGGTTTTAATACTACTTCCCATTGAGGGGTAACAATACTAAGATAATGCGCATAGTTGGTAACAGTCCACCCTTTTTGAGGAAATTCTTGAGTAAAAGCATAGGCAAGACATTTTTCTGTGTCTTTTTTATGATGCCCAAAGGTTTCACCATCGGTAGCCACCGAAATAATTTGTGATTGTCTATTATCTCCTCTTACGGCTGATTTTAGGCGAGAATAAAAATGATTACTACTTAATAAAACATCTCCAAAACCCATATCTCCAGAAATAGGGCCATCATAGAAGAAAATATCAATATAATCCTTTTTATTAACATAACATCGATAGGGACGAGTGGGATCAATTTGTCCTCCTCCTACTTCCTGCCATTGCTGATTATCTCCCATTTGCCGACACTTTTTAGCTTGAGTTGGCGCAAGAATAATAAACTTGATTCCCTCGGCAATTAATACTTCTAAAGTGGGATAATCTACCGCCGTTTCTGCTAACCACATTCCTTCTGGTTGTCTGCCAAAACGATGATAAAAATCCGCTTTTCCCCATCTTACTTGGGTATATTTATCTTTTTCGTTGGCAAGGGGCAAGATAATATGATTATACACTTGAGCGATGGCATTACCGTGACCATTTAATTTTTGACAACTAATTTTATCCGCTTCAATAATTTTATGATAGACTTCAAGATCATATTTTTCTAACCATGACATTAAAGTAGCGCCAATATTAAAACTCAGATACTCATAATTATTGACAATGCCGACAATATCACCATCATTATTGAAAATACGAGCAAAGGCATTATTACGATAACATTCATAAAAAATACGTTCATTCCAATCATGAAAAGGATGTGCGCTAGGCTGTCTTTCGATGACGTTAAGATAAGGATTTTCCCTAGGAGGTTGATAAAAATGTCCGTGTACTGTAACATAAACGCCTTCTGCTTGATGTAGAGGAGAGTTTTCTGGGATTAAAAGATTATCAGTTAAGTTATCGATGGTAGCAGTAGTCATGGACAAAAAATAAAATGTTTCTTTTACTATTTAACCTTAATTTTCTGATGGTAATTAATTTTCTTGTTAAATATCTGGATTCTATAACTATTGGGAGTTATTTTCATTCTCTATTTCTCGACAATTGTTTTGTTTATAATAAGTGGTAATGTAATCACTAAAATCCCCTTGAGTTATGATTGATAAACTTTTTGGCAAAAAAAAAGATTCTCCTTATACTATTCGTTGGCATGAAAAAATAGCAGAAATTCCTCAATCATCATGGGATGTTATGGCTTTACCCCTTTCTACTCCTTTCTTAGAATGGGAGTGGTTAAATAACCTTGAAACTTCTGGTAGTGTTCATCCTCGCACAGGTTGGCAACCTTGCCATATAACTGTTTGGCATGAACATAATTTAATTGCGGCTGCGCCATTATATATAAAAGGTCATAGTTACGGTGAATTTGTCTTTGATCATCAATGGGCTGATTTAGCTTATCGTTTAAATATTGAATACTATCCTAAATTATTGGGTATGACTCCTTTTACTCCTGCGGTAGGTTATCGTTTCTTAATGGCTGAAGGAGAAGACGAATTAAAAATTACAGAAATAATGGTTAATGCTATTGATAATTTTTGTTTTAAAAATAAACTTTCAGGTTGTAACTTTTTGTTTGTAGATCCTCAATGGCAGTCAGTAATTTCTCAATTTGGTTTTACGGCTTGGATGCATCATGGTTATATTTGGAGTGATAATAATTTTAATAATTTTGATGATTATTTACAAATATTTAACTCTAATCAAAGAAAGAATATTAAACGAGAAAGAAAAGCCGTTGAAAAGGCTGGATTAATTACTAAAAATTTAGTTGGTGATGATATTCCTCATTATTTATATCCCTATATTTATAAGTTTTATAGTAACACTTGTGATAAATTTTATTGGGGAAGTAAGTATCTAAAAAAACAATTTTTTGAGCAACTTTATCCTAATTATAAACATAGGTTAATGTTAGTTACCGCCTATAGAGAAAATGACGAAAATACTCCTGTGGGAATGTCTTTTTGTATTCGTAAAGGAGAGAATTTATATGGTAGATACTGGGGGAGTTTAGCCGAATTTGACTGTTTACATTTCGAGACTTGTTACTATAAACCTATAGAATGGGGAATAACTCAAGGTATTAAAATGTATGACCCTGGTGCTGGGGGGACACACAAACGTCGCAGAGGTTTTCCTGCTACTTCTAACTATAGTATGCACCGTTTTTATCATCCTAGAATGAATAATATTTTAAATCAATATATTAATGAAATTAATTTTAGTGCTGAAGAAGAAATAAAGGCAATAAATGATGATTTACCCTTTACTAAGAAAGATATTAATTTAATTGTTTAAATGTTTTTAAAAGCGTTAACACTAATAATAGTTTATTCTAACCATAAATTTGATTCCAATACTTTTATTTATGAGCTGTTTTAAGATAAAATTTTAGTTAAATATATTCCAATAGTTAACAAGTTTACCTATTATAATTTATCTAATTTTTTATCGATAGTAAAGGATTTTAATTTTTGAAAACATTGTGAATAATCATTCAACGGTTGAAAATTATCCAAAGAAAATTCAGGAGAAATAATCCCTATATTCTCCCTAGATATTTCCCCATCATTAATTGGTAAAATATTTTTTGATTCTTGGTTTTGGTATTCCTGACTAAAAATATCTTTTAACTCTTTATCTTCTTCTAAAAAAAAATTAGTCTCAGGTTTAATTAAACGACAAAATTCATAGTTAAAGCTTTGATTAATACCCCCTTTTTTTAACCATAAATTCAAAATTTGTTCCACAGAAACAGCTTTTAATCTTCCTTGATAAATAGCTTCTGTTATCCCTAAAGGTAGCCAATTATGAGGATAAATTTTAGTCCATTTTACAATTAATTCTCTAATATTATAACTACCTAAATCAAAGCTATAATATTTGATTAAAATAATAGTCTGTCGAATATGATTTAAACTCTCATTCACTGCTTTTTTTCAAGAGAAATACTTAGATAATATTTATTTTATCGGAATAAGTAAAAAAATACCTATTTATAAATATTTTTTGACTTTACCTTTACTATTATCAGCTATTATTTAACCTTGACTAACTTTAAATTTTTGTTTAATAATTATCTCATGTCTCGACCTGTTTTATATTTAGCTATCACAAATCATGGATTTGGTCATGCAGTACGAATGGCTACTATTGCAAATCAAGTTCAAAAATTAAACCCCGATATTCTATTAATATTAGTAACTACTGCACCTCGATGGTTGTTAGAATCTTATATTGAGGGAGATTTTATTTATCGTTATCGCGCTTTTGATGTGGGAGTTATTCAATCTGATAGTTTGACGATGGATTTAGCCGCAACTTTGGCGAAAATGAAAGAATATCGTCTTCGGGAAAAGGAAATCGTAGCAACAGAAGTAGAATTTATTAATATTAATCAAGTTAGCTTAATTTTAGCTGATATTCCTGCTATGGCTGCAACTATTGCCGAAAAAGCTGGTATTCCCTGTTGGATGATGAGTAATTTTGGTTGGGATTTTATTTATCGCGCTTGGGGTGACGAATTTACAGAAATTGCTGATTGGTTAACTCGTCGTTATCAAAAATGTCAGCGTCTTTTTCGTTTACCTTTAGCAGAAGAAATGGCTAGTTTTCCTCTGATAGAAAATATGGGTTTAACTGGCGGTATTCCTCGTTATTCTGAAGCTAAATTGCGAGAAAAATTTAACCTTTTTACCGAAAAAGAAAAAACTATTTTATTAACTTTTGGTGGCTTGGGAATAGAGGCAATTCCCTATGAAAATTTAAGTCGTTTTCCCCATTATCAGTTTATTACTTTTGCTACAAATGCACCAGATTTACCTAATTTATTTAAAGTTACTGATAAATGTGATCGTCCTGTAGATTTTATGCCCATATGTGGTAGAGTAATGTCTAAACCAGGTTTTAGTACTTTCGCTGAAAGTATGCGCCTAGAGATTCCTTTAATTAGTGTGACAAGAGAAGGTTTTGCCGAAGCAGAAATTTTGTTACAGGGTTTAAAAGATTATAGTTATCATAATATTGTTAATTATCAAGATTTTTTTGAAGGTAATTGGGATTTTTTGAATCAAGAATTATTACCCCCTCAAAGTAATGATAAAATAGCTAAAAATGGCACAGAAATAATTGCAAAAGAAGTTGTTAATTTTTTTGATAACTAAATTTTGTAAAATCTCTAATTTTCTCACAGATAAATTATTCCCCGTTTCCTTTTGAATTCCTAATTCCTAATTCCTAATTATCAAATGCCTTTAATTATTGCTGGAGAAAGAAGTGGCGTTGGCAAAACTACCATCACTTTAGCTTTATTATCATGGTTGAAAAATCAAGGGAAATCCATTCAATCTTTTAAAGTTGGCCCTGATTATATTGATCCCATGTTTCATACTGCTATTACTGGTTTACCTTGTCGTAATCTTGATCCTATTTTAACCTCTGAAGATTATATTAAATCATGTTTTTCCTATCATAGTCAACAAGCAGATATTAGTATTATTGAAGGAGTTATGGGGTTATATGATGGTGTTCCTACTCATACTTCTTTCTGTTACGGAAGCACTGCTCATATTGCTAAATTATTGCAAATTCCCGTTATTTTAATTATTGATTGTAGTAAATTAAGTACTTCTATTGCGGCAATTATCTATGGATATGTTAACTTAGATTTAGAAGTTAGAATAGCAGGAATAATCTTAAATAAAGTTGGTAGTGAAAAGCACTTATCTTTATTAAAAGAAGGGTTAAAAATATGTTCAATTCCCATAGTTGGGATATGGTTTAGAGAGAAATATATTGAGTTGCCATCACGACATTTAGGCTTAATTCCCACCGAAGAAATTACACTTCATAAACAAATTTTTAAACAATTAGGTATTCTCGCTGAAAATAGTTTCTCTTGGGATATATTAATGCCTTACTTTCAGGAAAAACAAAATTATTTTACTAATAAACTTGTCATTAATTCTTCCCATTTTACTCCTCAAAAAAAGTATAACATCAGAATTGCGATCGCCAGAGATAAAGCCTTTAATTTTTATTATCAAGATAACTTTGATATTTTAGAAAGTTTAGGAGTCGAATTAGTATTTTTTAGCCCTATAAATGATGATAAAATACCTGATAACATTCAAGGAATTTATTTAGGAGGCGGGTTTCCTGAAGTTTTTGCCTCTGAATTAGCGAAAAATATAACTATGATAAAATCATTAAAAAAAGCTATAAATTCAGGTATTTTTACTTATGCAGAATGTGGAGGAATGATGTATTTATCAGAAAAAATTATTGATTTTGAAAGTAAATCATGGGAAATGGTAGGAGTTTTACCTAATATTGCGATGATGGATAAAAAATTAACTCTTGGTTATCGGGAAGGGAAAATTTTAATCAAGAATAAACTCTTTAAAGATAACATAATTTTAAAAGGGCATGAATTTCATCGTGGTAAAAATTATCATGATTCTAACTCACCAATTATAGAAATTAAAGATTATTATACTCAACAAATATTATCTTATCAAGGATGGCAAATTCAAAATATTTATGCCTCCTATTTACATATTCATTTTGCTAATATTATTCCCCAAATAAAAATACTTGTAGAAGCAATTTTGTGATAATTATTGACAAGTAAAAAATTTTGTCATGATTTATAAACTATAAATATAATCTTAATTAGCCTTTCGGGAAAAAGTATAATTTATCAGAGTAAGTATTAGGTATTAAGTAAAATATTTAAAAATCAAATTATTGATACACAAAATTAAGACAGAATAATTGACAATAGATAATTAATAACTTATATCTTCTATATTTTTTGTTCATCGATAAATAAATGAACTATCCTAAAAAGATCATCTATAATTAAATTGAGATAGATAATTAAATATTTGTTTTTTATTGACAGATTAAATTTTTCTATTCAATGCTTAGTTAAAGGAGTAATTATTAATGAACATTACAAACAATTTAGCCACATTAGAGCAATTAATTACTAAAGTTAAAAAAGCTCAAAAACAGTATGCACATTTTACTCAAGCACAAGTTGATCGCATTTTCAAAAGAGCAGCTTTAGCCGCCAATGATGCTCGTATTCCCTTAGCAAAACTGGCTTGTAGCGAAACAGAAATGGGAATTATTGAAGATAAAGTTATAAAAAATCATTTTGCTTCTGAGATTATTTATAACAAATATCGAGATGAAAAAACCTGTGGAGTTATCGAAAAAGATGAATTATATGGCATTGAAAAAATAGCCGAACCTTTAGGCATAATAGCTGGAATAATTCCCACTACAAACCCCACTTCTACAGCAATTTTTAAAACCCTTTTAGCGTTAAAAACTCGTAATGCTATCATTTTATCTCCTCATCCGAGGGCAAAAAGAAGTACTGTTGAAGCAGCTAGAATTGTAAGAGATGCAGCCATTGCCGCAGGCGCACCTGAAGACATTATCGGTTGGATTGATGAGCCTACTTTAGAAGTATCTCAAGCCTTAATGCAACATCCTGAGATTAAATTAATTTTAGCAACAGGGGGCCCCGGTATGGTAAAAGCTGCTTATTCTTCAGGGCATCCATCCCTAGGAGTTGGTGCGGGAAATACTCCTGCCGTCATCGAAAAAAGCGCTCATATCAAAATGGCAGTATCTTCTATCATGCTCAGTAAGACTTTTGATAATGGAATGATTTGTGCCTCTGAGCAGTCGGTAATTGTTGAAAATGAGATCTATGACGAGTTTAAGGGAGAATTTGAACGTAGAGGAGCTTATTTCGTTCATTCTGAGGATTTAGAGAAGTTAAGAAATATTATCCTCAAAGATGGTAGAATTAATGCTGAGATAGTGGGGCAATCCGTGACAAAAATTGCCGAATTAGCAAATATTACCATTCCTGAAGATAGTAAATTGTTAATTGCTGAGGTAGAAAATATTGGTTTTAATGAACCTTTATCCTATGAAAAACTATCCCCAATTTTAGCAATGTATAGGGCAACTACCTTTGAAGAAGCTACGGAAAAAGCAGCTAAATTAGTTGAATTCGGAGGAAAAGGACATACTTCTTGTATTTATATTAGTCCTGAAAAACATAATTTAATCGAGTATTTTGAAGAAAAAATGGAGACAAGTAGGGTATTAGTAAATACTCCTTCTTCTCAGGGTGCTATTGGTGACTTATATAACTTCCGTCTTGACCCTTCTTTAACTCTTGGTTGCGGTAGTTGGGGCGGTAACTCTATTAGTGGGAATGTTGGAGTACATCATTTACTCAATGTTAAGACTATCACCGAACGACGAGAAAATATGCTTTGGTTTAGAGTACCACCGAAAGTTTATTTCAAATATGGCTGTCTTCCTGTTGCTTTAGGAGATTTAGCAGGAAAACATCGTGCTTTTATTGTCACGGATAAACCTCTCTATGATTTAGGGGTGACGGTAAAAATTGAAGGGGTTTTAGAGCAAATGGGTATCAAATATGATGTGTTCTATGATGTAGAGCCTGATCCTTCTTTAAGTACTGTTAATCGTGGATTAGCATTACTGAATAAATTTAACCCTGACGTAATTATATCAGTAGGTGGTGGTTCTCCTATGGATGCAGCCAAAATTATGTGGTTACTTTATGAACATCCAGAGGTAGAATTTGAAGGTATTGCTACTCGTTTTATGGATATTCGTAAGCGAGTTTATGATTTACCCCCCCTAGGCACAAAAGCTATGATGGTAGCCATTCCTACCACATCTGGTACTGGTTCAGAAGTAACACCTTTTGCTGTGGTGACAGATGACAAAACGGGCATTAAGTATCCTTTAGCAGACTATGCGTTAACTCCGAATATCGCTATTGTCGATCCTGAGTTAGTATTAAATATGCCTAAAAGTTTAACTGCTTTTGGTGGCGTTGATGCCCTTACTCATGCTTTAGAAGCCTATGTTTCTATTTACTCCACAGAATTTACCAGTGGTTTATGTTTAAAAGCCATCGGTTTATTGTTTAAATATCTTCCTAGTGCTTATCATAACGGGGCAACAGATGTTAAGGCAAGAGAAAAAGTACATTCAGCGGCAACCATTGCGGGAATGGCGTTTGCTAATGCTTTCTTGGGAATTTGTCACTCTTTAGCTCACAAACTAGGTTCACAATTTCATGTGCCTCACGGTTTAGCTAATGCTTTGATGATAAGTCATGTTATTCGTTATAACGCTACGGATGCACCTTTTAAACAAGCGATTTTCCCTCAATATAAATATCCTAACGCCCTTTTCCGTTATGCACAAATTGCCGATTATTTACATTTAGGTGGTGTTACGGAGGAAGAAAAAGTCGAAAAATTAGTGGAAGCCATCGAAAACCTAAAACGAGAAGTAGGTATTCCTGCCACGATTAAAGAAGTATTAACCATTGAAGATCAGGTTTTTTATGATTCCCTCGATAGTTTAGCAGAAGAAGCCTTCGATGATCAATGTACAGGCACAAATCCTCGTTATCCTCTCATTAAGGATTTAAAAGAGTTATATATTACTGCTTACCGTGGTTTTAACCTTGAATCTCAATTTGATAATTCAGCTAGTGTAACTACTGTTAAGTAATGATTAATTAGGAGTTAGGAGTTAGGAGTTAGGAGTTAGGAGTTAGAAGGGAAACAGGGAATACTGTAGGGGTGAATTGGTTTCACCCCCTTTTCAAGGGGAGGTTTTAAACTATAAATTTAAGCAATAGTTGCCAGAATATCTTGAGCATGAGTAGCAGTTTTTACTTTATCATCAACATGAGAAATAACTCCGTCACCATTAATAATATAAGTAACTCGTTTCGGATAACCGCCACCATCAACATCATAGGCTTGAGAGATACTTCTATCGGTATCAGCTAAAAGACTAAAAGGCAAACCATATTTTTCTTTAAATTTCGTGTGGGAGGCTTCGTCATCGTTACTAACTCCTAACACAACAACATCTTTACCTTGATATTCTTCATAATTATCACGAAAACCTTGAGCTTCAATGGTACAACCCGGAGTATCATCTTTAGGGTAGAAATATAAAACTACTACTTTACCTGCAAAATCAGACAAAGAAACAATATTACCTTTATCATCTTTAGTGGTGAATGCTGGTGCTTTAGTGCCAACGGTGAGTGTCATAAATAAATTCCCTACAATTAAATAAATTCTGTTTCTTACTCTACTTTACAATACTTAATGAAAGATGAAAATATTTTTTCCGAAAAACTTTGAACCTCAAAAACCGATTAAAATTTATGATCATCATGATATTATGGTGACATTTTTTTGCGGTACTATTAATCCTAGTCAATTTAACTTAGTAATACTTAGAGAACTTGGCATAATTCCTTTAGATTGGCAATTAGAAAAACCCATAATAAGTAAACCAGAGTTATTACAATTTTCTTTTAAAGAAGGCATAAATATTTTTATTGCCATAGGCAAAATATCTTTTATTATAAAAAAAGGAAGTAACTATGTTGATTTACAAAAAATTATTATTCGTTTTATCGATAAATTTAATAATTATAATTGGCAAAAAATACAGCTAAATATTAGACGTTTAATGTCTCTACCAGGTAGTAAAGATAATGGGGAAAAATTTATGAGAGAAATATTATTAAATAGCGATAAATGGGATATTTTAGGATTAAAACCAGTAAAAATGCAAGTCACTTTTCATTATCCATTTTTACAAAACCCATTATTAATTAATATCACTGATATTAAGGTTAAAACTAAAGAGAATAAGATCAAATCAGGTTTATTATTTAGAGGAACTTTTCATTATGCACTTGAACTAAAATCAACTATTAATAAAATCAATTATTTAAAATTAATTATCAATAATTTTTCTAAAAATATAGAACTTTTCAATACGATCATTGAAAAAAAGTTTTTAGTTTAAAAATAACGATTATAAATAAAATTCTTTCTTTTACTTAACAATAAAAAGTGATGAAAAATAACTTAATATGAAAAATAAATCTGTAAATTTTACTATTTAACCAGAGCTAATCATATTATCAACATAAGATATTGTCAAGATATTTACTAAAATTAATTGAATTTGATTGATGAATTATTCAATAAACAACATTTTAATATTTTCTTAATAATTATCCCAACTTATCATGAAAAAAAGATAAAAAAGAAAATTAAATTGAATTGGTAATCATCTTTACAACTAATTGGGATCAAGGAATGTTAGCTTAGACAGTATCAAAATAAATTAAATTTTAATAAACCCATCATCGTCATGGCTCAAATATTAGATGCGATTCCTCACAATGAAAATGATGCTATTTTATGTTGTTATGTTAATGCGACGAACCAAATTCAAATAGCTAGGATCACCAATATTAGTAATTGGTATTTTGAGAGAGTAGTTTTTCCAGGACAAAGATTAATCTTTGAGGCTTTACCAGAGGCTTTACTGGAAATTCATTCAGGAATGATGGCTAGTGCTATTTTATCTGATACGATACCTTGTAAACGTTTGTGTGTTCAAGAGTTAGAAAATGATGAAAAACAGAGGGAAAATCAAACAAATATTGACGATAAAGAAGAAAATACAATATCTTCAGATCTAGAAGCTATTATCGCTTAAAATAAACATAAAACCTCTTTTTTATGATTACTAAAACCTCTTTTTTTTATGTATAAAAAGTGATATTTTAAATAATTTTATATTAATATTTAGGGATAAATTTTTCTTGATTTTTATTCCTAAATAAAATTTAAAAATACATAGTTTTCTTTCATGCAATTACATTTAAGTTTCTCTATCTAAGTCAAAATGATTCGTTATAATTGTGTTTTAACCATCGCAATTATTTCAATTTTTATTTTATGGTGATTATAGCTGACGACATTAACCAGAAAATGCCTTTGACTCCCATTTTTAATCCAGAAGGAGATGATCGCATTGAGAATAGAACAGTCTGGTTTGGTAATACAACCAACTTAATGCAATTAAATGACGTTCGTTATTCATGGGCGATTAGTTTATATCAACAGATGCGCGAGAATTTTTGGATTAACTAGGTAGTCCAGTTTAAATCCCTTGAAAACGGTGGAACTCTGTGGTTTATTTTGCGAGAAAATTTGTTATTCTCAGGAAAAAATATCTGTCTAAATAGCAAATGAAAAGTAAGATTTGTTCTAAGTGTAAAAAACAGATATGTTGATGTTAAGGAAAGAAAAGGTATTCAGGGAATTAGATAAATGTATCCTATTGTGTTCTAATTGTCATAGAATTTTACACCACAGACAATACCGTGCCAAGCTGTTACAAATAACAGAAGGTGTAGAGACTAACGAAAAGCGGAAGATTTCCGACTTAGTAGAGTAGGCAGTAAGCGTTTGACTGTCGAAGCGGGGGACTCTTTTATATAGGTAAAAGATGATGATATAGTCCGATCCATAAGGTGACTTATGGCAGCTTGAATAAAGCGAGTTAGGAGTAGCGATCTTGACTGAACAAAAATGACCTCAAAAACTTGATATAACCCAAGATGTAACGGATTATTGGAATTTAACCATAGATGAGCGTCGTGCTTTTGAAGGTATTTTGTCTTATTTAACTTTTTTAGACTCTGTTCAAACTTGTAATATTCCTCACTTAAAAAGCTCCATTACAGCCCCAGAAATTAGCCTTTGTATGGCTGAACAAATTTCTCAAGAGGGGATGCACAATCACGCCTATCAATATATGATTGAGACAATTATTCCTAGGGATAAAAGAGATCAAGTTTATGATTTTTGGCGCACAGATAAAGTGTTATCGGCGAGATGTGAATTTATCGCTGGTTTCTATCAAAAATATATCGATAATCCTACTAAAGAAAATTATTTTATTGCCCTTTTAAGTGATTATTTATTAGAAGGTTTATACTTTTATAATGGCTTTATTTATTTTTATAATTTAGCAGCTAGAATGTTAATGCCGGGCAGTGCCGATATATTTAAAATGATTAATCGTGATGAATTAAGCCATGTGAGATTATATCAAAAACTAATTCCTGAAGCGATGCAAACTTTTAATTATTCTTTAGATCAAATTTACGAAATGTTTGATACCGCCGTCAATCATGAGTGTAAATGGACTAATCATATTGTGGGGAATAATATCTTAGGTATTACAGAATCTAGCACTGAGCGTTATACTAAATACCTTGCGAATATTCGTTTACGAGCTATTGGCTTAGATCCTCTTTATACTGATAGTAACTATAGCAAAAGTCCTTACAGTCATTTAGAAAAATTTTCCGACACCAAAAAAGAAGGTAATACAAAAGCCAATTTTTTTGAAGCTAGTGTTACCAGTTATATGATGTCTTCAGGGGTTTCAGGATGGGATGAAATTTAATCAAAAAAAGTTGATTGATTCCTCATTAATAATCATCCAAAATTGATATAAGTAAGCAAAATCATCTGTATCTTTACTCAGGGAGAGGCAAAAGGCAACAAAGATTCTTAGTTATTTTTATTAATTAAAATATATAATACCTAAATACTTTAATACTTAAACAGAAGGAGATTATTTTTAATTTCTTTCTGCCTCGTAAAATAATAACGTAAATCCTGAAGATAGGTTTTAATAAAGAGTAAAATACAATATTGGTAAAAATATTATCAATTATTGGGTTTAAACCTCTGTAAATAAATAGTAAACTAGAAAAACCTCCATGGAGGATAAATAACGAGAAAACTGGAGAAAAAAAGTAACAATGGGTAGAGTCGTTGGTATAGATTTAGGCACAACAAACTCAGTGGTAGCAGTTATGGAAGGGGGAAAGCCTCTCGTTATTCCCAATTCTGAAGGTAGTCGCACCACTCCCTCTGTGGTAGGTTTTAATAAAGATGGCGAGTTAGTCATTGGGCAAATGGCAAGACGACAAGGAGTGTTAAATCCTCAAAATACTTACTATGGCATTAAGCGTTTTATGGGGCGTAAATACAGTGAATTAAACGAAGAATCAAAACGTGTACCCTATACTATTCGTCGTGATGAGGTTGATAATATTAAAATTCGTTGCCCTAAACTAAAGAAAGAATTTGCCCCTGAAGAAGTTTCAGCGATGATTTTACGCAAATTAGCCGAAGAAGCTGAAAGATATTTAGGAGAAGAAGTCACGGGAGCAGTAATTACTGTACCAGCGTATTTCAATGATGCACAACGTCAAGCTACCAAAGACGCAGGAAAAATTGCAGGGTTAGAAGTATTGCGTATTGTTAATGAACCTACAGCCGCTTCTTTAGCTTATGGTTTAGAAAAAAGACGTAGTGAGAAAATATTAGTATTTGACTTAGGAGGAGGCACTTTTGATGTTTCTATCCTAGAAGTGGGTGATGGAGTTTTAGAAGTAAAAGCCACTAGCGGTGATACTCAGTTAGGGGGTAATGATTTTGATAGAAGAATTGTTGATTATCTTGCGGAGGCATTTTTAGAAGCTGAAAAAGTAGATTTACGGCGTGATAGGCAATCCTTACAACGGTTAACTGAAGCCGCCGAAAAGGCTAAAATTGAATTATCAGGAGTTAGTAATACAGAGATTAACTTACCTTTCATCACCGCTACAGAAGACGGGCCAAAACACATCGAAACTAGCCTCAGTCGTAGTAAATTTGAAGAATTATGTGGTGATTTAGTGTCTCGCTTACGCCGCCCTATTCAACGTGCTTTGAAAGACGCAGGATTAAGTCCAGTGCAAATAGATGAGGTTGTATTAGTTGGTGGTTCAACCCGCATTCCTATCGTTCAAGAGCTTGTTCGTAGTTTTATTGATATTGAGCCTAATCAAAATGTTAACCCTGATGAGGTTGTAGCCGTGGGCGCTGCCATTCAAGCAGGAATTTTGGGAGGGGAAGTCAAAGATATTTTACTCCTTGATGTGACCCCTTTATCTATAGGTGTAGAAACCATTGGGGGGGTGACAAAAAAACTCTTGCCTCGAAATACGACAATTCCCGTAAGACGTTCTGATATATTCTCTACTTCAGAAAATAATCAAACTTCTGTAGAAATTCATGTAGTGCAAGGTGAACGAGAAATGGCTGAAGATAACAAGTCTTTAGGGCGTTTCAAGTTAACGGGTATTCCTCCTGCACCCCGTGGAGTTCCTCAAATTCAGGTATCTTTCGATATTGATGCTAACGGCATTTTACAGGTAATCGCCAGAGATAAAACTACAGGTAGAGAGCAACGTATTATTGTTCAAGGTGCTTCTACTTTGTCACAAATAGAAGTTGATGCCATGATGAAGGAAGCCGAAGAATTTTCTAAAGAAGATAGAGAAAGACGGGATAGAGTAGAAAAACGTAATCGAGCTAAGGCTTTGACAGATCAAGCACAACGTCGTTTAAGGGAAGTTACTCTCGATTTTGGTAGTCAATTTACTAATCCTTACCGCCGAGATGTAGAAAATCTTTGTAGTGAAATTCTCGACAGTTTAGAAAAAGATGATGATCGCCGTTTAGACAGAAGTCAAGCCGATTTACAAGATGTTCTTTATGAGTTAAATCGTGAAGTAAGACTACAATATGACGATGAAAACGAGGGCTTTTTTGAGTCGATTAAAAAAACTTTCGTCGGCGATGATGATGATTATGACTATAACTCTAGGGAGCGAGTTTATCGTAATTCTGATACTACTTTATACGGTGCAAAAGTGCCTCCTAGTCGAGACTATCGAGATTATGACAACCCCAATAATTACGGTTATGGCGGTGGTGGTTTATCCAATCCTCGTAATCCTAAAAGCTCTCAGCCCACTTCTCGCTCCTCTCAATCCCCCCGTTATAATGATTATCCTCAAGATGGCGATCGTGAAACGGCTCTGCGCGATCGCAATGTATCAAGAAGTGATCAACGTTATAGTAAAGGAAAAAAACGAGACATTCCTTATGAAAATGGCTGGGAAGACGATGACGATTGGTTTTAACTAAAAAATGATTGTTAATCTTCAGGGAAAATTAATCTTTTTATATCCAATATTGACAAAGAGAATCATTATCAAATATTATGAAGAGAATAATCCTGTGAGGAATTAAAAAAGTGAAGAATAAGTTATTAATTGGTAGTGCGTTATTGTCTGTTATTTTCCCTGATATAGTATTAGCTTTACCAACTGACGACATTTTAGAGCAAATCGACAACTATCAAACAACGAAAAATCAAGCCCAAGTAACTTCAGTCTCTCAGTTAAGAGATGTATCGCCCACAGATTGGGCATTTGAAGCCTTAAGAAGTTTGGTTGAGCGTTATGGTTGTATTGTAGGGTATCCTGATCGTACTTTCAGAGGAAATCGTGCTTTAAGTCGTTATGAGTTTGCGGCGGGTTTAAACGCTTGTATGCAACAAATGGAGAGGTTAATTGCCCAATCGGAAGCTGTTACAAGGGAAGACATAGAAAAACTTAAACGGTTGATGGCAGAATTTGAAACAGAATTAGCAACATTAGGTGCTAGAGTTGATAACTTAGAAGGTAGAATAGCATTTTTAGAAGATCATCAATTTTCCACTACTACTAAGTTAAGTGGTGAAGTAATTTTTGCTTTGGGTAGTATTTTTAATGGACAAAAAAATAATGGTAGAGATAGTATTGAACAAGTACCAGTATTAGGAGATCGTACTAGAATCGAATTAAGTACCAGTTTTACTGGAAAAGATTTACTTTATACTCGTCTTGCTACGGGTAATTTTCCCGAATTTGCCGACACCGCCAATACTCAACAAGCCAGTTTAGCCTTTGCACAACCTGATAATAATGACGTAGCCGTAGAAGTTTTAAACTATAATTTCCCTATTAACGATAATATTACCCTTTGGTTAGAAGGTGCAGGTGGTGCATTTGATGACTTTACCAATACTTTAAGTATTTTAGATGGCGATGGCGGTAGTGGTGCAATCTCTAGTTTTGGTACTCGTAATTTAGTCTATTATCAAGGTGAAGGTGCTGGTTTAGCTTTAGAAGGAAAAATGGGTAGTTTTGGTTGGAGTCTAGGTTATTTAGCTACGGATGCTAATAATCCTGAAACTGGTAATGGCTTATTTAATGGCGCTTACGGTGCGATAGCTCAAATCGGTTATTATCCTAATGATAAGTTTGCTGTGGCTTTTGCCTATGGTCAAGGTTATAATACCTTTGGTATTGGTGAAAATAGTCGTCAATTTGCTCAAGTTGTTGCTGATATTCCTATTGACACTTCTCATAACACTTATGCCCTGACGATGTCGTGGCAATTAGCAGAAAAATTTGTTCTTGGTGCATGGGGAGGTTATTCTAATGTTAGAACTTTAGACTCTTTTGTTGATAGTGCCAATGATATATATGTTTCTCGTGGTAGCTCTGATGTATGGTATTGGGCAGCAACTCTCGGTTTTCCAGACTTATTCAAAGAAGGTAATTTAGGGGGTATAGTTGTAGGAATGCAACCTTGGCAAACTAATTCTACTATTAGAAACAATGGAATAAGATTAGGTGAAGATGATACTTCTTTTCATATTGAGGCATTCTATGAATATGCCATTACTGATAACATTAAAATTACTCCGGGTGTAGTGGTAGTAACTAATCCAAGTAATAATACTCGTAATGATGCTTTAGTTATCGGTGCTTTGCGTACTACTTTTACATTCTAAATTACTCTATCTTAAAAGTAGCTATATTTTAAACTACAAGAATGATTATTTTACGAAGATTAATTTTGCGATAATCCCTAATAATGCTGTAAAAGCAACGGCTATTAAGGTATTTAAGGGAGTATCTATACCATCTATTCTTTTTGTTAAACTGGTTTCGATAGTATCTAGTCTTTTATTAATAGTCGTTTGCCCTTCTTTTAATGTAGCTATATCTACTTTCATCTGATTTACGTTTTCTGCTAAGTTGTCTAGTTTCGTGTTGATTTGAGTTAAGACTTCTTTTAAATCTGTTTCGATAATTGTACTCATGTTAAAATTTCTTTAGTTAGGGTTTGCTGAATAAATCAGAAAGCTATTAAAATCAAGGCTTGGGGCATCGTTAAGTTAATAAAAAAGTGCGTAGTTTTAGGCATTTTTGCTCAAAAAACAGGGTAGTATTATACAGTTACAAACTCTAATTTCAAAAATCAAAACCATTAAAACCTTTGCCCTTTGCCCATTGCCCTTTGCCCTTTGCCCTTTGCCCATTGCCCTTTGCCCTACCCCTTCCTCAGACTTTTTCAGCAACCCCTAGTTATATGAATGATAAAGGAGTAGTTGGCAGCTACTCTTTTTGGTTTTATTCTAGCCTATACCTTTTATTCAACAACAGAAAATTAAAGATAACTTTTAATCTTATTAATAACTTCCTCCATAGTTAAATTATCCGTGAGAATTTCTACGGCATTATCTGCTTTTTTTAAGGGTGCAATTTCTCTGGTACTATCAATATAATCTCTCTCTTGAATATCCGCAATTAATTGCTTTAAATTAAGGTTACTTTCTCCTTGATTTTCTAAGTCAATTAATCGTCTTTTTGCCCTTGCTTCAGGGGATGCCGTCAAAAATATTTTTAATTGTGCATGGGGAAACACATTTGTACCAATATCTCTTCCTTCTGCCACAATTCTCCCTTGTATCCCATATTCTTGCTGTAATTTTACCAACTTTTCTCTAACAGCTTTTTGCGCTGATATTTTCGACACATTAGCCGTAACTGCTGTTGTGCGAATTGCTTGAGTTACTTCTATATCATTGACTTTAACGGTGACAGGAATTTTTAAATCAGAATTTGGTAATAATTCAATTTTGGCTAATTCTAATAACTTAGCGATGGCTTTCTCATCAGTAATATTAATCTGATTTTCCATGACTAACCAAGTAATGGCACGATACATCGCACCTGTATCAAGGTATAAAAAGCCTAATTCATGGGCTAAACGGCGACTAACGGTAGATTTTCCTGCTCCAGCCGGTCCATCTATGGCTATAATTGGTTTTTTCACAGTTAAAATTAGATTATCTATTAAACGAGTATTACCACAATAGGCAGCGATCGCCATTAAAGCAGAATTAGTTATTTTTGTCAAGGTTTGTAATGTTTCAGGATCAACTATTTCTATATATTGTAAAGTTAAAATAGGATGATTTTTAAATTGACTTTCGATAATTTTAATTAAATTTTTAGGATTATTTTCTCCTTTTAAGAAACTCTTTTTTGCTAACATTAAACTTTTAAATAATAATGTCGCTTCTTGTTTTTCTTCTAAAGTTAAATATTGATTTCTTGAACTTAAAGCTAATCCTGATTCTTCTCGAATAATATCACAAGATTTGATCTTAACAGCCATATTAAGATCATTAACAATTTTTTTGATGATTGCCACTTGTTGTGCATCTTTTTGCCCAAAATAAGCCATATTTGGTTTAACTAAATTAAAGAATTTTGTCACAATGGTTGCAACTCCTTGAAAATGTCCTTTTCGATATTTACCACATAACACTGACATCATTGAAACAGGAGGTATAATTAAAGTCATTTCTTGACTAAGAGTATTCATTTCTATCTCAGAGGGGATAAATAAGAGATTAACCCCTAATTTTTCACATATTTCTTTATCTTTCTCTAATTGCCTTGGATATTTGTCTAAATCTTCATCCATAGCGAATTGTAAAGGATTAACAAAAATACTGACTATCACATAATCATTTTCCGTTACGGCTTGTTTAATTAAACTTTCATGACCCAAATGTAATGCACCCATAGTAGGTACAAAACCCACCTTAATCTGAGAAAAAATTTTTGCTCTTTCTGTTTCTAAATTGACGATTTTAGTTACAATTAACATAAGAATAAAGTAAACCAATTAAATAAATTATGATTAATAACTTAGCTAATTTATTGTACCCTTTGATTTATCCTTATCAAAGTTTAACTTTTAATAATTTTTATAGAGAAAAAACTATGATTAATTCTACTTTATCAACAATTTTTGGGCGTATATTTTACGGTTTTTTACTTTTATTTCTAGCTTTTTTGTTAATCTTATTAACACCTCAACCTGTGAATGCAGAAATACTTAATTTTACTCATGCTGAATTAGAAGGAGAAGATTTTTCTAATCGAGACTTGACAGGTTCAGTATTTGCTGCTACTAATTTAAGAAATGCCTCTTTTGAAAATTCCAACTTAACCAACGCCATTATGACAGAAGGAATTTTACTTAACGCTAATTTACGAGGTGTTAACTTCACGGGTGCATTAATTGATCGTGTTACTTTTGATTTATCTGACTTACGAAATGCTATTTTTGTCGAAGCCATTGCTACTCGTACCCGATTTTATGATACTAATATAGAAGGTGCGGATTTTTCTGATGCTGTTATTGATCGTTACCAACTAAATTTGATGTGTGAAAAAGCAAAAGGGGTTAATCCTGTAACAGGAATAGCGACTAGAGATAGTTTAGGTTGTGAATAACAATTAGAGTCTGCTAAATTAGCCCTAAATTCAAGTAAATTTTCAACGGATTAAAATACTCTTAACCATAGACTCATTTTCTTTAATCCATTGATAAATATCTGTTAGGGTATTTTTAGCATCCTTTTGCGGTTGCCAATTTATTTTTTCTCTTATCTTACGACTATCGGTGATAAAAATAGGTACATCACCTTGACGATTTTCTTTTACTGGCTCAATATTGATGGAATTACCTGTTATTTCCTCACAAATTTTAGTAGTTTCTAAAAGAGATAAACTATTATCGATTCCTCCTCCAACATTAAAAGTTTCTCCTTGAAATTGATCTAATTTATTAATTTGTAAATCAATTAAATTTAATAAATCTTCAATGTGTAGAAAATCTCTAACTTGCTTACCTTTGCCACCATAACCAATATATTTTAAAGGTTTTTTAAAGTAATGATAAGCCATCCATAATGCAAATACCCCTTGATCTACTTTACCCATTTGCCAAGGTCCTGTCAAGACTCCACAACGATTAATTAAAGTACGAATACCGTAACTATCAGCATATTCAGCAATTAATAACTCAGAAGCTAACTTAGTTGTACCATAAAGTGATCTAGCTTTATCTAAGGGAAAATTCTCTGCAATACCATATTTAGAAGCACCGATAATAGTTTGTTTTTCCTTTAATTGAAAGTGTGTTTTTTCTTCCGTAAAATTCAGATTATTGAGATAAAAAATCGGATAAACTCTGCTTGTAGAAAGAAAGATAAAATCTGACTTCGTTTGTCTTGCTAACTCTAAACAATTTATAGTACCAATTAAATTCGTTTCTAACACATATTTAGGGGAATTATACCCTGCTAAGACGGAAGGTTCAGCAGAACATTCTAAAATCAAATCTGGTTGTAATAAACTTGCGTCTAAATCTGCAAGGTTGCGCACATCTCCGTGAATAAAGTTAATATTTGCTTCTTTAAGTCGGGGCAAATTAAGCTCAGAACCACGCCTCTTAAGATTATCTAGGGCTGTAATTTGCCAATCAGGATATTTTTGACCTAAACCTAATGCTAAGGCACTTCCGACAAATCCTGCACCACCTGTGATTAAAATTTTTTTTGCCATAACATTTATTTAACCGCTTTAATGAACATTTGACTACCTAAAAGATTCCAAAATATTGGTAATTTTAAGTAAAGAGATAAAAGTAAAGGTGAACTTGGATTTCCTTTAGTAGAATAAGGTAAAAATCGAGGAATTAAGACTTCTATTTTAAAGCCAATCGTGCTTAAAATTTCCTGTAAAGATAGGTGAGTTATGGGTAATTGATGATCGATAAAATCATAATATTCTTTATAACAATATTTAAAATTAGGTTGAATAATTAATAGTGAACCTCCTGGATTTAATAGTTGATAACAGACTGCTAAAATAGAGACTAATTCTTCTTTATTGCGTAAATGCTCAAAGAAATTAGACACAAAAATATGATCGAATTTACGGTTAAATTTTTCGGGATCATTTAAGTCTAAAATATTCATATTTAACACGGTGACGTTATCATCAGCGAATAATTTGGCATCGGGATTAAGATCGATTAAAAACTTTTCTTTAGCCTTAATATTATTAATAAACTCTCCGTACCCCCCCCAATGTCTAACACACTACCATTAGGGTTAATGTATGTTTGTAAAAAGTCTTTAATCAGGGTTTTCCAGAGTAATAATTTTGCTTTTCTTTGTTGTGGATCGAAACGATTATTATAAAGTTGTTGTAAATAATATTCTTGTTGATTGATAAGATTATTGTTCATAATTTTAGTTGGTATTAAATAGTTAATTTTATTTTAAAATATAGTTTGATTTTCTAGTCTTGAAATATTATCTTAAATTAATAAGCTATTTTTCTCGATTTAGTATGTCTTGAATCTGCTGATGTAATAAGGGAATTTGATAAATAATTACATTCCATACCAGATCATAATCTACTCCAAAATACTCATGAATTAACTTATCTCTCATTCCTGCCATTTGTTTCCAGGGAATGTGAGAATAGTCTTTTCTAAAATCATTGGGTAACTTTTTGGTTGCCTCTCCAATAATTTCTAAACTACGCACAAAAGATCTTTTTAAGGTTTTATCTTCTAAAAAGCTATCTTTTTCTAAACCTGCGGATAAGTCTAATAAATAATCAATTTCGTCTGCTATATGACACAAATAAACTTTAACGGAAAGAGACATATTCTACCTCCCCTAAAATTATATCCCGAAGATATGGACTCAAGGATTCAGGAGTTAAAACGTCCACCTTACGTTCAAATAAATCCTCAAGAAAAAAGCATAAATCCATAAAATTCATAAAGGTTTTCAACTCAGACTTAAATTCCACTAATAAATCAATATCGCTGTTTTCTGTGGCTTCTCCCCTTTGAAACGAACCAAACAACCCGCATCGCTTTACACCATAATTCTCTAATGTCTTTTGATGTGTCTGTAATTGCAGAAAAATATCCTGTTTACTCTTTAATAAAACTCTCATAATTTTAGTTATTAATTGATAGTTGAAGCTGTTTTTCTCGGACTAATTCTTCTCCTTCCCAACCGCCAATTACTTCTTCAAAAAATCCTTTTGCCCATCCTGTTGAAAGATCATTTTTTTTATTTTTAGATGCTAAAATCGGTTGATAAACTAAAGTTATTTCTAAATCTGTATTTTTGAGATGTTCAGGTAAAGATATTTGTAAAATACCGTCTTCTCTTATATAAGTTTTAAAACTAATTGTTTGCATTTTTTCTTCTCCAAATTATTTATTATTTTATAATATACAAATTTATAAACTTAATCCGAAGATTTAACTTTAATTGGTGTTTCTTTTCGCTGATAATCGCCCCTTGAAAGATGTTTTTCTAGCAATGTATAAAGCACAATAAAAAGGTATCTACTACCCATTTCTTTTAACTTTAATTTGGATACTCCTGCCGATCGATTTCTCCATGTAATAGGTATAATTGCATAACTATAACCTCGCACAATCGACTTTAAAGGAAGTTCTACGGTAAGGTTAAAATGATGGGATAGTAAGGGCGAAATTCCCTCAATCACCTCTTTGCGATACATTTTAAAGGCGTTGGTAGTGTCATTAAAATTCAAGCCAAACAGCACGGAAATAAACAGGTTTGCCATGCGGTTAATAATTAGTTTATAAAAAGGATAATTAATGACTTTGCCTCCTTTGATAAATCTCGAACCGAAAACGCAATCATAGCCCTCCTGCATTTTATTATAGTAATCAATCATATTTTCTGGACTATCGGAATTATCCGCCATGACGATGGCAACCGCATCTCCATTGAAATTTTCTAAACCACAGCGAACGGCAAAACCGAAGCCATTGGGATAGTAATTATTGATGTAATGTACTCTCGGATTCTCCTCATGCAATTCTTGTAAAAGGTTTTCCGTCTTATCCTTACTATTGTCATTGACTACCAAAATTTCATAGTTGATGGAGGCTTGATCGAGATGCTCACTGATATTATGGATAGTGTTGACGATGCAATCTTCTTCATTGTGGGCAGGAATTACCAACGAAAACAAGTTAATTTTTGCCCCTAAATCCCCAATTATGGGGACTTCTCTTTCAACTCCCCCAGACTTGGGGGCAGGGGGGCGAATTTCCCCAGACTTGGGGGCAGGGGGGCGAATTTCCCCAAACTTGGGGGCAAGGGGGCGAGTAGGGGAGCTATCAGGCAATAAAGCAGGGGTTAAGGCTTCAGGAAAATATGCTTCCTTGCCCTGATTTTTGCTACTGGTGAAGACAAAGCGATCGCTAATGATAAAATTGAGGGAAGCACTGATTAACGCCCCAAAAACCGTATTTACGCTGTAACTAACTCCCCAAAAATCCAATAAAGGAAATACAAAGAACACCCGTACCACGATCGCCGTTCCTGCAGATACATGATAGAGAGGAAGTTGTTTGAAAAGTACGTTAAACCAATTCCAATTACCGCCACGCCATACCCAAATACGATAGATAAAGAAACTAGCAATAAGAGAAAGTTCGATGGAAATTATATTAGCAACATTGCGTAAAAATGGGGTATCAAAACCTAGTTTTTCGATGAGTAGGAAGATAAGCAGTAAATTGATGGCGGTAGCCACACCACCTCCTAACAAAAATTTAACTACTTTTCCCGATAATATGTTGTTATTCATAATAAAAATTCTTAACTAAATAACATTATTTCATGAGCCAAAAATTGTGTAAAAATGTATAGGAATAAAACCACCAGATAAATCAAATAAATTAATAGACCAGATAGGTATCCTAATAAAAAATAAGGTATAAATAAGTAAAATAAAATAGATTAAATAATATCTTTTTATGTTAAAATTATTCTGAAAATAAGAGATTATCTTAGAGTAAATATGATAAATAGGTGCTATTATTTTGAATAAATCTTGATTTTTTTGATAACTATAAATCTCTAATTTTATAAGAATAGGAGTTAATAAACAGATGGCATAAGTTATGGAAATAATCATAAACCATCTCCCCCAATCAAAGGCAATTATATAGAGAATAAAAGAAGCAAGAAAAGGAAGAAAAAAATACTTAAAACTAAAATTAATAGATACTTCTTGAGGTGAAAAAGATAAACTTTCATTCTTAATATATAATCTTCTATTTTCTTCTTCTACCGTCTTACTAATAGTAATCTCTGACGCTCTCATTAGAATAATTGTACTTAAAAAAAATGCAGTTATCCAACTTAAAAATCTTAAACCATTATCATGTAAAATATTTAGCTTAAAAGTTGCTTTTATAGCTTCAAAAGTAGAATAAGTATAATAAGATAAAACTTCAGGTAATTCTTGACAATCAAGAAATAGATTAGATTTTTGCCACGATTGACAAATTGACATAGCTATTTCTTCATTTCCTTTAAAAATCATAGAAATTAAGCAAACTAAAATAGTAGGAGAATAAATTAATAAAGTATTTTTGACGACTTGTATTGATGAATTATTTAACCTTAACAAAGTAAAAGTTATTAATATATTTAAAGGCAAAACTAAAAATAATATTGCTTCATGACTCAAAGCCGTAGGAATAGAAAATAAATTGTAAAAAATAAATAATTGATAGCAGTATTTATCGATAGTTTTTCGATTTAATTCTTGTTTTGCTTTATTTATATCAGATAAATATAGAGAGTTAACTGTTTGAGAAACTAGCCATAAATTTATTAGCAGTCCGAAAAAAAATAAATATTCTTTTCTACCTAAACCACCAAGAGAATTGATAGGAAATAAAATTAAACAGGGTAAAAATAAAAAAATTAAAATAGTTTCTATTGTTAATACCTTTAATGATTTATTAACTTTAATTAAATAAATTATTGACCAAACAAAAAATATTAGATAAAAAGAATAAATTACCATAAAAAACGTTTTAGCATTAGTTAAATTAAGGTTTTCTCTTAACCAGAAAATAACACTTCCTGTTAATCCCCTGCGAACAAATCCTCCAGCATAATTAACCAACCACTCTGAATAAACATAATTATATAAATTAGCAAAATTTCTCACGGTTGAAAGATAATAGCTGAATAAGGTAATAAAAATAATGAGAAATACTAAAAAAATAATCTTTTTAATAGATGTTTTTTCAGAACTGGTGAAATAACTATATAACTTGTATTTTTCTTCTTTATTAGTCATATTTAATTGAGTTTATTAGTATTAAGTGAAAATGGTATTAAGTAAAAAAATGTCCCGATTGGTGGGCAGTGCATCGCCCTACAAAGTTGCCTTTCTCCTGTGGGGGTGGGGTGAGGGCTACCATCTATGGAGGTTATTGGTGTAAATTTCCTGTAGAATATCCTTAACGGTATATTTAAACTGCCAATCAGGATAGTGACTTTGAAACTTACTTACATCGCTAATCCACCAGATATGATCGCCAATACGGTTGGTTTCGCTATAACTCCAATTCATCTTTTTCCCCGTAATCTCCTCACAAAGTGCGATCGCCTCTACCATAGAACAATTACTAAAACGACTGCCACCGATGTTATAAACCTCAGCAATACGGGGATTTTGATAAAAATGATAAAAGGCATTAACCAAGTCGTAACTGTGGATATTATCCCGAACCTGTTTACCCTTGTAACCATAAACCTCATAATGATTGCCCGTTATGGCACATTTCATCAGATAGGATAAAAAGCCGTGTAACTTAGTGCCAGAGTGATTTGGACCTGTTAAGCAACCTCCCCTAAAACAAGCGGTTTTCATCTCGAAATAGCGTCCATACTCTTGTACTAATACATCTGCCGCCACCTTAGAAGCACCAAAGAGAGAATGTTTCGTTTGATCAATACTCATAGTTTCATCAATGCCCTTAAAATAGGGATGATGAGAGTCGATTTCCCATCGCAATTCTTCTTCTTGAAGGGGTAAATAATTAGGGCGATCGCCGTAAACTTTATTGGTAGAGCAAAAGATAAAAACGGCTTGGGGGCAATATTTGCGGGTACTTTCCAATAAGGTTAGTGTACCATTGGCGTTGACGGTAAAATCAGTATGGGGATCATTTACCGCCCAATCGTGGGAAGGTTGAGCTGCCGTGTGGATAATGAGGCTTATATCACTACTATATTTTTCAAAGATAAGCTCTATCGAAGTTCTATCCCTAATATCCACGTCAAAATGCGTGTAGTTTTTTTTGTAAACACTTAATAGATAATTTTTATTCCACTCTGTAGAAGCATCTTCCCCGAAGAAGACTTGACGCATATTATTGTCAATGCCTAACACATCAAAACCTAACCCTGCAAAGTATTTTACCGATTCTGAACCGATTAACCCTGCTGAACCAGTTATTAATACAATTTTACTCATAATTTAATTTGTTTGATTAAACTTTACTAATTACTTCTATTGGTGAAATTTTACTACTAACAATAAACAAAAATATTTATAATAGGACTTTTTCAAAAAAATGTAAAATATTGTAACATTAAGGAGCTAATCGTTGAATTTCCCACTCAGATTCACCTTGTACCCGAGAATAAAGAAATCTATCATGAAGTCTATTTTCTCTACCTTGCCAAAACTCAAAACTTGAAGGTATAACTCGGTAACCGCCCCAAGAAGAAGGTAATGGAATTTCTTGATTATGAAATTTTTGTTTAATTTCCTCAAACTTTAGTTCCAATATTGTCCTTGAAGTAACAATACTACTTTGTTGTGAACACCATGCTCCAATTTGACTACCCCTAGGACGAGTGATAAAATATTTTAAAGATTCACCTTGAGAAATTTTGACGGCATTTCCTCTTATTTGCACTTGACGCTGTAAGCCAATCCAGAAAAATAACAAACATACTTGACTATTTTCTTCAATATGACGAGCTTTTTTACTTTCATAATTGGTGAAAAAAACAAATCCTTGACTATCAAAATATTTTAAAAGTACAATTCTTTGTATAGGTTCACCCGCACTTGAAACCGTTGCTAAACTCATGGCATTTGGTTCTGGTAAGTTTGCATTACAGGCTTGTTGAAACCACAATTCAAATTGTTGATAAGGATCTACATTGAGTTGTTCTCGTCTTAAACCATTGAGAGTATATTCTTCCCTAAAATTAGCAAGATCCATTTTGTTTTTATTTATTTAATATTTTTATCTTTAATGAATACACAAATTCAAAAATTACACTTATTCCAATTATCAGATTGTCCAATGTATTAAGTTGAATTGATATTTTCCTAATCAAAATTAATAGTACTTTTTATCTTACATTAACTTCTCATAGAGCATCCGTAACTTTCGTCATGAGTTTAATACCCTCAAACTGAGATCTTTACATCAGATCAAAAATAAGTGGATAAGCAAAAGTCAAAAAATCAATTTTAATCCCTTTACCCTTTACACCACCGAAATTTTATACCGAATTTAGGTTTTCTTGGATTCAGTGTGAGTAGTTAACATAGGTAAAATAGAACCATCAACAGAAGTAATTAGAAGTTATCAAAGTGATATAATTGCTTAGTCTAAAGAATAAAACAGAAATTAATTTCTGGCAAATATAAAGATAAAATGCTCAATCCTAATTTAGAAGCCATAGAACTTAATAAAGATGAGTATGAACGCTATGCTAGACATATAATTTTGCCTGAAGTCGGCTTAGAAGGGCAAAAACGTATTAAAGCAGCGAGTGTACTCTGCATCGGGACGGGGGGATTAGGTTCACCTCTGATTCTCTATTTAGCCGCCTCTGGTATCGGTAGAATTGGTATTGTGGACTTTGATGTGGTTGATACTTCCAACTTACAACGACAAATTATTCATGGTACATCTTGGGTAGGTAAACCAAAGATTGAATCTGCCAAATACCGAATTTTAGAGATAAATCCCTCTTGCCAAGTGGATTTATACGAAACTCGGTTAAGTTCAGAAAACGCCCTAGACATCATTGCACCTTATGATATAGTCATTGATGGTACAGACAATTTCCCTACTCGTTACCTAGTGAATGATGCTTGTGTATTGTCCAATAAACCTAATGTTTACGGTTCGATATTCCGTTTTGAAGGACAAGCAACGGTTTTTAACTATGAAGGTGGCCCGAATTATCGTGACTTATATCCAGAACCACCACCACCTGGAATGGTACCTTCTTGTGCTGAAGGTGGAGTTTTAGGGGTACTTTCGGGGATCATTGGCACAATCCAAGCTACTGAAACCATTAAAATTATTTTAGGTGCAAAAAATACCTTAAGTGGACGTTTGTTGTTATTTAACGCATGGGAAATGAAATTCCGTGAATTAAAATTACGTCCTAATCCTATACGTCCTATCATTGAAAAATTAGTTGATTATGAGCAATTTTGCGGTATTCCCCAAGCACAAGCCCAAGCAGCTAAAAGTGAAAGTGAATTGCAGGAAATGACTGTAACTGAACTTAAAACCCTTTTAGATAGTGACGCTGATGACTATGTTTTAATTGATGTGCGTAACCCTAACGAATATCAAATAGCCAAAATTCCTGACTCTGTATTGATTCCTTTACCTGATATTGAAGACGGTGACGGAGTTGCAAAAGTTAAAGAATTAATGGAAGGAAAATCACGGTTGATCGCTCATTGTAAACTAGGTGGACGTTCGGCAAAAGCCTTACAAATTCTAAAACAATCAGGCATCGAAGGCATTAACGTTAAAGGTGGTATTGCCGCTTGGAGTAAAGAAGTAGATTCTTCCGTGCCAGAATACTAATTTTGCTCCCTAACCCAAAAGTTTGGGTGAAAAAAGTCCCCACCATTGGGGATTTAGGGGCTATGATTTGAGATATAGTTTTTATGCAAATTTCTCTTATGAAAAAAATTTTTAAATTAACAACCTTTATTTTGGTTACCCCTTCTCTATTTACGTTTGTTTTTCCCCATAGTGTCAAAGCTAATAATCAATTTGATGTTTGTCTTCAAGAATTAACCTCCTCTGGAGTAGAAGTGAAACAAGCACAAACTGGTTGTGCAGATGCTTTAGTACCTAGGGAATTATCCACTTGTGTTCGCAATATTAGTACTAATACGGATATTAAAGCCATTGATGCCCTTAAAAGTTGTTATCAAGTAAGACGACCTTTAGATATGGGTAATTGTGTGGTAAATATTAATCGTAATAGTATTTTAATTCCAGCCTCCTCAGCTAAAATTGAGAAAAAAGAAACGGAAGCGATGGCTGAATCTCCCATAAATCAATTTGCTACTGAAGATGGGAAAAATAATTCAACCGCTAAAGTGTCCCCCGTCATTATGGCATTAAATACTTGTCAAGCTAGTCTTTTACCTGCTAGACATTCTGAATGTGTGATCGCTTTATCTCGTACTCCTGAAGTAAAAGATCCCATTCAAGCGATGGAAACCTGTTTAAGTGCGGAGGATTTTCCTAGAGATTTATTTCCTTCTTATCAGCAATAATGCCATAAGTGAACAGTTAATAATTAATTACTTTAACTTTTTAATTATTAATTGTTCATTATCTATTATTCTTCGTCCCAGTCTTCCACTACAATTATGTCACTGACGGGGTCTTGCATGGAAAAGCCAAAGGCTAACAATTCTGATTTAAGAAATTTCCATTCATCCCCAAATAATAAGGCAATTTTACCGATGTTATCGTTAGGTAGAATAATTTGAGAATTTACAAGAGAAGATACTTTTTGTTGCAATTTCACCATAGGATGAAGTACTTGCTTATGAACCATAAACTTTTTTAATATTACTAATACTGTGATATTGACTGTTGATTAATTATTTGGTTAAGCTTTCACGAGAAAAGAGGTTTTTCTCTCATTTTTCAATAAGCCTCGTGATCAACGCTTTATTTTCAACACTAACTGTAAGCAAATTTGAGTAGAAAATTATTGCCTACAACGTATTATATCACATCAAAATATATTTTGACAAGATTTTTTTTTAGTTTGGTTCACCGAAAATAATAAGAGAGCGTCCTAAATTTTTGATTACTTGTGTAGTAACATCGCTAACAGCTAATCCTCCTGCGGTACGACGACGTATAGATCGTAAAATAACTAAATCAAAGTCATATTTATTGGCGGTATGAATAATTGCTTGAGCTGGATCAGGGTAACGGAGTATTTTAATAGTAGTGGGAATTTTTGCGGCTATTTCTTTAACAGCAACATTAACTGTAGATTCAAAAATATCTATTTGCTGTCGGCTAATTTTGCGTTCATGAACATGAAGTAATGTTAGACTCCCTTGATTACTTTGCGCGAAAATAGAAGCGAAATGAATGGTATTAAGGGTTTTTTGATCTAAATTTTTAATGGGAACTAATATTTTGCTGATATTAAGGGGATCTTCTAATAATTTTACTACGGCTACAGGACAATGAGATGACCAAAATACATTATCAATTAAATTTCCAAATAAACGAGCTTGAATAGTGACATTAGGACTCCATCCCATCACAATGAGATTAGCTTGATTTTCTTTTGCACTACGGGTAATGGCTTCGGTGAGATCATCATCAATGCGAATAATAGGTTGAACAGATACTTTAAATTCTTGACTATAACGCAAAGCTCTTGCCATTAATTTGTTACTATTAGCTAAGGCAATTTTTAACTCTGGTTCATCCATGTGAACATGAGCTTTGGCAACGGATAAAGGCATGACTAAACCTGATTCGTGACGAGCTAAGATTGAGCCAATTTCCATGAGAGATTTTTCTGTATTAGGATTGGAGACAGGGACAATAATTTTGTAAGGTATATTTATCTGGTTATCTTTGGATTCATCGTCAAAAAATTCTGAAGAATCGATTAAGCTAATATCAATTTTAGGTTGAAATAAATTCCGTGCAAATTTACCCGTTAAAATTGGTCCTGCTACGGAGGTTATTAACATCATCACGATAACAGCATTAAATACTGATTCCGATAATAAACCAGCGTTAACTCCTGCTAAAGTTGCGGCTAAAGTGGCAGCTACTTGAGGTAAGGATAATGACCACATAGTGAAGCATTGATCCCAACTGTATCTATAAATAAGTTTAGGAATTAAGGCAGCGATAAATTTAGCAATAAATAAACTACTTACAATGGCGGTAGTTAAGAGAAAATCTTGGCTCAAAGTGGTCATAAAACTAGATACTTGAAGAAGAAGACCAATGGAAACGAAAAAACAAGGTATAAATAAAGTACTACCAACAAATTCGATTTTTTCTTTAACTGGCCCTTTTCCTACCACATCATTAACGGCTAAACCTGCTAAGAATGCACCAACAATTTTATCAACATTAATAAATTGAGCACCAACGGAAGCGAGAAAAACAGCTAATAAAACAAATAAAAATTGATTACTTTCTTCATCTCCTGTGCGCCGAAAATACTCTTTTCCCGCTTTGTCGAAACCATATAAAACAATAGCACAATAAATTCCTAAACTGGCTAATTGAATAATTAAAGTGCTTAAGGTAAATTCTCCTCCATGAATAGAGATACAAATAGCTAACACTAATAATGCCGCTATATCAGTAAAGATAGTTGCTCCAATGGTAATCACAATAGCTTCATTGGTTACTACGCCCAAACGATTAACAATGGGATAACCTAAAAGAGTGTGAGATGCTAATAAAGAACCTAATAAAATGGAAGCATTGACACCCATATTAAAAGCTAAACCGACTAATGTACCCATAATTAAAGGCACAATAAAGGTACAAAAACCAAAGGTTAAAGAACGATTTTTACTCTTGCGAAAATCCTCCAAATCAATTTCTAAACCTGCGACAAACATCAAATAAATTTTACCAATATCCGCTAACAGTTTCATCGATTCGTTGTCGTGATCTAATAATCCTAAACCTTCACCACCAAAAACAACTCCTGCTACTAATAAACCAACTAATCCGGGTAATTTTATTTTTTCAAAAATTGGTGGAATAGTTACAATTATAAGTAGAAGAATAGTAAAAGTTACAATAGGACTTTTAGGAATTGTAAAAAAAAATTGTTCCATATATTTAGTAGAATTTACTTTAATGTTTTTATATAATATCTTAATTTTAAATAAGTTTTTTTATGTAATCTACAATGCAATTATTAAGAGATTCTCAGTAATATTTTTTCTAGTTAATAATTTACCAGATCATTGTCTTTTTTCTCTTGAAATCTTCAAGTTATTGGAAAATGGCTAAATATTTTAGTAAGTTAAAGTTTAAATAATTTTGATTTTTCATAGCTATAACTAAAGTTTTCAGAAATTTTAAGCATTATTTGACAACAAATCTATTTTACACAGATTTATGAATATAAATTCTTTTTTATTATTTTTATGAGTATAATAAATATTAACAATATTTTGATTCATCTTTCATTATTATTAAATTTATATATAGACAAATAATATACTTTATATCTTTTACTATTTGACTTAAAATATTTAATGACTTTCCTAAAATTGATTTATATTATTTAATAATAACAATAGATAAAATATTATATTGATCTTTAAATTATGATATTATAGGTTATATTAATTAAATAAATTATTACCCTTAAAAATTTTCTTAACTATGACCGTTAGACTAGATAAAGTATCCAAAATTTATAATTAAGTTCCTGTAGTTAATGATTTATCTTTTGATCTTAAAAAAAGAGAAATTTTCGGTTTATTCCTACCAAATAGTACAGGAAAATCTACTACTATTAAAATGTTAATTATCACACACTATGAAAGAAGTAGAATTTATGTGCGATCGCATCGGAATTATTGATAAAGAAAAATTGATGGAATTAGTGACATTATCAGAGTTTAGACACAAATATGAGGAAGGAATTTTAGTCAAACAAATGGGAGAGGGTTTTAAGTATGATTTCCCATCCATAGAAGAAGAATAACTATATCATCGGCATTGAGGACAAAACTGGTATGATGATAAGACCGTCAAATTTAGAAGATATTTTAGTGAAGTTAACTGGTCATCAGCTATAATACTATTTACAATGTTAAGCCTAACGACAAATAAATAGATGAAAACAAAAAAAAGTAAGAATCGAGTATCTATATCTACTGTAGCTTTAATTATTGCTGGAATAGCAGGAGCGACAATTTTAACTCCCAAGCTAGTAACTCTTTTAGGGGATGTAGTTATTTCTCCCACGGTAGAAAAGACAGAATATCGACTTGATGCACCTTCGGAGGTTTTACCCTTAGCAGATATTCCTCCAAAACAACGTCAAACAGCTTTAGAAGCTATCGCTGGAGTTGAGAAACCATCTTTAGACAGAAGTAGAGCAAGATTTTTATTAGCATCGGATATATTAAGAAGTGATTTTGACGGTGCAAAAGCGTTAGATTTTTTAAAAAAATTAGAGAAAGAATACCCAGTTTTAACCCCTTATATATTATTAAGAAGAGGAAGGGCTTACGAGTTAACAAATGACACGGAAAAAGCACAGGAAATTTGGCAACAATTAGTCACAGAATTTCCCACTGAATTAGTAGCAGCAGAAGCCTATTATAAACTTGGTAATTATGAACCTAACTATTGGCAAGAAGCTATCAATAGGTTTCCTCAATATCCTCGTACCCATGAAATTGCTCGTAAATTATTAGAAAAAAACCCTAAACAAAAAAACTTATTATTCTTATTGGCAACCTATGATTTATCACCACAAACAAAACCAATTTTAGATAGATTAGTAAAAGAATTTAGCAAAGAATTACAACCATCAGAATGGGAAATTATCGCTAATAATTATTGGCAAAATGGGAATTATTTACAAGCATCTAAAGCCTATGAAAAAGCTACATCTACCCCTGAAAATTTATATCGTATTGCTAGAGGTTATCAAGTCTCAAATAAAAAAACCGAGGCAAAAAGTTTTTATCTCAAATTAGTCAATCAATTTCCTGATGCACCCGACACTGGTTTAGGATTAAGAAGACTTGCTAGTTTAAATCAAGGGGATGAAGCTATATCTTATCTAAATAAAGTAGATAAACGATTCCCTAAAGAAGCGCCTAAAGCCTTAAGCCAAAAAGCCACTATCTTAACGTTATTGGGTAGATTTCCCGAAGCAACTCAAGTCAGAAATCAACTTTTGCAACAATTTCCTAACTCTGATGAGGCTGGGGATTATCGTTGGCAAGTAGCACAAGAATTTGCCAGAAGTAATAACCTTGTTTCTGCGTGGCAATGGGCGCAACAAATCAGCGTCAATAATCCTGATAGTGATGTCGCACCAAAAGCTGGTTTCTGGGTTGGTAAATGGGCAGAAAAATTAGGGCAAAAAGAAGAATCGGCGAAGGCTTTTCAATTTGTTTTACAAAAATATCCTCACTCGTATTATGCTTGGAGATCTGCTGTAAGATTAGGCAAGGATGTTGGGGATTTTACCACCATTCGCAGTTTACCATTAAAAGTGGTAACTCCTCAAACTAGACCAATTCCTCCTGCTGGTTCTAATATGTTTAAAGAGTTGTTTTTAATAGGAGAAAATCAGGAAGCTATTGACTTATTTAGAGGAGAAATCGGTAATAAACAAGAAATAACAGTATCAGAGCAATTTATTCAAGGATTAATAAAACAAATTCAAGGGGAAAATTTACAAGGAATTAATACTATTTGGGAATTAAAAAATCGTCGAGATAACACCGAAGATTATCAAGAATGGCAAATATTAAGAAATAGCCCTGAATATTGGCATGGTTTATTCCCTTTTCATTATGAAGATTTAATCGTAAAATGGTCAACAGAAAGAAAATTAAATCCGTTTTTAGTAGTGTCTTTAATTCGTCAAGAATCAAGATTTGAGAAAGAAATTAAATCTCCTGTCGGTGCTACGGGATTGATGCAAATTATGCCAGACACAGGGAAATGGATTGCACCACAAATAAAACTAGAAAAATATTCTCTCACTGATCCTAATGATAATATAAAAATGGGTACATGGTATTTGAATCATACTCATGAAACTTATAATGGCAATTCCTTACTTGCTGTAGCTAGTTATAATGCTGGTCCAGGTAATGTGGCTAATTGGTTAAAACGTTATCCCCTTGATGATTTTGACGAGTTTGTGGAAAATATCCCTTTCCCAGAAACCAAAGGTTATATTGAGTCAGTTTTTGCTAATTACTGGAATTATGTAGAATTATATGAGCCTCAAATTCAAGAAAAAATACAGTAATCTAAATAATAATAAAAAAGATAATTTTCAGTAAATAAAATAAATAAATACTAAAAAAAATTTATTCTTTGTTTATGTTTAATTATCTATTATTAATAAATATCAGGTGAAAAAGTGGCTAAAAATTGTGAAGAAATTACTATTGGTGAATCCTTATCAAAAAATAAACAATTAGGTTTAGAATTAGTATCTAAATTCAGTGGTGGTAGAAATGTAGTTTTTGCCGTAGATTTAACCGAAAGTGTTAGTCATGATGATGAAGGAAAAGTCAGGTTAAAACAAATTTTACAGGATAGTTTAACCAAAGGTGATCGAGTTTATATTGTACCCTTTTCCTTTCAGGTTAACCCCACTAATCCAGACATTAACCCCATTAGTTTATCAAATTCGATTATCTTTACCAATTCCAAAGAAGATATAGATAACATTATTGAGCAAATTCCTTTAAAAGCGGATATAACCGATAAAAACACCGATATTTACCAAGCAGAGCATTTTATTTACCGTAATTTAGCCAAAATTAACCAAAATCGTCTTTGTAGTAATCAACCGATAAAACCTCAATCGGTAGTGTGGTTAACGGATACACTTTTAAAAACTCAGGCTGGTATAACTTTCAGATGTATGGGTAGAAACGCCCTATAATAGCCCTTATCAAGTACTCAGACAAAATTAATTGTATGTAAGCAAGGGATTAAAACCTTTTATTACCAAAGGTTAAAGGCAAATAAAATCTACACATCAAAAACTAAAATACACTGCATAATCAAAAAATTAATGATAATTAATTGCAATAACTTTTAAAATTAGTTATATTAATAATAACTACTTGATAAATATTATCAATAAGAATCGGTTACTATGTATTAAGCAAGGCTTTTTTCTTGCTGATACTTTTTATTTAGTCATTATTAATTGAGAAGTATGTTCAAAAATCCTGAGATAATTTGGTTAAACACAAACCGTTATTTACTCCGTTTTAATTTACCTATCATCAAATATTTATCAAACTTTGTAAATATTGCTCATTGGGAATATCAACAAAATGAAGATGAAGGTACATCCCTTGATGTAGCCATAAAACTACTCGATGATTATTTATCTTTAATCAATAAACCTGTGCATTTAGTTGGTCATAGTACTTGTGGGTTACTCGGTTTATGGTATGCTCACAAATATCCTGAAAAAGTAAAATCTTTGTCAATTTTAGGAGTAGGTGTTAATCCTGCTTTTGATTGGGTTAGTTATTACTATATGATGCGCAGTAATCTGTCTTGTAGTAAAGAAGTTATCCTCGCCAGATTAGCAAAACATTTATTCGGTTATCAAAATCCTTATTATCAAAAAGCCTTTGTTAAACTCCTAGAAAGAGCATTATTATATTCTTTATCACCTCATTCTCTTTATCAAAGATTTAATTTGCCCATGGGTACAATTTCTCAACCCTTGATGATTTGTGGTAGTAAAAATGATCAGATTGTGTGTTGGGAAGAAATGGAAAGATGGCAATGTCATTTAAAACCAGAAGATTATTTATGGCAATGTCCTACTGGTGAACATTTTTTTCATCATTTTCAATATAAATTATTAGCGGAAGAAATGATCAAATTTTGGAGTCTATTATCAGAAAATCAATCAATTTGTAGTAATAATTATCAAGATAAAATCTCTAGTTTTTCAAGTATTTAAGATTTAAAATTTCTGTACCCTTATTTGAATAAGATAAAGTGCGTTTATTTTCTGTTAACCCATATTTGGAAAATAAGTTTAATTCTAAATCATTTAATGGCCAAGGAGGACCTATGGGGGAAGTAACTTCATTGTCACGAGAATGAGTCACTACTAATAAAGTACCTAAAGGTTTAACCATAGAAGAAATTGCTTGGATGACTTTTTCTCGAACATCAAGGGGTAAAGCCTGAATAGTACGACATTCCCAGACTAAATTAAATTGATTTTGCCAAGCACTCGGTAAATTAAATAAATCCGCAGTCAGATAATTAACTTCTGAGTTGGGAAATCGTTTTTTACACCAATTAATGGCTGTAGTGGAAACATCAAAAGCGGTGACATTAAAACCAGTTTGTTGTAAAATTTCTGCATCATCTCCTAAACCACATCCTACCACTAAAGCATTAGATGTCATTCCTGAATATTGACTTAACCATTTAGTTAAATAAGGATTTGGACTTAAATTTACCCAAGGTATATTTGCAGGGTTTTGATTTGCTTGAGAGTAAATTTCTTCAAACCATCCTGTAGGATTTCCTTTTTGACAATATTCTGATGCTAAGTTATTAATAGTTGTTTGTGAATCTAAATTAGACATATTTTAAGATTTTTTAATTTAACCATGAACATAGGAATTTAAACTATTATCGTTTTTAACTTCTTCCCGAATATACTCTAAATATGGAAGAGAAGTGCCAGATAATCCTTTTTTGATTCTTTCAGGAGTTTCAGGAAAAACAATAAATAATGGATGAATTTTATCCGCTATGTTACTAAACATATGTTCTTGCTCATGAGGCATAATCCATTCATATTCTTTATGAAGATAAATTTGTGATTGTCGCCAACGTCGCAGTAAATCCGAAAAATCTTCTTCTGGGCGATGGATAAAAATTAGTATTTCTACACCCATTTTTATTTTCCATTCAGGATCACACATTAACACAGCAATATCACAAGGAATAGGAGTAACTTCATTTAAGCACATTTGACTTAAGTTATCCCCTTCTAAAGTTCTTAAATTTTGCACTTTGGCTAAAGGTAAAGGTATCGCAATCACACTGTCACTAGGTCGTCTCATACTTGGGATCATTTCCAAATATTGACGATATTGCCCCAATAAAGAAACAATACCCTCTCGATTGCTATAATCGGCTAATACCGTTTCATAATCTGATTGCTTTATACTCATGATTTTGATTAACTTAAATACGTTTTAATAGGCAAAAATTATAATCAACTGTCAACTATTTGATTGTGATGATTTTTTTATCCTAATTGATCGAAAATTGCAAACATAGGAAGGTACATTGATAATAGAATTGTCCCTACCATCCCCGCAATACCAACCATCATAATCGGTTCAATTACGCTAGTTAAGGCTTTGACGGCTTGTTCTACTTCATCTTCATAAAAGTCAGCTACTTTCATCATCATAGAATCTAATTCCCCTGTTTCTTCCCCAATCATCATCATTTGAATTGCCATGGTGGGAAAAACTTTTTTCTCGGCGATGGCCACACTTAACATTCCTCCTTCGAGAATGGCATCTTTAGCTGCACCAACGGCATTAGAAATAACTTTATTAGAAATAGTTTCTTGAACAATATCCAAACATTGTAAAATAGGTACACCAGAACGAGTTAAAGTACCGAAAACTCGACAAAAACGAGCCACAGAACTTTTTTCATTTAAGTCACCAAAAATAGGTGCTTTTAAAGCTAATGTATCGATTTGAATTCGCCCCATGGGAGTTTTATAGTATTGTTTAAAACCAAAAACAGCGCCCATAAAACCAAAAATAGGTAAAACAACCTTCGGACTTCTTAAAAATCCGCTTAAGTCCACCATAAATTGAGTTAAAGCAGGTAATTCTGCCCCTAAACCCTCAAAAATACCAGCAAATACAGGAATCAGAAAAATAGTCATTCCTAAAAAAGCTAATACAGCAAAAATTCCTACCGTAACAGGGTAAGCCATAGCGGATTTGACTTGGTTTTGTAAACGAGCAACATCTTCTAATAATTTCGCTAGACGATTCATTACCTCATCTAAAACCCCCCCTGTTTCCCCAGCTTCTACCATACTTACATAAAGTTGATCAAAACACTCAGGATGTTTCGCCATAGCTTCGGAAAGATTTGTACCTTGTTGTACGTCAGTACTAATAGCCATTAAGGCTTTTTTAAACTTAGGGTTTCCTGACTGTTCGGCTAATACAGACAGAGTCCGAACAATAGCCACCCCAGCATTAACCAACACAGCAAATTGACGGGAAAAAATCGCTTTATCTTTCACCGTAACTTTACTCATGGCAGCTTCAATACTAGCCATGTCGAATTCTATTCCTGCTTTTTTGATTTTACCGATGGAAGAAAATCTTTTTTTCAGGATTCTTTTTGCTTCTTCTTGAGTATCTGCAACCACTCTTTCTTCAAGAATGTTACCAGATCTATCTTTAACTTGAACAATAAAAGTAGCCATATATTTAATTAGGAATTAGAAATTAGGAATTAGAAATTGGGAATTAGGAATTCAAAAGGAAACGGGGAATTAGGAATTAAGAATTAAAAGTCAATCCTAGATTCTAAATTCTCCACCTATCTTTTCCTTGTCGTTGTTGCCACATTACCATCCATACCACTACCAGCTAATAGACGTTTTAATTCGTCAGGTTTACCACTTTTTGCTAATCCCTCTTCTAAACTAATTGTACCTGTTTTGACATACCCAGCTAAGGCTTGTTCCATGGTTTGCATTCCTAATTTACCCCCTGTTTGAATGGCTGAATAAATTTGTGGTGCTTTTGCTTCTCGAATTAAGTTGGCGATGGCTGGGGTAATAATCATAATTTCTTGAGCCATAGCACGACCAAATTCACCCGGTTTGGGATTTTTCTTTTTAGCTAAAGTTTGGGCAAAGACGGCTAATAAAGAGTTAGACAACATGGCTCGAATTTGAGCTTGTTCGGCAGCAGGAAATACATCAATAATACGATCAATAGTACCAGCAGCGGAGCTAGTATGAAGAGTACCGAAAACAAGGTGTCCTGTTTCTGCAGCACTAATAGCAAGAGAAATAGTTTCCAAATCTCGCATTTCACCCACTAGAATAATATCAGGATCTTCTCGCAAAGCAGCTTTTAAAGCATTACCAAAAGTTTTAGTATCTTCTCCTTTTTGTCGTTGATGAAATAAGCTATTAATGTTCGGGAAAACATATTCAATGGGATCTTCTACCGTTAAAATATGTTCAGCACGGGTACGATTAATTAAATCTAACATGGCCGCCAAAGTTGTAGTTTTACCAGAGCCTGTTTGTCCTGTAACCAGAATTAAACCTCTAGGGCGATCAGTCATTTCTTTGATAATATCAGGTAATCCTAATTGATCATAGTTAGGAATTTTAGAGGATAAAGCCCGTAAACAAGCAGCATAACAACCTCTTTCTTTATAAACATTAACTCTAAATCGAGCTAAACCTTTAACACCATAAGAACAATCTAACTCCCATTCTTGTTCGAGAGTTTTTCTTTGAGTATTATTTAACATACTGAAAATCAGTTTTTGACATTCTTGAGGATTAAGAGGTTCATCACCGATGGGAGTAAGTTTACCACTAATACGGAAATAGATAGGCGCACCAGCTTGAATGTGCATATCCGAACCGCCTAACTCCACCAATTGTTCCATCAAATCTTCGATCATTATTTCCATAACTTCATACTCCGCAATCTAAAACTTAATTTCAATATAACTCAATTGATAATCAGAAATTAATAAAAATATCTTCTCCTGTTATGTCTAAAAGTTAGCTAAAACGGGGCGTCATACAATAAGGACAATCTAACCATTGTTGTTCTAGTTCAGCATCACAATTACTACACACTAAAGATGTTTTCCGTTTTGCTTTTAATTCAGCTTCTAAACCTGAGTCAGTAAATGTTACCCTTTCCACTTCTTCTAAGGTTGTGTGTCCTTGACGTACTAAATTAAGACTATAAGCCAAAATAGTTGTCATGCCTTCTTCTACTGCAGCTTCTTTGATCATATCAGTAGTTGCACCTTGGTTGATGAGCTTTTCTAACCTTTCACTCATAACCATAAATTCATATACCCCAACTCTGCCTTTATAACCAGTACCACCGCACTTCATGCAAACTGTACCGTTAGCCGCCGCTGCTTGTAACTCTTCTCCTTTTAAACTTTTGGCACGATAAAAAGTCACTGATTCTTCATTAGCTGCTAATAGTCCATAACGGGCTAATTCTTCTCTAGTGGGATTATAGGCTTCTTTACATTCACTACAAACTCGACGCATTAAACGTTGTGCTAAAACTCCTAATAATGCACCCGAAATCATAAAGGGTTCAACTCCCATTTCATCTAAACGAGCGATGGCCCCAGCAGCATCGTTAGTGTGTAAAGTAGTTAAGACTAAGTGTCCTGTTAAAGCCGCTTCGATAGCTGTTTTAGCGGTTTCAGCGTCTCTGGTTTCACCCACCAGAATAATATCTGGATCTTGACGCATAAATGCCCGTAGAATAGAAGCAAAGTTCATGCCTTTTTCTCGAATTACCTGTACTTGAGTAATACCGGGTAAAGCATATTCGATAGGATCTTCAGCCGTACTAATATTAACTCCCGGTTCATTTCTTTCTGCTAAAACAGAGTATAAACTTGTGGACTTACCAGATCCTGTCGGCCCTGTAACTAAAATTAAACCAAAAGGACGACTAGCAATATCTCTAACTTTAGCTAAAGTTTCTTCGTCACTGATAAGGAAGTTTAAACCTAACTGAGTAGCAGAGTTATCAAGAATTCGTAAACAGACTTTTTCACCGTAACGACTAGGTAGAGTATTCATGCGAAAATCTACAGTACGTCCTTGAAATTTGCGACGAATCTTGCCATCTTGAGGTAAACGACGTTCAGAAATATCCAATTCTCCCATAATTTTGAAACGAGCTGTTACTGCCGCAATAATATGTTTGGGCAAAGTAAAATATTGTCGCAAAACTCCATCTTTACGCAAACGGACTCGGAAATTTTCTTCTTGAGGTTCGATATGAATATCAGATGCTCCCTCTTGTATGGCTTTAATTAAAATTTTGTTAACTAATTCAATGATAGGTGCTTGGTTTGCTTCACTATCGGAAGCTAAATCGTCTCCCCCTTCTCCATCTGCTTCGTCTAAACCACTACTAGCTAAATCATCAACAATGTCACTAACATCTCCTAATCTCTCTAACTCTTTTATCTTGTCTTTAGCTTCTTTTAATTTTTGTCTTTCTTTTTGTTCTTGATAATATTTTTGTAATAATTTATCATAATCTTCTTCCGTAATAACAATTCTCTGTAATCCCAATCCTTTAGTTCGTAATATTTTTTTGACATCATCTAATGCCTGTAAATCATCAGGATTAATCATGGCAATAACTACCATAGGGGGATCTTCATTGATTCTGTGTAAAGGCAGAAGTTTATGACGACGACAAATTTGAATTCCCACCACTGATTCAATTAAATCAGTCATTTGTTCCGAGGCAATCTCTTCTGATTCAGGATCAACACAGTCAACACCATATAAAATTTTTAATTCAAAAAGATAATGTTGTTTATATTGTCTAACTAACTCAGGAGATAAAGCTCTTTGAGTCATTTGTTCTAACACTTTTACCAGTGGTTTTCTGGATTTTCTAACTTCTACTAAAGCATTTTTTAATTGATCTTTATCGATATAACCAGATTGAATTAATTTATTACCAAAAGGGTTAAAATAATCAGGACTTACTAAGGCAGTTTTTAGTTTTTCCTGTTTTTGATTAGAAGAAGAAATAGGTGTTTGAGTCATGATTTTATGGAAAATATTAAGTTACTTTGACAAGGAATAAAATTTGATGATTATTGGAGTTAATTATTTAGATAAGTATAAGGTTTGAGATTTTAAATATTAGTAAATTATAGTTTGTGTAAAAGAAAATTTAACTATAAAAAAATCAAGATAATTTTATTATTAATAAGATTTTGATGATTAATTTTGCAATTTATATACATTGAAAATAGTCCTAGATAAAAATTACCCTAATTCATGACTAAGTTAAATTACTTATAATGATCAAGAATATAGATAAAGTTATCTTGAGATTGTTCATATTAGTGAAAAGTAAAGACGAAATAGATTCTTTTTGATTCTTATATATTATCATAATGAAGAAATTTTCAAGATCTCATTAATTTTGTTAAACTTGTCCCAATTCTAGTAAAATATATTAATGATATTGATTTTGAGAAAATAGTTTTTTTTTATTCAGTATCATTTAAGTATAAAAAAATATTGCAGTTATGATGAGTGAAACAGACAACTACCCTGATTTAGAAAAAGAAACAGATATTGTGAATAATGAAGAATTTTTGTCAACTCCCGAAGCTACCAACGAGGATGATTCCACAGTATTGGAAACGGATTTTGAATCAGCTCAAACTGTTGATGAGTCTAATCAAAACATAATGAAAGAAGACTCTCCAGAAGGTGAAGCCCAAAACACCGCTTCTGACAATAATGTAATAGATGAAGTTACTCAAACTCAACTTACTTCTTTAGAAGAGGAAATTGCTTCCTTAAAAACACAGTTAGAAACACAAAAAACCCAAACTAAAGACTTTAAAGATCAGTTTCTCAGATTAACGGCTGATTTTGAGAATTTCCGTCGTCGCACCAGTAAAGAAAAAGAAGAGTTAGAGCAAATAATTAAGAAAAAAACTATTAATGAATTACTGCCAGTAGTTGATAATTTTGAACGGGCTAGAACTCAAATAAAACCAGCTAATGATGGTGAAATGACTATTCATAAGAGTTATCAAGGAGTTTATAAAACCTTTGTGGATAGTTTGAAAAAAATCGGTGTATCAGCTATGCGCCCTGAAGGAGAACTTTTTGATCCCAATTATCATGAAGCAATGTTGAGAGAACCTACTAAGGAATATCCTGAAGGTACAGTTATTGAACAATTAGTTAGAGGGTATCTTCTTAATGACATAGTATTACGTCATGCTATGGTAAAAGTAGCCGCTCCATCAGAGGAAGAATCGGAAACAGAGTTCATGGATACCGATGAAAATATCTCTGAAGTAAAACAAAGCTAAAAATATAGATACTCAGCTTTGAGTTCTGGGTATAATGAGATCACAAATTAAGTTCAATCATAAAGTAAATCGTCATCACTTTTAGCTATGGGAAAAGTCATCGGAATAGATTTAGGCACAACCAATAGTTGCGTTGCCGTTTTAGAAGGCGGTAAACCCATTGTCATCACTAATCAAGAAGGATCAAGAACAACTCCGAGTATTGTTGGTTTTGGCAAGGGTAATCAACGGTTAGTTGGTCAATTAGCTAAAAGACAAGCGGTGACAAATGCGGAAAATACTATTTACAGTATTAAACGTTTTATCGGACGTAGATGGGAAGAAACTCAACAAGATAGAACTAGAGTTACTTATAACTGCATTCAAGGAAAAGACTCTACGGTATCGGTGGATATTCAGGGTAAAAGTTATACCCCCCAAGAAATTTCTTCGATGATTTTACAGAAGTTAAAAAATGATGCGGAGACTTTTCTCGGTGAAACCGTTACTCAGGCAGTGATCACCGTTCCAGCTTATTTTACGGATGCTCAAAGACAAGCAACGAAAGATGCAGGAGTCATCGCTGGTTTAGAGGTAATGCGGATTATCAATGAACCAACGGCGGCGGCTTTAGCTTATGGATTAGATAAACAAGAAGAAGATCAATATGTATTAGTTTTCGATTTAGGTGGTGGAACTTTTGATGTTTCTTTGTTACAACTAGGGAATGGTATTTTTGAAGTAGTTTCAACTTCTGGGAATAATCAACTAGGAGGAGATGATTTTGATGCGGTGATTGTTGATTGGTTGATCAATAAATTTAAACAACAGGAAGGCATTGATTTACGTTCAGATAAAATGGCAGTTCAACGTTTGCGAGAAGCAGCGGAAAAGGCAAAAATAGAATTATCAAATTTGTCAGAAACTTCCATCAATTTACCTTTTATTACGGCGGATGAGAGTGGTCCGAAACATCTGGAATTAGAGTTATCTCGACCACAATTAGAGGAATTAATTCAGGACTTAGTAGCTGAGATTGTTCCTCCTATGGAACAGGCTTTAAAGGATTCTGAGTTACGTCGTGAACAAATTAATCGTATTGTTTTGGTAGGTGGATCGACTCGTACTCCCGCTATTTCGGAAAAAATAGAAGAATATTTCGGTAAAAGTATCCCTATTGATCGCTCTATTAATCCCGATGAAGCGGTGGCTTTAGGGGCGGCTGTACAGGGTGGGGTTTTAGGAGGAGAAGTGCGTAATTTACTGCTTTTAGATGTAACTCCTTTATCTTTAGGATTAGAGACTTTAGGAGAAGTTTTCACAAAAGTAATTGATAGAAATACAACTATTCCCACCAGTCGCACTCAAGTATTTTCTACGGCTATTGATGGACAAAATTCTGTGGAAGTTCATGTGTTGCAGGGTGAAAGGTCAATGGTAAAAGATAATAAAAGTTTAGGGAAGTTTTTGTTAACGGGTATTCCACCAGCGCCTAGAGGTATTCCTCAAATTGAGGTTTCTTTTGATATTGATGTGGATGGTATTTTAAAAGTATCTGCTAGGGATAAAGGTACTGGTCAAGAACAAAGTATTCTTATTAGTAACACTGGTGCTTTAAGTTCTTCGGAAATTGATACCATGAAGCAGGAAGCGGAAAGATTTGTTAATGAAGATCGTCGTCGAGTTCAACTGGTAGAAATCAAAAAACAATTAGATAGTTTGATGTATAGTTATGAGTTGACTTTAGAAAAAAATCCTCATCTAATTAATTCTGATTTGAAAAATAAAATAGAGGTAAATAAGCGTAAAGTTGAAGAAGCCATCGAATCGCCGTTAATTCCTGTTACACAAGTAGAACAATTAATGAGTGATTTTCGTAATATGATAGTTAATATTGGCGCTCAAGCCTATCAATCAACTCAAGAACCTACTATTGTTAATAGTTTTGATGAAGAAGAACAAGGTACTCTTTATGAAAGTTTAGATAGTGATGATGAGTTTAAGAGTATTGAAGATGAGATTTTAAGCGGTTTAAGTCAAATTTCGGAAGACCCTAACGATTTTGATTTTGATTATGATAAAGATGAGACTATTACGGGAGATTATGAAACGGTAGATTGACAATTATATTTTTCTAACTCTTTTTCAATAAATTCCGTGGCAGTTTTGGCGTTGACGGGTTTTGAATATAAATATCCTTGTCCATAATTACAGTTAATATTGGTTAAAATTTGCTCTTGTACTGTTGTTTCTACGCCTTCTGCTACCACATCGAGGGAAAGATTATGCGCTAAGGTAACGATAGCTTCTACAATAGGATGTTTTTGATCCACATGAATTAATGGTTGAATAAAAGCGCGATCAATTTTAAGGGTGTTAAAAGGCAGACGATGAAGATAACTTAAAGAAGAATATCCTGTACCGAAATCGTCTAAAGAAATTTTTAAATTACGTTCTTGAATTTGATCTAAAATTTCCTTGGCATGATCATAATTGTTCATTAAAATTGTTTCGGTAATTTCGATTTTTAATAGATAAGGATTAACTTTTGTGGTGGCTAAAATATCGTCTAATTCTGCTAAAAAATTGAGATTAAGTAATTGTTTACTCGATACATTAACCGCAGTAAATAACTTTAATTGAGGATATTTATTTTCCCATTCTTTAATTTGTTTTGCGGCGGTGTCTAAAATCCACTTTCCTAAAGAAATAATTAATCCTGTTTCTTCAGCAATGGGAATAAATTCTACTGGTGAAATAAAGCCATGAATCGGACTAATCCAACGTATTAAGGCTTCAAATCCTGCTATAATTCCTGTTTTTAAGTCTATTATAGGTTGATAATATAATTCTAATTCTTCATTTTCTAAGGCTTTTCTCAAGTCAGATTCTAAACTTAATCTTTTGACTAAATCTTTGTGCATGGTAGGGTTAAATACACGGTAACAATTTCTACCACTTTCTTTAGCTTGATACATGGCTAAATCAGCGTCTCTAATCATTTCTTCGGATTTTACATAACCAAATGAGCTAAACGTAATACCGATACTAACAGAACAAAATACAGAATAACCATGAAGAATGGTATTAAATTTACAAGAGTTAAGAATATTGGTGGCAATTTTATAGGTTTCTTCTTCTGAGATTATATCGGGTAAAAAGACAATAAATTCATCTCCGCTAATTCTGGCTACAGTATCATTTATACTTACACAATTTACTATTTTCTCGGTTATTAAGATTAATAATTCATCCCCGATTTTATGCCCTAAACTATCATTAATTGTTTGAAAATTATCAGCATCAATTACGAAAATTGCACAGGAGTTTTGATGATAATTATTATTTCTGTTTAAAAATTGTTTTAATCTATCTATTAAAAGAAAACGATTTGGTAAGCCTGTTAATTTATCATGAAAAGCATCATAAAAAATTTGTTCTTCCATGAATTTTAACTCAGAAATATCGATAATTTGTTGAATAAATTGGATTATTTCTCCTCGATTATTTCTTAAAGCTGTAACGTTAACAATGGTATAAACTACTGAACCATTATTAGCTAAAAACCTTATTTTTTGACTGTCTTGATCTAAATATTCTGTAATAATTTTTTGTTTAAATAGTTCACATTTTTCTCGATCATCAGGATGAAAAATTGAGGTTTCTTTTTGGTTAATTATATCTGATAAAGGATATTGTAAAAGTTCAAACAAAGAATGATTTACTTGGATAATATTTCCTTCTAAATTAGTAATCATCATACCAATAGGTGCAAGTTCAAAAATTAGGCGAAACTCTTCTTCACTCTTTTCTAAGGCTTTTTGAATTTTCGTTTTCTTGGTAATATCAGTAATGATTCCATCAATTCTAACTATTTTTCCTTCTTCATTATAAATAATATGCGCTCTATCTCTGATATATTTTTCTTCTCCATTGGCTAATAATATTCGATAGTCTATATCGTGAGATTTCTGGTTATCTCCTAATAATGAAATATTCAATAAGTTAGAATAAATTTCTTTAATTTGTTGCTTTTGTTGTGGATGTACTAATTCTAACCAATATGCTCTTTTTTGGAAAAAATTAGATAATGGACAATTAAATAATACCTCCGCCGCAGGATTTATATAAATTAATTGTAATGTATGGGGATGAATTGACCAAATAACATCTTCTAAAGAAAAAAGCATATTATTTAGTCTTTCTTGACTTTCTTGTAAGGCAATATTAATTTGTTGTTTTTCTAAGTCTGTTTCTTCTTTTAAAATAATTCTTGCTATAGCTTGATTAATAAATTGAATTACTGTATCTTGATAAATAGAGTTACATTCTAATTCTTTAATACTAAAAAAGTGAATAACTCCATAAATATTTTCATTAATAAAAATAGGACTACCTATATAACAATTAATATTAGAATCTAAAAATAATGGTTGATTTAATAATTGATTTAATTGAGTATTATTATTAAATTTGTTATGATAAGTTGTTTTACCTTCAATAAATATTGCTTTATTTAATGAGTTGATTAAATAGTTATCTTCCCATGATATATTAAAATCTGGTAAATTATTATAGGATGCAATAACATTATAATCATCGGGAAAAACCTCCGTAATTATAGCCAAATTAAGATTTAGAATAGGACTAATTTTTTCTAAATAATAGTTAAGAGGATTATAAATATTATCATAATTAATATTATTAAGTTCATTTATCCAACTTAATTGATTATTAAAAGATTCTAATTCTTGAGTTTTCTTTAATAAATTTTCTTGGGCAATATGCTTTTCTGTAATATCATTTTGTATGCCTAAAAAATGGGTAACTTCTCCTTTGTTATTATAAATAGGAGAAATGTAAATTTCATTCCAAAATAACTCACCATTTTTACGATAATTAGATAAAATAACTCTAGTTTCATATTTTTGTGCAATAGCTTGTCTTAACTTATCAATTTCTTTTTTATCTGTCATTTCTCCTTGTAAAAACCGACAATTTTTTCCTAATACTTCTTTACTAGAATATCCTGTAATTTTTTCAAATTTAGTATTTACATAAATAATAATATTACCTTTTCTCGCATCCGTAATTATTAAGCCATTTGTACTGCTATCGATACTTCTTTCTAAAATACTTAATTTCTCTAGTTGGGATGTTTTTTTGATACTTTCTTCTATTAGTTTTAATATCGATTCTATAAACTGTATTTCTTGAGTATTAAAATTATTATTTTCTTCTAATATAAATCCTAAGATAGCTTTTATTTGATTATTCAGAGGATTAATTATTTTAAAATTAATTTCAGATTGAGAAGACTCTTTTCTGTTGATTATTAGTGAATTTATCTTCAGATTTAACAATTTTTGATTATCAATTAATAAATCATCATCTGTTTTTAAATATTCTATTAATTCATAGCTTAATTCGTTAATTTCATAATTATTAATTTCATTCTCTTTCCATCCTTTTCCACCCCTTAAAATCATTTTTTTTTCATCGGAAATAAATTCTAATAAATAGCTAAACTGAATATTTAATGTTTCACTAACTATTTTCGTTATTTCCTGATAAATATTTTGTATATCAAGAGAATTAATCATGACATTTTGAGCTTTTAATAAAGCTACGTTATACTTATTTTCATTTATAGTTTGATACTCTTTCTCTTGAAAATTTGATAGATAATGTTTATAAGTATTTTTTTCAGTAATTAAATTAGAGTTAATTTTTCTAAATTTATTAATCTGAACAATAAAAATAAAGTTTATTAATATAAGAAAAACTATAATAACTGAAAATAGTAAAATATAATTCATATTTAATGATGACTTAATAAATAAATTTTTCCGTGAGTTAATATAAAAACATTAATTAAACCAAGAATTAATTATCAAAATTTTATCAAGATAATGAATCAAAAAAAATTTTTCACTTAATAAATGATTTTACTATACCAATATTTGACGAATAACCATAATAATTATACTATAAAAGGTTGGCTCTTATTTGATTAATTTATAGATAAGATTCTAAGATTTTTATTAAGCATAAATATTTGAAGATGTTTGTAAGTCCATAATCATAATTTAGCAAAAAACTAAATATTTCTCTATGGCTATAGTCAAAAATTGGTTAATCATTGATAATGAAGTATTATTCATCAATTATAAAAATCTATGGCTTATCAATTAGAAAAAGAAACGGCTATTTCTGCGGTAATGAAGGCAGCTAAATTATGTCAACAAGTGCGCAAAGACATTCCTCCAGCTTTGGAAAAACAAGATAAAAGTCCTGTTACTGTTGCTGATTTTGGTTCTCAAGCTATAATTTGTAAAGTATTAAAAGAAGTTTTCCCCGATACTCCCATCGTTGGGGAGGAAGATTCCAAGGAGTTACGACAAGAAACTTCTCAAGATACCATCAAAAAAATAACTACTTATGTACAAGAAATTATCCCTTCTGCTAAAGTTGATCAGGTTTTAGATTGGATAGATTATGGTAATGGTACTGTTAGTCATCGTTTTTGGACTTTAGATCCTATTGATGGCACAAAAGGGTTTTTACGTCAAGATCAATATGCCGTTGCTTTGGCTTTAATTGAAGATAGAGAGGTAAAATTAGGTATTTTAGGTTGTCCTGCGTTAACCTTAGATAATGGTGATACTGGATTTATTTTTGTCGCTGTTAAAGGAGAAGGTAGTTATAAAATGTCTCTATCTGGTGGTGACATAACCAAATTACAGGTAGTTAGTAATGATGATATTAGTCGTTTTCGTTTTGTAGAAAGCGTTGAAGCCAATCACGGTGATCAAATTCAACAAAATGCGATCGCCAAAAAAGTAGGTATAACCACTGATTCAGTGAGAGTAGATTCCCAAGCCAAATATGGTATTGTCGCAGCAGGAGAAGCCGCTTTATATTTGAGATTACCTTCCCCTAAATATCCGAATTATAGAGAGAACATTTGGGATCACGCTGCTGGGGCCATTGTCGTGGAAGAAGCTGGAGGAAAAGTTACTGATATGTATGGAAAACCCCTTGATTTTGCTACTGCCAGTAAAATGAATGATAATCGAGGAGTGGTAGTTAGTAACGGCTTAATTCATGATTCAGTTATTCAAGCCTTAAATAATTAGAAGAGGAGAAGAGGAGAAGAGGAGAAGAGGAGAAGAGGAAAAAATGCTTAATTTATTTTTACCCTTTGCCTTTTTTCATTGTCAATTATTAACTGTTAATTATTAATATGACTATTGCGAGAACAATTTGTCTAGGTTTTATTACTGTAATTTTATTAGGTACAGTGTTATTAATGATGCCTTTTTCTACAGAAACAGGAGAATGGGGAGATTTTATTACTGCCTTATTCACTTCAACATCCGCCGTATGTGTAACAGGTTTAATCGTAGTTGATACAGGTACTTATTTTTCTTTTTGGGGTGAATTATTTATCTTGTTTCTGATTCAAATAGGTGGCTTAGGTTATATGATTACCACCACCTTTTTAATACTGTTAATTGGTAAAAAGTTTGATTTTAGACAAAAAATCGCTATAAACGAATCATTTGATCGTCCATTTCTTCAAGGAAGTCGCAATTTAGTCATCTCAGTCTTTGCTACGACATTTATCTTGGAATTGATAGCAATAATGTTCCTATTTCCCGTATTTACTAATGATTATGGTATGAGACAAGGATTATGGTTAGCTATTTTTCATACTATTAGCGCTTGGAATAACGCAGGATTTAGTCTATTTGTAGATAGTCTTATGGGTTATAAAACTTCTGTGGTTGTCAATTTAGTCATTACCTGTTTAATTATTTTGGGGGGTATTGGTTATCAAGTCATCATTGAATTTTCTTTTTGGGTGATAGAGAAAATTAAAAATAATAAAAAACACATACAAGATTTTTCTCTTAACTTTAAAGTTGTCATTACCACCACTATTGTTTTATTATTATTCGGTACAATCGCATTTTTCCTAACAGAATTTCATAATAATGAGACTTTTGCTTCCTTATCTTTATCCGATAGAATTATCGCATCTTGGTTTCAATCTGTAACTACACGAACTGCTGGTTTCAATTCCATTGATATTAGTAAAATGACGACTGCTGGTTTATTTATTTCTATTGGTTTAATGTTTATTGGTGCAAGTCCAAGTGGTACTGGTGGAGGTATAAAAACTACGACTTTAAGCATCTTGATGAATAGCACTAGAGCTGTATTACGAGGCAAAGAGGCGGTAATATTACATAAAAGAGAAGTACCAGTATCTTTAATTTTAAAAGCAATGGCGGTAGTTTTTGGTTCAATGATAACAGTCGTAACAATTACTCTAACAATTTCCTTAATTCATCCGGATTTCTCTTTCCTTGATATTTTATTTGAAGTAGTTTCTGCCTTTGCTACCGTTGGCTTATCTACAGGTATCACCGCTAGTTTATCAACATTGGCAAAATTAGCATTAGTTTTTACCATGTATTTAGGACGAGTAGGAGTATTATTATTTATGGCAGCTATTGTAGGAGATCCTAAACCTAGTCGTATCGAGTATCCTGAAGAAAATCTGTTAGTAGGTTAAAATTTTATGGGCATCAACAATAAATCAACGTCTAATATCAGTAATAGCAATAGCAATAGCAATCAAAGATTTAAGAATATATTTAGTTTAGATCTTTCTTCCATCAAATTTTTAAATAATCTCAGGAAAGAAAGTCGTCAATTTGCCGTCATCGGTTTAGGTAGATTTGGCAGAGCCGTATCTCAAACTTTGCATAACATGGGTTATGATGTCTTAGGTGCGGATGTTGATGAGAAATTAGTTGCTCAAGCCTTAACCGATAAAATAGCTACTAGCGCCATTCGTCTTGATTGTACCGAACTTAGTGCCTTAAAAGAAGCAGGAATTTTAGAATTAGATACCGTTATCATCGCCATCGGTAACTATTTAGAAGAAAGCATTGTTACTACCCTAAATGTTAAAGAAGGGGGAGTCAAATATATTGTTGCTAAAGCATCATCGGAAACCCACGGTAAATTATTAAAAAAAGTGGGCGCTGATTTAGTTGTTTATCCTGAACATGAAGCAGGATGCGAATTAGCTTATACTCTAACTAAACCAGGAATCCTTGATCGTTTTGAATTAGATCCTGATAATAGCATAGTAGAAGTATCTATTCCTCCTGAATTTGACAATAAAACTTTAGCTGAAGTGAAGTTGCGTAGTCATTATGGTTTAAATGTTTTAGCGGTGGGTAATGATGATAAATTTATAATTAATCCCCCTCCAAACTATGTATTAACAAAAGGGTTGTCGATGGTGGTTATTGGTTCAAATAAGGACATTAATCGATTATAGTTAAGTAGGCAAAATTAATCCTATGTTTACTTTCTCAAAGACAAAAGACACTCATACAAGAGGTGGCAAAAATTATTAGTTATTGTTATTAGTTTCAAAATATATCCCTAAATGCTTTACTACTTATAGTAACAATTTAATACTCCATCTTAGTCAAATTACTGTAATGGAGAATATTGTGTTAATTATTTAATTATTTACCTAAAATACCTATCTTTAACAGAATTGTATTGGGATTTTCCTTCACTATCTGGTTGACAATTAGGACATGAAACAGGATAGTAATCAAAAGAGTTGATATAATCAGACAGTCTCTTTTCTAAAATCTTTCCTGTACCTTTACACTTAATACAAAATTTCATTGCTTTACTCATTATTGACTTATTCTTGTGATAGGATTACTCTAACTATCTTTTTAAAAGATTATCTCGTTAAAATTACTGATTTTATTGTAAATTTATGTTAAGAAGTTTAAGTAATTATTCAGTATTATTTGTTAACAAAAACTTCAAAGTAAAAATTTTCGTAATATTTTGTGAAAAATTGTATTTAATTTGACATCACAACAAAAATTATCTATTAAGTAACCGTAAAAATACAGAAAAAATTTTCTTTCCTCGAAAAGAGTCTAAACTTTATTGATACCTCAAACAGAAATACTGCTCACATAAGCAACAATCAAGAATAAAGCATCAGTAAAAATAGTTGCTAAAACCGCCCCCGCAAAAGCAATATAGTGAGTTTCTTTTTTAACTAAAGCGTATAAACTAATTCCTAGTAAAACATTAGCTAATAGTACAGCCCAACTAATTCCCCAAACAGTTTGCACTTGAGCGATAGCCCCTTGTAAGATAGGTTTAACTAAAGTCGGGTTAGTAACCATGATTTCTTGCCAATAGGGGATTAATCCTACTATATAAAAGTATAAGTCAGTAATGGCAGTACCCAGCAATGAACCGAGATAAAAATAGTTACCAATCTTACTCCAACCTTTTGATAAACACCACAAAGCAAAAGGTAAACCAATGGCTTCAATGGGGATATGAATAGCTGGATTATACCGTAACCACCCCCAATAAATTGAACCACAAAGCCAACTCCAACTAAAACCCCAGAGAATATCACCCCAAAGATAGCTGTGAGGTTGACGTTGAGCGTAAAAACTAAGCCCAAACCAAAAAAGGGTTAAAAGAAGACTAAGCCAAGGAAAAATCCTTACCAAAGGTGCTTGAAAAAATACAGGAATAGAAACTAAAAAAGCCGAAGCGAAAAAAACGAGTATATTTTGACGCTTTTGTTTTTCCCACCACCAACTAGAGAGTAAATTAAGAAAATTATCTCTCAGGGGTACAATGGAAGTTGTTAATTGAGATAAAAGGGTATTAGTGAACAAAATTGCTTAATATTTCTTTACTTATCGTAAGTTATTGTGTAATAATAACAGGAAATTAAACCGAAACAAATAAAAGAGTGAATTATAAATAAATCTAAATAAACGAAAACAGAAAAAACAACACAAATGTATCTGTTTTATATTTTAAGATTAATATATATATCTTTTCAAGTCAAAAGCCCACTAGACACTTGATAAAATCTTTTATGATTCTTTTTTTGTATCGTACTCTAAATATAATTGAAGTCTGTATTAATCTTAATTTCTTTTTTTATTTATATCATCTTCGTTTTACTTCTAACTTCCCTTTCACCGATAATTTTATCCCTCACGGATGGTAATACGCAATAGAAATATTACTCATGATATGTAATAATACAAGATTAGTTTCCCTATAAAGGGTTCTTGACTGTTAAAATTCATTACTATGTAAATATATTTTTATTTATTTTATATTTAGTTTTTATTTAATTTTTATTACAAACAATGGGTCACACTAAGACTACCGTCTCGGCACAATGGCTCAAAGATAATCTCGATAATCCTCAAGTTAAAATTATTGACTGTCGTTTTCTTTTATCAGAAAGTGATTGGGGTTATCAACAATATAATCATAGCCATATTGAAAATGCTTATTATTTTCACTTAAATCAAGATTTTTCTAGTCCTATTCAACCCCATGGAGGTCGTCATCCTTTACCCGACAATCAAGTTTTTGCCGATAAATTAGCACAAATTGGTATTATCCAAAACCAAACCACCGTTGTTATTTATGATTCCTCTCGTTTTGCCTTTTCAGCCCGTTTATGGTGGCTTTTACGTTATCTAGGTCATAATCAAGTTTTTGTCCTTGATGGCGGTTGGCAACAATGGCAACAACTTAATTATCCCGTTACAAATATTACTCCTACTCTTTCTCAAGGTTATTTTTCTCCTCAACCACAACAAGATTGGCTTGTAAATATTGATTACGTTAAACAAGTTCTAAATTCAAACTCTACCGTTATTATTGACGCTAGAAGTGGCGATCGCTATCGAGGAGAAGTCGAACCCATAGATCCTGTAGCTGGGAGTATTCCATCTGCTCAAAACATTTTTTGGCAAGAAATGACTACAGAGGAAGGAAAACTTAAATCAGTAGAAGAATTAAAAGCTATTTGGCAACCATATCAAAATTATCCAGAAATAATAGTCTATTGTGGTTCAGGAGTAACCGCTTGTGTAGATATTTTGGCATTGAACACAATTAATCTTTGTCAGTGTAAATTATATTCTGGAGGTTGGAGTGATTGGTGTTCTTACTAATTAACTATTTGTTCGATTTGAGTTATTAATAAAAATTTCAGATAATTTTCAATTCTTCTATTAAATTATTGTACTAATGCTATTTTTGCTGATAAAACTTTTATGTAAGAAAATATAGCAATGTTTAAATCATTTGCAAATAATTAAAGATTAAAAAATAAATCTGTCAATTTTACTATATCTGTAATCTAACAATTAAAGACTGAAAGCGAATAACTAATAGCTAACATCTGTAAAAAAAAACTCACATAGTAAGAATGCTATAGCTAGATTAAAATAATATCTATAAGTATAAATTTAACAGTATATTTTATTACGAAATGATAAAAATAATTATAGTTAAAAACAACTTTTATATAAGAAAATTAGACTAATTTTATTGAATTAGTATAGAATATAATCATAGTTATATATATATTAAAATATTGCATTTTATTTTTATTTTTAAATTATTAAATTAAACCTTATTTATATGGAAAATTTTGAACTAAATAATGGCAATTTTAGCCTAGGGAAAAAGTATTTAGAACTTAAATCAGAAATTAATACAGAAACAAATTTTCATGGAGAGAATAATGAGAATAATCCATTAAATCAGAAACCACAACTTATTCCACGTCCTGAATATAACCCAGAATTTCAAGTTAATTCCACAACAATAATCACATCAACCACCGAAATTAATCACAATAATCATCATAGTTACCATAATAATCATCAAATAAATTCCCATCGATTAAGAGATAGAATTTCTATATTTGTTGATGGGAATAATATGTTTTATGCACAACAAAAAAATGGCTGGTTTTTCGATCCTAGAAAAGTAATTGACTATTTTTCAGAAGAATCAGGATTTATGTTAATTAATGCTTTTTGGTACACAGGATTAAAAGATTCTCAAGATCAAAGAGGCTTTCGAGATGCTTTAATTAGTCTAGGTTATACCGTACGCACGAAAATCCTAAAAGAATATTACGATGATAGTTCAGGAAGATTCTCTCAAAAAGCCAACTTAGATATTGAAATAGTAGTAGATATGTTTAATACCGTTGACCAATACGATAGAGTGGTTTTATTTAGCGGTGATGGAGACTTTGAAAGAGCCATAGAACTATTAAGGTCAAAAAACACTCATATTACTGTTGTTTCTACCGATGGCATGATTGCTAGAGAATTACGAAACGCAACAGATAGATATATGGATCTTAATGAGATCAGAAACTGTATAGAAAAACGAGACTATTAGATATACAGAGCATGAATAATTCTTGAAAGATTCTTACTGTTATAAAAATGACTCTTAAATGTAGGGTGGGCAATGCCCACAAACCGCCTCAGTGAACTATAGGTGATGCTAAGAAAATAGGAGGTAATAATTAGACTTCTTACAGAAGTATAGTAATGAGTAATAAGTAATGAGTTAAAAAATTAACGTTTTCGATCCTAAAATAGATTTTACTTTTTATGTTTCAAGAGGTCTATTGATTTAAACATTAGTCAAATTGATTTTCAGGAATTATCTAGGCTTAATTTAATTAGGGTTTGCTGAATAAATCAGAAAGCTATTAAAATCAAGGCTTGGGGCATCGTTAAGTTAATAAAAAAGTGCGTAGTTTTAGGCATTTTTGCTCAAAAAACAGGGTAGTATTATACAGTTACAAACTCTAATTTCAAAAATCAAAACCATTAAAACCTTTGCCCTTTGCCCATTGCCCTTTGCCCTACCCCTTCCTCAGACTTTTTCAGCAACCCCTAATTATTTTTAGTGAACAAATTTTCCTTAACCATTACTCCTAAATCTTTATTTGACAAGGTTTTTTATCATTTACTGAAGTATTTTTTAAAAGTAATTATTAAGTTTTGTAACAATATTGCCATTAAAACGGGATAACAGCTTGACAGTTTGAAAAAAAAAAGTTAAATTAATTTATATCGCACCTAGGCATATCAAATAAAAGCGAATATGCAAGACAAGCAAAAAGTTACGCTTTATATTCCACCAACACTGCATCGACAGTTAAAAGTAAAAGCAGCTATTGACACTGATTCTATGTCAGCATTAGTAGAAAGAGCAATTAGTTTCTACTTAAAACACCCCGAAACAGTAGAGGAATTAGAAGCGAGTTACGGAAAAACTCATCAAGTTCACGTTTGCCCCGAATGTAATGCCGCTATGGTAATGCGTGACGGAGACATGATTTCTCTCAAAAATCAACCAAATGTTGTTGACGAAGAGTTTCCGTTAATCGGAGAAACCACAGAAATCGGTACAGACACAGAAGGACAAGAAGAATTAATCCCTTGCTAACTAATAACACAAATGTCAGCGATTAAAGTAACTGCCGAATCAAAACAGAGGTTGCTCCCATGAAAGAAGAGTTAAACATTCTCATCAAAGCTCAATATCCCCTGATTTACTTAGTAACTTCGGAAGAAGAACGAGCAGAGGAAGCCATTGCAACAATAGTGAATGAACTACCAACTCAGGGATCTCGTCGGGTATTTGTATGGACAGTAACTCGTGGTATCGTTGAATGTGGTCAACAGGGTTCTCCTGTACAGCATAACACTGTTTCTCCTGAAGCAGCTATTGAGTGGGTTATTAGGCAAAAAGAAGCGGGGATTTACATCTTCAAAGACTTACACCCTTATTTAGAATCTCCTCCAGTAACAAGATGGCTAAGAGATGCCATTGCTAGTTTTAAGGGGACAGATAAAATAATTGTGTTAATGTCACCTTATCAGCAAACACCTTTAGAGCTAGAAAAAGATTTAGTGGTGTTAGATTTTCCTTTACCTCAAGCTCATGAATTAGACCAAGTTTTGGAAAGAGCTTTAAAACATAGTAGGGAAAAACAACTTCATCCAGAAGTCAAAGAAAAATTACGCAGAGCCGCCCTTGGTTTAACCATAGATGAGGCGGAAAAAGTATATCGTAAAGCTCAGATTAAAGCAGGACAGTTAACAGAAAATGAAGTTGAAATCGTGCTTTCTGAGAAAAAACAACTAATTCGGCGTAACGGTATCCTTGACTATATTGAAGAAGATGAAACCATTAATGCAGTGGGAGGTTTAGAAGAACTAAAACACTGGTTAACTCAACGTTCAGAAGCATTCACGGAAAAAGCTAGAGCTTATGGTTTACCTCAACCTAAAGGAATGCTTATTTTGGGAGTACCCGGTTGTGGAAAATCTTTAATTGCCAAAACCACTTCTAAATTATGGGGTTTACCCTTACTAAGATTAGATATGGGTAGAGTTTATGACGGCTCAACGGTAGGTAAATCAGAGGCTAATCTGCGTAGTGCTTTAAAAACGGCGGAATCTATTTCTCCTGCGATATTATTTATCGATGAATTAGATAAGGCTTTCGCAGGAGGGGCTGGATCTGGTGATTCCGATGGGGGAACATCTAGTCGTATTTTTGGTTCATTTTTGACATGGATGCAAGAGAAAAAATCTCCTGTGTTTGTAATGGCAACGGCTAACCGTATTGAAAAATTACCTAGTGAGTTTTTGCGTAAAGGTCGTTTTGATGAAATCTTTTTCGTGGATTTACCTAGTCATCAAGAACGGGAAGCTATTTTTAAAATTCATCTTGGGAAACGTCGTTCCGATATTGGTCGTTTTGACTTGGAACAATTAGCCAAGGTATCAGAAGGTTTTTCTGGGGCAGAGATTGAACAAGCAATTGTAGCTGCTATGTACGAGGCTTTTGCAGGAGAGCGAGAGTTTACACAGTTAGATATTATTGCCGCTGTCAAATCTACATTACCTCTGTCTCGAACTATGACAGAACAGGTCACCGCGCTACGGGATTGGGCTAATAAAAGAGCCAGACCTGCTTCAACCTCCGTTGTGGAATATCAACGAGGGTCATTTTAACAGTCTTTCTCTCATTATCGAAAGAAAGGTTAGCTTCATTGCTAACAGTTTAATCTAAAGCACTTTATGTGCAATCTTAAAATAAAAAGTTGTCTTTAATCTCTTAGGAGGAAATTCCAATGTCTCATTTTAGTACTTTACGCACCAAAATCAGTGATGCTGAAATTTTAACCAGTTCGTTACGAGATCTTGGTATCAATGTCAAAACTGATGCGGATGTTCGTGGTTATAATGGTCAACGTCTTCGTGCTGATATTGTAGCTACTTTGGAAGGAGAATACGATCTCGGTTGGTCTCGTAATGCCGATGGCAGCTTTGACTTAATCGCTGATCTCTGGGGTGTTGCTAAAAAACACAATCAAACTGAGTTAATTAACTCCATTAACCAAAAATATGCGGTTAATAAAACCTTAAGTGACGTAAAACAACGGGGATTACAAAACGCTAACGTGAAGTTAGTTCTTAAATAGGAAGATTTATTTTCTCAAAGTATGTTCCCAATTTTTAGGGTTAATCAATTTAGGTTGGTTAGCCCTTTTTTGTGATTTAATGAGAATTGAATGTGATTATAAAAATCGCTATACTAAGTCAATAAAGCAATATTGAAAGGGCTGAATGATTTTAAGTTATTGCCTAAATCCTGATTGTTCTGAACCACAAAACAACCCAAATGAAAAGGTGTGTCAGTGTTGTGGCTCAAGTTTAATCTTGCATAATCGTTATCGCACTATCAAAAAAATTGGCAAAGGTGGATTTGGGACAACTTTTTTGGGTGTTGATTTATCTTTGCCGGGTAATCCGCTTTGTGTTGTTAAACAGCTACGTCCGAATACAAAAGATCCCGAAACTTTTCAGATGGCATTAGATTTATTTCAGAGAGAGGCAAAAACTTTAGGAAAAATTGATCATCCTCAAATTCCTAGATTATTAGACTATTTTGAAGATAATTTACATTTTTATTTAGTTCAAAGTTTAGTTAAAGGAAAAAATTTACAACAAGAAGTTAAGCAAAATGGTATTTTCGATGAAGTTCAAGCAAAGACATTTTTAAAAGAAATCTTGCAAGTACTAAAATACATTCATTCTATTAAGATGATTCATCGTGATATAAAACCTGCTAATATTATTCGTCGAGAACAGGATGAGAAATTAGTTTTAATCGATTTTGGAGCGGTGAAAGATCAAGTTAATACACAATTAGCGAAAAACTATGGTCAAACAGCCTTTACTCAGTTTGCTGTAGGTACAATGGGTTTTGCACCTCCTGAACAATTAGCCATGCGTCCTGTGTATGGTAGTGATATTTATGCCTTAGCTTCAACTTGTTTATATTTAATGACGGCAAAATCACCGAAAGATATACCTTGTAATGAGTTAACAGGAGAACTTTTATGGGAAAAAGAAGTTAAGGTTAGTGACGGTTTTGCTAAAGTTTTGCGTAAGATGCTAGAGGTAGATGTTCGTAATCGTTATAAATCCGCCGAGGAGGTAATTAATGATTTAGAGATGGCGCCTTATGAGGAAGAATTAGAAAAAAGTTTATCTAATAGTGTTAAATCTTCTCCAACTATTTTACCTGTGCCAGAGAATAGTATTGAAAATACTCATGTTTCTGCTACTTCTCGTCTAGCTATGGCAATTCGAGCGAGAAAATCTCGTCAAGGTAAGAGTAAGTATTTAGTTCAAGTTACGCCCGAAACTATCATAACTGCTTATGCTCAAGGTAGAACAGATTTTAGTAAGCAAAATTTTCATCAATTTAATTTTAGTCAAGGAAATATTCCTGATATTAATTTTCGTCATTGTTTATTAACGGAGGCGAATTTTGAGGAAACGAATTTAACTAATGCTAATTTTTATAATGCGAATGTCAGTAAAGCTAAGTTTGGAAAGGCAAATCTTCGTAAAGTTCATTTTGTCAAAGCAGATTTACAGAATACAGATTTTAGGGAAGCTGATTTAGGAAGGGCAAATTTAGAAGGTGCTAATGTTAAAGGTGCTAATTTTTGTGGTGCTAATTTAAGTAAAGCAAATATTTCAGAAGAACAATTAGAAGAAGTCGAAACTAATTGGAATACCATTTTTCCTGATGGAAAACGTCGTTTATGGTAAGTACTATTAAAATAATTTATGAGTTTCAGATGTATGATCCACCATGGATTTCCCCAAATTTGGGGCTAGGGAGCTTTTCAAACAACTTCTAAGAGGTAGAGTAAAGTCTTTTCATAAGTAATCAACAAAAAAATTTTTCTGGGTGTGCATAAAATATAAAACTTGATTGGATAGATAAATAGACACATTAATTTATCATTCAATAATTAAGATTATGGCTACTCAAAAAACCAGTGAATATTTATCGAAAAAGCTAGATACTATCGCTACTAAATTTACTCTTTATAATTATGATGGAGAGGCAAAAAAATATTATTTAGTTGATAGTAAACCTTTCATTTATCAACCTGAAAATTTAGGTAAAGCTACCGTTGCTCATAGTATTATTATACTTGATCGATCTGGTTCAATGTATGGTGAAATTGAGAAATTAAAAGAGTATTTATTAAAACTTTTAACTCTTGATGAATACTTAAATTCAGAATTGATAATTACCTTAATTTCTTATTCATCGGTAGGAGATGTTAAATGTCATTTTCAACGTATTCCTATTACTGAAATTATGCAATCTAATTCTAAATATCAACAGGAAATTAAAAAAATTCACGTCACAGGTTGTACTTGTATTTCTCAGTCTTTAGAAATTGCTAAAAGTTTAATTCAAGAGTTTACTAATCATGAAAATGAGGGAGAGTTAACAGCAATAAGTCTTCATACTGATGGTTTTGCTAATGATCCTAGTTATAATTTAGAATTGAAAAAAATAGAAAAAATTGCAGAGGGATTAAATAAATTTAACGTAATTATTAACACGATTTCTTATTCTAATTACGCTGATTTTAAGCTACTGTCTAAACTGTCTAATTTAGGTTCAGGAAATTGTATTCAAGCTAATAATGTTAAGCAAGTTTATGACTCATTATATCAGAGTAATAAATTATTAACAAGTTCAGTAATTCCTCCTGTGGAAGAAACATTAACTAAAGGTTATGATTATCAAGTTTTTGTTTCTCAAACGGCTAAAAAAATTCTAGGTTCTAATTATACTTTAAAAATACGAGGATTAAAGCCAGAAGATAAAGGAATCTTTTATAAATATCGTGAAATTAGTGCAGAAGAATACAAAAATTTAACGGATATTCCTACTTCTCAAACTGATGAATCTGTTTTTGCTTTTATCAAAACTAATTTAGCGGAAGGTAATCTTAATTTAGCGAAATATGCTTTAATTAGCACTTTTGATGCTACTTTAACTCAAATTCATAGTAAAGCCTTAACTAATTTACAAATAATGAATTTTAGTCAAGATATTGAAGCAGTTATTTTCAACCCTAAATTACTAAAAAAACATGATATTTTATCAACATTTAAAGTTAATAATAAAGTTAGTATTTTAGAATTAATTGATATTTTAGAAGCAAATAAAAAGAGTATTATTATTAATTTAAAACATCTCGAAAAAAATTATCAAAGAAAAGGCTTAAAACGAGTTGACGGGAAACGAGATGAGGAAGGTAATTTAATTAAACCTGCGTTAAAAACTGTAACAATTGATAGTGGTGAATATGTGCCAATGGGTAAGTTTAATATTAATCGGAATACCGCTACCATAAATATGTTAATTAAGCGTAAAGTTAAGTTAGTTACTCAAGATAAAGGGAAACAAATTTCTGAAGTTGCGGGAATTTTAATCAATGATTTAAACCAATATAATAACTATACTTTAGTTTCCGATGGAGAGATAAATATTAATAGTTTAAAGATAAAAATTAGTAATGAGAATACTTTTAATTTGTTGAAAGAAAAAGAGTTATTAACTATTGAAAAAAATAGTCCTAATGAATTTGATTTCACGAAAGAATATGAGATTAATTTCACCGATTTACCTTTAGTTTCTTTTCAGCAAAGTTATAATAATCTTGAGGGAATTTTTGAACAAATAATCAAATTACAAGTACTAAATTCTCTTATTTCTGCTCATATAAAAGAAGAATCAGATAGTTATTCTGAAAAACAATTAACTGAGTTGAAAAAACATTATCTTTCTAAGAATTTATATCTTAATTTTCCTACCACTAATGAATATACAGACTTAAAAGAAGCCTTAAATAATGGTAGTGTTGACACGAGAATTAGTTATAAAATTGATTTAGGAGATACTCAAATTCTTAATACCAGTAAACTATATTCTGCTAATAAATTTTTAGATAGATTATATCAAGGTTGTGAAGAAGAAACTGGGGAAATAATTGAGAATATTACCTTTGATATGATTTTAGATAAAAAGATTATTTTTACCCATAAAACTTTATCTAAACGTACTAAAATTACTGAAGTTGATGAGTTAATGAAAACTATTTATGATAATTTTCTCGGCATTGATAATAATGGTAGTGTATCGGAGATTCTTAACTCGATAAAAGCCCATAGTTTATTAAAGTTATTAGAGAAAAAATGGCAAGATGAAACAATAAATAAAGATGAATTTATTACTGCTTTAACTCAAGCTAAAAATAAATTAAATAATCACTTAGAAAATCTTTATCGTCAACAAATTTGCCCTTTAGTATTCTATATTGGTTCGACTGGATTAATTCCTGATGAATTAAATATTAAGGCTTTTACCGCAGAAGAAATTAGTGCAAATTATCCTAATTTAAAACTATCTAAAAGTGAACAAGAAGGCACATTTTTTGTGGCAAAGAATACCGTAATTACTGTTTACCCTCACAATGTTTATTATACCACTAATAAAAGGTAAATATGCTAATCTTTATTTATGAATTACCTTAAAAAAATTAGGATAAATTACCCTGAAAGATTTATCTTACTTTTCCTCAAAATTGAAGGCAAAGATTAAATAATTTAATTTTCAATTATAATTTTATGGTAAGCAATGCTTACCTACTTTTATTTATATCAATATTAAAAATATGATTTATTTAACAGATTTAGATGACATAAAAAATGCGATTCTCGACTTGACAGAAACTGATATTCTTTGGGTAGATACGGAAGTGGCTGATTATGCCACAAAAAAACCTCGTTTATCTTTAATTCAAGTATTGGCTTATCCTCATAATCTTGATGGAGAACGTACTTATATGTTAGATGTGTTAGATAAGTCAGATTTAATCGATTTTTTTATTAAAAATATAATGATAAATGAGTCAATAAAAAAAGTTTTTCATAATGCTAAATATGACTTGAGATTTTTAGGTAAAACCACAGCGAGAAATATTTATTGTACTTTAGAATTAGCTCGAAAAATTCCTTATTATTTATTACCAGTAAAAAGTTATAGTTTAAAGATTTTAACAGAATATTTGACAGATTTTAAAGACTTAAGTAAAGAAGAACAAGGTAGCGATTGGGGTATTCGCCCTTTGAGAAAAATTCAGTTAGAATATGCAAAAATGGACTGTGTTTATTTAGCTCAAATTTATCATAAATTATCAGCATTAGAAGATAAAATTAAGGAAAATATAACTTTAGAAGTTTTAAATAAAAGATATAAAGAAATTGAAGAAGAATGGTTATTATTAGACTCAGAAATGAATTATTTAAAAGAGCGAATAAAAGAGATTATGATTGATAAAAATATCCAAGAGAATGACTATTTTAAAGTTAATTCTATCACCAGAAAAACCATTAAAACTGATTTACAACAGTTAGTAAAATTAGTTAATGAGAAGAATATTAATATAGATTTTCCCATAACTTTAACGAAGGCAATTCAAGAAGAATTAGGTAATAATTTAGAAGATTTAAACATCAATATTAATACTGATACTTACTATACTTTGAAAAGTAAAAATATTGAAAATGAACATGAAGAATAAAATAAAAAGGTGGGCAATACCCACCCTACTAATTAATTAATTACTAAATCAGCTTCTTTCTTCGCTTCAATGGCTACATATAAACGATTTAAAGCACTAATATAAGCACGAGCAGAGGCTACAATAACATCAGTATTGGCGGCATAACCTGAGTAGGTTTTGTTTTCATGTTTCAAGCGAATTGTTACTTCACCCATAGCGTCAATTCCAGCGGTGACGGATTTTACGGAATACTCAATCAACTCGTTAGGAATATTTACTACACGGTTAATCGCTTTGTATATCGCATCTACAGGACCTGTACCAACAGAAGCGTCCTTTAATTCTTGCCCTTCAGGAGTGCGAATAGTAATAGTAGCAGTCGGTGCAGAGTGATCACCACAAGAAACTTGTACTAATTCAAGGCGGAAAAGTTCGGGTGCTTGTTGAATTTCATCGTTAACGATGGCTTCTAAATCCCAGTCAGTAATTTCCCGTTTTTTATCAGCGACTTCTTTAAAACGCAAAAAGGCTTTATTTAAGTCTTCTTCTGACAATTCAAATCCTAACTCTACCAGACGGGTACGAAATGCGTTACGTCCTGAAAGTTTACCTAGTACTATTTGATTAGCCGTTAAACCGATGGATTCTGCGTCCATAATCTCATAGGTGAGGCGGTTTTTCAAGACACCGTCTTGATGGATTCCCGATTCATGAGCAAAAGCATTCGCACCAACAATGGCTTTATTGGGTTGTACTATCATGCCCGTCAAACTTGACACTAAACGAGAAGTTTTATAAATTTGTTTAGTATCTATATTAGTTAAAGGTTCAGTGGAATTAACATCTCTACCCAAGAATGGGTTAAAATATTGACGACGTACATGAAGTGCCATGACTAATTCTTCTAAGGCTGCATTTCCTGCTCTTTCACCGATACCATTAATAGTACATTCTAACTGTCTTGCTCCATTTTTCACAGCTTCAAGGAAGTTAGCCACTGCCAAACCTAAGTCATTATGACCGTGAACAGATATAATAGCTTTGTCAATATTAGGTACGTTATCCTTGATTCCTTTAATGATTGCACCGTATTCGCTAGGAGTAGTATAACCCACTGTATCTGGTATATTAACAGTTGTTGCTCCTGCTGCGATGGCTAATTCTAATACTTGATAAAGAAATTCAGGATCACTACGCCCAGCATCTTCGGGGGAAAATTCTACATCATCAGTGAAAGTTTTAGCATAAGCAACCATTTCAGGCACAATGGCTAAAACATCAGCACGGGTTTTTTTTAATTTATATTTTAAATGTATATCAGAGGTTGCCAAAAACGTATGGATTCGGCTTTTAAAAGCTGGTTTTAGGGCTTCTCCAGCACTTTTGATGTCTTTTAGGGTTGCACGGGCTAAACCGCAGATTGTCGGGCCATGTTCTGTGCCTACAGTTTCAGCGATACGTTGCACCGCATAAAAATCCCCTTGACTGGCATGGGGAAAACCTGCTTCAATAATATCAACCCCTAATTTAGCTAAAGCACGAGCAATATTTAGTTTTTCATCTACATTTAAACTGGCGCCAGGAGATTGCTCACCGTCACGCAATGTGGTATCAAATATAATAATTCTGTCTGGCTGGTTTGTCATATCTTAAAATTTTAAACGAATTTACCAACGTATAATTAAGCCTGAATATATCATAAACGAAAAATTTACACATTTAATGCAAAATAAAATCAAAAAAACTGAAATATCTTCAATAATTGTTGTTAGTGGATTATATTTATTGATAACTTTATTATTAGGACTTAATCGTTATTATAGTTTTTTCGCTTCTTATGATCACGGTATTTTTAATCAAGTTTTTTGGAATAATTTACACGGAAATTTCTATCATAGTTCTTTAGCATCTGCTATTTCAACTCATGTCACCAGTGGAGAAGAAATACCACGAGTTTTTGACAGTTATTTAGGACATCATTTTACCCCTAATTTACTTCTATTATTACCTATTTATTTTTTATTTCCTTCTCCTGCTACTTTGGTTATTATTCAAAGTATTTTAATTACTGGTGCGGGAATTATTTTATATTTTTTAGCGAGAGAATATGTTGAACATTTTATTTCTATATTAATAGTAATTAGTTTTTATAGTGCCATCGCAATTTTAGTACCAACTCTTTCTAATTTTGATAATATATCACAGTTACCCATATTAGTTTTTAGTTTATTATTAAGTCTTGAAAAAAAAAATTGGTGGTTATTTAGTCTTTTTTCTGTGTTAATTTTAGGTGTTAGACAAGAAGCAGGATTAAATTTATTTGGTATTGGAGTTTATTTAATTGCTAGTAAACATTATCCTCGTCAAGGTGTATTAATTTGTCTAATTTCTTTAGTTTATATGCTGTTTATAACTAACATAATTATGCCTCAATTTACCCAAGATGTTGGTAAAAGACTTATGGTAGATAAATTTGGACAATATATCAAAGGAGAAAATCCGTCAACTTTAGCAGTAATTTGGGGAATGATAACTCAACCTTGGTTAGTAATTTGGGAATTAATTTCACCGATAGGCAAAACTATAGAATATTTATTCGGGCAATGGTTATCTTTAGCCTTGATTCCTGCGGTTTCTCCTAGTGCGTGGATAATCTCAATTTTTCCTTTATTAACTCCATTATTAGGGCAAGGAAAATCAGTTTTATCTCTTAATATTCGTTATGCTATGATGGTAACTCCCGGATTATTTTATGGTGCAATTTTATGGTGGGGAGGACAAAATTTTAATAATTTTCAACAAAATATTACTAAACTTAATCCTAGAAAATTAACGCTAAAATTTAAACGTTTTTGGGTGTCTTGTATTGTGATTTCTTTACTTCTTACTTTTATCTCTAGTGCCACAGAATTAAGTAGAGTATTTTATTTTATTTTACCAGATTCTTTTCAACCTTTAGTTTATGTTTCTTTACCTCGTCAATGGCAACATTCAGCTAATATTTATCAACTTTTAGTACAAATTCCTGATGATGCGAGTGTGAGTGCAACCAATAATATTATTGCACATCTTTCTAGTCGTCGGGCAATAATTCGTTTACCAATAATTGAATTTCGTAATGATAATAAAGAAGCGGAAAAAGTAGATTTCATTATCGCTGATTTATGGGAATTACAACGTTATGGAATAATTTTTGATAAAGAAAAAGGTTGGCTAGAAGCAATTAATAGCTTAATTAATAATGTGACATTAGAAAAAACTTACGACATTATTGATAGTAGAGATAACGTTGTTTTGTTAAAGAAAATTTAATCTATTTTAGAGAAGAAGAAATTTTATAACTCTTGTTAATGTTATAATTTATTTTGTTCAATCTTAAACATGAGAAACAACAAATCTTAAATTCATAATCTCAAACTTTAAAGTAATAACTTGATAGATAAAAGTCGCTTAAAATATATAGAAATTTTAAATTATTTGTCAGAATTGTTGCCTTCTATCCTTCAATTTTCTGATAAGTTAATTTATTATTTTTTGACAACTCTCATAGTCTTGTTATATTTATAAAAAAGTTTTTTAAAAGAATTAAAATTATGATTAACACAGCTAATTCTTCGTCGTGGCAATGGGAAAAAAATGATCAGGGTAGCTATTTAACTTGTAAACTATTAGAAGGTTGGCAACATGGTTTTTTTTCTAGTCATTTTCAAGGAAAACCTCCAGAAATTCTGATTAAATATCTTCACCCGTCGGCGTTGAGTTATCGACTAAAACAAATTCATAGTGATATTATTATTTCTACTGATATGATTGACAATCATTTTTCTAAGAATGATAATAATCAATTAATGGAAGGTGATGGTATTATTACTCAAAAATCTCTACAATCTGTATGGGTAGCTAGTGCAGACTGTACACCTGTTCTTATTGCTGATAGTAAAAGCGGAAAAGTCGCAGCAATTCACTCAGGATGGCGTGGCACTGCTTCTGAAGTTGTACCGAAAGCTATTAAAATTTTAAAATCGGAAGGTTGTCAAGGGGAAAATTTATTATTCGCTTTAGGTCCAGCTATTAGTGGTAAAGTGTATCAAGTAGAAGAAGAAGTCGCCGTAAAAGTGTTAAAAACCATCATTTCTAACTCTCATAATTTAGATAATAACGAAATTTTAACCCAAGGTTATTTATTGCCAAATCAACCAATATTGAAAGATTCCACAGAAAATAAAGTTAGACTAAACGTCACTCAAATAATTAATTCACAAATTCAACAAGAAGGTATTTTACCCCATCAAATAGCTATTTCACCTTATTGTACTTATCAAACACCAGAATATTTCTTTTCCTATCGTCGTAGTCATGAAAAAAATGTACAGTGGTCTGGTATTATTTCTGTTTAAGTTAAAATTATCTCAATATTTATATAGATTTAATAAAATCAGTGATCATTAGACAAAAAATTAATTTATTTTTAATAATTTTGCTTATAATTTTACCATAAGATAAATTTTTATAGTTTTTTTTTCACAATTTTTATTAACAAATAATAGGCAAAATTAACAATGTCTCGAATATTAGTAATTGATGATGATTCAGCTATTTCGGAATTAGTTTCTATTAACTTAGAAATGGCGGGATACGATATTTCTCAAGCAGAAGATGGTATAAAAGGACAAGCTTTAGCATTACAAATCCAACCAGATTTAATTATGCTAGACTTAATGTTACCTAAAGTTGATGGTTTTACTGTGTGTCAAAGACTCAGAAGAGATAAAAGAACCGCTAACATACCAGTATTAATGTTAACAGCTTTAGCGCAAACAAAAGATAAAGTTGACGGTTTTAATGCTGGAGCTGATGATTACTTAACAAAACCTTTTGAAGTAGAAGAAATGTTAGCCAGAGTTAAAGCATTACTCAGGAGAGGAGAAAGAAATACGCAGTCAACCAAACATACTGAGATTCTTAATCACCAATTTTTGACCCTTGTGCCAGAGAGGTTTGAAGCGATTTGGTTTGATAAAACTATTAAATTAACACACCTTGAATTTGAATTATTACACTGCTTATTACAACGTCATGGACAAACAGTCTCCCCTAGTGATATTTTAAAAGAAGTCTGGGGATATGATCCTAACGATGATATTGAAACCATTAGAGTTCATGTTCGTCATTTACGCACAAAATTAGAACCAGATCCTCGTCGTCCTCGTTATATTAAAACAGTATATGGTGCAGGATATTGTTTAGAATTAAATCCTAGTAATACATAATCAAATTTTTAATTGTTAAAGATTTATTTTCCCCATTTAGGTAATTTTAAAAAGGATTCTTTTCTCGTTTTTTTGATAATATTATCTTGAGAATTTCCCAATTTTTTTGATGAATTATTATTTTCTTTTTTAGCAGGAATAATATTAAGATTATTTTCTGATAATATCTTAGATTCAGATACAAGATAATTTGTTGATTTTTTCTCTTCTTGAGGATGATTATCGTAAATTATTTCAGGAATATCTGGAGCATTATTTATCTGTTCTTGTATAGTATTATTACCATTTTGTGATGAATTATTAGACTCAATTTCAGACCATGATTTTATTCCCAAACTATTAACATCAGGAGGATTAGTTAAATATTTATTATCTAATGCTGTTTTATATTGTATGTTTGATCTTTGCTGTCTTTGAAGCCTAATTTGTAATTCTTTATTTTCTTTTTCTTTTTGTTTTAAAGAATGTTTAATACTATTAAAATCATCTTGAAGTAAAGAACATTCTCTTTCTAAACTAGCAGCTAATTGTTGAGTTTTTTTCAATTCTTGGGTAAGATTTTCTATAGATAATTTTTGTTGATTATATTGTTTAGATTGTTGTTTAATTCTTTCTTGATTATCATCAACTTCTTTGCTTAATTCTGTTATTTTTTGACTTTGATCAGTTATTAGGTTAAGATAATCTTGATTTTTAATTACTTGAACTTTAATTTGTTTTTTTTGTTCTTCTATGGAAGTTTCTAGTTTTAAAATTTGTTCTTTCAATTGTTGATTTTGTTTCCTGATTTTACAAGCAACCGCATACCAATCAACATCAGTTAAAATAGGTTTAGAAGAAGATTCAGAGCTATTCATGGATATAGGTATCTAATAAATATAATTTAAGAATTAAGAATAAAAATGATTTTAAATTCAAGATTAACATAACTAACAAAATATCATTGATTGACTTGAAAAAAAAATCAGATTAACTCAAGTTTTTATATTAAGAATTATTAAAACATTGACAATAAAAGGATTTAAAGAGAATTAACCATTGACGAGCATCGAAAAAAATGATAAAGTTTAGCTGTTAAAACAAGGAATATTTAAGCACAAATACCATGACTCTAAACTCGGATACTTTACCTCAGTCAGTGAAAGAAGATGTTCGTGATTATGTTGCGCACTTACAACTACACATGAGTCTTCAATCTCGCAATCTTTTACCATCTATAAATCAAGTCAAAGACAGTCGGGATAATTTACTCTATCAAACTCAGGCAACCATTGAAAAATTTACTTCTCGTAAGTTGGTTTAATCGTAGCAAAAAAAAGTATTTTCTCATTTTCACAGGCATCTTGCCTGTATTTTACTATTCGAGATTTAAAGTTATATTTAAGCAGGATTCGTGATGTTAGAACATGATGTGATGATTATTGGTGGTGGTTTAGCAGGATGTCGTGCTGCCCTTGAAATAAAAAAACAAAATAGTAGTTTAGATGTCGGTTTAGTGGCGAAAACCCACCCTATTCGCTCACATTCTGTGGCTGCCCAAGGTGGTATTGCTGCAAGTTTACAAAATGTAGATCCAGAAGATAGCTGGAAAGCCCACGCCTTCGATACAGTAAAGGGTTCAGACTATTTAGCAGATCAAGATGCTGTGGAATATTTAACGAAAGAAGCACCAGAAGTTATCATCGAATTAGAACATTTAGGGGTGTTATTTTCTCGTTTGGAAGATGGTAGAATCGCACAACGGGCATTTGGTGGACATTCCCATAAACGCACTTGTTATGCGGCAGACAAAACTGGTCATGCTATGCTACATGAGTTAGTCAATAATTTACGTCGAAATAATGTCACTATTTACGAAGAATGGTATGTTTTACAGTTAATTCTTGAAGATAATTCCTCTCAACCCCCACATGAGAATGTAATCAAAGAAGTCAAAGGCGTTGTCATGTTTAATATTGCTGACGGGGGGTTAAAGGTGGTTAAGGCTAAAGCGGTAATGTTTGCCACGGGAGGTTATGGAAGGGTTTTTAACACCACTTCTAACGATTATGCTTCCACTGGTGACGGTTTAGGGATGTGTGCGGCGGCGGGTTTACCCCTTGAAGATATGGAATTTGTACAGTTTCATCCTACGGGTTTATATCCTGTGGGAGTGTTAATTTCTGAGGCGGTGAGAGGAGAAGGTGCTTATTTGCGCAACAGTGAGGGGGATAGATTTATGGAAAATTACGCCCCAAATCAAATGGAATTAGCACCCCGTGATATTACTTCCCGTGCTATCGTTTTAGAAATTCGTGGAGGAAGAGGTATTCATCCTGATGGTAGCGCTGGTGGTGCTTATGTGCATTTAGATTTAACTCACATGGGTAAGGAAAAAATCATGAGTCGTGTGCCTTTTTGTTGGGAAGAAGCCCATCGTTTAGTTGGTGTTGATGCGGTTTATCAGCCCATGCCTGTGCGCCCCACTGCCCATTATTGCATGGGGGGTATTCCTGTTAATACCGATGGTAGAGTGCGTCAAAATGCCACTCAATTAACGGAAGGATTTTTTGCCGCCGGTGAGTGTGCCTGTGTTTCTGTGCATGGCGGTAATCGTCTCGGTAGTAATTCTCTCTTAGAATGCGTGGTTTATGGCAGAAGAGTTGGACGGGCGATCGCCAATTATGTTATAAATCGTAAAATGCCTGAAGTTGACGAGAAAAAATATTTAGAAGAAGCGCAAAAACGTATCCAAGATTTACTTTCCCAAAAAGGAGATTTAAGAATTAATAGCTTAAGACAGAATTTTCAGGATACCATGACAGAGCATTGTGGAGTATTTCGCACAGAAGAAGTGATGAAAGAGGGTATTAAACAAATTCAACAATTAAAGGCTAAATATAGTCAAATTTTTCTTGATGATAAAGGTAAAGATTGGAATACGGAATTAATAGAAGCCTTAGAATTGCAAAACATCATGATAGTAGGGGAGATAATTTTAACCTCGGCTTTACAACGACAAGAAAGTAGAGGGGCGCATTCTCGGGAAGATTATCCCACTAGAGATGATGAAAAATTTTTACAACATACTTTGGCTTCTTATTCTGCTGATAGTGTAAAAGTTAATTATATGCCCGTAGTTATTACGATGTTTGAGCCAAAAGAACGAAAATACTAATAACAATTAACTGTTAATAATTAACAATTAACAATGAATAAAAGTAATAGTGAAAATTATGACTTTTATCTTAATTATTCGATACAAATAACATCACCTTTTTTTAGATTCTCTAAAATTTTATTGACTTTTTTTATTAAGGGTTTTAAGGTTGTAAAACGGTTATCTTTAGCAACTAAAACGATAATAATTAAATCAATTTGTTTTAGGTTTTGTTGCAATGTCAAATTTTGATCTATGGTAATAAAAACATCAAATTTTTCCGATGCTAACTTTAATAATTTATCATTTTTTGTACCAGCCCAACCTTGTTCAGGTACTGTTTAATTGCTTTTTTAAGTTTCTTCGGTAAACATTCATCAAGCAATATTTTCATTAGTTTGTTTTAACAATATTTCTTGTCCTAGTTGTAATAGTAACATAGCTTGTTGTTTAGTAACCGTAGGAAAGTCATCGAGGAAGTCTTCGATAGTTTCACCTCCGTTTAAATAGTCAATTAGAGTTTTGACTGGTACACGAGTTTCATTAAATACGGGTGTCCCTGATAATATTTCTTCGGAGATTTCGATTAAGTTATTTTTCATAAATTTACTGTATTTATAGATAAAAATAAGTCAAGTTTAGCCACTGACACACAATAATAAATAAGGGTTAATGCCATTAACCCCTACAAAATCCTATGGCTTACAAATCAATACCATCAATATATTTAGCGACAGTTTGTACGTCTTTGTCACCACGCCCTGAACAATTAATTACAATATGAGGATTACCTTCAAGATTAGGGCAAAGTTTCTCAAGATAAGCAAAAGCATGGGCAGTTTCTAAAGCTGGGATAATACCTTCTAGTTTACATACCAACTGAAAAGCCGTTAACGCTTCATCATCGGTGACACTATAGTATTCGGCTCTACCTTCATCTTTCAAATAACTATGTTCTGGGCCAACTCCCGGATAATCTAACCCAGCACTGATAGAATGGGCTTCTGTAACCTGCCCTTGGGTATCTTGGAGTAAATAACTCATAGCTCCGTGTAATACTCCCGGTTTTCCTTGAGTTAAGGTTGCTGCGTGTTTTCCTGTAGCAATACCGCTACCTTCAGCTTCCACACCAATTAAGCGCACAGAAGTATCAGCGACAAATTCATAAAATAAACCCATAGCATTTGAGCCACCACCGACACAAGCGAGTAAAATATCAGGTAAACCCCCCCATTTTTCTAAACATTGGCTACGGGTTTCTTTCCCGATAACACCGTGAAAATCTCTTACCATCATGGGATAAGGATGAGGGCCAGCGACTGATCCTAGTATATAATGAGTATTTTCAACATTAGTCACCCAATCTCTAATGGCTTCAGAAGTAGCATCTTTGAGTGTTCCAGTTCCAGCGGATACAGGTTCAACTTTTGCCCCTAAAAGTCTCATTCTAAATACGTTTAACTTTTGGCGTTCCATATCTTCTACGCCCATGTATATTACACAATCTAAACCAAAACGAGCGCAAACTGTAGCTGTAGCAACTCCATGTTGCCCCGCTCCTGTTTCAGCGATAATTCTTTTTTTACCCATGCGCACAGCTAGTAAAACTTGCCCTAATGCGTTATTAATTTTATGAGCGCCTGTATGGTTTAAGTCTTCTCGTTTGAGGTAAATTTGAGCGCCACTACCATCAGTTTTTGCATAATGTTGGGTTAGTCTTTCGGCAAAATAAAGAGGATTTGCTCTACCAACATAATCTTTTAGTAATTGATTTAATTCTTGCTGAAAATCAGGCTCATTTTTATACTTATCATAAGCGGCTTCTAACTCAGTTAAGGCTGGCATGAGAGTTTCAGGCACATATTTTCCACCATATTTGCCAAAACGTCCAAAATTATCAGGTACTTGAGTCAAATTACGATTATTTTTAATAGGAGTAACAGTCACGATTTTTACAGTTTAATTTATTCATTTATTTTATTACTATAATAGCTGAATTAGATCCCCTAATTGCACTAATGTCAACGATAAAATTTTCTCTTAAGGAAATTAATCAGTAAGAATAATTCACGAAAAATGATCAAAGTTTTTGTTTATGGTACTTTAAAGCCAAGAGGTAAATACTATCAAATTTATTGTCAAGGAAAAACTTTTAAAGAAATAAAATGTTGGGCAAAAGGACGATTATTTAACTTACCTTTAGGTTATCCTGCCATGAGCAAAGGTGATCATAAAGTTTTCGGTTATTTACTTTATTTTACTTTTTTGAAAGACTTAAAAAATTTAGATAAATTAGAAGGTTATTCAGGTATTTCTAACGCTCCTTTAAATGAATATGAGTGAGGAAAAATTATAGTTTATGATGAGTGTAATTATCCCTTAGATGAAGGGTGGACTTATTTCATGATAGAAGAAAAAATTAAGGCTTTAAATGGTGTTTTTTTGCCTTCAGGAATATGGGAAATTAAGCATTAATTATTAAACATAAATTAGAAATAATTATACAGTTTCAATTTATCAGTTTATAATAAAAATTTACCAAACTAATATTTTTTTATGACTCAAGTTTCCTTCATAAAAGCTCAATCTTATGAGTTAAAAGATTTACGCACTTCCATTGAAAATTTACTGTTACCTTTTGGTGGTATATCTGCTTTCGTAAAAAAAGGAGATCGAGTTTTACTCAAACCTAACCTATTAACTGCTTCTCGCCCAACAAAAGAATGTACTACTCGTAAAGAAATAGTTTATTGTATTGCTCAAATGGTGCAAGAAGTAGGAGGAAAACCATTTTTAGGGGATAGCCCAGCTTTTGGAAGTGCAAAGGGGGTAGCGAAAGCTAATGGTTATTTACCGCTATGTGAAGCCTTAAATTTACCGATTATCGAGTTTAATGCTCAAAAATACCCTATTGATAATGATAATTTTAACCATCTGCGGTTATCAAAAGAAGCAATGGAAGCGGATGTTATTATTAATTTGCCAAAAATTAAGTCTCATATGCAGTTAACCATGACAATGGGAGTTAAAAATTTATTTGGTTGTGTGCCGGGAAAAATGAAAGCATGGTGGCATATGGAAGCGGGAAAAGATGCTAGTCGTTTTGGGGAGATGTTAGTGGAAACTGCCAAGGCAATTAAGCCAGATTTGACGATTATTGACGGTATTATCGCCCATGAAGGTAATGGACCAAGTGCTGGAGAGCCTAGAGAATTAGGTATTTTAGGGGCTTCTAGTAATGTTTTTGCTTTAGATGTGGCGATCGCTGATATACTGAATGTATCTTCAGAAATAGTGCCTACTTTAGTTGCTCAGAAAAAATTAGGTTTATGTAGTGAGTTAAAAGAGATTGAATTTCCTTTACTAAAACCAGAAGATTTAAGGGTAGAAAATTGGAAATTACCCTCTGCATTAATGCCCATAGATTTTGGTTTGCCAAGGGTATTAAAATCTACTTTTAAACATCTTTATATTAAGCTCATTAAAGAAAAAATTAAGAGTGAATAATGATGTTATAAGTTTTAAAATATAGTGATATTAGGTACTTAGAATTAGAGGCAATAACTTAGACAAAAATAATGAATTTACTTTTATTAATTTTAGAAAACTTCCTAAGAGTTTTTGGTTTATTTTGGATAGTTGGAGGTATTTTTGCCCTAAAAAAAGCAAGAGAATCTCAATTTATTGATACTTGTATTGCGCAAATTGAACAAAAAAAAGCTGATTATTTTATTACAAATTTTATATTTATTGGTGGTTTTTTAACTTTATTAAGTGGTATAGGTTTACTAATTAATAATGATGGAGTAATTATTATTCTTTTAATCTTAATTGTCAGTCAATTAATATATTTTAAAATGAAAAATAGAAAGTTTTTAAGGGCAGAATCACAGGAAGAAAAAGAAGAATATGCTATCAATTCTAGTACTTATAATGCTTTTTTAACTTCTATTTATATAACTATTATTGTTACCATTAAAATTATTATTCGTATAACTATTAGTTTATAAAATTGATTTATATCATGGTAAAATGTAAGTAAATAGGCAAAATTAATGGTATATGTACTTTAGACAATGTAAAAGGCAACAAAGATTATTAGTTATTTTTAATAATTTTAAAGTCCATAATTCCTCAATGGTTTAATACTTATAATAAATGACTATAAATAATTTTTCTTTGGTTACTATAATTAAAAATAAATTAATAGATTTAATAACCAAGGAAAAAAAACAATTACAGTATTTTACTGATTTATCAAGGATGAACTTTTCTATAGAATTGAGCAAAAATGGAGACAATATTATCTATAAAACTTCTCTTTGTTTACCCTTAGCTAAAATTTATAAAAAATCACCTTTATTTTTAGCCCAAAATTTAGTTAATATTTTTAATCAAAGTAGTTATCAACAAGACATTTTAATTCAAATTTCTAGGAATGGTTGGTTAGAATTTATTATTGGCGATCGCCTTGTTAATGAGTGGTTAAATAAGGTTAATAAAATAAATCTTTTAGAGTTAAATAAAGATAACATAAAAACCAATAAAAGTCAAATCAATTTTAATAATTATTATACCCATTCTCGATGTTGTTCAATCTTAAAATCTGCTCATCAACAGAATATAATAAATCTCAATAGTGTGGATTTTATACTCAATAAATGGTATATAGAAAAACCAGTTAATATTAAGTATGAAATAATAAATTTATCAGGAAGTTATGAGCAAAAACTGATTAAAGAATTAATCATCATAACGGATAAAATAGTTAATAATAAACTCAATTATCAAAATTCATTAAATAAATTAAGTAAAGCCATTTTAGATGTAGAATGTTATTGTCAAATTTGGGGGGAAACTTTGCATAATCATTTAGCAATATCTCAAAGTAGATTAGGATTAATTGCCATTGCTTTAAACTATTATCAAAATCTTTTTTATCAAGAATTTAAAGAAAATTTACCAACAGAAATTTAATCTATAAAATAAATTTAAAATTGAAAATGTCAAAACATATATATAATTAATTTCTAATTCTTCATTTCTAATAATTATGACAAATCCTTTTTTAAACCTTGAATACGAAACTGCCATAGAAAATTTAGGAGATAGTTATTACGAAGAAGTTTCTGCTGCGGAATTTCCTCAACAGATACTAAGATTTGCCAACGATGATTTATTACCCGTCATTGGTTTAGATAAAAACGCCGTGAAAGAAAATGATTGGATAGAAGCCTTCGGCAAATTTCAGGGAATACGCCCATTTTTAGCCTTAAAATATCATGGTTATCAATTTGGCTCATATAATCCCCAATTAGGTGACGGTAGAGGCTTTTTATATGGACAAATAAGAGGCAATAATGGCATATTATACGATTTTGGCACAAAAGGATCAGGAAGAACACCCTATTCTCGCACTGCTGACGGCAGACTTACCCTCAAAGGAGGAATTAGAGAAGTTATCGCTGGTGAAGCATTACATAGACAAGGAGTTAATACTTCTCGTTGTTTTTCCTTAATTGAAACAGGGGAATCCTTATGGCGAGGAGATGAGCCGTCACCTACTCGTAGTTCTGTAATGGTGCGATTTAGTCAATCTCATATTCGTTTTGGTACTTTTGAAAGGTTACACTATTTACAACGTCCAGATTTGGTCAAAAATTTATTAGATCATGTAATCTATTATTATTATCCCCATTTAACTACTTCTGAAAATCCCTACATTGAATTTTATCGTGAATTAGTGCAAAGAGTAGCTTTATTAGCAGCGCAATGGATGGCGGCGGGTTTTTGTCATGGAGTGTTGAATACTGATAATATGTCTATTACGGGGGAAAGTTTCGATTATGGACCTTATGCTTTTATCAATACTTATGATCCTCTTTTTACGGCGGCTTACTTCGACTACGGCGGTAGATATAGTTACGGCAATCAACCGTTGATTTGTCAATGGAATTTAGAATTATTACAAAAACCCCTCTCTTTAGTAATTCCTTATCAAGATTTACAAGAAGCGTTAACTAATTATAATCAACATTATGAACAATTTTACCAAAGTTTAATGGTGAAAAAATTAGGGTTTAATAAGTTACCTGATAATTTAGCTAAAAAGTTAGTAACAGAAACTATTAATTTATTAAAAGAAAGTCAAGTTAGTTATAGTCAATTTTTTGCAGATTTAGCTTCTCAATTTAACTATGGTTGGCACGAAAATAATAGTTTAATTTTAGAAAATAGTGATATTAATTCCTCTAACTTTGATATATGGAAAAAACTTTATCATCAAGCCTTAGAAAATTTTGTTAGGGAAGAATTAGACAATATAAAAATTACTCTTAATCAATACAATCCTCAAATTGTGCCGATTAGAAATATTATCGAAGAAATTTGGCAACCCATAACCACTGAGGATAATTGGCAACCTTTTTATGATTTATTAGCAAAAATTAGAAGTTAAGATTTATACAGATTATGTGATATTCTAATTAGATTATTTACTAAATTTTGGATGATGGAATACAGGAGATAGTAATAATTTCTTACTTTCCTTTCTTCTCACTTAATTAGGGTTTGCTGAATAAATCAGAAAGCTATTAAAATCAAGGCTTGGGGCATCGTTAAGTTAATAAAAAAGTGCGTAGTTTTAGGCATTTTTGCTCAAAAAACAGGGTAGTACTATACAGTTACAAACTCTAATTTCAAAAATCAAAACCATTAAAACCTTTGCCCATTGCCCATTGCCCATTGCCCATTGCCCATTGCCCATTGCCCTTTGCCCATTGCCCTTTGCCCTTTGCCCTACCCCTTCCTCAGACTTTTTCAGCACCCCCTAATTATCATAAGTAGCTAATTTTTGCAGTAAAGTCGTACTAGCTTCATTTAAGCCGATTAATTCCACTTGCACACCATTACGCCTAAATTTCAAGACAACTTTATCAATAGCCACTACTGCACCTTGATCCCAAAGGTGAGCATAAGTTAAATTAATAGTAACTAAATCGACTAATTCTGTGAAATCAAACTGGTTTAAAAATTCATCTACCGATACAAAGAAAATTTGCCCAGACACATGATAAGTGCGATGATTACCGTCTTCACTTAATACTTTATCTACGAATACTAATTTGGCTATTTTACGGGAGAAAAACACTGTACTCATAATAATACCAGTTACCACACCTAACGCAAAATTACGAGTCAAGATAGTTATAATCATCGTAGTTAACATTACGGTGGTTTCTGTGGGCGGTATTTTAGGTATATTTGTAATCGATGACCAACGAAATGTACCAATAGATACCATTATCATCACCGCTACCAATGCACCCATAGGCATCTCTTTCACCCAATTTTGCAGGATAAGAATAGCGAAAAGAAGAAAAATTCCTGCCGAAAACGTTGATAATCGCCCTCTACCGCCTGATTGCACATTAATAACCGATTGCCCAATCATGCCACATCCTGCCATACCAGAGAAAAAAGAGGTGATAATATTAGCAATACCTTGCCCTTTTGCTTCTCGGTTTTTATCGCTAGGAGTATCTGTCAATTCATCAACTAAAGATGCAGTAAGAAAAGATGCCAATAATCCCACTAATGCCATAGTTAAGGAAGTCGGTAGAATAATTTTGAGAGTTTCGAGGGTGAAAGGTACATTAGGTAAACTAAAAAATGGTAAAGTTGTCGGTAATTCCCCCATATCTCCTACTTTTGGCACGTCTAAGTTAAAGAAAATAGTGATAAATGTCATCACACCCAAAGCCACTAAAGGAGAAGGTACAGTTTGGGTAAAACGAGGTAAAATGTAGATTATAAGTAACGATGCGATGGTTATACCATAGACGGCATAAGGTACATCCGTTAATTGAGGTAACTGTGCCAGAAAAATTAATATCCCTAATGCGTTGATGTAACCCATCATTACCGCACGAGGCACATATTTCATTTGTCTGGCTAATTTCAAGACACCAAAAATTACTTGTAAAATTCCTGTTAAGACACCCGCCGCAAAAATATATTCAACGCCATGATCTTTAACCAAGTTTACCATTAATAAAGCCATTGCTCCTGTTGCCGCCGAAATCGAGCCCGGCCTTCCTCCTAAAAATGCGGTGATGACGGCTATAATAAATGAAGCGTATAAACCAACTTTAGGATCAACTCCTGCGATAATAGAAAATGCGATGGCTTCTGGAATTAATGCTAATCCTACCACTGCACCAGCCAAAACATCGCCCTTGACGTTAGAAAACCACTCCCTTTTTAGGGTAACTGTATTTAACATTGCCTCCTCAAAATTAATTAACTAATGGAAAATTTTGATTATAAAATTACTAATCAATAGTAATAAAAATCACTCACCATGAAAAGATAAAATAACACCTAGAGCATAATTGATGTTGAGATGTGCTTAAGGGGGATATTGCATTGGATTGACTTACATATTGATAAAACTCAATCTTATTTATAACCTAAAACCGATATTAAAGCAATTTTTTTTCTGAAACACTTTTGATATTCTTTTTAGATTTAATTAATTATTCTACATAATACTACGAAAAAATATAAACTTATTACTATCATCTTAGCGATAAACTTCAACTCTAAATTTTGCTTTAATACCTACTATCTTATTGTTTTCAAGTATTTCCTCTGCTAAGGTAGATAATTATTGATGATTATTGAGAAGATAGCGAAGGATTATATTACCATAAGCGATCGCCATATTTCTCCTCCGCTGTTTAAATAACAAAAAATAATTAAATATTTTTATAAACAATAGCGCCATCGCCATTGCGATTATAACAGTAAACTAATTGTTCTTTTTCTAAAGTAAACAAGGTTTCCTTAACAATTTGAGGAGTTAATTCTGTGGCTAAAACAATTTGTGAGACTGTCATTTCACCTTTATTTTCAAGGGCTTTTAAAATTATTAAATCTGGATTAGAAATATTATTTCCAGATGGAGAAGAATTTCCTTGTAAAAGTTTGACTTTATCTTTTGCATTATTAATAGACGTAATATTTTCTACGGTTATACCAAGTATAAATAATAGCCATAAAATGGAGATAGTATCATATTCTTGAACTGCAGTAACCAAGATAAAATATATGATAGTTGTGATAATTGCTAAGAGATAACGATTAGTATAAAAATAACTCACAGGAGAAATAAGGAATAAAATTCCCACAATCCAACGATTTTTTTTACTTCTGTTTTCGAGAGTTTGCAATTCTTTTACTGTGTTTTGAGTCATGATTTCTGTGTTTGAATTATGGAGAATTTATGTTGTTAAATTACCTGAAAAAGTTTTCAATACTTGAATTTTTCCGATTAAGTTAAAATAGCAAGAATATTATTAATATTGTCTTGTATCATCTGAAATTCATGCTTTTGAGAATCTAGCCATTGCTTTTCACTATTTCTTTTTTCCTCTGTTTCCTCCTCATAGCTTTTTTGTTTTTCTAACAAATTGTTATAGAATTTTATTCCTTCTTCAATAACATCAATAAGACGGTTATTAAGTTCGTCAAATATCTTATTAATAAAATCGTTGATAGAAGACGAAATATTAACTTTAAATTTCTGAAAATTCTCTAAATTTACCCCCATTAAACTCTTTTTATTTAAGTCATCGATATAACTTTTTAATTGAGTTTTATAGTCATTAGTTTTGGTATTAATACCTTCTGAACAATAATCATAAATTCGTGCTAAAAGATTGTTTTTTTTGTCTCTTACCTTCTCTTTTGTGGCAGAATCTAAGAGAGAAATTGTTGTTTCAAATTTGTCTAAATCTAAGGTAAAAAGTTCATCTTTTATGACAATTAAACCATTCTCAACGATATTTTCTATTGCACCAGAAACCCTAGTATCAACTAAGTTAATTAAGTCTTTAATTAAACCATCTTTTTCAAACATATTAGTTGAATTTCTTAAGGTATTTTTATTAGATTCAAAAAACCATTTTTTCTCTAACGTTGTAAAATTTTCTTCCCAAGATTGATTTAATTGAGCTAAAAATTCCGTTTGATTTATTTGTTTTAACCGCCAAATACGACAATCGCAACTACTAAATTCGCCTAATTGTTGGATGATTTCAGTTTTGGGTATATCTTCAATTCTGAATTTACTTTGCCACACATCATAGGCATTTTCAATATTTTCTAAACAAACTTCATGAAAAAATTTAAGTTTAGTTAACGATGCTTGATATTCTTGATAGCAAGGTTGCAAAGAATTATTTAAAATTTCTGCTGAATTATTTAGTTCTATCGAACTATCCGTATTACTTTTTACTTGCTCAATTAAAGTACTAATACTTTGTAGTGAGTTTAAATATTCTTTCATAAAATTTTGCCGAAAACCTTTATAATGATGATTGTAGCAAAAAAAACGACAAGTCAACTATTTTTTCTGATTAGAGGTTATTTATGGATATAACGTTGGACAGTGCTTCAAAATACGGCAACCAAATTTTTTCAACCTGTAAAACTTTTTGTGAGAGTCCAGAAGTTCAACAATGGTTACAAGACGGGATTCAAGCAGAAATGAATAATCCCACTTTAAATCCTTTCGTATTTGTACCTACATTACTTTCTGTTCATAGTAATAATCAGGCAATGGAGAATTTAACTAATAGTATTTCCGTATTGCAATCGGGCATGAGTATAATTGGAGTGGGTACTTTTGCAGGTGTTGCTTTATCGGGATTGAGTTTACATCAAACACTACAGTTGAGAGAAGATGTTAAACAATTAAAGTTGGAAGTCAAAGACGGTTTTATTGACTTGAAAAAAGCCTTTAGGAGTCAGGGAGATGAAATTATTAAGCGCATTGATGAGGTGGCTAATGATATTAAATTTGAAGCGCATCGTTTGATTTTAGTTAAGGCTTACGGGGAATTTCTGGAGGCTACTCGATTGATAAAAATAGCTTTGACAGGGGATGAAAGTTTCAAAAATTCTACGTTGCAAAATGCTCAGTTTATGTTGACAAGGGCGTTAGCGGATTATAATAATCCTCATATTTTTGATGGTGTGTGTGCGGCAGGGGAGTTGCGTCGTCGGGAGTGCGCTTGGGCAATTCAACAGGCTTTGATTATGACTTATCAGTTACAAAATCAACCCAACGCAGTAAAAGATTCAATCAAGCATTTATCAGATAGTATTATGCGTGATTTGTGTCATATAGTTGATCGATGTGAATCGAGTTATGAATTAGATTTTTTGTTTCCTGAAGTGTTAAGAATTTATACCCAAGATTTACCAGCATTAGAGATACAAGCCTTACCTGCGGATGAACAAAAACAATTATTATCTAGTGTGGATGATACTAATGATAATGGCATTGTGGAAGAACCACCAGAGCAAATTCTTTACGATTTGGTAAAACCGAAATCCCATTACGAAGCATTAAAAGATAGTTTACGTTTCACCCTTAAACCTATATTGCGTCAAGATTACATGGATTATATTAGACAAAGAGCTTCCGCCGTGAAATATGAAGGTATCGCTTTATGTGATTGGGCAAATGTAAGTAATTTGAATTTAGCTAATATTTACTATTACTTTAAGTTACGAGAATAATTTAAAATCTGAGTGCGCTATAAAATTTCGGTGGTGCAAAGGTTGCATAACAAAGGCAAAAGGATTAAAGTTGATTTTGTGGGCAATGCCCACCCTACTTATAATTAATTATTAATCAGACATTTTTCTAACTGAGATTTAATGATTTCTGCTTCAATATTTTGCCCAATAAATACTAATTTATTTTCTCTTTTTTGTCCTTCTTTCCAGACATCATCTTCGATGGTAAAACGTTTACCACTGAGATGAAATATATGTTTATCAGGACTTTCTTGAAACCATAAAATACCTTTAGCACGAAAAACATTAGCTGATAATTCGTTGTCTAAAAAGCTCTGTAATTTACGCATATTAAAAGGTTTATCACTGACAAAAGAAACGGAAATAAAACCGTCATTTTCTAAGTGATTTGAGTGGTTATGATGATCATGGTGGCAATGTTCGTCATGTTCGTGATCTTCGGTACAATGATGATTATGCTCATGATGATGATGATCATGGTCATGGTGATCATGTTTATCATCAGAATCTATAGTATCAAAATATTTGTCAGATTCAAATAACCCGACACTGAGAATTAATGGTAAAGGCACTTGAGATTTTGTGGTGCGTAAAATTCTGGCATCGGCTTTAATATCTCTTAATCTAACTTCTAATAAATCGACATCAGCTTCGTCAACTAAATCAGTTTTATTAAGTAAAATAATATCACCGTAAGCTATTTGATTATAAGCTGCATCACTGTTGAATAAATCAATACTAAAATTCTCACAATCCACTAAAGTAACGATAGAATCTAGTCGAGTTAAATCTCTTAATTCTGTACCTAAAAAAGTCAACGCAACGGGTAAAGGATCGGCAATTCCTGTGGTTTCAACTACTAAATAATCGACTTTTTCTTCTCTTTCTAAAACATTATAAATAGCGTCAACTAAATCGTTATTAATAGTGCAACAAATACAACCATTACTTAATTCTACCATGGTTTCATCGGCAGAAATAATCAAATCATTATCAATACCAATTTCGCCAAATTCATTGACTAAAACTGCTGTTTTGATACCTTGTTGGTTTTGCAAAATATGATTAAGTAAAGTGGTTTTTCCACTGCCTAAAAATCCTGTAATAATAGTAACAGGTAAACCGTATTTAGGGGCATCAAGAAGACTACTTGTATTATTTACTGAAACTTGAGTCATAATAACTATAAATTTTTATTCTGTGGTTAAAGAGATTATATCACTATAAATACTTGTCTTGATAACTGTATTACTTATTATTTATTTTCAAACATTACAATTAAAATTCTGCATTCATAGGAGTGCGAGGAAAAGGAATGACATCCCGAATATTCTCCATTCCTGTCATAAATTGTACCAGTCTTTCAAATCCTAACCCAAAACCAGCATGGGGTACAGTGCCATATCTTCTTAAGTCTAAATACCACCATAAACTTTCAGAGTTGATGTTTAATTGTGCAATTCTGGACTCTAAAATATCGAGTCTTTCTTCTCTTTGTGAACCGCCGATAATTTCCCCAATATTCGGTGCTAAAATATCCATAGCGGCAACAGTTTTTTGATCATCATTTAATCGCATATAAAAGGCTTTTATGTCTTTAGGATAGTTAGTAACAATTACAGGTTTTTTGAATAACTTTTCCGCTAAATATCTTTCATGTTCAGATTGTAAATCAATGCCCCATTCTACTTTATATTCAAAATTTTGGGTACTTTTTTCTAATAATTTAATGGCTTCAGTATAGGTAATTCTAGCAAACTCATTATCAATAATATTTTGAGCATTATCTAACACACTATTATTAATTCTTTGATGGAAAAATTCGAGATCTTCAGGACAGTTATCTAAAACATATTTAAACACATATTTTAAGAATTCTTCTGCTAAATTTTGATCTCCTTCTATGTCGCAAAAAGCCATTTCTGGTTCAACCATCCAAAACTCTGCTAAGTGTCGAGAAGTGTTAGAATTTTCTGCTCTAAAAGTAGGACCAAAAGTATAAACATTTTCAAAAGCCATAGCCATAATTTCTGCTTCTAATTGCCCACTTACGGTTAAAAAAGCCTGTCTGCCAAAGAAATCATTTTTATAGTCAATAGTTGCTGTTTTTTTTGCTAAAATTTCTTCAAAGTTTAAGTTACTAACTGTAAATAATTCTCCCGCTCCTTCACAATCACTAGCGGTAATAATGGGAGTATGTACCCATAAAAAACCTTTATTTTGAAAAAATTGATGAATAGCATTCGCACAAGCATTTCTTACTCTCATCACCGCACCAATGGTATTTGTTCTCCCTCTTAAATGTCCAATTGTTCTTAAAAATTCAAAAGAGTGACGTTTTTTTTGTAAAGGATAAGTTTCGGGATCACAATCTCCAAAAACTTCGATAATATTGGCATTTAATTCTATTCTTTGACCTTTAGCAGGAGATTCTACTAATATACCTTCTACTGTTAAAGATGATCCAGTGTTTAGTTTTTTTATGATAGTTTCATAGTTAGGTAAATCTTGATTTAAAACTACCTGTAAATTAGCTAAAGATGAACCATCATTGACTTCAATAAAGGTAAATTCTTTTAACTCTCTTTTTGTTCTTACCCATCCTTGAATTTTTATTTTTTCTTCTGGTTTTCCCTGTCTTAAAATCTCAATAATTCTTTTAATATTATTCATAATTTTTATTATTTTGAGGTTTATTTATATAAATTACTTTTTATGATTATAACATTTATTATGCTTAATAATTATTATTAACTGTTTTAACACATATTTAATAAATTAATTATACAGTAAATTACTAATTTATTTTTTGATATTTATGACGATTATCTCTAATATAATTCATCACTTTTAAATCTTCTCCTTTGATATGATGAATTAGCCATTCTGTCATAAATTGAGAAACTTTAACCGTTAAAAATTGTTCCTTATTTTCCCATTGTTTCTTTAAGGTAAAAACAGCATCTTTTAACTGATCATGTTTTTCTTTATGACATACAAAATCTGGATATTCATATTGTTTCATAATTTGCTCTTCTGTCTCAAAATGTTCGACAGTATAGGAAGCTAATTTATTAAGAATTTCTCCTAAAATTTGTTGCCCTTTTCCTTCGATCATGGCATCATGTAACTTATTAATAATAGAAAAAAGGTATTGATGTTGTTCATCAATTATAGTTTCCCCAGTAATGTATTCATCTCTCCAAAAAGCGATAGGCATTTTTTACTTCCTTTAATTAATAATAACTATACAATTTACCATAACTTAAATGTTAATATAATTTCTATTCTTTATCAATTAGAATAAAAAATATAAACTAATCAATATCTTTAATAAAAATTTTAACCTTAGATTCTCATTAAAATATGATAATAATTTCTAAAGATTAATTATTTGTAATAACAAAAAGAAACACTATTTATTACTTATTAAAACTACTGAAATCATAACTTATGATATATTATTTAATTATATTTAAAAATATCTATAAGTATTAATGACTTTTTATGACTCAAACAGTTTTAGCAAGTACAATTATTGCGCCAACTAAATCTAGCCAAGTAACTCGAAAATCTTATCCTAATTTCAAAGTAATTGTTTTGAATGATGATTTTAACACTTTTGATCATGTAGCTGATTGCTTAATGAAATATATTCCAAACATGAATAGTGATCTTGCATGGGAATTAACAAATCAGGTACACTTTGATGGACAAGCATTAGTATGGAGTGGACCTTTAGAACAAGCTGAATTATATCACCAACAGTTAAGACGGGAAGGTTTGACAATGGCACCTTTGGAGGCAATATGAGTAAATCTTCTGATGGTAGAATCGTTTGGAATCACTCAACACACCTTGATGGATTGATTCCTATTCTCGAAAAATTAGTTATTTATGATGGCATCAAAACTGTAACACCAGCAGTTTTAAGTAGATCTCGTAGTCATTCTCCTCATCTCAAATTAAAAATTTCTATACCTATTCGAGGAGGCTACAAATTAATCGCTAGATGTGGTAAAAGTGTTCAAGAAGTTTTTATTATTACTACTTTAGGACAAACTGAGTTAGAAGATATTATTGCAAGTATATTATAATTAACGTTAAATTTATGAAAAAAGTAGTTTTTATTATTAGTTTTTTTCTTTTAATATATTCTTTTTCACAACCAATTAAAGTTACTTTTGCTCAAAATATTATTGCTCAAAATAATAGCAATGATCAAGTAATAAAAAACGCATTTAATCAAAAAATATCGAATATTCAAGTACAAAATCAAGGGGTAGTAATTAAACTATTAAAAGATGATTTAGACGGTGGCAAACATCAAAGATTTATACTAAAATTTAACTATGGGCAAACTGTACTTATAGCCCATAATATTGATTTAGCACCTCGAATTAATAACTTAAAAGTAGGTGATATTGTTAGTTTTTATGGTGAATATGAATGGAATTCACAAGGAGGAGTAGTTCATTGGACACACAAAGATCCTCAAGGAAAACATCCTCATGGATGGCTAAAACATAAAGGAAAAACATATCAATAATAAGTGTATATTAATTATCTCCGTTTGATAGAAAAATACTTGATTTAGAGAGGTTTAAGGTATCAGTTAACAGGTTTTAGGTTTAATCTTTTTGGCTGTTGATGAGATGAAAGAATTAAAAAAAAGAAAACGAATAAACATCAGTTTTTTGTCAATTCTTTAACCTAATACCTAACATCTGAAACCTGATACCTAACCTTAAAAAACTTTTTAAACAATCCTTAATCAAAGTCTATTGTCAATAGCATTTTCCCAAGTATCAGTGATAGTTTTTATATCTAAATTGATTAGATTATTAATATTTAAAACTGTTGATTTTACTTCCCCTATTTGTTGCCAATTATTGCCTAATTTTTCTGTTAATAGTGTTTCCCATTTACTTTGATTTTCTGGACGAATTGACACGATAATTAAACTAGCTAATTCCCCGAATAAAACATTATCAAGACGAGCATTAATTTCAGGTAAAGTAACTTTACAACCTAACTTACCACTAATAGAAGATTCAGCTAAAGCCACAGAAATTCCTCCTTCAGTGACGTCATGGGCGGATTTTACCAAACTTTGGCGAATACCGTCACGACAGGCATTTTGTACTTGTTTTTCTAACTCATAATCTAATTCTGGAGGTTTTCCTGCCACAGTGTTATGAATAGTCTCTAAATATTCTGATGCACCCAATTTAGGGGTAAATTTACCTAAAATATAAATCAAATCACCCTCATTTTGCCAACCTTGCCCACAAATTTTGTCAATGTCTGGTATTAAACCCACCATCCCAATAACAGGAGTAGGGTAAATGGGTTGCGGATTGCCTTCACTGTCGATAGTCTCGTTATATAAAGAAACATTACCACCAGTCACAGGAGTGTTAAATTCTCGACAAGCCTCAGAAATTCCTTGACAAGCATGGTGTAATTGCCAATAACCTACTGATTTTTCAGGGCTTCCGAAGTTAAGATTATCAGTAATAGCGATAGGTTGCGCACCAACACAACTCAAATTACGAGCAGCTTCGGCTACGGCTAATTTTGCCCCTAAAGATGGCTCTAAATATACATAACGAGGGTTACAATCCGTTGTAGCGGCGATACCTGTTTTCGCTAAAGCTGGTTTACCGTTAAGAGGGCGCACTCTGATAATAGCAGCATCTGCACCTCCTGGCAACATTACGGTGTTATTTTGTACTTGATGATCATATTGTCGATAAATCCACCGTTTCGAGGCAATAGAAGGAGTATCTAATAAAGTTAATAAAATTTGCTCCCAATTTTGCCCAATAACGCCGTTTTTCTCAATCTTTGGTAATTCTGCTTCTGTCCAACTCCACGCTTTCATAGCATATTCTGGCGGATTTGTCAAGACTTCATGGTGATAAATTGGTGTATTATCAGCGAGGGCGGTAGAAGGTAATTCGGCGGCAACTTTTCCTTGATGTAAAATTCTGACAATTTGCTCTGGTATTACTTCTCCAGCTACTACGGCATGAAGTCCCCATTTTTCAAATATATTAATCAATTCTTGCTCACGTCCTTTTTCAGCTACAAAGAGCATTCTTTCTTGAGATTCTGACAATAAATATTCATAGGGTATCATCCCTGTTTCTCTAGCAGGAATTTTGTCTAAGTCTAACTCGATGCCAACGCCACCTTTTGCGGCCATCTCTGAGGTTGAGCAAGTAATACCTGCCGCGCCCATATCTTGGGCGGCTACTACTGCACCAGTTTTAAAGGCTTCTAAACAGGCTTCTATCAAGGATTTTTCGAGGAAAGGATCACCTACTTGTACTGCAGGACGATCATCTAATGATTCATCTGTCAATTCTGCACTGGCAAAACTAGCACCTCCCATGCCATCTCTACCTGTAGTTGAGCCAACATATAACACAGGATTACCAATGCCAGATGCACCAGATTTGACTATGTCATCAGTTTCCATCAATCCGATTGCCATAGCGTTAACAAGGGGATTGCCACTATAAGCGGAATTAAAATAAACTTCACCGCCAACGGTGGGTACGCCAACACAATTACCATAATGTGATATACCTTCTACAACTCCTTGAAAAATTCTCCTCGTATGAGCATTATCCAAATTTCCGAAGCGCAATGAGTTTAAAATAGCTATCGGGCGCGCACCCATAGTAAAAATGTCTCTTAATATACCGCCAACTCCTGTGGCTGCTCCTTGAAATGGTTCGATGGCGCTAGGATGGTTATGGGATTCTATTTTGAAAGCTACTCTTAAACCGTCACCGAAATCTACTACTCCGGCGTTTTCTCCCGGCCCTACTAATATGCGATCGCCATCAGTAGGAAACTGTGATAGCAAAGGTTTTGAGTTTTTATAACAACAATGTTCTGACCACATTACCCCAAACATACCTAATTCGGCTTTATTGGGATGTCTGCCTAATCTTTTAACGATGTCTTCATATTCAGCAGGTTTAATACCTTCGGAGGCGATTTCTTTGGGAGTAAAGGGTGCGGACATATTTTCTCTACATTAATTAACTTAATAACAATATATCAGCACCACTAACAATTATCAATTATTTTCAGCAAAGCCTAAGTTATTCGTAGTAAAAACTTTAATTTTGTCAAGAAAAAAGACTTACTACGAAATAAATTTATCTATTCATAAATAGTAATTAAAGGTAATTTACGCTCATAAACTTCCATAGCTTCTAAACAATTATTAATCCCAGAAATCGCTTCATTATAACTTTGACAATCAGCTTTTATTTCCGTCATTAATTGTTGATTATAAGCAATTTTTTCTCTGACTTCTTGCTCAAGAGTTTGTTGTAAATTTTCCCTTGCTAAATCATGTTTATCGAGGATATTTTCTTTCATTTTTTCTGCTAAAGGTAACAGATTATTTTTAATAGTGTTGTTAATTGTTTGTAAAAAAACCTCCCGAATGGTGCGATTGACTTTTGGCTCAAAATCCAGTTTTAATAGTTGACGAATGGCAGGTTCTGCCTCTATCATGGCATTGACATCATAGGTTTGAGATGTCTGTTTTAAAGTTTCTCTGAATTGATAGATAGAAAATGTACCTTCGCTATAAAATTGTGATGTTTCTCTTACATACCGATCACATTCTGTTTGAGCGGCGGTTTTCAAAGCATAAAATAACTGATATTCCAAGCCACTTAATTCATTTTCAATACCACCATCATTGTCTAATAAACGATAAAGTTGACGATAAAAATCTTGTAGTCTTACATCAATAATCAAATCATTGACAAAATTTTTAACTAATTCTTCTAACCCATCAACTAAGACATCTTCAAGGGAATTGGAAAGATAATATAACGCCTCCACTAAAACCGCAATTAATGGCGCTGTTTGGTTACGAGGATGGGCTTTTACTGCCCGACTATAGGTATCACTAACGGAAAAAGTCTGCAATAATTGATCAAGATGATTAACAAAACGAGTTTGTAACCTTTGAAAATCTTGATTAAAGCCTTTATTTCCATTAGTAACCGTTTGGTTTACTTGTTCATTAATAAAGTCATAAAAATTCTTACCAATATCTTGTAATTCAATATTTACACGGTTTAATTCTTGTTGTTTCATAGCCTCAATTTCTTGAGGTTGACTAATTAAATCCTGTTGAGATTGTTGGTAAACTTTCTTTAATTCAATACAAATAGGCTGTAAATCATCAGCTAAATTAGCGAAAAGTTGAGGGCGTTTTTCTTCTGTTAAATAACGGGTAATTTCTTGTTTAAAATTATTGATACCACTATCTTTTATTAGTTGCTCAATTAACGACATTCCCCATTCGCTCATTATCCTTAAATAGTTTTGATTGGGTGTTTCATAACCATTAACAGAAACTTTAAAATCAGTGGTAATTAACTTACCTGAATTAGCACAATAATTATTAAATTCACTAACAAATTGTGGTGTATTTTCCTCTCCTCCTAAATCTTTAATTGTCTCTGCAAAAATACTATCTAATCCAAAACGATCACTAAAAGAAGTATGCTTAACTTGACTACCGTAAAAACCGAGTAAACCGCTAGTTTTATATACTCGATTAGTGTGGGTAAAATCACTGTTAATTAAACTATCTAATCTTTCTCTTAATTGGCTATTATACCATGTTTGATCAATACGATTAAATACATAAAAAACTCGATCTCTAATGGCAGAATTAGACTTAATTTTTTCTAATAAATCCGTTTCTGCTTGGGTTAAATCTCCTGCTGCCGCAGGTTTCAAAACACAAACAACTACTGAAGTATTGTAGTCTTCGATTTTATTGAAAGCTAACTCTCTATCTTTTTCAATGGGCGCATCAATGCCGGGTAAATCAACTAATACATTACCATCTTCTAATAAAGGATGATTACAATAATAATCAAGGCGTTTCAACACCGCCGAATTTTTCCCTCTACGCGCATAAGTAGCCGCTTCTGTGAGATTATTAAAGTTAAATTGCTCCATAGAATAGGTAGCGTTATTTGTAGGGTGGATTTTCTCTTTATTTTCCTCAAAACCTTGTAATAATAGGTTTAAGGCGTTAGCTTGTTTTGCCTTTTCCGATTTATTCACTCCTCCTTCTTGGTTGATAATTTGCTCACATTGTTCTTTAATTTGAACAATAACATGAGACTGATTAACGTAAATATCCGTTAAGTTGATATTCAATTGCTTGGATAAAGTTAGAATTTGCTCTAAAATTTCACCTTCACTTAAAAACGTTAATACTACTCTTTCTTGATTGGCTTGTGCATACTCAATGTAACATTCTATACCTGTTGCATGACCTTCTGCACTATATAGTAATTCACGTCCTAATAAACCATTGATTAACATAGATTTACCAGCACTAAATGCCCCAGCAAACACTATCTCAAATTTTGGAGCGATGGCTTTTTGTAGTGATGTTTCTAACTTAGAAGTTTCTTGATGAACTCGTAATTCAGGATTTTTCTTGACTAATTCAAGAATTTGATGTACTTGAGAAACTAAATCGAGACAATGGGGGTGATTTTTCGTCATAACAAAGTGTTAACATTAGATTTCATTTACTATGTTAACCTAACTTTTTATCAGTGAATTACTTAATAGTGACGATTTTTTTTCTAGCTATATTTTGATTAACTTTTTGAGGAATATTCAAAGGTTGCATTGAATTTGTTGATATTTTTGACAAACTTTGGTTAAGTTTATTAATGATAATTGGTTCATTTTCTAAATCAAGTAATAAAATAAAGTATTCTTTCACTTGATTAATTTGAAGAGAAGTAAGTTGATTATTTTGCTTTAACTCCATAATGTCATTAATACTTTTTAATCTTTGTAAAGGAGAATCATCATTTAATTGATTTATTAATTCGTTAAATTTTGATAAATATTGTCTTTCTTTAATCGGTTTTTTTTGCCAGATTTTATATCCCATAAATCCTATTCCTAATGTAGAAAATAAAGATTGCCAAATAATACCTAATGCTAACCATTTATTATCTATTTCTGTCCAGATATTTAAAATTATGTAACTACCAATAGCCAAACTTCCAGCCGTAATTACAGATAAAATTAACTGTTTATTTTCTTGAGTTAAAACTTTAATATAATATTGATTATAACTTCTCCAACAAATATTTTTTAGCTGATAAGAAATTAACATTGCCCCCGCAAAAATTGAGGTAGCTAAAATTAATTTTATATCACCAATACTCAAAGTTAATCCTAAAATAAATAAATACAGTTTTCGATTATTTAAACATCTCAAATATTTATTATTTAAAACTATATTTTTAGAAAAAAAATTAGAGGGATAAATAGACATTTTAGTTAATAAAATTGGTATTTATATTATAAGGATAACGGAGAATAAACACAAATTAATTTCTATTATAGTTTTGATGCTAACTATTTAATAACAGACCATTAACCATTGATTTATCGACTCATAAGAGTTAAATAATGTTCAACTTAGAACTTTTTGAGGTAAGATAATTTTCTCTGGTTTACGGTATATTGTCAATTCATTACTAAATTTAAGCGATAATTGAGTAAAAAAAGCCTAAAATAACATAAGTTAAAAGTCTCAGATTATTTATAAAGTAACTGACAATGAATTCAGGAATTGATTTACAAGGAAGTTTTATTACCTCCCTCACGGATTTTGGACTCTCACCAGAATTAGCGAAAACCCTTTGGATTCCTTTACCTTTGGGTTTAATGATTATTGGTGCTACAGTGGGTGTATTAGTAAGCGTTTGGTTAGAAAGAAAAATCTCGGCGGCAGTGCAACAGAGGATTGGACCTGAATATGCTGGTCCTCTTGGTGTACTTCAGCCTGTGGCTGATGGTATCAAATTAGTTTTTAAAGAAGACACTATACCTGCTAAAGCTGATAGTATATTATTTACTGTAGGTCCTGCTTTAGTGGTAATTCCCGTTTTCCTTTCTTATCTAATTGTGCCTTTTGGTCAAAATATCGTTATAACTGACTTAAATGTCGGTATCTTTATTTGGATTTCCCTCTCTAGTATTGCACCTATCGGCTTATTAATGTCTGGCTATGCTTCTAATAATAAGTATTCCCTCTTAGGCGGTTTAAGGGCGGCTGCACAATCTATCAGTTATGAAATACCCCTCGCTTTATCGGTTTTGGCCATCGCCATGATGTCTAATAGTTTAAGTACTATAGATATAGTAGAGCAACAATCAGACTATGGTATTTTAGGCTGGAATATCTGGAGACAACCCGTTGGCTTTTTGGTGTTTTGGATAGCGGCTTTAGCCGAATGTGAGCGTTTACCCTTCGACTTACCCGAAGCAGAAGAAGAATTAGTGGCAGGTTATCAAACAGAATATTCAGGGATGAAATTTGGTTTATTTTATGTAGGATCTTACGTTAACCTAGTACTATCTGCTCTTATTTTCGCCGTATTATATCTTGGGGGTTGGGAGTTTCCTATTCCTTTGAATAACCTTGCTAGTTGGATTGGTGTTAGTGAAAATACCCCTTGGTTACAAGTCATAACAGCTTCTTTAGGCATTAGTATGATGGTATTAAAAGCCTACTTTTTAGTATTTATCGCTATTTTATTACGATGGACTGTACCCCGTGTTAGAATCGATCAACTATTAGATTTAGGTTGGAAATTTTTATTACCCGTATCCTTAGTTAACTTATTACTAACTGCAGCGTTAAAATTAGCCTTCCCTGTGGCATTTGGTGGTTAATTAAAATAACTAAACTAACTAATATTACGTTATCCAAAGCAGAATATTTGACATTGAAGGTGTCAGGTTTCGGGTATTGGGTTTTCAAGAAAAAGAATTAGTTTATAGACATCAAATTACATATAGCAATCTTATTTGAGTCGTAAGAAAATAATAAGTTAATTTCCCCCAAAATTGGGGGTTAGGGGGCTTTTAACAGTTAACAAAAAGTTACTTAAATCTTCTTAAACTTGCTCATTTTTTGAGCTAGACTAGAACAATGAGTAAACTATCTATTTCTGAAGCGGCGAAGTCCATATATACAAAATTTTGATTATTTAACAAAAATGGAGAAAGAAGTCCCACGCTCTATTTTTCGTTGAAAACCGCCCATGAAATGAGCGTGGGATGAATTTTGACAGTAAAATAACATCCGTAGGATTCTACACAAAAATCAAAATCTCTGATAATGCACAAAGCAATAAAAGTACGACTATACCCCAATGATAAACAAGCTCAAAAACTTAGCCCGAAAACAACAAAAATTAGCGCGTAAACAAAAAGGCAGTAAAAACAAAGAAAAGGCACGAAAGCTAGTAGCTAAGGTACACGAACGCACAAGTAATACCCGTCACGACTTCTTACACAAACTTTCCAGAAAAATTGTCAATACCAATCAAGTAGTAGTCGTAGAGAAACTGAATATCAAGGGTATGGTTCGTAACCACTGTTTGGCAAAAGCTATATCTGATGTGGGATGGGGAATGTTTATCAATTTCCTAGACTATAAACTCAAGCAAAAAGGTGGGTTATTAGTAGAGATTGATCGATGGTTTCCTAGCTCTAAAACCTGTTCTAATTGCTTATATCAAATGTCTGAAATGCCATTAGACGTAAGAGAATGGACTTGTCCGAGTTGTGGTACAGTTCATGATAGAGATGAGAATGCCAGTAAGAATATAAGAGCAGAAGGCATTAGAATAATAAAGACGGATGGAATAGCCGTCTCTGCTAATGGAGGCACTGTAAGACCAAAAGGCGGACTTAAGTCGGTTTTGGGGCATGAGCCTGTGAAGTTAGAAGCTAACACTGTAATCTTCGATTCAGTGTGAGTAGTTCACCCTAATTCCCCGTTTCCTTTCTATCTTCTAACTCCTATGTCCTTTTTAAGTGAACATTACTTAATAATTCGCAATAAATTAATATATAAGAGCATGGAATATTTTAGTAGAATATAGCTATAAAATTTATTTATATATATATGACAACTATATTAGTAGTAGATGATTTAAAATCAGAATTAGATTTAATCACAGAATACCTGACTTCATCAGGCTACCAAGTAATAACCGCAATCAACGGCAAAGAAGCCTTAACCAAAATTTCAGAGCAAAAACCCGATGCCATCGTTACTGATTGGATGATGCCTGAAATGGGAGGATTAGACTTGTGTCGTAAACTTAAAAAAAATGCAGATACTGCTACTATTCCTGTTATAGCTTGTACCGCAAAAGATCGAGATGTGGATCGAATGTGGGCAACAAAACAAGGAGTTAAAGGCTATATCGTGAAACCTTGTACGAAAGAAGAGATTATTAACGCCGTCAAACAAGTTATGGAGTCGTAAAATTATGTCCTCCTCTCTATCAAGATTACAAGAGTTACTTCCAGAGTTATTTCACACAACTAATTCCGTGGGTAAACTCTACCTTCGTTGTCAAATAACTTCCGAAATAACCCCTTTAATTTCTATGGAATATGTACAAGAATCTTTATTCATTCCTACAGAGCAAATTACACCTATCCCTGAAATGTCTCCCTTTTTTATGGGTTTAATGACTTCTCGTGATCACGTTTTCTTTACTGTTGATTTACCACAACTATTAGGTTTTTCACCTTTATCCACCTACTCAAGAGATTATAATATTATTGTTATTAATATTTCTACCTTTTTAGATCCATCTTTAGCTTTAGAAGGAGAAATTTTCTTAGGTTTAGCAGTTAATCAAATTGAAGGAATGATGCGCTTGACAACAGATCAAATTTTACCCCCTCAAAATACTTTTTCTGGTCAAATAATTCCTTATGTCTGCGGTGTTGTGAAGCAAGAAGAAACCTTAATACCCATTTTAGAGTTAAATCAAATTGTCAAAACCCTAACTACACCATCACTAGGGTGAATTATTCTCCCTTCGTTGACTTTATTAAGTTTATCAAATCTATGCAAATTTCTTTTTTTCAAAGCCTACGTTTTCGCATTCCTTCTCTGGTTTTATTAGGAGTAATTCCTCCCATATTAATAGGTATTGTTTATGGAAGTAATCGTGTTGATAAAATCATTGAGGCTAATTTTGAAAACCAACAATCTTCAAAAACTGAGGCTTTAGCCGAAAATGTGTCCCGTTGGACAATAATGAATATCTTAGCTTTACAAAATTTAAGCAGACAACCTGCAATTATTAGCTTAAATGCCACCTTACAAAAACCCCTTTTAGAAGAATTTGTTAAAACCTATAATCATTTATATTTAGTCAGCACTATCGGACTTGATGGCATGAATATCGCTCGAAATGATCATAAACCATTAACGAATTATAGTTCTCGATTTTATTTTAAACAAGCCAAAGCAGGAAAAAATATTACTTGGGAAGCGCTAGTGGGTAAAACCAGTAAAAAACCCGCAGCCTGTCTATCAACACCCATTCGCCAAGAAAATACAGTGGTGGGAGTTATTCAAGGTTGTAGTAACTTAGAAGAAATTGCTCAACAAGTAGGAGCGGTTAAAATTGGTAAAACTGGCTATGCTATTATCGTTGATAATAAAGGTCAAGTTGTCGCTCATCCTGATCCTGCTTTTGCCACTGGGGATAAACTAGCTGATTTTAGTCAATTTCCTCCCGTTAAATCTCTTTTAGAAGGTAAAAAAGGACACTTTGATTTTACCGATAAAGATGGTAAACAATGGCTTTCTTATAGTACTTTTATCGAAAATGGTTGGGGTGTAATCATTGTGCAAGAAAAAGCAGAAGCCTTCTTACAAAAACAAGAGTTTCAACAAGCTGTTTGGACAATTTCTCTTATTATCGTTACTTTAATTACATTGATTGTATTTTTCATTACTAATCGTTTAGTTGATCCTCTCACTCGTTTAACAAAAGCCTCCTCCGCTTTTGCCACAGGAAATTTAAAGCAAAATATTGATATTGATCGTAATGATGAAATTGGTATCTTAGCAGATTCTTATAACAAAATGGCGGGACAAATACAAGAATCGATCATCAACATAGAAAGCAAAGCTGAAGAACAAAAACAACAAAAAGAAACCCTTGAGAAAGAAATTATCCAACTAATTGATGAGTTACAAAATGCTGTGGACGGAGATTTAACCGTTAGAGCTAGTTTGTCATCTATGGAAATGAGTACTGTTGCGGATTTGTTTAACGCTATTATTGACAGTCTCAGTGATATAGCCATTCAAGTAAAACAGTCTAGCACGGAGGTTAGTTCTTCTTTAGGGGAAAATGAGCAATCAATTCAACTCTTGGCTCAACAAGCCTTTGAGGAAACTAAACAAGCACAAAATACCCTCAACTCTGTGGAAGCAATGTCTCACTCTATCGAAGAAGTTGCTACTAATGCCAACCAAGCTACCACTTTTGCTGATTATGCCTATAAAGAAACCCAAGCTAGTACAAGTGCTATGGATGAAACAGTAAACAGTATTGTTGACTTACAAGCTACCGTAGGTGAGACAGCTAAAAAGATGAAGGATTTAGAAGAATCTTCTCAAAAAATCGTTAATATGGTATCCCTCATCGAAGAAATTGCCTTAAAAGCAAATTTGTTGGCTATTAATGCCTCTCGTGCAGGAGATCAAGGGCAAGAATTTAAGGTTTTTGGAGAACAACTGGCTATTTTAGGAGAACAATCCGCCGTCGCTACAAAAGAAATTACAAACATTGTTACGAATATTCAATTAGAAACTCAAGAAGTTTCCCAAGCCATGGAAAAAGGAAATTTTCAAGCTCTCAATACCACTCGTCTAGTGGAATCTACTAAAGAGCGATTAGCACAAGTTTTAGAACATTCTTATACGATTAATGAATTAATGAGATCGGTCTCCGAAGCGACAATTTCTCAAACGGATACATCTCAATTAATCACTCAATTGGTACAACAAATTGCACAGCAATCTGAACAACGATTACACTCTTCGGAAAATCTATCTCAATCAATGCACACCACCGCAAACATTGCTAAAGAGTTAGAATCTGCTGTAGAAAGATTTAAAGTCAAATAATTACAAATCAATATATATAATTCCCTTGATCAAAAAAACCATGACTATTCAACCAGATATAACCATCAAAAAACCTATATCCATAATTTCACTCTTTAAGTTAAAAACATCCTTAATTCTCCCTTTACTTTTTCTTACCACTACGATCTTTTCTTCCCCCCTCGTGATCACTTCCTCAGAAATAGCGATCGCCCAAACTCCTGTAGAAAATAAAACTGGGGAAAAACAGATCATGAAGATTGGAGTATTAGCGAAGCGAGGAGATAATAAAGCCGCTCAGACGTGGCAAGGCACAGCAGATTACTTAAGTAAAGAAATACCTGGTTATACTTTTCAAATTGTCCCCCTGGATTTTCAACAGATTACTCAAGCCGTTAAAGAGAGAAGTGTTGATTTTGTAATTCCCAATTCAGGAATGTTTGTGGACTTTGAAGGACTTTATAATATTAATGGTATTGCTACTCTTAAAAATCAAAGACTAGGAAAACCATACACTGTTTTTGGGGGGGTTATTTTTCGTCGCAAAGATCGAGAAGACATTCAAACCCTTGAAGATGTTAAAGGTAAAACATTAATGGGAGTAGATGAAACATCCTTAGGAGGATGGCAAATGCAATGGGGAGAATTGAAAAAAGCAGGAATTGATCCCTATAAACAGTTAAAAAATCTTAGTTTTGGCAAAACCCATGATGACGTAGTTTATGCCGTACGAGATGGTAAAGTAGATGTGGGCACAGTACGCACGGATACCCTTGAAAGAATGGCAGAAGAAGGGTTAATTAACCTTAATGATTTTGTGGTTATCAATCAACAAAAAGAGCTACAAAAAGATTTTCCGTTTCTATTAAGTACACCTCTTTATCCAGAATGGCCTTTTTCCTCCACGAAAAATACTCCAGCTCAATTATCCGAACTGGTGGCTTCTGCGTTATTGAGAATGCCAAAAGATAGTGAAGCAGCTAAAATGTCAAAATCAGAAGGATGGACTTTACATTCTAATTATCGCCCCGTAGATGATCTCTTTCTTGATCTTCAAATTGGGCGTTATGAATATTTGAGAAAATTTACTTTAGGGCAATTTATCCAAAAATATTGGTATTGGTTTTCTGGTGGTTTTATTATTTTGACAATTTCCGTGGCATCAATCATTATCTATCAACAAAAACGTACAGAAACTGCTCTAAAAGAAATTGCTAAACAACGAGAATTAGCTATCTTAGAGCAAAAAGAAGTAGAAAAAACTTTAAAAAAGATCTCCTCTGAGCAACAACAACAGAAAGAACTTCTGGAGAAAGAAATTACTCAACTAATTGATGAGTTACAAAATGCTGTGGACGGAGATTTAACCGTTAGAGCTAGTTTATCGTCTCTGGAAATGAGTACCGTTGCGGATTTGTTTAACGCTATCATTGACAGTCTCAGTGATATAGCCATTCAAGTAAAAGAATCTAGCACGGAAGTTAGTTCTTCTTTGGAAGATAATGAACAATCAATTCAACTTTTAGCTCAACAAGCCATTGACGAAGCCGAACAAGCTCGTAATACCCTTAACTCAGTGGAAAAAATGTCTGACTCCATTGAGGAAGTGGCTAATAACGCCCATCAAGCGGCTGATTTTGCCCATGATGCTTATCAAGAAACCCAAGCAGGTACTAATGCTATGGATGAAACTGTTAATAGTATTCTGAATGTACGTTCTACGGTGGCAGAAACAGCGAAAAAAATTAAACGATTAGGGGAATCTTCCCAAAAAATTGCAGAAGTGGTGTCATTGATTGAAGATATTGCCTTAAAAACGAATTTATTAGCTATTAACGCTAGTGTAGAAGCTAGTCGTGCAGGGGAGCAAGGTCAAGGTTTTACCGTTGTAGCCGAGCAAGTAGGTGCTTTAGCCGAACAATCTAAAGGGGCAACAAAAAAAATTGCTCACATTGTGGCGGCGATTCAAGCACAAACTCAAGAAGTAGCCCAAGCAATGGAATTAAGCACTTCTCAGGTAGTTGATACCACTTCTTTAGTGGATGCCACAAAACAACGATTAGAGAAGGTATTACAACGCTCTAATAGTATTAATGAGTTAATGAAAACTATTTCTCAATCTACGGTTTCTCAAGCCGAAACATCAAAAAATGTAACGGAATTGATGCAAAAAATGGCGCAACAATCTGAAGCTCGATTAATTTCCTCTGAAGAAATTGCTAAATCTATTCAAGCTACAGCAGAAGTCGCTAAACAAATGGAGTCCACGGTAGAACAGTTTAAAGTAATTAGTAACTGACATTGCCCACTGATTCAGATATAAAGTTAAGGAGGTTTTAAGTTTTAAATAATGAGTTTATAGACTATTCAATATCCTTCCTGTCTCCCCGTTTCCTTTTATTTATGTCCTATCTCCTGTCTCCCCGTTTCCTTTTATTTATGTCCTATCTCCTGTCTCCCCGTTTCCTTTTATCTCCTAACTCCTGTCTCCTAATATAAAAGTTTTAACTCATTTTAAAGAATCAAAAATTATGGACCAACAACAAATTCGATTTAATTTTCTCGATGAAGCACAAGAATGTCTCCATCAAGTAGAATCTGTACTTTTGGAGCTAAGTTCAAAAATAGCTGAACCAGAAAACCTTGATTTAGCATTAAGGGCAACCCATTCGGTGAAAGGTGGTGCTGGAATGATGGGGTTTTTACCTCTTAGTAATGTGGCACACCGTTTAGAAGATTTTTTCAAAATTCTGCGTATTCGTCACCATTCGACTCAAATTACCACAGAAATCGAAAGTTTATTGTTACTGGTGGTGGACGCTATGGCATATATAATTGAATCACATCGTCAAGGACTAGAGATAAGAGAGACTTGGTTAAAAGATCGTGTTGAACCTCTTTTTGATGAATTAAGTAAACATTTAGGAGAACTTCAATTAGAAGATGAAAATTTACTTTTTGCTCAAAGGGAAGAAACTAACGTAGAGTTATTGATGTTTGAGGAAGGAGTTGAACCAATTTTGGATGAATTTGAAGCAAAGTTAAAGGAGTTGCCTCCTGATGAATTATCTTCTGCTTTAATCATGACTTCAGAAAAATTACTGGTTTTTGCGCGCATGGCAAATTTAGAAACTTTTGTCACATTATGTGAATCCATTGAAGAACAAGCTATCATTACCTCCCCGAAAAATATTAATTTTTTAATTGATGAGGCTTTAAAGATTTGGCGTCGTTCTTATGCTTTGGTTCTGCGTGGTAGTTTTGATAAAATACATTTAGTGTTAGATGAAAATCTTTTGTTAAGTGATGATACTCTTGAGTTTGATAATTTTAAACTTCCTGAGCAAAATGAAGAACTTTTATCACCTAATTTAGATTTGCCATCTAATGATGATTTAGCTTTCCTTGAGCAAATTTCTGAGTCAGATTTGGATTTATTGTCAGAGGAAAATCTTGAATTGGAAAACTTAGAAGATTTACAAAATACGTTCGCTAATATTTCTGTGTTTGAGCCAGAAAAACCGTTAATTTCTCCTCCTAAAAATACTCCTATTTTTGCCAAAACTCCTCAAACCGTAAGAGTTCCTGTCGAGCAATTATCTCAATTTAATACTTTATTCGGTAAGTTAATTTTAGAACGTAATCGAGTCAATTTACGTTTAGAACAATTGCGTAACTTTGTTCAATTAATGGAACGAAGAATTAATCAATTAGAGGATTCTAATACCCGATTAAACAACTTGTATGATCAATCTTCAACTCAGGACTCTGTGCCTGTAGCAGAGCAATTTATTTCTTCTATTTCTCTTGCTAATACGGGAATTAAATCATCAGCAAAAATAACCAACAGAGATAATTTTTTAAGGCAATTTGATACTTTAGAAATGGATAGTTATAGCGATTTACATCTAATTTCAGGAGAACAAATTGAAACTATCGTACAGTTAAAAGAAGTTACTACCGATATTGATTTAGGTTTAGAAGAGCTTAATCAAGCAGTACGGGAATTAAATAATACCATGGGATCGCTACAAAAAAATGCTAATGGTATTCAAATGCGTCCTTTCGGGGATTTAGTGAAAAGTTTTCCTCGTCTGATTCGAGATTTAAACTTAAAATTTAAGAAAAAAGTTAATCTCAACATTGAAGGAGAAACCACTTTACTTGATCGAACTCTCATGGAAAGCCTTAATGCACCTTTAATGCACCTAATTCGTAACGCCTTTGATCATGGTATTGAACCCCCTAAAACCAGAGAAACTAGAGGGAAAAATCCTCAAGGCACAATTACCGTTAGTGCTTATAATCGGGGTACGCAAACCATTATTCAAGTGAAAGATGACGGCGGCGGCATTGCCTTTGACAAAATATGTAATCGATTAAAACAAATGGGCATTACTCATGGGAAAATTGAGCAAATGTCAGAATCAGAAATACTTGACTATATTTTTCAACCCGGATTTACTACCTCCGAAGAAGTTACAGAACTTTCTGGGCGTGGAGTTGGCATGGATGTAGTTCGGACTAACCTACAAGAAATTAGAGGCACTATTGAAGTTGAAACTAAAGTCGAGAAAGGCTCAATCTTTACTATTACCATTCCTTCTAATTTGTCCATTTTACGGGTTATGTTAGTAGAAACTAAAACCATGATGTTTGCCGTACCCGTAGATACGGTGCGAGAAGTAGTAGCTTTGTCAAAAGAAAAAAAATCCTATGGTAAAGAGATAAAAGAATTGATATGGCAAAATCAAACTATTCCCATTATTCACCTCGAAAATATTTTCACCTTTAATCGTCCTTCACGAAATTTTGAAATGTTAGGTAATCCTATCATCAAACAACCAACGATTTTAGTCGTAGGGAATAAAGAAAATATCGCTGGTATTTACCTAGAAAGATTTTGGGGTGAGCAAGAAGTTACAATTCGTCCTATTGACTCTTCTTTTCCTTTACCTAAAAGTTTGATCAGTTCTTTAATTTTAGGTGATGGTAGAGTTTTACCCCTAATTGATCCCTTTAAAATTGTTCAAGAATTATCACAAAATCCTCATCAGAAAACTGATCTTCTTCCCGTTAGTGTTGATAACAATAAAGAAAATACCTTAACAAAAGTTAATACTATTCTCATAGTGGATGATTCCATTAATGTTCGTCTTTATCTAGCTAAAACTCTGGAAAATGCAGGTTATAGAGTTGAACAAGCAAAAAATGGACAAGAAGCAGTGGATAAACTTTTTAATGGTTTAAATGTCGAAGCTGTAATCTGTGATATTGAAATGCCTTTATTAGACGGTTACGGAGTTTTAGAAGAAGTGAAAGCAAAACCACAATTTCAGTCTTTACCAATTATGATGTTAAGTTCTCGTAGTAATGAAAAACACCGCAAATTAGCTTTAAATTTAGGTGCTTGTGCTTATTTTTCTAAACCTTATAACGAGCAAGAATTACTAAGTAAAATTAAAGACTTTATTCTTCATTAACACTTCTCAATGTTAACTTTTATGAAAAAATGTATAAAAATGATCTAAAAATGAGAGTTTTCACAAAATCTTCACTAAATCTACACAATTGTTTGTCAATAATATAACTAGCAATCCTAAATAAATATTGAAAATTTAATCACTGAGTACATTAGTTATTATTTATTATCAAAACTTACTCTCAATTGTTAATGATTTTCCCAGTTGATAATTTTTCAGACAAGATTTAGAAGCTAAATATAATACTTTATTATTAGAAAAAATGAATCATATTTTTAAACCTTTAAATCTTCTTCGGGATGGATTAACTACTAAAAAAACTGCTCATCTACACATCAAATCAAATACAGTAACTTGGGATCTTTATTTCGTTAATGGTAAATTACAATACGCTCAACATTCTTTGCAATCGGAAGAAACCATTAAATATTGTTTAATTAGTTTAGCTCCTCATAGCGTCGTCAAAATAAATTCCGCTAATTCAACAAATAAGTTACAAAATCTTCAACTATTAGATATTGTCAATGAATTATTTTCTAGTCATGACATTAATTCCACAGAAAAAATACTGTTAATCAAAGAATTAAGTCAAGATGCTTTAGAGTCTTTTCTTTGCTTAAAATATGGTGAATATCAATGGAATGACATTAATGAATCTCAATCTTTAAAATTAAAAGAAACCATCGGCGAGAATCTTTTTGAACTTGCTAGTGTTATTAAAACAGTACAAATTCGTTTACAACAATGGCAAAAACTTTCTCCTTTTATCAGTTCACCTTATCACCGATTAGTATTTGTTAATCCTTCTTTATTAAAAGACAATGTGCCTAATGGTACTCTTTCTCCGACTATTTTAATGAAGTTGATTAAATTTATGAAAGGTTTAACCATTCGTCAATTAAGTTTTTTGTTAAAGCAAAACGATGTTAAATTAGCTAATTTATTATTCCCTTATATACAACATAATATAATTAAAGTATATCCTCCGAACCTTCCTCACGATAAATTACCGACAATTTCTTCTATTACCAGAGAATCAAACAATGTTATTCCTTTAAGACAAATATCCAGCAATCAAGAAAATATCACCGAAAAAAATAATTCAGTTTCTACATCTGTCACTAATAATAATCTTTCTGATTCTTCACTTTCAATTCCTTCTAAATCTTTGATGACAAAAGACAATAATCATCAAAAATATAAGATTATGTGTATTGATGATAGTCCCACAATGCTCGAAACCATGAAAAGTTATTTAGAAAGCGATAGCTATAATGTGGTGACGGTAGATAACCCCATGAAATCTCTTTCTTCTTTATTTGATAGTAAACCAGACTTAATTTTAATGGATTTATCTATGCCTGGCATTAACGGAAATCGACTTTCTCAAATACTTAAATGTAGTCCAGTTTTTAAAAATGTTCCCATTATTATTGTTAGTGGTAATACAAATGTTCTTAATCAAGAGGTAATAGAAGAAATTGGTGCAAAAGATTTTTTAGCGAAACCATTTGTTAAAAATGATTTATTAGCTATCGTTAACCAATATTTGCAACCAATTCAATCTTTAACCGCTTAAGAAAGAATACAAATTCTACAATTTATTCATAATTCGATGTCCAATATCTCGGCGGTAATACATATCTTCAAATTTGATTTTTGCTACCGCCTCATAAGCTGATTTTATCGCACTTTGAAAGTCAGCATCTCGACAAGTTACCCCTAAAACTCTACCACCATCGGTAATGATTTCTTGATTTAATAGTTTTGTACCAGCATGAAACACTGTTACACCTTCAGTTTGCACTTGATCTATACCTGTGATTACTTTTCCTTTTTCATAACTACTCGGATAACCTCCTGCGACCATAACCACACATACCGCACTCCCTTCATGCCATTCTAAAGGCGGTAAATCTGCTAATCTTTGTTGCGCACAAGCCAATAATACTTCTGCTAAAGGGGTTTTTAACATAGGTAACACTGCTTGAGTTTCAGGATCTCCAAAACGACAATTAAACTCCAATGTTTTGGGATCGCCTTCAGGAGTAATCATCAATCCTGCATATAACACCCCACGATAATCAATACCTCGTTTTTGTAATTCCTTTAAGGTTGGTTCTAAAATTTCTTTTGTAATGCGATCGCTTAACTCATCATTAACTAAAGGAGTTGGAGCATAAGCCCCCATACCACCAGTATTTGCACCTGTATCACCTTCACCAATTTGTTTATGATCTTGAGCAGGAATTAAAGAGCGGATTATTTTACCATCGGTCAAGGCTAAAACAGATACTTCCTGACCAGTTAAGAACTCTTCTATGACCACTTTACCAAAGTTTTGGGCAAAAAGTTCCTCAATTCCCTCTAAAGCCTCTTCCTGAGTCATGGCGACGATCACACCTTTTCCTGCGGCTAATCCATCAGCTTTAACCACAATAGGCACACCTTCTTGAAGAATATAATTTCTGGCGGATTCTTTATCAGTGAAAGTCTCAGATTTTGCCGTAGGAATACCCCCAGCTATCATCAAATCTTTTGCCCATGACTTACTCGCTTCGATGGTTGCCCCAGCTTTATTAGGTCCAAAAACATTAATTTGATATTCTTGCAAATAATCGGTAATTCCGAGAGATAAAGGTAATTCTGGGCCAACTACCACTAAATCAATAGCTTTTTCTTTGATTAACTTTAAAATCCCTTCAAAATCATCCACCAGAAGAGAGACATTTTCACAATTTTTTAACCTAGCAGTACCACCATTACCCGGAGTACAAAACACTTTTTCTACCGTATCTGATTGTAATAACTGACTTGCTAAAGCGTGTTCTCTGCCACCACTACCAACAACTAAAACTTTCACTGTAATCTAAAATTCCTTTTGTGAATACCACTGTTAATTTTAGCGGAAAATAGTGACCTAAAAAATTTTAACTACCATAAAACCATCTCCCCTGAAAATAGGTGAACGAAAATTTGGTTGGGAGGAATTTATGAGGGCAAAGTTAAATGGGCAAAGGTTATTTATCTAATTTATTAATCGTGGAAACAAGTAACGCTTGTACCTCATTTACCTTATTTATTGCTAAATCTATCCATTCAATATTTTCAATTATTTTTACTTC
>Ga0210044_10000105_pt1 | contig 115906 bp, 114 predicted proteins | sample CryGey13umfilter_2_FD_183959 | JGI IMG/M metagenome (GOLD analysis project Ga0210044, IMG submission 183959) | Groundwater microbial communities from aquifer in Utah, USA - Crystal Geyser 4/9/14 3 um filter (SPAdes) (version 2) | ecosystem: Environmental > Aquatic > Deep subsurface >... | reverse complement strand
TGTCGGACTTTCGGCATCGAAGCGTTCTCGAAGAGCGGCGTAGCCAAATTCGACCCCAGCGAGGGCAGTTTTTGCCGGATTTGCTGGCTCATAGCCGTAGCTATGGGCCAAAAAGACGGTAAAAAAGAACCGCTGCGGTCGGATTACAGCCGATGTACCGAAAGTCCGACAGCCTCCTAGGGACACCGAGCAGACGCTTAAAATGACCGCAAAGCTGCAGCCAGCGTTCAAACAGGTGAAAGCACCGCCTAATGAACAATCTCGGTTTATTAACAATTTACGAGTTTTCCGTGAAATCATCGACATTTTTTGTCGATAAACAATCTGCCATTTGTGATAAAACCATTTAACACAAACAATTCTTCAGGACATGAATGCATGGCGGGGGAAGTTGCGCGCCAGTTTAGTTGGCCGAGTGAAGTTCTTGGCCATCGTCATGAACGATAAATGAATGAATGAGCAAAATGACACCACACCAACCAATCGCCTGGCATCATGCAGGCACAAAGTGCCTTGTGATGAATTTTTTGGGTTCAACTCTAACACGCAGTTTTCACCATGATTGACAAGACCTCCAATCCAAAGCCGTCATCGTTGGTACAACTTGGGATTCATGCCCTGCCCTTACTCAGCAGTGGCATGGTCAATGGCGGACTGTATGTTTTACTGGCTGAAATACCCTCAGCACGGTTCCCCATTTTGGCGGGCACTCTGGCCAGCGCCCTTGATGGCGGTATTGAATGCAACGTCATCCTGCCAAGTAATCCGGAACTGTTTTTGCAACGTATCAATTCTTTTGGCGAACTCGATACCCAAGAAAGCATGACCAACAATCACCTGCAGCTTTTTACCATGCAGGATGAATTTTCCAAGAAAATGTTTCGGTTTGGCGCTGAAAGTTTTATTCAAGAATTAGAATTTTTTGATGTATCCGTAAACACCTTTCTACTATTTGATCAGGCTGATGAACTTTTAAGTCTGCATGATCTTTCCATGGCTTTGGATCAAGTTGAGGTACTGTCCAAATGGCTTAGCGACAGACACGTGACCGCGCTGCTGGTATTTACCCGTGTTACTGAAGCCCATTCCAACACCATCAATGCCTTGATGGACAACCTTACCGGCATAGCCCGGCTAGGTGGCGAGAAAAGCGGCCTGGAAATTACCTTTGACTTCTGGCAATCCCCAGAAGGTGCGGTAGCTGCCAGACATTTTCCGTTGCGCGCACTTGACACGGGCCTTTACGAAGTTGCACCGCTTTCTTTGTCATCAGAGCAGATCCAAAGCAGCATCGATCCGACCATTGAAGCTGCGGATTCAGATAAAGAACTGCATGTTTTTTACATGGATCCGGACCTGGGCAGCCTGGCCAAACAAAGCGCCGGCATCTGGCAGCATGTTGATACGCTGGTGGGCATGATGCACGCTACACGCTCAACCCGTTCGGCCACCATTATTCTGAGCTTTCTTCCAGATACCAGTTTGCGACAATTGGCAGAAACCGCGCATACCCTGCGTTCGAGCCTGGGTCGTCATGCTCACATCGTGGTTCAGGAAAAAGCTGCTTCCCTGCGCTTCCAAAACGAGGCTCTGCTCTTGCGACTGGGTGTCAACCTGGTTGTTCACAGGGACGTACCAGTCAGTCGGTTGACCTTGTTGCTGGACTCCCTGCATGGGCAAACTTTTACCCGTGATATTGACATCAATTTTGAAGCGGCGCTGGCCAGCGTGACACCCACGCGGATGCGCGGCTACTTGCGACCTTTGCGCTTTGCGCGCGAGGTGAATTTAATTCTTGACCGCGCTGAGACGCTGAATATTCCGTGCGCCTTGATTCTGGGGCAGCCAACGAATGGTCAATCCATGGTCGATGTTTTGCGCCAAATTGGTTTATCCCGGCCGGGTGATTTACTGACAGCCGACAACACGCATGCTTATATTTTTCTGAACGCCTGCCAACAAGCCGTGATGTTGAGCACGTTGGAGCGCCTTTTGGGTGTACCGGTTGACACCGTGTTCACCAACCTTCGGTTTTTGGTACGACGCGAAGATATCCAACCCGAATTGGCAGCCTTGATGCGGGCCCTGGAACTCGGTGGTTTGCCAGATCACAGCACCACGTTGGTTGATGCAAATGCTGAAGAAGCCTCTACTGAAGACACAACACCGAAGCCATCGGTCATAGCGTCAATTTTGAATAAAATTCAAACATCCACTCAGCCATTAGTCCACAACCAGACCCTGACAGCGCAAGCACGCACGCTGGATTTGGTTCCACCACGGGTTTTAATGCCTGTGCCTGAACGCTCTGTACCACGGCCTGCGGCCATCCCCCGTGAGGTCATGCCCGACAATCCAGATTCGCAATTCAGCTACGCTGGAGATGCTTCAGCCTCTGTTTTTGGAAAACAACCAGCACCTCGCGCGGTGCGTAGCTCACAAAGCAAAAAATGAAGGTTCAAAAAGTTCAAACCCAGGTGCAACCCCATCCTTTTTATCAACCTGAACGTACGACGGCTGTTTCACACCGGCGGCTGATTTTGCGTTGCTTGCCATGCGTGATGTTCGCCACTGTTCCGCTTGGTGGACTGGCGCAACCAAATAGCCTATCACCCAACACAGCGATTGAGAGTCAAAGGCTGGGTACACCCAATGGTGGCTGGCTTCCTCTGCCTTCGTTTAAATTTATTCCTATCCCTGGCGCGCAAAAAGCAAGCGAATCTGATGCCCAGTCGCCCAAGCGTCCACCCAGCCAACAACGCATCGTTGACCTGAATACGGCCGGTGAATATCAGACCGTCGGCACAGCTGGTCTGGAATTGATGGCCAAAGAAAAGCCAGACGACGAGCTGCAACTGATCATTGCCAACAGTTTGGCCTGGACGGGTCGTTTGCGCGCGGCAATTCCAGCCTATGAAGCCTTGACAAGCGGGCCACTAGCCAGCGCCGCACAAGTTGGCTTGGCCAATGTTCACCGCTGGCGTGGTCGCGACGACATCGCCAAACCTCTTTACGACAAAGTACTGGCGGTTGAGCCTGAAAATCCTGATGCAATTGAAGGATTGGAGTTGGCCAACCGCGAATTGAGTCCCCGAACCCTGATAGAAGTGGGGGGATCAACAGACTCAACAGACAACAAACGCCGAATATTGACCACAAACCACCGCTGGCGAGACCAAAGTGGAGCAAAAATTTACGAGGTCGAAGCCAGTGGTGTTCAGGATAGCTTGCCCGGAATTGAAGCTGCGCAGCAAGAAGTGACGTTGCGTCACCACGACCTAAGCCTGGAACTTAAACCAAGTCTTGAGTTGAGCATGCCGACCCGCTACGACCACAGCCTGTATGCCAGTGGAGCCATCAAACTGGCAGACGATCAAATCACACTAGAAGCCGGGCGGGTTAATTGGAGCCGGATTGCAACCAATCCAAACGCACTGCGAGCGAGCTTGGCCGCTACCCATCTTGGTGCCTCAGCCACTCAAGATTTTTCCATGGGCACGGTACAGGGAAAACTGCATTACTACAACATTACCGACGGCAACACCATTTTCACCACCAACCTGCACCTGGCATCGGTGTGGCGACCTCTGGGCGACCATTTCAAACCCTTTGCGGGCATTGAAACCCGGTCAGCCAAATTCAACACCAGCAACTACTGGTCACCCGAGCTGGGCTCTGGCATCCTTTATGCTGGATTATTGGGTGAATGGGGTGACAGCAATTCAAACCTGTTCGCTTCTGCACAACTGGGTAGCGGCATCTATGGTGAAGCAGGTTCAAGCTGGAGCATTTCTGCTGGGGGGAAACACTGGTTAAGCAACGATGTGGCCATTGGCATGAACTTGTGGGCCATGTCCAGCTGGCGCGATGGGAGTGTTTATAAAGCGCAGTCAGTCAACCTTAATCTGGAAAAACTTTGGCGTTGAAGAAAGTCAGTCGTTTTTTCTGGGCTGCTGTAGCCCTGGCGGGTCTGGTGCTTATATTGAGCTTCAGCTACCAGTCGGTGCGTGCCGTCAAAGGTTCGTTCAGCATTTTGCTGGAGAGCCTTGTGCTTTCTGCCATTTCGACCTATTTGCTATTTTTTCTGGCACTGCTGGTCATCCGGTATCTGGTCTTGATTGTGTACTCGTTTCTTGAACATATGGAGACCCTGCACACCAAACGCGACCTGTCGCCCGAGCGCTACCGCGACGAATCTTCAATGCCCATGATTTCTCTGGTGGTGCCGGCCTTCAACGAGGGCATTGTGATTCAGGCCGCAGTTCGTTCCCTGCTGCTGCTGGACTACCCCAACTTTGAAATCATTGTGGTAGACGATGGCTCAACCGACGACACCTATGAAAAAGCCAGCACCGTGGCGCAAGAATCCACCGCCATCAAAGTGCGCGTGGTCACCAAACGCAACGGCGGCAAAGCTCAGGCACTCAACACTGGCATGACACTGGCGCGCGGCGAGTTCATTCTGAACATGGACGGCGACTCCAAGCTCTCCAGCAACACCCTGCGTGCCTGTATCAAGCACTTCGAAAACCCGAAAATTGGGGCCGTTGCGGGCAACGTCAAGGTCATCAACCGCGAAAACATCTGGACCAAGATTCAGGCGCTTGAATACGTTGAAGGGCTGGCGATGGCACGCAAGGCGCAAAGTTTCATCCGCTCGGTCAACATCATTCCCGGGCCACTGGGTATGTTTCGCAAATCGGTGTTGCAACAAGTCGGCGGTTACGACGACGACACCTTTGCTGAGGACTGCGACTTGACCCTCAAAATTCTGATGCACGGCTGGCACATTGCCTACGAAGCCAGTGCCATCGCCTGGGTCGAATCTCCCAGCCGCTTGCTAGACTTGCTCAAGCAGCGTTACCGCTGGACGCGTGGTATTTTGCAGGCCACCACCAAACACAAATCTGCGCTTTGGCAGCCCCGCAAAGCAGGCATGAACTGCTTTATTTTGTGGTACATGCTGTTTGAAGGCATCATGTGGCCGTTCTCGACCCTGCTGGGCAATATTTTTTTTGTTTATGTAGGGCTTCAATACGGCCTGACTTCCCTGCTTTTTTATTGGTGGTTACAACTGACGGTATTGGATGTTGTGGCTGCGTCTTACTGTGTGGTGGTTGAGGAAGAATCACCGTCGCTGATTCTTTATGCGGTTTTGTTCCGACTTTTCTACATCAATATCATTGACATCTCCAAGGTATTCGCCACCATTGAAGAATGGCGCGGTCACGCCATGACCTGGGGCAAACTCGAACGCGAAGGAAAACTCTGACATGGATCTCATCTCAATTCTGGCTACCGTGATTCTGGTCACCACCATTGGCACCATGGTGATCGGTTTGGGTGCCTATGCAGCTTTCAAAATTCGGGATCGTCGAAAACCCAGCGCAAAAAGGGATGATGACACCATGGAGGGCAACACCTCAAGAATGCCCATTTTTCTCACCCGCTACACGCCGCAAACTTCGCCAGCACCCAACCCCGATGCCACATGACGAGCGCATTCACCATGCCAACCATGCTACAACGCACCCCCAAAATTGAAGAACGCAGCGGCCGTTCCTTGTTTAATATGGTTGGCCCTTATTTACCAACCCTTTTTGTATTGAGCGTGGCGATATCCATATTGGTTTACATCGCAGTCATGCAAACCCTGGGTTGGCGCACGCCGGTATTTAGTGCCAACGGAGTCATCAGCTTCATGGCACCCAGCAGTCAAAAGGTCATGCTATACGCCTCCGCCAACACCAAACGTTACCTGGCTGGCATTGGTGGCAATTACGAAACCCTGCTGGTGCCGTGGCGCGGCTATTTTGCAGATCGCAAACTCGGCTTCAATGAAATTGCTGACGTGGCTGACTTGAGGCAACAAAAAGAAGGCGTATTGATTCTGCCTTCTGCGTTGTCACTCAGCACCGAAGAACGTGCTGAAATTTTGTCTTTTCGGGATCGAGGTGGTGCCATCCTGAGCACCTGGGCCACAGGTAGCCGAAGCGAAAACGGGGACTGGCAGGGTTGGACATTTTTAAACACCCTGGGCGTGCAAATGCTCGGCGAGATCGCGCCCGAGGTCGAAGTCAACAACTTGATCCTCAATGGCGAGTCTCCAGTGTCACACACACACCCTGCGGGAATGCGCTTGGGTTTGTCAAAAACGACCGAACGCTTATTGCGATTCAAAGGGGAGATGGTCGCCGCGCGGTTCATGAACTGGACGCGCATCACCGACGATGAACGGCGCACCGAGGGCGCAGTGGTTTTTAACGAAACCCGACCCGAAGTTGGGCGTGTGGTTGCCTTTGCTTTTGCCGAAACCGTGTGGGAGTCGCATCCCTTGCTGGCCTATGGCCTGATTGACGACACCCTAGCCTGGTTGCGCCGCGAACCTGCTGTGGTGCTGGCCTCCTGGCCGCAAGGCAAACTGGCCGCGCAAACCATAGAGATGGACACCGAGCAGGGATTCCCCAATGCGCTGCCATTTCTGTCCATGATGCAAGCCGTGGACTACCCCACGTCTTTTTATGTCTTGACTTCAGTGGGCAAGACTTTCCCGGACATTTTGACGCGTTTGAACCTGGAATCTGAAGTTGGTTACCACGGTGACATTCACACCAGTTTCAAAGACCAGACTGCAGCCGAGCAAACACGACGGGTGCAAAACATGCGTTCTGAAATGGCTTCGGTGCTTGGCGGCACGCAGGCGATCACCGGTTTTCGCGCGCCTACCGAGGGTTATGACAGCACCACTGAAATGGTTTTGCAACAAGCGGGCATCAGGCATCACACAGCCGACCCCAACCGCTCCGAGTCCCGCCTGCCCCTGATTGCCAAGCAAGAGGGCTTGGCCAACAAAGACGCGCTGGTGGTGTTACCCAGAACCCAACGCGACGACATCAACCTGTTCTGGGAAAAACTCAGTCCCGAGCAAACCACCCAAGCCCTGATTGACGATGCCAACCAGGTGCGCGATAGCGGAGCTCTGGGTGTGCTGAGCATCCACAGCCAGAATTTTGGCGCGGACAGCATCCTGGTCAAAGCCATGCCCGGTCTGCTGGTGCATTTGAAACAGCAAAATGCCACCGTCTGGCTGGCATCCACCGGTCAGGTGGCCAAGTGGTGGCGACAACGCGATCGCATCAAACTCTCTTCAAGCTATTCGGGCAAACGCCTGCTCATCAATATCACCGTCACCGGCAACGAACCTGTCGCAGGAGCCAGCTTCACCCTCCTGTTGCCACAACGCGGCATATTGCCCAAAGTGGAATCCGCCAAAATTGGCTTCGACAAACCGATCGTGAAAAAAATCGACAACTACCGGGTCAGCGTTATTTTTGAATCACTAAAGCCTGGTAACTATGAGTACCAGGCCACTTTCAGCCCCTGATGTCCGTCAGTAAAACATCCTGGACCAACAGCCTGCGGGTCTACCTTGAACCCGCCAGCCTGCGCATGCTGTCCCTGGGCTTCTCGGCCGGCCTGCCGCTCTTGCTGGTGCTGGGCACGCTGAGTTTCTGGCTGCGCGAGGCTGGCATTGACCGCACCACCATTGGTTACCTCAGTTGGGTGGGGCTGGCCTATGCCTTCAAATGGCTTTGGGCTCCGCTGGTGGATCGCTTGCCCATTCCGTTGCTGACCCGGCTGCTCGGACGCCGGCGCAGCTGGCTGCTGCTGTCGCAGGCCGCCATCATGCTGGGCCTGGTGGCCATGTCATTCAACGACCCCCAAGTGGCGCTGCTGCCGGTGGTGTGGGGCGCGCTGGCGGTGGCCTTTGGCTCGGCCACGCAAGACATTGCACTGGACGCGTTTCGCATCGAGTCGGCCGATGCGGATCGCCAGGCCGCACTGGCTGCCACTTACCAAACCGGTTACCGACTGGCCATGATATGGGCCGGAGCTGGGGCCCTGTGGCTGGCCGCGCGCGCAGAAACGGCAGGGGCCGTGGGCTACCAGCACGGTGCCTGGCACAGCGCCTACCTGGTCATGGCCGCGAGCATGTTGCCCGGGGTGTTGACAGTGCTGCTCTCCCATGAACCCCTGCAGCGCAGCCAGCCAGAGACCAAAAACGCACTCGATTGGTTGCGCGGGGCTTTGGTCGAGCCCTTTGCCGATTTTCTAACTCGCTACCGCTGGCAAGCGGTGCTGATCCTGGCCTTGATTGCCACCTACCGTATCAGCGACGTGGTGATGGGCATCATGGCCAACCCGTTTTATGTGGACATGGGCTACAGCAAAGACGAGGTGGCCGCCGTCACCAAGGTGTTTGGCGTGATCATGACGCTGGTAGGCGCATTCATTGGCGGTGTGCTGGCCATGCGCCTGGGCGTGATGCGCGTGCTGATGCTGGGTGCGGTGTTGAGCGCCGCCAGCAACCTGCTGTTTGCGGTGTTGAGCACGCACGGCCATGACCTCAACGGCCTGATCTTCGTCATCTCGGCCGACAACCTGTCCAGCGGCATTGCCTCTGCGGCCTTCATTGCCTACCTCTCAAGCCTGACCAATGTGAACTATTCGGCCACGCAATACGCGCTGTTTAGCTCCATGATGCTGTTGCTGCCCAAATTTCTGGCGGGTTACTCGGGGCGTTATGTCGATGCTTTTGGCTACGCCAACTTCTTTGTCGCCACCGCCATGCTCGGTGTGCCTGTGTTGCTGCTGGTTTGGTTAACTTCAAGGCAAAATAGGCCTCTAGCCCTTATGGAATAAGCGCGAGCAGCTATTTATTTAATAGTCATTTGGTTTTTATATGCTCAATGAGCCTCTAGCCCTTGCTACATAAGCGCAACCAGCTATTGATTAAATAGCTATTCGCGTTGCTACCGCTGGTCTGGGTTTACCAAACTTTACGCTCGCTACAAAGCAGCGTTGTGCCAGCGCACTAGACTTCGCGTATGAACCAACAGCTGCTGATGATTGAAGACGACGCCCGCCTGGCCAGCATGGTCAGCGCTTACCTGGGTCAGTCCGGCTACCAGGTGTCGCTTGCCGGTGACGCACAAAGTGGGCTCAGTCAACTGCAGGCCACACCCGCCGATCTGGTCATTCTGGACCTGATGCTGCCCGACATGGATGGCCTGGAAGTCTGCCGGCGCATCCGCGCGCTGCCGGGCAACCTGGCGCGCACGCCAGTGTTGATGCTCACCGCCAAGGGCGACCCGATGGATCGCATCATTGGCCTGGAAATGGGGGCGGACGATTATTTGCCCAAGCCCTTTGAGCCGCGTGAACTGCTGGCGCGCATCCGCGCCGTGCTGCGCCGCCAAGGCGAAGGCGCCAACCCACAAGCCAGCACCGTGCTGCGTTTTGGCGCGCTGGAGATTGACCGCGATGCCCGGCTGGTCAGCGTCTCGGGCCAAACCTGTGACCTGACCTCTTACCAATTTGACCTGCTGGTGGCGCTGGCCGAGCGCGCCGGGCGGGTGCTCAGCCGGGATCAGATCATGGAGGCGGTGCGTGGTCGCGAACTCGAAGCCTTTGACCGCTCGATTGACGTGCACATGGGTCGCATTCGCGCCGCCATTGAGGTCGATGCCAAAAGCCCCAAACGCATCCTGACGGTGCGCGGTGTGGGCTATGTGTTTGCCAGGCAGCAAGATTGAGACCTTGCGGAACAGACCAAAATTTGCGCAGCAAATTTGCGCTTTCCTCAACTGATTGGAGGCTGTCTATGTTCCACAAACTCTATGTGCGTATCTGGCTGGCGGTGGTGTTGGCCGTGGCCGTGCTCACCCTGCTGGTTGGCTGGGTCTGGCGGCTGGCCGCCGAGCCACCGCTGCGCGACGTGGTGCTGCGCAACGAGGCCGGGCAAGTGATTGGCCGCGGAAGCGCCCGCCTGCCCTTCACCGAAGAAGAGCGGCATGCCCGCATGTTGCGCCGCGCCCAGCGACAAGCTACGCTAAGCGAACCAGCATCTGGCGCATCCGCACAAGCCCCATCGCCAAACAGCGGCACGCCAGAACCTGCAGACACCCTGCCGACAGGCGAACGCACTGACGTGGCCGAGCGCACGCCCCCCCCTGGAGCGCCAGAATTCGAGCTGCGCATGCACAATGGCCAAACCATGCGCATGCACCTGATGCGCGCACCGCCTTCCATCTGGAGTCGGCCGCCGTTTGGTTTTGCCTGGATGCTGGTGTGGGTGGGCTTGGCCGTGGCGCTGGCCACCTACCCGATCGTGCGCACGCTCACACGCCGACTCGAGCGGCTGCAAAATGGCGTGCAGCAGTGGGGCGAGGGTGACTTGTCGATTCGCGTGCCAGAAAACGGCCAGGACGAAGTGGCTTTTCTGGCCAAACGCTTCAACCAGGCCGCCGAGCGGGTGCAAGCCCTGGTGCAGTCGCGTGAGGCGCTGCTGGCCTCGCAAAAGTCCCTGCTGGCCAATGCATCGCACGAGCTGCGCTCACCGCTGACGCGCATCCGCATGGGGCTGGAGCTGATGGGTGCTTCGGCCACGCCGGCGTTTCGAGACGAAATCTCGCGCAACATCAGCGAGCTTGACGCGCTGATCGAAGAAATCCTGCTGGCCAGCCGGCTCGATGCCCGCGAGGCCGACCTGGGCAGCATCGAGTCGGTGGAGCTGATCGGAATGGCCGCCGAAGAGTGCGCCCGCGTCGATGCCGAACTGGAGCTGCAAGCCAACCCGTCAACCGATGGCCAGCAGACCGTGGCCACCGAACTGGCCGTCCTTGGCGTGGCCAAGCTGCTTCGCCGCGCGGTGCGTAACTTGCTGGAAAACGCCCGCCGTTACGGCGCAGGCCAGATCAGCCTGAGCTTGAGCCACACCGCGCAACATGCGGTGATCCGTGTCGCTGACCATGGGCCTGGCGTACCGCCCGAATTGCAGGAGCGCATCTTCGAGCCGTTTTACCGCTTGCCCGGCGCCACCGAGCGCGATGGCGGGGTAGGCTTAGGCCTTGCCTTGGTGAAGTCCATTGCACAGCGCCATGGCGGGCGTGCGTTTTGCGAAAACCAACCCGATGGTGGCGCCTGTTTTGTCATTGAATTGCCTTTGAGCCCGTCCGAAAAAGCTTGAGACAGCTCAAAACCCGTTGTTTTTGGAAAACATAGTCTTCAAAATCCCCCAAATGGGGGATACCCAAGTTCAATGTTGACCGCTACAGTACTCTTTAGCTGCTGTCACAGTCTTGAAGCAAAGAGAATCGGTTTGGATGGTTTTATTCAGTTCAAGCGCAAAAAGTTTCCAACGACGTTCCCCTTGGGGAACTTTTACAAGCCACCTTTGGGTGGCTTTTTTTTGCGGCACAGGCGCTGTGTGAGAATCTGCATTTACGCAAGCACCTTCACAGCCATTCCATGCCCGTCACGTCACCTGTTGCCGAAGCTTTGTATATTGACCCAGACCACCTGCGCCCGGGCTTGTATGTGATGCTGGACTTGCCTTGGTTCAGGCACAATTTCACGCTCAACAATTTCAAGATCAGAAGTGACTTGCAGGTGCGTGAGCTGCGTGACTTGCGCCTAAAGCACTACCGCATCGATCCTACGCGCAGCGACCCTGAAGCCTTGCAATCTCTGATCACCCAACCCGCGCCCTCTGCCGCGCCGCGCGACGAACCAGCCCAAACACACGCCGTTGCCAGCGACGCGCAACGTGCAACGCAAGCACGCAAACGGGTGATTGCCCAGCGCCAGCAAGCCATTGCCAATGTGGAACGCGCCTTTGGCAAAGCGGTTTCCACCATGAAAAACCTCAACCGCAACCTGCTGGCCAAACCGCAGGAAACGCTGTTAGACATGGGTGAACTGGTGGGTCACATGATGGACGCGTTTCTGGAAAGCCCTGAGGCCACCCTGCATGTGATGGGTGACAGGGTTGGTGGCGAAGAGGTTTACTTTCACAGCCTCAACGTGACGATTTTGTCGATGATGCTGGCCAAAGACCTGGGCTTTGACGCAGTGGTGGCGCGCGACCTGGGCATTGGTGCCATGGTGCACGACATTGGCCTGATCGACATCCCGGCCATGGTGCTCGGCAAAGACCCCGACGACTACAACCAAGCTGAGCGCAGCCTGCGCCAAATGCACGTGGAATACGGCAGCAAAATCGCCGCCAAGCTGGGGCTGACACCTGGCGCGCTGGCCATCGTCAACCAGCACCATGAATTCATTGACGGCAGCGGTTACCCAAACAAGCTCAAAGGCGAGCAAATGACCGAGGCTGCTCGCCTGGTATCTTTGGTGAACCATTACGACAACCTGTGCAACCCGGTGAACCACAAAAAAGCGTTGACCCCTCACCAAGCCTTGTCGTTCATCTTTGCCCAGCGCAAATCCAAGTTTGATGCCAAAGCGCTGCAGCTGATGGTTCGCAGCCTGGGTGTGTACCCCCCTGGCTCGATTGTTCACCTGTCCAACGACATGTTGGCCACGGTGACCGCAGTGAACCCCAAAAAACCCTTGCGCCCCTGGATTTTGGTCTTTGATGAAACCATTCCCAAAGATGAAGCCCTGGTGATCAACCTGGAAGAAACGCCCGAGATCACCATCACCAAAGCCATCGCGCCGGCTTTGTTGCCACCCAAAGCCATGGCCTACCTGAACCCACGCAAGCGGGTCACCTACTTCTTTGACGGTGCCGATGCCAACCCACCCACTTAAATGGTCATGACGCTGCCCACCGCTGATCTCAACGCCCTGCTGCTGCAAGCCAGCCAGGAAGTGCTGTTGGTCTTGCACGGTGATGCACTCACCATTGCCGCTGCCAACCCCGGCGCCAGCGAGCTGCTGGGCTACCCGCTGGAACAGCTGCTGGGTCAACCCATTGGCGAGCTCGAATGCGCGTTAAGTGACATGTTTTTTTGGGACGACATGCGCCAACGTGATGTTGCCGTGGACGTGGAAAGCGCCCTGCGGTGCGTGGACGGCAGCGTGCTGCAGGTGTCCAAAACCGTGCGCCGCATCAGCCAGGAGCCGCTGCTGTACACCTGGCGCGCCACGCCACTGTCAAGCCAGAACCGCATTGAAGAAGACCTGTCCAAAATGGGTTCACGCCTGCGCGCCACTCTGGAAGCCACGGCCGATGGCGTGCTGCTGCTGGACCAAGAAGGCAACATCATCAACATGAACCAGCAGTTCTCTGACATGTGGCAACTGCCGCAAGACATGCTGGAGCGCCATGACGACGCGGCCATTCTGGCGCACCTGCAAACGCAGTGCCTGCGCGGCGAACCGGTAGCTGGGGAGGCCTCACAAGCACGGGTCGATGCCAAGGGTGGCGAAGGCACCGAGACGGTTTACCTGCGCGACAGCCGGGTGATTGAATGCGCGGTGCGCACCGCCACCGATGCCAATGAGGTAATTGGCCGTGTCTACTCTTACCGCGATGTCACCCAGCGCCACCGCCACCAGCAAGAGCTGATTGCCGCGCGTGATGCAGCCAAGCTAGCCGCTGCCGCCAAAGGCGACTTTTTGGCCATGATGTCGCATGAAATTCGCACCCCCATGAACGGCGTGTTGGGTGTGGCCGACATCCTGGCACGCACTGAGCTCAACCCGGTGCAGGCCAACTATCTGCGGGTGATCCAGTCCAGCGGTCAGACCCTGCTGTCAATTCTGAACGACATCCTGGATTTCTCCAAAATTGAAGCTGGCAAGCTGCAGCTGGAAGCCACTGAATTCACCCTGGACACCCTGCTGACCGACATCACCGAGCTGTTTCGCTTTCGCCTGCGTGACGATGGCCCAGGTTTTACCTGCAAAGCCGATGCTGGCCTGCCCCAAACCTTGAGTGGCGACGTGGTTCGGGTGCGTCAAATTCTGTTCAACCTGGTGGGCAATGCGTTCAAGTTCACAGAGCAAGGCCAGATCACCGTGCAGGTCAGCCGCGCGCCCGATGACTTGGCGGCACCTGCCAAGACGGTTCTGCTGCGTTTTTCAGTCAACGACACTGGCATTGGCCTCACACCCGAGCAAGCCGGGCGGCTGTTTCGCAGTTTTGAGCAGGCCGACAACACCATCACCCGCAAGTACGGCGGCACCGGCCTGGGGCTGGCGATTTGCAAACGTCTGGCCGAAATGATGGGCGGCGCCATTGGTGTCAAAAGCACGGCTGGGCAAGGCTCTGAATTTTGGTTCACCGTGCGCATGGGGGTGGTTGATGCGTTGCCCTTGGCAGCGTCTGCAAATGAGGCCTTGCCTGACCCCAACGCCACACCAGCGCCTACGCCTACCGAGCTCAACCCCGCCACCCGCATCTTGCTGGTTGAAGACAATGCGGTCAACCGCCTGGTGATGACCAACATGCTGCAACGTTTGGGGCTGCGCTGCGCTGGCGTGGCTGAAAATGGGCAGCAAGCGGTGGATGCGGTGGATGCGGCCAACCCGCCGTTTGACCTGGTGCTGATGGACAGCCAGATGCCGGTGATGGACGGCCTGCAAGCCACCCGCATCCTGCGGCAAAAAGGGTTCAAGGCGTCCATCATTGGCGTGTCGGCGGGTGCCATGCAAGAGGAACGCCAAGCCGCGCTGGAGGCCGGTGCGTCGGACTACATCCTCAAACCAGTGCAGTTTGACGCACTGCGGGCGGCCATTTTGCGTGCCCAGATTTCATATAAGAAATAAGCCTCTAGCCCAGGTAAATAAAGGGCAAGCAGCTACAAATTAGCTAGCACTTCTTGGGCTTGAATGTCATTCAGGCAGCGGGTGTGCCCAAGCGGACAAATCCGCTCAAAGCATGGTGCGCAGTCCAGTGGTGGCTGGTAATTGGGCTGATTTTTGAGCCACAGCACGGTGGCCTGGTCGCTCAAAGGTGGCGTGTGCAAGGGGCTGCTAGAGCCAAACACGGCCACTTGCCGCACCCCAAAACCGGCCGCCACATGCATCAGGCCGGAGTCGTTGGTCACTATACTTTTTGTAGCTTCTATCACATGCAGCGCCTGGGCTAGCGTTGTTTTTCCTGACAAATCAAGGCAATGCCCAGGGCGCTTGGCATTCACTGGCCCGGCAATCTGTGCGCACAGCTCGGCCTCTTTGCCCGCGCCCAGCAGCAGCACCGGCAAATCCAGCTGCATGGCCAGCTCGGCAAAGTGGCGGGTGGGCCAGCGTTTGGCCGGGCCATATTCGGCACCCGGAGCCAACACGTGGTAGCCACCGCGCTGCACGCCCAATTGAAACAAGGTGGCATCTACCTCAGCGGCATCAAGCTGAAGTTGGGGTCGGTCTTGCGCCACGTCGGTGTCGCCACTCAGAGCCGAGTAAAACGCCACCATCGGCGGGCGCTGGCCTTTGGGTGGGTTCTTCAGGCGGTGGGTGAGCAGGCCAACCCGCGCTTCACCCAGGTAACCCACGCGTTTGGGAATGCCCGCCAACAGCGGCAGCAAGGCGCTTTTAAGCGAGTTGGGGCAGAGGTAAGCCACGTCAAACTGGCCGTTGATCTGCCGAGCCAGCTGCAGGCGTGCACGCAGTTGCAAGCCGCCATGGGCAAAAGGCAATTCAATCACCTTAGCCACTTGCGGCATGGCCCGGTACACCGGGGCCACCCAGGGCAACGCCCCCACCGTGAGGCGCTCACCGCGTGCCTGCAAGCGGCGCAAAAGCGGCTCGGTCATGACCGCGTCGCCAATCCACTGCGGGGCAATGACGAGCGTTGGCGTCAAGGCGGTCAAGCGCTGAAATTAATTGGAATCTGACCCCAATTAATGCCCTTGAAAGTGCTCACCGGCTTTGAGCTGGTAAACCGTGCCGCAGTAAGGGCACTTGGCTTGCCCGGTGTGGGCCACGTCAAGGTACACCTTGGGGTGGGTGTTGGCGACTTCCATTTTGGCCAGCGGGCTGGGACAGTGCACGCCACCCGCGTGGTTCAGGTCTTTGGCCAGGAGTTCAACAGTTGCGTTCGTCATGTTCAGACCTTGGTTAACCAATGAGCGTATTTGGGGTTGCGGCCGTTGACGATGTCAAAGAACGCACTCTGGATTTTTTCGGTGATCGGACCGCGGCTGCCGCTGCCCAAAGTGAGACGGTCAAGCTCACGGATCGGGGTGATCTCGGCGGCCGTGCCGCTGAAGAAAGCCTCGTCGCAGATGTAGACCTCATCTCGGGTGATGCGCTTTTGCACCACTTCCAGCCCCAGGTCTTTGCAGATGTGCAGCACGGTGTTGCGGGTGATGCCGTTCAAGGCACCGGCAGACAGATCGGGGGTGTAGACCACGCCGTCTTTCACCACAAACAGGTTTTCGCCCGAGCCTTCCGACACAAAACCACTGGCGTCGAGCAGCATGGCTTCGTCGTAGCCGTCGTCCAGCGCTTCCATGTTGGCCAAAATCGAGTTGGTGTAGTTGCTGACCGCCTTGGCCTGGGTCATGGTGATGTTGACGTGGTGACGGGTGTAGCTGGATATCTTGACGCGGATGCCGCGTGTCATGCCTTCGTCGCCCAGGTACGCACCCCAGGCCCAGGCCGCCACCATCAGGTGGATGTGGTTGCCCTTGGGGCTGATGCCCAACTTGCGGCTGCCGATCCAGCTCAAGGGACGCAGGTAGCAAGACTCCAACTTGTTCTCACGCACCACGTCGCATTGCGCTTGCATGATCTGTGCTTTGGTAAACGGGATCGTCATGCGCAAAATCTTGGCACTGTTCAAGAGACGTTGGGTATGCTCTTCAAGCCGGAAAATCGCTGTGCCTTGGGCGGTGTTGTAGGCACGCACGCCTTCAAACACGCCACAGCCGTAGTGCAAGGTGTGGGTCAACACATGAATCTTGGCATCGCGCCAGTCCACCAGCTGGCCATCCATCCAGATTTTTCCGTCGCGATCCGACAGGTCGGGGGGCATAGGGCTCATCAAGTTTCCTTCAAAGTAGAGGTTTGCAGCGGCAAAACCTGAATTCTACGATCAGGCCTTGGCCGACCCGCAGGCCGCCCAACGCACGCTGACGCACAGGCCGCCCAGTGCCGCAGAGCGGCTCACATTCACCCGCGCGCCGTACACCTTGGCAATGCGCTGCACGATCGACCAGCCCAGGCCACTGCCGGTTTGCTCGGTGCCCAGCACGCGGTAAAAGCGTTCACCCAAGCGCGCCAAGTCGGCATCGGCCAGGCCCGGGCCACTGTCTTCGACCTGCAGCGTCACCTGGCCTGCCTCCACCTTGATCGACAAGGCCACGCGGGCACCGTCCGGGCTGTAACGCAAGGCGTTGTCAAGCAGGTTGCGCACCAGCACACTGGTGAGCATGTCGTCAGCCTGGATCATGGCGTGCGGTGCAGCGTCAAGCTGCAAGTCTTGTGAGCGCCCCAGCGCAGCCAAGGCCAGGTCAGCGGCCACCCGCTGCGCCACCGCCGACACATCCACCACCCCGCTGGGTGCAGCATTGGCCGAAGACTCCAGGCGTGAGAGCGTGAGCAGTTGCTCCACCAAATGGGTCGCCCGGTCACACCCGGCCAGGGTGTAGTTCAAGGCACGGTTGCGCTGCGCGTCGTCAGCAACCGCGCCCAGGGCCACTTGCGCCTGCATACGAATAGCGGCAATCGGCGTGCGCAATTCGTGCGCAGCATCAGCAGTAAAGCGCCGCTCCAGAGCCACCATGGTCTGGATGCGTTCAAACAAGGCGTTAAGTGAATGCACCACCGGCTCGACCTCGGTGGGCATGTCGCTCAGCGCCACCGGGTCAAGGGCTTGCGGCTGGCGTTGGGTCAGGGCTTGGCTCAAGTGGCGCAAGGGGGCTAGGCCATTGCGCACCGCCAGCCAGCCCACCACCGCCAGCAAGGGCAGTGCGTACATCAGCGGCATCAGCACGGCTTGGAGCACCGCCCACAAAATGGCATCGCGTGATTTGATTTGCTCACCCACAAACACCTGCACATCACCTTCGCTGCCATGGGTGGCAAACACCCGCCATTCAGAGGCATCACCGAGCTTGACGGTTTCAAAGCCCGTGGTTTGGTGCGACAAGGGCGTGTTGCCCACGTTGGCTGAGCGCAAGGTTAAACGGCCTTCATGAAACACCTGAAAGGCTACACGTGGGGCGTATTTATGCAACATGGGGGTGTCTTCCACATGGTCGCCCTCGTCGGGGTGCTCGTGGGCCGCCCCCGCGTCACTGCCATGCCCAGTTTGCTGGGCCACCAGCAGCGCGGCCGATTGCGCCAGGTGGCCATCCAACAACTCACCCAGCTCGTCACTGGCATCCACCCAGGTCAACACGGCCGCACCCATCCACACCAGCGTCACCAACAGCAGCAGCAGCGTCAGCAGGCGCGCTTGCAGCGATTTCAGGCGGGGCAGCAAGGTCATAACCAGTTAAGCCTGTATTTTGGGCCGCAGCAAGGTGTAGCCAATGCCGCGCACGGTCTGGATCAGCTCGGGTTTGAGCTTTTTGCGCAGGTGGTGAATATGCACCTCCACCGCATTGCTCTCCACCTCATGGCCCCAGCTGTAGAGCTGTTGCTCAAGTTGTTCGCGCGACATGACCCGGCCCACCGCCAGCAACAAGGCGTGCAGCAAATCGTATTCGCGCGTGGACAGGGTGACGGGTTCCCCCTCAAACGTGACCCCACGGCCGGCCGGGTTCATCTGGATAGCGCCACAGGTCAACAGCTCCTGGGTTTGGCCATGCGCGCGGCGTACCAGTGAACGCAGGCGTGCGCCCAGCTCGAACAAATCCACGGGTTTAAGCACGTAGTCATCTGCCCCCAGGTTCAGCCCCTTGATGCGATCCGGCACCGCGTCGCGTGCGGTGAGTACCAGCACCGGGGTGGTCACTTTTTTGCTGCGGATGGCTTGCAGCACGTCGAGTCCGTCTTTTTGTGGCAAGCCCAGATCCAGCACCGCCGCCTGGTAATCGCCACTGCACAGCTCGCGCTCTGCGGCCATGCCGTCGCGCACCCAGTCCACCTGAAAGCCTTGCTGGCGCAGACCGGCACGCAGCCCGTCACCCAGCATGGCATCGTCTTCAGCCAACAAAATTCGCATCACTTGCCTTTGCGTTGTCGATCGTCATCGATCTTAATCGTCGTCGCCACCACGCCAGTTGCCAGACCATTGGCCTGCATTCTGTGGGCTCATATTGCTACCCAGCCCGATGGCGTTGGGGGCTTGCCACTGCAGCCACCAAAACCCCAGCACACCGGCCAATACCAGCACCGCCACCGGCCACCAAGACCAGCGGATCGACTGCTCCGGGCGACCCTGTTTGCGCCCGTTGAACATGGCACGCACCAGGTTTTCGCGTTGCATCAGGCTGGCAAACACCACACCAGCCACATGCACCCCCACCACTGTAGCCATCAGAGCCGCAGCGCCTTCATGCAAGCTCTTGAGGGCATGGGCACCTCCGTTGAAATACACCCAGCCGGTGAAGACAATGGCCAACGTACACAGCAGCATCAGCACGATCGACACCGCGCCCAGCGGGTTGTGCCCCATCGAGTGCTCCGCTTTGGGGTTGAGCATGCTGCTGGCATAACGTGCCACCGCCGCAGGTCCACGCACAAAACTGCTAAAGCGGGCATAGCGGGTGCCGATCAGGCCCCAAATCACCCGGAACGCCACCAAGCCCACCATGGTGTAGCCCAGCGTCAGGTGCACGCCCATCAGGCCGCTGCCTTCGGAGGTGGCGTAGGCTCCGGCAAAGCTCAGTGCCAGCAGCCAGTGAAACACCCGGGTGGGCGCATCCCATACCAAAATTTTTGTTTTTTCTACTGCCAAGGTGCGCATCATTTATCCCGGAATACGCACACTGTGCTCATTGAAGTTGCCTTGCTCGGCACCTTGGTGGCAGGCCACGCAGTTGGATCGGCTGCCAATGCTGGGGCGCGACCAGGTGCTGGCGTTGACATGTTTGTCGTGCTTGCGGGTGAACCAGTAGGACTGGGTGATGCGGTCTTGCGGCGGCATTTCACTGACCCGCTTGTAGCTACCGGCATTGCTGGTCAGGTACTGGGTAATGGCACTGGCGCTGGCTGCATCAAGTGACGCGTCGTTGCCGAAATGCTGATCCAGCGTGCCCATCAAATGTTGCCAGGAGCCTGCGGGCAGCAGACCGGCCGGATAGGCCATGTGGCATGACGCACATTCTTTTTGGTATTGCGGCGGGGCCGAGGAAGCCATGCCACCACGACTGCCCCGACCGCCTTCGTCGTGTTCACTGTTGCCCCACTTGAACCAGCGGCCGCTGCCTTCGTCGTCATCTGCCAAAGCAGTTTGAAGGCTGCCTGCACCGAGCAGAATCACCAGCGTGGTTTTTAAAATCGTGTGCGTGTAGGACATGGGGGGCTTTCAAAAGTGGTTCAATGGACGTACTGTAGACAGTGTCAATTAAGCGATTCTTAAGGGCGGCGCATGACGGTCGGTAAATAATCACCATGCGTCATTTTTCATTCAGGAGTACCTCATGATCTCAGCTTTCCCCCCCCGTTCATTGATTCGCCTGTGCGCTACCGGCTTGCTATGGGGCGCTTGCAGCCTGAGCGCGCAGGCACAATTCTGGTCCAGCACCCCGGACAAAATACCTACAGCCAAAGAAGCCAAGGCAAGCTACAACGCGGACATCAAACTTTGTGTCGACGAAGCCTCTTCAGAAGCCCGACTGCAATGCCGCCGCGATGCCAAAGCGGTGTATGACAAGGCCCTGGCGGCCAGCAAAGCCAGCAACGTGTATTCCACCCAATCTGCGAAAGCCACTTGCACCGACTGCGGCCGTGTGACTGCCGTACAAATCGGCGAAAAAGCCGGTGACAGCAACGCCGTGGGCATGATCGCTGGTGGTGTGGCCGGTGCTGTGTTGGGCCACCAGGTAGGCGGCGGTTTTGGCAAAGACCTCGCCACCATTGCCGGAGCCGCGGGGGGTGCCTACGCGGGTAAGAAAATTCAGGAGAACATGAACGCCAGCAAAGTCTGGACGGTAAGCGTGGAATACACCGACGGGCGCAGCGGCAAGTTCACCTTTGACCACGACCCTGGCCTGAGCGTGGGCACGCAGGTTAAGAATTCAGGCAACAGTGTGATCAGAAATTAATGTAAATTGAGCTTGTAGCCCTTTATTTATAAGGGCTACAAGCTATATAATAAATAGCATTGCTTACAGCGATCGCACCACTTCCATGGCCTGTTCGACCCGCTCTACGGCGTGGATCGTCAGGCCTTCAAAGTCTTTGGACTTGAGATTTTTCGGCACGTTGGCCTTGGGTACCAGCGCAATGCTAAAACCCAGTTTGGCGGCTTCTTTCAGCCGCTCCTGACCCCGCGGCGCAGGGCGTACCTCACCGGCCAAGCCGATTTCACCAAAGGCAAAGAAGCCTTTGGGCAGCGGCTTGCCGCGCAAGCTGGAAGTAATGGCCAGCAACACTGCCAAGTCTGCCGCCGGCTCGCTGATGCGCACGCCACCCACCGCATTCACAAACACGTCTTGATCCATGCACGCCACACCTGCATGACGGTGCAGCACCGCCAGTAACATCGCCAAGCGGTCTTTGTCCAGACCCACGCTCAACCGCCGGGGGCTGGGGCCACCGCTGTCCACCAAGGCCTGAATCTCCACCAGCATCGGGCGCGTGCCCTCCAGTGTCACCATGACGCAGCTGCCGGGCACCGGTTCGGTGTGTTGGCTCAAGAAAATGGCGCTCGGGTTGCTGACCCCTTTGAGGCCTTTTTCGGTCATGGCAAAGACACCAATTTCATTCACTGCGCCAAAGCGGTTTTTAATGGCGCGTACCAGCCGGAAGCTGCTGTGTGTGTCGCCCTCAAAGTACAGCACGGTGTCGACCATGTGCTCCAGCACGCGCGGGCCGGCCAATGCGCCTTCTTTGGTGACGTGGCCGACCAGCACGATGCACGTCGCGCGGCCACGGCTGGGGCCGTCAGCACGCCCGCTGGCTTTGGCATAGCGTGTCAGATGCGCAGCGCATTCGCGCACCTGAGCTACTGAGCCGGGCGCTGAGGTGAGCTGCTCGGAATAGACGGTTTGAATCGAGTCGATCACCGCCACGTCCGGCTGCATGGCCTCCAGTGTGGCCAGAATTTTGTCCAGGCCAATTTCGGCCAGCACCTTGACCTGTGAGCCATCCAGCCCAAGGCGACGCGCGCGCAGCGCCACCTGGGCACCGCTTTCTTCACCCGTCACATACAAAGTGCTTTGGCCGCTGCGCTGCAGCGAATCAAGCGCCTGCAGCAACAAGGTGGATTTGCCAATGCCGGGGTCGCCGCCAATCAGCACCACGCCGCCTTCGACCATGCCGCCGCCGAGCACGCGGTCCAGCTCCTCGTGACCGGTAGGGGTGCGGGCAAAGTCGACCGCATCTATCTCGCCCAATACCGCCACTTCAGCGGTTTTGGCAAGGGACGCGAAGCGGTTTTTGGTGGGTGCAGCTGCGGTCTCGGCAACCGATTCGATCAGTGTGTTCCAGGCATTACAGCTGGGGCATTTGCCCTGCCATTTGGGACTGCTGCCGCCGCAGTCAGTGCAAACATAGTGGGTTTTTTCTTTGGCCATGGCGGGGATGTTACGGTATGAAACAACGACGACCACGGGACTGGACAGGCGCGGCTCTCTTTGCTTGCGGATGACACGACAATCTCACCCATGAACGCCCCCGCTGCCCTGTGGTTTCGCCTGGTGCCCGCCTACGCAGTGGGCTATTTTTTGTCTTACGCGCTGCGCAGTGTCAACGCGGTGATTACGCCCGAGCTGATGCGCGAACTGAAGATGAGCGCCGCCAGCCTGGGCTTGCTCACCTCGGCTTACTTTCTGGCCTTTGGCCTGTTTCAGCTGCCACTGGGTTTGCTGCTGGATCGCTTTGACCCGCGCCGGGTTGAGTCGGCATTGTTGCTGCTAGCCGCTGCGGGTTGTGCGCTGCCTTGCTGGTGGTTTGTGCCGCTTACCTGATGACCACGCCGGACAAACCGGTGCAGGCACAGCGCGAATCGATCTCGCAACAGCTGCAGACTTTGCGGCAGATTTATACCGACCGCCGCTTCTGGCGTTTTGCACCGCAGGGTTGTCTGGCCGTGGGCGGCTTCATGGCCATTCAAGGCCTGTGGGCGGTGCCGTGGTTGATGCAGGTCAACGGACTGAGCCGCTGAGTTGGACGCGCCCGAGTGGGCTGCTGGCGCTGCGGCTGGGTAGGCTGAGTGCCGCAGCTTCAATTGTGCCTGCGCACAATGGAACGGCACGAAGAGGCCAAGCCTCTGGCCTGGCTGCGCCCTGCAAGGGTGACGACGTAGCGGGCCACTTGCCCGCAAGGAGGCGCAACGACCCCAGGCGCGTTGCCAGCGGTCCACTCGGGCGCGTCCAACTGAGGAATCTAGGATCAAATCGACTTCTAGGAGGCTGTCGGACTTTCGGTACATCGGCTGCAATCCGACTGCAGCAATCCATTTTTCACCACCTTTTTGCCACATGGCTACGGCTATGCGGCTGCAAATTATGTAAAAACTGTCTTCGCTGGGGCCGAATTTGGCTACGCTGCTCTTCTAGAACGCTTCGACGCCGAAAGTCATACAGGCTGCTAGGCCTTATATAACATGGGCAAGAAGCTATTTTTAATATAGCAATTGCGACCAATTTCGGATCTTGGCCACCTCATGCTTAGCCATCAATTCAAGGGCCTTGACCAGCGCCGAGTGGTTCAGTTCAGCCATGCCGTTGGCGGCGCAGACCTGAATCAGCTCTATCTGCAGCAGGCCTTAGGGGACAAGCGAGAATAACTTGGACAAAGGAGGTCGTGATGGCAAGTGCTAGGCTAGACGCAAGCCGCGCGGTGTAGCTGGCTACACAAGCGGTTTGCAACAACGCATTGCGCTTGTCAGCACGGCCGAACTGTTCAAGTTATTCTCGCTTGCCCCCTTAAACGCGCGCTACGATGCGGTGGCGATGCAGTATTGGGTATCCGGCTAGAAGTTTGACCCCAAACGCCTGAGCCTGGTGCGTTAACCCACAAACACGGTTGATTTGATTCAGATCAACAGTTCATCAGCTTCAGGCCGAACCCGCCTGCGTTTTTAATCTGGTTCAAGTTCAATTCGGATAGGGAGACCTAGACTCACACCCACAAGGGAAAACCCCAGATTGAACCAGCCCATGAACATCTCCAGCGCCATTGTGTACAGCCGCCCCGAACAAGAGGCTGAGCTGCGCGCGCAGCTGGCCACCTTGGTCGGCGTGGAGGTGCACGCGGCCACCGCAGACGGCAAACTGGTCGTCACCATTGAGGCAGAAAACACCGCCACGGCGGCCAACATTTATGAAGCCATTGAACGCGCCGAAGGTGTGCTGTCGATGGCGCTTGTTTTTCAGCAAACCGAATCCAACCCAGAGCAGGAGTTAGCACCATGCAAGTAACCCGTCGTGAACTCATCAAGGCCAATGCGGTCAGCGCTGCGGCTACCGTCATCGGCATCAGCGTGCCCGGCGCGCAGGCGCTGGCCCAGGCCGCCCCACCCAGCATGGACGGGGTGCGCTGGGACAAGGGCGTGTGCCGTTTTTGCGGCACCGGCTGCGGCGTGCTGATTGGCACCAAGGACAACAAAATTGTCGCCACCCAAGGCGACCCGGACGCACCGGTGAACAAGGGGCTCAATTGCATCAAGGGTTACTTTTTGAGCAAAATCATGTACGGCAAAGACCGCTTGACGCAGCCGCTGTTGCGCATGAAGGACGGCAAGTTTGACAAAAACGGTGAATTTGCCCACATCACTTGGGATCAGGCCTTTGACATCATGGAAGCCAAAACCAAGGCCGCACTCAAGGCCAATGGCCCCAAATCCATCGGCATGTTTGGCTCGGGCCAATGGACGATCTGGGAAGGTTATGCCGCTGCCAAACTGTTCAAGGCGGGGTTTCGCTCCAACAACATCGACCCCAACGCGCGCCACTGCATGGCCAGCGCGGTAGCGGGTTTCATGCGCACCTTTGGCATTGACGAGCCGATGGGTTGCTACGACGACTTTGAGCACGCCGATGCCTTTGTGCTGTGGGGCTCCAACATGGCCGAGATGCACCCGATTTTGTGGAGCCGCATCACCGACAGAAGGCTCACGGCCAAGCATGTCAAGCTCAACGTGCTATCCACTTTTACCCACCGTTCGTGCGAGCTGGCCGACAACACGCTGATCTTCAAGCCCCAGTCTGACCTGGCCATCCTGAACTACATCTGCAACTACATCATCCAGAGTGGCGCGGTGAACGAGGCGTTTGTCAAAGCGCATGTGAACTTCCGCAAGGGCGTGACCGACATTGGCTACGGCCTGCGCCCGAACCACCCGCTGGAGGTGGTAGCTGGCAACAACGGCTACCCCGGTGCCGACGGCAAACCCAAGGGCAACCCGGGCGCCAACACACCGATCACGTTTGAAGAGTTCAAGGCCTTTGTGGCTGAATACACGCTTGACAAGGCGCATGAAATCTCAGGTGTGCCCAAAGATCAACTTGAAGCCTTGGCCAAGACTTACGCCGATCCCAAGACCAAAGTGGTCTCCTGCTGGACGATGGGCTTCAACCAGCACAGCCGTGGCAGTTGGGTCAACAACATGATCTACAACGTGCACCTGCTGGTGGGCAAAATTTCGGAACCCGGCAACGGCCCGTTCTCGCTCACCGGTCAGCCCAGCGCCTGCGGCACCGCGCGCGAGGTTGGCACCTTTGCCCACCGCCTGCCCGCTGATCTTGTGGTGACCAACCCCAAGCACCGGGAAACTGCGGAAAAACTCTGGAAGCTACCCGCGGGCACGGTGCCTGATTGGGTCGGACTGCACGCCGTGGCGCAAAGCCGCGCTTTGAAAGACGGCAAGCTCAACTTTTACTGGACCACCACCACCAACAACATGCAGGCCGGGCCCAACATCAACGGCGAAATCTGGCCCGGTTTCCGCAACCCGGCCAACTTTGTCGTGGTGTCAGATGCCTACCCCACCGTCAGCGCCATGGCAGCGGATTTGATTCTGCCCTCGGCCATGTGGAGCGAAAAAGAAGGTGCTTTTGGCAATGCCGAGCGGCGTACCCAGTTCTGGCGGCAACAGGTGCGCGCACCCGGCCAGGCCAAGAGCGATTTGTGGCAATACATCGAGTTTTCCAAGCGCTTCAAGGTGGAAGAAGTCTGGCCTGCCGACCTGCTGGCCAAAGCGCCCGAACTCAAGGGCAAAACGCTGTACGACGTGTTGTATGCCAACGGCCAGGTCAACAAGTTCCCGGTGAGCGAGATTCAAAAAGGCTTTGACAACGACGAGTCCAAAGCGCTGGGCTACTACCTGCAAAAGGGTCTGTTTGAAGAGTACGCCAGCTTTGGCCGCGGCCATGGCCACGACCTGGCTGCATTTGAAAGCTACCACCATGCGCGTGGCTTGCGCTGGCCGGTGGTGGACAACAAAGAAACCCTGTGGCGCTTCCGCGAGGGTTATGACCCCTATGTGAAAAAGGGCGAGGGTGTGCGCTTTTATGGCAAGCCCGATGGCAAAGCCTGGATTTTTGCCCTGCCCTGGCAGCCGGCGGCTGAAGTGCCGGATGCCGAATATGACCTGTGGCTGTCTACCGGGCGGGTGCTGGAGCACTGGCACACCGGCAGCATGACGCGCCGCGTGCCCGAGCTGTACCGCGCCATGCCCGATGCCTGGGTGTACATGAACGCAGACGATGCCAAAAAGCGCGGCCTGCAGCGTGGTGACAACGTCAAGATCATTTCGCGCCGGGGCGAAGTCACCACCAAGGTGGAAACCCGTGGGCGCAACAAGATGCCGCCGGGCGTGGTGTTCATGCCGTTCTTTGACGAGCACCGGCTGGTGAACAAGCTGACGCTGGACGCGACTTGCCCGATCTCGAAAGAGACCGACTTCAAGAAGTGTGCTTGCAAGATAGTGAAGGCCTGATAGCGGCTACCTGGCATCAGGCTTCGTAGGGCGGGCTTCAGCCTGCTATGGCCGACTGAAGTCGGCCCTACAAAACCGCATTGCCACACCGCCACATTGCCACACCGCCACACCGCCACATTGCCACATTGCCACATTGCCACATTGCCACACCATGAAATCGCCAGCCGCCCGCCGCCAATTCATCCTTGACACCGCCAAGATGGCGTGTGGCGTGGGTGTGCTTGGGCTGGGCTTGGCGGCGTACAGCACACACAGTAAGGCACTGCCAGCCGGGGCGATTCGGCCGCCGGGGGCGGGCACCGAGGACGATTTTCAAAGCGCCTGCATTCGCTGCGGCTTGTGCGTGCGCGACTGCCCTTACGACATCTTGAAACTGGCCACACCCGGCCAGGCGGTTGCCACGGGCACACCGTTTTTTGTAGCGCGCGCCAAACCCTGCGAGATGTGCGAGGACATTCCCTGCATCAAAGCCTGCCCCACCGGTGCGCTCGATCACAGCCTGACCGACATCAAAAAAGCCAAGATGGGGCTGGCGGTGTTGGTAGACCATGAAACCTGCCTGAACTTTTTGGGCTTGCGCTGCGACGTGTGTTACCGCGTCTGCCCGGCCATTGATAAAGCCATTACCCTGGATTTGCAGCACAACGAGCGCACGTCCAAGCACACACTGTTTTTGCCCACGGTGCATTCCGAGGCTTGTACCGGTTGCGGCAAGTGCGAGGCCTCGTGCGTGCTCGAAGTCGCCGCCATCAAGGTCTACCCCATCAAACTGGCCAAGGGCGAGTTGGGCAGCCATTACCGGCTGGGATGGGAAGAAAAGCGCAAGGCGGGCGGCAAGTCGCTGGTGGAAAACCGCAACCTGGTCGATTTGCCTGACCGACTGCCTGAGGGCGTGACGCTACCCGGCCACTCAGACCCCGGCAGCTTGAATGCGCCTGCCGGGCCGGCCAGTGCAGGTATACCTGACGGCCTGGCCAATTTGCCGCGCATGACCGAGGAGTCGCCGCGATGAGCCAACCACCCAAGCCGGTGCTAGCCTCCGTCCCAGCCTTCACCCAAAGGCAGGATGGAGCCGATCCGCAGCGCGTCAAAGCAAAGGCCAAGCCTGCGTTGGCAGCTGAAGCCATTGAAGAAAAAGGCTGGTGGCGGGCACACCGCTTTTTGGTGCTGCGGCGCTTGTCACAGCTCAGTATCTTGCTCTTGTTTTTGATGGGGCCGTGGTTTGGCTGGTGGCTGGTCAAAGGCAACCTGAACTACAGCATCACCCTGAACACCGTGCCGCTGACCGACCCGCTGGTGCTGCTGCAAAGCCTGCTGACACGCCATGCGCCCGAGCGCAACGCCTTGATTGGCGCGGCGATTGTGCTGGTTTTTTACGCGCTGGTGGGTGGGCGTGCTTACTGCGGCTGGGTCTGCCCGGTGAACCTGGTGACCGATGCCGCTGCCGCACTGCGCCGACGCTGGGACATTCGCGGTGGCGCTGACATGCCGCGTGAAACCCGCTTTTGGATGCTGGGGTTGATTTTGCTACTGGCAGCGACCACTGGCGGCATTGTCTGGGAGCTGGTCAGCCCGGTGTCGATGCTGCCACGCGGCTTGCTGTTTGGCATGGGCGCGGGTTGGCTGCTGATTTTGGGCATCTTTTTGTTTGACCTGTTTGTCATGCAGCACGGCTGGTGTTCCCACATTTGCCCGGTGGGGGCGTTTTACAGCCTGCTGGGCAAGCTGAGCTTCACCCGCGTGACCGCCAACCAGCGTGCCGCCTGCAACGACTGCCTGGACTGCTTTGCCGTGTGCCCCGTGCACCACGTCATCAAGCTACCGCTCAAGGGTGCCAAAAAGGGCGCAGGGCCGATGATTGTCTCGGGCGACTGCAGCAACTGCGGACGTTGCATTGACGTATGCTCAAAAGACGTGTTTTCCTTTACCACCCGGCTCAACCGCCAGCCTGATACCCAGCAGCCAGCGACCCTGGTTTGATATTTTTTTGACTTAATTTTCTGTGGAGACCTGATCATGAAAAAGTCCCTCAAACGCGGCCTGATGGCTGCCCTGGCCCTGACCGTGGTGGCCTGCGCCAGCACGGCGATCCCTTTCAGTACCCTGCGCGATACCAGCGTGGCCAGTGCCGACAGCGCACCCGATGCCAAAACCTACCAAGGCAAACAACCCGGCAAACACGCCCTGATTACGCGCACCTTCAGCGGCCAGCCGCCACTGATACCGCACACGATTGAAAACTTTGACATCAGCTCGACCGTAAACGACTGCTGGGAATGCCACAACAGCAACGAGTTCAAAGGCAAGAAAATGCCTATGGTAAGCATCAGCCATCTGGTCAAACCCGCCAGCGCCCATGCCGAGCCCGAACTCAACAAGTTGCGCTGGCAATGCAACAGCTGCCATGTGCCGCAGATCGATGCCCAACCCTTGGTTGCAAACGACTTCAAAGCCAATTAACGCCCATGAACGCCCTGCAACTGGACGTTGGTCAACTGCTGGCGGCGCTGCCCCTGTTCAGCGCCCTGTCGCCCCATGAGCGTGAGCGTATTGCCCAGGGCTGCCAGCTCAAGCAGGTCAGCCGCGGCGGCGTGTTGTTTCGCACCGGTGATGCCTGCGAGGCTTTTTATGTGGTGGTTTCAGGACAAATCCGGCTCTTTGTGGCCTCACCCAGTGGCCAGGAAAAAGTGATTGAAATCATCGGCCCCGGCCACAGCTTTGCCGAGGCCATGGTGTTCCTGGGTCAGCCGCACATTGTCAACGCCCAGGCACTGGCCGACACGTTGCTGGTCTGCGTGTGCAAGCAGGCGGTGTTTGGCGAGGTGGAACGCGACCCGCGCTTTGCACTGCGTATGCTGGCAGGCATTTCACGTCGCTTGCATGGTCTGATTCAGGACGTGGAATCGTATGCGTTGCACAGCGGCATGCAGCGCCTGATTGGCTACTTGCTGCGCGAGGTTGAAACCACCGCCGCCCAGGGCTCACCTGAGGCAGGCGTCACCATCACCCTGCCCGCCAGCAAGGCCACGATTGCCTCGCGCCTGTCGCTGACCCCCGAATATTTTTCCCACGTGTTGCACGAGCTCGAAGCCCAGGGATTGATCCAGATTGACAAGCGCGACATTCGCATCCAGGACGTGAAGCAACTGGCCTGCTTTGGCTCACACTGAGCCACCTGACAAAAAGTTCCCTGGCCAGGCGGCTTATCTAATCTATTACGCTTGCTTCTTAATGGGCATTAAGGATTTGCCCGGCACACGCGTCCAGAATTTGCATCAGTAACTTAAGGAGTGTTTCATGACGACTTTATTTCGACGCGCAGTGCATGCAGTGGGGGCCGTGGCCTGTCTGCTGACGCTGTCACTGACCCCATCGGCTTGGGCTGCAGAGCCTGTTGCCAGTGCCAAAACGGCTGCCGATGTGGCCTTGGGCAAAAAATGCCTGACCTGCCACGGACCAGACGACCAGCCCGGCATTTATGCCGAGTGGAAAGGCAGCGCCCATGCCGCCAAAAATGTGGATTGCTATGACTGCCACAAGGCCAAAGAGGGCGACAAAGGCGCTTTTGAGCACAAAGGGGCCATCATCCATGTGGTGGTCACACCCAAGGATTGCGCCACTTGTCACAAGACCGAGGTGGCGCAGCAACAGCGTTCACACCACGCCAAAGCGGGCAACATTCTGGCCTCAGTGGACAATTTGCTGGGTGAAGTGATTGGTGGCCCAGCCGCCGTCAACGCTGGTTGCAAACAATGCCACGGCAGCACGGTTGAGGTCGATGCCAAAGGCAAACCCACACCCCAAACCTGGCCCAACACCGGTATTGGCCGCAAGAACCTCGATGGCTCGCTGGGCTCCTGCTCGGCCTGCCACGCACGGCACAGCTTCTCTTCCGCCCAGGCGCGCACACCCGACACCTGCGGCAAGTGCCACATGGGGTCGGATCATCCGCAGATTGAAATCTACAACGAGTCCAAACACGGCATTCTGTACCGCGCCAATGTGGACAAGATGAACCTCAATTCCAAGACCTGGGTGGCAGGCGTGGACTACACCGCCGCCCCCACCTGCGCCACCTGCCACATGGGTGCCACCAAAGACCAGAAGAACACGCACGATGTGGGTGAACGCATCTCCTGGACGCTGCGCCCGGCGATTTCCGCCAAGCTCAACATGATCCGTCTGGCCAATGGCGACGAGTTTGACCAACCCGAAGGCTCGGCGCTGCCCAAGGTGGGCGATGCCGTCAAGGGTTCCACCGTGACCGAGGTGCTGACCTGGGAACAACGTCGCAACAAGATGAAAACCGTTTGCGCCACTTGCCACACCAGCAACACGGTGAACGGCCACTACAAGCAATTTGACGATGTGGTTGACCTGTACAACGACAAATACGCCAAGCCGATTGCAGCCATCATGAAAGAGCTCGAAGACAAGGGCTACCTGACGCACCAACCGATGGATGCCAAGATCAAATGGACCTGGTTTGAAATCTGGCACCACGAAGGTCGCCGCGCCCGCCACGGTGCCTCGATGAACGGTCCGGACTACACCTGGTGGCACGGTATTTATGAAGTGAGCCAACACACCTACTTCAAGTGGATTCCCGAGCTCAAAGAAGTGGTCAAGGCCAAAGACGGTAACGATGCTTTTGCCACCGCCTTGCTGGACAAATACTTCAAGCCGATCGCCGGTCATGACTGGTTCTTCAACGGCATGGGCAAAGACCAGATTGAAAAAGTGCGCAAGGGCTACGAGGAGCGCTACGGCAAGGGCAGCATGAAGTAAGCCCAGCGCTTCAGGCAAAAACGCAAGCGGCGCTTTGGCAAAACGAAGCGCCGCTTTTTTGATCACCACAAAAGGAACGCCACACCATGGGTGCACTATTACAAAAGAATTTGATGGTCGGCTGCGCCGCCTTGCTCAGTACCTTCGCGCTTTGGTCTGCGCAGACCGTCAGGCCAGCCGACCTGATCGTGCAAGGCGACCAGCAATGGGCCGCCGGCCAATTGGAGCAGGCTCAACGCTTGTTTGAAGCGGCGGTGCAAGCGCAACCGCAGTCGGTCAAGGCACGCATGAAGCTGGCCGGGCTGCAACTCTCACAACAAGACTTCAAAGCCAGTATTCCCAGCTACCAGGCGGCCATCGGCCTGGATGCCAACAACGACAAGGCCTGGCTGGGCGTGGCCTTTGCCTACCTGCACACCGGGCAGGATGCGCTGGCCGCAGCGGCCTTTGACTCCGCAATCCGCATCAATCCGAGCAACCGCGAGAAGCTGGCTCCGGTGCTGGACAAGCTCGACCAGCGCTGAACGCATTTCATTGCCCAATCATGGGGGTTTAGGCGCGGGCATCGCCCCAGCGCAGGGGGCTGGTGTCGTCGCCCCGGTACAGGGTGTCGCCATGGCGATCCACACAATAGCTGGGTGACACGATCATCTCAAAAAAGGTCATGTCGGTCGGGATACGCGTGTATTCAAACAAAATACTGCGCACCACTTTAGAACCGCTACGCAAGTGGCTGCCGTGGCCAATCCAGGCCGGGCCGGTGATCGTCACACCCGGTTCAATGCGCGTGTTGGCGCCGATGTAAACCGGACCTTCAATCTTGACCTGATCCCAGGCCACCGAGGTATTGAGCCCGACCCAAATGCCCGGCTTGAGCTGCGTGCCAGGCATCAGCATCTGCGCCACTTCGCCGCGCAGCACGCGTTGCAGCACCGTCCAGTAGTCGCTGACACGGCCAATGTCGATCCAGTTAAAGAACCGATCCTGCACATAAAACGGCTTGCGTTGTGCCACCAGCTGCGGAAACAACTGCGAACCAATGTCGTACACCTGACCTGAAGGAATCAAGTCGAAAACCGCAGGCTCAAACAGGTAAATGCCGGTGCTGGCCAGGGTGGACTTGGCCTCTGACGGCTTGGGCTTTTCCTGGAAGGACTGAATTTGCCCGTCTTGACCGGCTACCACAATGCCATACGCCTGCACATCTTCGGGCGGCACGTTCAACGCCACCACACTGGCCAGCGCACCCTTGGTTTTGTGCTCCTGGATCGCTGCTGTGATGTCCAGGTCAATCAGGGCATCGGCGCATAACACCAGGGTGGTGTCATCAAAGAAGCCGCCAAAGTCCTGGATGCGCCGCATGCCCCCGGCCGAGCCCAGTGGGCGCGGCAGGATGTCGCCGTGGTCCAGCACGCCCTCATACGAGTAACCCAGCTGCACGCCCCAACGGCTGCCGTCACCAAAATACTGCTCGATCTTGTGGTGCAGAAAAGCCACGTTGACCATGATCTCGGTGATGCCGTGACGCGCCAGGTGCTCGATCAGGTATTCCATCACCGGCTTGCCCAAAATCGGCACCATCGGTTTGGGCAAATCTTTGGTCAGCGGTCGTACCCGTGTGCCCTGGCCAGCCGCCAGGATCATGCCTTTAGCCATTACAAAATGCTCCCGTTTCTATAGACGCACTAGTTTACGACCCGGCGCTTGCATAATCGTGGTTCCCTGCTGTCACGCTCTGGAAAAGACAAACCTCTAATGAAACACACGCTCACCAAAGGCAACACCCCGCTTGCCGCGTCCCTGGACGACCTGGATAACTTGCTCAATGATGCGCAAGTCACGCTGGCCGAAAGTCACAACACATCCAACCACGGCTATCCCTTTGAAGCGATGAGCCTGCGCGTGGGTGATCGGCTGCAAGCACAACCGCCCTCCAAGGTCTCTACCGATCGTTTTTACGTGCGCCTGATTGGCTATCTGCAGGACATGAGTCTGCTGATCACCACCCCCGTGTCAGCCAACGGTGTGCGCCTGCAACTCATCGAAAACGACCAGTTGGTGATGCGTGTGTTTGCGAACCAAAGTGCCTTTGGTTTTGCCAGCGACGTGCAACGGGTATGCAAACTGCCGTACAGCTACCTTCACATTGCTTACCCCAAGAACGTTCAGGGCATGGTGGTGCGCAAGGCACCGCGGGTCAAAACCAAAATCATTGCCAAGGTTCGCCGAGCACATGGCCACCATGAGCACACCGGGGTGATCTCCAACCTGAGTGCCAGTGGCGTGCTGCTCGATGGCCGACACGACCTGGCCGATAGCGCCGACACACTGTGTTTGGAATTCAAGGTCAAGCTGCACAACATCGAAGCTCACCTGGCGGTAAGCGCAGTGGTGCGAACGGTTTTTACTGACAAATCTTTGGAGCAAAACAACTCTGCCCTGGCACACTTTGGCATGGAGTTTGTGGGTCTTCAACCCAACGACCAGATGGTGCTGCAAAGCATGGTTTACCAGCAAATGATCGAGCAACCGCAGTCATTGGTGTAACCCAAATTCACCGATCGAGTCCCTGGCAAGCAGCTCGATCAAGCCGTGGCTTTGGCTTGCAGCGGCACTTGGTAAACCCAAACGGGTTTGCCGGGAACCTGGGTAAGCACCGCCACCGGTAAAAGTTCAAGCGCTTCAAATTCCAGGCTCACCAACCAGGCTCCGGGCTTGAGTTCAGCGCGCGCCTTGGCCACGGCACGCGGCATGCTTTCTGGCCGCTGAAACAGGTAGACCATGTCATAGCTCGACCAGTCGGCGCACCAGATGTCGCCCTGGCGCACACGTGCCCACGGGCAGCGCAGAGCGCATAGGGCGCGCAGCGGCCAGCTCCATTCAAGGCCGGTGAGCTGCGCCTGCGGGAACGCGCGGTGCAGCGCCTTGAGGCCTGCACCCAAGCCACAACCTGCATCTAAAATCATAGCGCCTTGCGCAATGGTTACAAGGGCTTCAAGCCCATTTAATGCATTGAATGGGGTGGGAAACAAGGGTGCGTCGCGCCACGCATTGAGCGGGTAGATCAACAGCAGCGCCAGCAGGGGCAGCAGCCACACCCAGCCCGGCAAACTGGCCGCCTGGGTGAGCAGCAAGGACAGCGGAAAACCCAGCCCGATCATCAAGCGACGCCACCAGGTGATGCCCAGCAGGCTAGAGCCAATGCCCAGCGCCGTGCCCGCACCCAGCGCCAGTGCCTGGCTCAGGCCCCAAGCGCTCAAGCCTGAAAACAAGGCCCAAGCGGCTGCCCACACCAGCAAGGCGGGCAAGGGCCAGCGCAGATGCAAGTACAAGCGGGAAAGCATCACTTCAGGCCAAGTTCACCTGGCGATGGTGCAAGCTTGCAGCCTTAAACGTGAAACAACGGTCATACGCGACTGAAATGGATACTCGTAGGGTCGACTTGCACCGGCCATCGCGGGTTGAAACCCGCCCTACGCTGGCAGCACATGTTTCATGCTTCGGGGTGTCCTTGTGGAACATGAGCGTTAGCGGGCAGCCGCCGCGCGCAGCTTGTCGACCAGGCCGTTGAGTTCGTCGAGTGAACCAAACTGAACACTGATCTCACCCATTTCTTCCATGCGCCCGGCGCGTTTGACGCGTTTTTTAACGCGCACTTCCACCTGGGCCATCAACAAATCAGACAGCTCTTCTTCGACCCGTTTGAGGTCCCGCGACTTGTCTTTTTTGGGCTTGGTGGCGACCAGCGAAAACTCGGCGCTGAGTTTTTTTACCAAACGCTCGGCCTCGCGCACCGACATTTTTTTGGCGGCAATCTGGTTGGCAGCGGTGATCTGGGTGGCCCGATCCAGGCTCAGCAGCGCGCGGGCGTGACCCATGTCCACGTCACCGGCCATCAGCATGGTTTGCACCGGCTCGGCCAGATTCAACAGGCGCAACAGGTTGCTGGCGGCACTGCGCGAGCGCCCGACCGCTTGGGCGGCGGTCTCGTGCGTCAGGCCAAATTCCTTGATCAGGCGCTGCAGGCCCTGAGCCTCTTCTAGCGGGTTGAGGTCTTCGCGCTGGATGTTTTCGATCAGCGCCATGGCCGCAGCAGCCTCGTTGGGCACGTCGCGCACCAGCACCGGCACGCTGTCCAGGCCGGCCAGTTTGGCGGCACGGAAACGCCGCTCACCGGCAATGATCTCGTACACCGGGCGCAGTGCGCCGCCGCCCGAGCCCTCGGGGGTCATCTGGTTGCGTTGGGTCTGCGCATCGGCATCGCTCAGGCGACGCACCAGAATCGGCTGCATGATGCCCTGCGCCTTGATGGACTCGGCCAGTTCGTAGAGCGCGCCCTCGTCCATGCGGGTGCGGGGCTGGTATTGGCCGGGCACCATGTCGGTGAGCAGCAGCGTGGAGGGCTGGCCACTGTTGGCCACGTTTACCGTTGCGCCATCTAGCGAGAAGCTTTCGTCCGCCGTGGGGCCCAGCAGGGCTTCGAGACCGCGGCCCAGGCCTTTGAGTTTTTTGGTGACCATAACTGTGTTAATCCCTTGGTTTAAATTTGACGGAACCTCTGCAAAACCACCCCAGCTTTGTTGTATCGCCTGGTCGTACACAACGTACTGTCTGTGGCGATACGCCTAACTGGGACGATTTTGCAGAAGTCCCCATTAAGTTAGCGCATCCAGCAGCGCCTGCCCGGCGGGCCAGTCGCCCAGGCCAGAGTCGGCGTTGATATGACCGGCGTGGCCTGCGTCCACCCAGGTGGAACCCCAGGCAGCGGCAAAAGCCTGCGCCCGCTCCAGGCTGCAATAGGGGTCGTTGTGGCTGGCCACCAGCGTGCTTTTGAACGGCAGCGCCTGCAACGGAATCGGTGACCAGCTGGCCAGCACCGGGCGCAAAGCTTCACGCTCCACATCCCCTGGAGCCACCAGCAACGCAGCCTTTATAAGGTGGGCGTGGCGCGTGTGCGCCGCCCAAGCCGCCACCAGCACACAACCCAAACTGTGCGCCACCAGCACGGCGGGCTCGGTGGTGGACAGCACCACGTCTTCCAGCCGGGCGATCCAGTCGCCCCGCAGCGGGCGCTGCCAGTCATGCTGATCGACCCGCTGGTAACCCTGGCGGGCTTGCCACAGGCTTTGCCAGTGCTGCGCGCCGGAGCCTTGCCAGCCCGGCAGGATAAGGACATTCTGGGATTTCATTGGTATGATTTCAATAGCTGCTTGCGCTTAATTCATATGGGCTAGAGGCCAATTTGGCTACATTTTTTTAATGCGATCCACCATCTCTTGCGCAAACGTCACAAAGGCCTGCGCGCCTTTGCTGGCCGGGTCAAACACCACCCCTGGCACGCCGTAACTGGGGGCTTCGGCCAAGCGCACATTGCGTGGGATCATGGTGTCAAACACTTTGTCGCCAAAGCGCGCCTTGAGCTGCTCGCTGACCTGCTGCTGCAGGGTGATGCGCGGGTCAAACATGACCCGCAACAAGCCAATGATGGCCAGGTCTTTGTTCAGGTTAGCGTGCACTTGCTTGATGGTGTTGACCAGGTCGGCCAGACCTTCGAGCGCAAAGTATTCACACTGCATCGGCACAATCACGCCGTGCGCGCAGCACAGGCCGTTGAGGGTGAGCATGGACAGGCTGGGCGGGCAGTCGATCAGCACAAAGTCGTAATCAGCATCCACTGCAGCCAACGCGGTCTTGAGGCGTTTTTCACGTCGCTCCAGACTGACCATTTCTACTTCAGCCCCGGCCAGTTCGCGGTTCGCCGCCAGCACGTCATAGCCACACCCGGCCTCTACCAGCTTGGGGCTTTGAACACACGCTTCTTTGACCGTGGCCGACTCAAGCAACACGTCGTAGACGCTCAGTTCCAGCTTGCGTTTGTCCACACCCGAGCCCATGGTGGCATTGCCCTGCGGGTCCAGGTCAACCATCAGCACCCTTTGCCCCACCTTGGCCAAGCCCGCCGCCAAATTGACCGTGGTGGTGGTTTTGCCCACACCACCTTTTTGATTGGCAATACAGAAAATTTTGGCCATGAGATGCTTGCTGAGTGAGTAAATTGGAAACGTGTTTCACGTGGAACGTGAGGGCTTGTAGTGTAAATGGCGCTGTGCCTGTTAACTGGGATGAAAAATGCAGCGGCATCTGGTTCAGATCGAAGCGAGATGCCGCTTGAAAATGCCAAGGCTTCAGTTCAAACCCGGCACGGCGACTGGGTTATGCGCGTGCGGTTTTGGAGTATGAACACGCGCGAAACAAATATATCAGTACGCCAGCGGCTATCGGCGCGCGCCTCACACCCTAAAGCCCGGTCGCATAACCCAATCACCGTGCCTGGACGCTTTCGGGCGGTGAATGAATCGACCCATACACACGTCGCGCGTCGCATAACCCAATCACCGTGCCTGGACGCTTTCGGGGGAAACTCTGTTGTTCAGAGTGGTTGCGCGTAGGGCTGCTGACATCAGTCACGATGGTGGACTGAAGTCCACCCTACGCAGACAGGATCAAGGATATCCCTCTGCCAGCCGACCCACGACCGCACCGAATCAGTCGGGCGATGCGCTTTGCGACAGGATAAAGGAGGAGGCCGAAGGCCGGGGGACACGTAGCAAAGCGTATCGCCCGACTGATTACGCAAGAGCAGCGAGACAACAAGCACAGCAACTTCTTGGGCTGTTACGCGGGGCTCATTGCCCCAGGCTATGTTGACGAAAGCGAGACAACAAGCCCTGTAACTTCTTGGGCTGTTACGGGTGCGATTCAAACTGATGCACCATCACGGAGAGGCGACACATCGTTTCAAACCCGGCACGGCGACTGGGTTATGCGCGTGCGGTTTTGGAGTATGAACACGCGCGAAACAAATATATCAGTACGCCAGCGGCTATCGGCGCGCGCCTCACACCCCAAAGCCCGGTCGCATAACCCAATCACCGTGCCTGGACGCTTTCGGGGGAAACTCTGTTGTTCAGAGTGGTTGCGCGTAGGGCTGCTGACATCAGTCACGATGGTGGACTGAAGTCCACCCTACGCAGACAAGATCAAGGATATCCCTCTGCCAGCCGACCCACGACCGCACCGAATCAGTCGGGCGATGCGCTTTGCGACAGGATAAAGGAGGAGGCCGAAGGCCGGGGGACACGTAGCAAAGCGTATCGCCCGACTGATTACGCAAGAGCAGCGAGACAACAAGCACAGCAACTTCTTGGGCTGTTACGCGGGGCTCATTGCCCCAGGCTATGTTGACGAAAGCGAGACAACAAGCCCTGTAACTTCTTGGGCTGTTACGGGTGCGATTCAAACTGATGCACCATCACGGAGAGGCGACACATCGTTTCAAACCCGGCACGGCGACTGGGTTATGCGCGTGCGGTTTTGGAGTATGAACACGCGCGAAACAAATATATCAGTACGCCAGCGGCTATCGGCGCGCGCCTCACACCCCAAAGCCCGGTCGCATAACCCAATCACCGTGCCTGGACGCTTTCGGGGGAAACTCTGTTGTTCAGAGTGGTTGCGCGTAGGGCTGCTGACATCAGTCACGATGGTGGACTGAAGTCCACCCTACGCAGACAAGATCAAGGATATCCCTCTGCCAGCCGACCCACGACCGCACCGAATCAGTCGGGCGATGCGCTTTGCGACAGGATAAAGGAGGAGGCTGCAGGCCGGGGGACACGTAGCAAAGCGTATCGCCCGACTGATTTATCAAGATCAGCGTGGCAGCAAGAATCCGTGGCATCACCACACACACTTTTTTAGTTTCAGATTTTGACGCATTGCTTCGCTGTAAGTCGCTTGTTTAGCGCAGCGTCATGTTTCCTGAAGTGAGCCCAACCACAGCAGGCCGCATCCACACCATGCACCGCTCAGCATCCAGCCCCGGAACCTGCAACTGTTCCACGTGAAACACCTGCACATCGGCAGACAAAGCAGCCACCTCGTCAGCAGGATGTTTGCCCTTCATCGCCATCCAGACCCCCTGCTCTGCTAATGCTTTCACCGACCAAGTGGTGAAATCGGCAAGAGAAGCAAAGGCGCGCGAACTGATGATGTCGTATTTGTCGGTGAGGTTTTCCACCCGCGCATGTACACCGCGCAGGTTGGACAGCTTCAATGTCACCGCCACTTGCTTGATGAAGGCCGCCTTTTTGGCCACCGTATCGACGCAATGCACGGCGACGTCTGGGCAACAAATGGCAATCACCACACCTGGCAGTCCAGCGCCGGAGCCAACATCCAGCAAACGAACAGGGCGTACAGTTTGGGGCTGAACCGCACTTGAGGGGCATAACTCGTCGCTCGCTACCGCCGGATCAACGCAACCCTGCTGCAGCTGTCGCCGTAGCGGCGCAATCACCGCCAGACTGTCCAACAGATGGTGCGTCAGCATCTGCGCCGGGGCACGTACCGCTGTCAGGTTGTAGACCTTGGTCCACTTTTCGATCAAGGCCAGGTAGGCCAGAAGCTGGGCAATTTGCGTATCCGACAGAGCCAGGCCAAGCTCGGCCAAGCCCTGTCGCAGTGTGGGCTCCAAGGTTTTCATCAGACCACCGTAACGGCAGACGCATTACCAGACGCATTACCAGACGCATTACTACCCGCATTACCACCCGCATCCACCAGCACCGGCCGCAAGGCCTCGGCGCGCTGCCGGTCGTCTTGCCGCTCAAACCCTTTGAACTTGGTTTTCTTCAAATGAATCGTCAGCAAGGAAATGCTCGCTGGCGTGATGCCCGAGATGCGCGAAGCCTGGCCTAGCGTCTCGGGCTTGTGGCGGTTGAGCTTTTGCCGTGCTTCAATGCTCAAGGCGCTGACCTGCATGTAGTCCAGGTCTTGCGGCAGTTTCAGGTTCTCGTAATGGGAGGCACGTTGCACATCGTCTTTTTGGCGGTCGATGTAGCCTGAGTATTTGGTGGCGATTTCCACCTGCTCAATCACCACCGCCGCCAGCGCAGCCTGCTCAGACAGCGCACCTGTTTCACGTGAAACATGGGCTGGTAATTCGCTGGACGCATACTTGCCGCCATCCAGCGACATCAACGATGCGTAGCTCACATCCGGTCGGCGCAGCAACTCAGCCAGGTTGTATTCATGGTCAATGGCTTTGCCCAAGACGCGTTCAGACTCCGCTGCCTCCAGATTCTTAGGGCTGACCCAAATGCTGCGAAGGCGTTCTGTTTCACGTGAAACAGCGTCACGTTTTTGGTTAAGGGCGATCCAGCGCACATCGTCCACCAAGCCAAGTTGTCGGCCTACTTCGGTCAAACGGGCGTCGGCGTTGTCTTCGCGCAGTTGCAGGCGGAACTCGGCGCGGCTGGTGAACATGCGGTAGGGTTCGGTCACGCCCTGGGTGATCAGGTCGTCCACCAGCACGCCCAGGTAAGCCTGGTCACGCGCGGGCAGCCAGGCGTCGCCGCCATAAGACGCGCTGCCCGCCGCGCTGGCAGACACATCACCACCACCCATGGCGCGCACCTGCAAGGCGGCGTTGATACCGGCAAACAAACCCTGCGCCGCCGCTTCTTCGTAGCCGGTGGTGCCGTTGATTTGCCCGGCAAAAAACAGGCCGTTGATGACCTTGGTTTCAAACGAGCTTTTCAGCTGCGTCGGGTCAAAGTAGTCGTATTCAATGGCGTAACCGGGGCGCAGGATGTGCGCATTTTCCAGCCCCGGCATGCTGCGCACCAGCGCGTACTGGATGTCAAACGGCAAGCTGGTGCTGATGCCGTTGGGGTAATACTCATTGGTCGTCAGGCCTTCGGGCTCCAGAAAAATCTGGTGGCTGTCCTTGTCTGCAAAGCGGTTGATCTTGTCTTCTACGCTCGGGCAATAGCGTGGGCCCACGCCCTCGATCTTGCCGGTGAACATAGGGCTGCGGTCAAAACCGCTGCGAATGATGTCGTGCGTGCGCTCATTGGTGTGCGTGATCCAGCAGGCCATTTGCTGCGGATGTTGCTCGGGTCGACCCATGAAGCTGAACACCGGCACACGCGTGCCGCAAGGCGCACCGCCGGGTAGGCCCGATGTGCCCTGCGCGACCATGCCATCGCCAGGCTGCTCGGTGCATTTGCTGAAATCAATGGAGCGACCATCCAGCCGTGGCGGCGTGCCGGTTTTCAGGCGGCCTTGCGGCAGCTTCAGTTCTTTCAGCCGTGCGCTCAAGGACACGGCAGGCGGATCACCGGCGCGACCGGCCGAATAGTTGTTCAAGCCGACGTGAATCTTGCCGTCCAGGAAGGTGCCTGCGGTCAGTACCACGGTGCTGGCGCTAAAGCGAATGCCAACCTGTGTGACCGCCCCCACCACCCGGTCGCCCTGCACCATCAGGTCGTCCACCGCCTGCTGGAACAGCCACAGGTTGGGCTGGTTTTCCAGACGGCGGCGAATGGCGGCCTTGTACAAGATGCGATCCGCCTGGGCACGGGTGGCACGCACCGCCGGACCTTTGGATGAATTCAAAATGCGAAACTGCACCCCACCCTCGTCGGTGGCTGCCGCCATGGCGCCACCCAGCGCATCCACCTCTTTGACCAAATGACCTTTGCCAATGCCGCCAATGCTGGGGTTGCAGCTCATTTGCCCCAAAGTTTCGATGTTGTGGCTCAACAGCAGGGTTTTGCAACCCATGCGGGCAGCGGCCAAGGCGGCTTCAGTACCGGCATGGCCGCCGCCGACGACGATCACGTCGAAATGTTGTGGGTAAAGCATGGGAAAGTGCAATCTGCTGAAGAAAGAGGCAATTTTACCGGCGCAGCTAAAAAACTGTAGCAAGCCGTGGTTCTGAAGGTATGTCATCTTGGAAAAGATGAGGTTTCAATCGAGATTGTTCATCAGGGTTTGAAATGATGGCGAGCAGGTTTGCGAGGCAGTATGCAAGGCTGTGAGGCGTTCATAGCATGGCTATGGACACCGAACAGACGCTCAAAATGACCGCAAAGCTGCAGCCAGCGTTCAAACAGGTGCAAAGCACCGCCTAATGAACAATCTCGGTTCAAGGCAGGGTTTCGCTTTGAACCCGGCACGGCGACTGGGTCATGCGCATGCGGTTTTGGGGTATGAACACGCGCGAAACGGATAGATCAGTACGCCAGCGGCTATCGGCGCGCGCCTCACACCCCAAAGCCCGGTCGCATGACCCAATCACCGCGCCTCAACGCTTGAGTGGAAAACCCTTCACGCCAAGCACATCAGGTAATGGCACGCGTTATCAAAACTCGGCTGTTTTGAATTTCCTTTGCCAACCGACCTACAACCGCACCGAATCAGTAGGGTGATGCGCTTTGCGACAGGATAAAGGAGGAGGCCGCAGGCCGGGGGACACGTAGCAAAGCGCATCGCCCGGCTGATTCATCAACAACAGCGTGGCCTGCTTCGCTCGGAACCCGGGGCCAAGTCAGGCTGAATCACTCACGTAGCAAGCCGAGCCTTTGGCGATGCGGTAGCGCCCCGCATCAAAGGCACAATAGTGCTTTGTAATGAAGACGCAACCCAGTTTCAACACAGGACAACACCATGGCAACCGGAAAAATACTTGTCGCCCAGGGCGGCGGCCCCACTGCCGTCATCAACCAGTCGCTGGTAGGGGTAGCGCTTGAGGCGCGCCGCTTTGGCCAAATTGGCCATATCTACGGTGCGCACCACGGCGTGCGCGGCATCGTCGACGAAGACTTTGTCGACCTGACGCAGGAGACCAGCCACAACCTGGAGCATGTCGCCAACACCCCGTCCAGCGCCTTGGGTTCGACCCGCGACAAACCCGACGAGGCCTATTGCCGCGAGATTTTCAAAGTGCTGCAGGCGCACCAGATTGGCCATTTTTTCTACATTGGCGGCAACGACTCAAGCGACACGGTGCGTATCGTCAGCCAGGAAGCGCGCTTGGCCCATTACGACCTGCGCTGCGTCCACATCCCCAAAACCATTGACAACGACCTGGTGGGTAACGACCACACACCGGGCTTTCCGTCAGCCGCACGTTTTGTGGCCCAAGCCTTTGCCGGGGCCAATCTGGACAACGCCGCCCTGCCCGGCGTCTATGTGGGGGTGGTGATGGGGCGACACGCGGGGTTCTTGACCGCGGCTTCTGCCTTGGGCAAAAAATTTCCGGACGATGGCCCGCACCTGATCTATCTGCCCGAACGTGTGTTTGATCTGAACCAATTTCTGGCCGATGTCAAAACCACCTACGAGAAATATGGCCGCTGCGTGATTGCGGTGTCTGAAGGCATCCACGACGCATCAGGCACACCCATCACCGCGCTGCTGGCCAAAGAAATGGAACACGACGCGCACGGCAATGTGCAGCTCTCGGGCAACGGCGCACTGGCCGATTTGCTGTGCGAAGAGATCAAGTCCAAGCTCAAAATCAAGCGTGTGCGCGGCGACACCTTTGGCTACCTGCAGCGCAGCTTCATCGGCTGCGTGTCCGACGTGGACCAGCGTGAGGCCCGCGAAGTGGGTGAAAAAGCGGTGCAATTTGCCATGTGGGGTGGTCGCGACGGCTCGGTGGCCATCAAGCGCACCGGCTTTTATTCGGTCGACTACGAACTTCTGGCGCTCGAAGACGTGGCCGGCAAAACCCGGGTGATGGAAGACGAATTCATCTCTGCCAACGGCACCGATGTGACCGATGCCTTTCGCCTGTACCTGCGCCCGCTCTTGGGCTCGGGCATGCCCGATGCCTTCCGGCTGCGCCACAACCCGGTGGCAAAGGTGCTGCGCAAGTAATTCAATGGCCTGTTGGTCGGCCAGGCTTGTGCACCGTCAAAACGCGCAGCATGCTACTTTTTATGTAGCTGTATGCGCTTATTTATCGGGGGCTAGAAGCCCATTTCTTCAAAATAACCCAAGGGCTAGTCAACGGCTTGAAGCCGTCAGCTGCATGACCCTTGGCGCAGCCTGTGTGGTTTCGCGTCCCTTGAGACGGGGCACAAACAGCTCGGAGTCCAAGGCCGGATTGATCGCGTAACGCGAGATCAGGCTTTCGCTGATCGGCATGCCAGCGGCGAAATTGCGGATGTGAAACGGCATCGGCGTGCCGTCCACCCGTTTGAAATCCGAAAACTCAACCGCCAGCACCATGGTCTGCGGGCCAAAGTTGATGTGCCCGGCCACTTTGACAATGTAGTGGCTCTGCGTGTCCACGTTGACCCGGATGCGGGGGCCTTCATCGTCCCACACGTCCATCACCTCGGTGGACAGGTCGCCCACCAGCTCGATGCCGCCGTGGCGCAGGTTGTACTGGCCTTTGAGCAGGCCATAGGGCAAATCCAGCTGCTTGTACTGGTAAACCATCGCCAGACGGCTGGGGCCTTGCACCCCTGTCATTGGACTGCTGTCGCTGTAGCGCCAAGCCAACTCGCCATTGAGCACGCGGGTCTCGGTGCTGCCAGGGTAGGCGGTTTCGACCCGCAACATGCGTGGCCGCTTGAACCAGCGCTTGTAGGTGCCGCCCTTCTGACGCACCGAGGCGTTGATGAAGCCATCGGCATTGAACGCCACCACACGCTCAATCTGCGCCGCCCCACCGTAAGCCTGCACCACTTGGTCTACCAGCGCCAGCGAGGGTGCGTCCTGCTCCAGCGCCCGGGCCGACAAGCCCACCAAAGAGGCGGCCACCAGTGACAGGCGCGTCAAGTGCCTGAGAAAATTTGAACTCAACATGCATCAGACCTTGGTTGATTGAATGAAAAACAGTGTACGCACAGAATCAAACCGTACGGCTCACTGACCGAACAGCTTTTTGATGCCCGTGCCCAGCCGGTCACCCAGGGACGCGCCGGCTCCGGTACCCACGCCCGGCAGCACGGCAGTGCCAATCGCCGCCCCAATCAGGGCGCTGCGCGTGAGCGACACCTGCGGCTCGGCCAGCTTGCCCCCCACGACCAACGGCACGCCCACCGCGCTGCCTAGCGCAGCCGCCCCCAACACAACTTGAACCCGACCGCTCAAGGTGGTGTCTTTGGCCACGCGCACGTTGCCAGTGGCACTTAACACGCCCGAACTGGCCACCAACTGGCTCAGTTGCAGCACGCGCCCCTGGCTGTTCAGCTGTCCGACCAGCACATCCAGCGGCGTTTGCCCGCCACGGCTCAAACCCACGGTGCTGACCGCGCGTGCCAGGTCAATGCCGTGCACCACCGCATGGCGCACCGTGAAGTGGCTCTGGGTTTTGAGCGTGTCAAGCAAGCCGCCCAGGGTGGCAGCCTGGGCAGACAACAGCGTGTCGGCTTCAAGTTCGCCACTCAGGGTGGGAGAGGCGGTTAACTGGGTCAGGGCCACCTTGCGCGTGGCCAGCTTGCCAGCCAGCGTCCACGCACCGGGTTGCATGGGCTGCTGCAGCGACACCGTCCCCTTGACCGTGCCACCGCCCAGCGCCAGCTGCAACATCCAGTGGTCTTGCGCCCGCGTCAAGTCGGCATGAGCACCTTTGAATGAACCCTGAAGCACCTCCAGCGCCGCATCGTTCAACCAGCCTTGGTCGTTGAGTCGCAGCTGACCGCGCACCGTGGTACGGTTGCCACGGCTGCTCACCCAAGTCACCTGGTCAAACACCAGGTGTTCTGGCAGCGTTTGAAAGTTTTGAGTGTTTTCAGGCTCTAGCCCTTGTTTTAAAAGGGCGTCATGCTTCTTTTTTTGTAGTTCTACCAGGGCTTCGAGGGCAGTTTGCGACAACTCGGCTCCTTGCACACGGACGCTTGACAAGGCCAATCTGCCTTGCAGAGCCGCAGCCCAAGACGGGTTCAGGCGCAGCTGTTGCAGGCGCAGTACCGGTTTGGTGTGCAGCACCACCTCGTCTAATTGCAAAGTGGCTGGTGGCCAGGCCAGCAAGCGCAGTTGCCCGACGCTCACCTCCACCCCAAGGGCTTGCGTCGCCGCTTGGGTGAGCTGGTGCTGCGTGGCAGGGGTGGACAGCCAGGCCTGCACACCCCACCCCAACGCCAAGGCGGCAAGCAGGCCGCCCGCAGCCAGCCCGGCAATCCATTTGAACCATCTTGTCATGGGGTGATTTTGCCCCAACGTTGGGCTTTTCACCCAATTCGCCAGGGTTGATCTAGGCGCGTTAGCATTGTTGGCGTTCGTTGCTTTTTGTGTTCCCATATTCAAAGGATTGTTATGAAGTTGTATTACTCACCCGGTGCTTGTTCACTTTCTCCCCATATCGTTCTGAAAGAAGCCGGTTTGACGTTTGAGGCCATTGCCGCGCCCACCAAAACCCACAAGCTGGCGGATGGCACTGACTACTACAGCATCAACCCGCTGGGTTATGTGCCATTTTTGGTGCTCGACGACGGCCGTACCCTGCACGAAGGCCCGGCCATCGTGCAATACGTTGCCGATCAAGTCCCGGCCAAACAGCTGGCTCCGGCCAACGGCAGCTGGGAGCGCTACAAGCTGCAGGAATGGCTCAACACCATTGGCACCGAGTTGCACAAAGGTTTCTCACCCCTGTTCACGCCTGGCATGCCGGAAGAGGCCAAAGCCCTCGCCAAAACTCGCTTGAATGGCCGCTTGCAATGGGTGGATGGCGAGCTGACAGGCAAGTCGTACCTGATGGGCGACAGCTTTACCGTGGCCGATGCCTACCTGTTTGTGGTGGCCGGTTGGGGCAAGCATGTGGGCATTGATATTTCGGGTCTGGCCAACCTGAGTGCCTTCATGGGTCGGGTGGCGGCGCGACCTGCGGTGCAGGAAGCTTTGCGTGCCGAAGGGCTGTTGAAATAAGTCGGCGCTTGCCTGCAATAGGTTGCAATAAAAAAAGCCGCTGGGAAACAGCGGCTTTTTGCATTCAAGAGAGACCTGAATCAGTATTTAAGTTGCAACTTGTCGAGTTGTTCCTTGGTGATCGCAGGCACATCACCACGTGCTTTAAAACGGTTCAAATTCCAGCCACCTTCACCAACCCAAGCCTTCAAAACCTTCAGATTAGCGGCGCACTCTGCGTCATTGCCTTTTTCGCACAGGTATTTGTACATGTTGCCTGGCTTGCCGCCAGCGTACTGACTGGTGCCGTCATCCAAGCGGCGCATGAAAGCACCAGCATCTGGATAGGCAATGAGTTGCAAAACAGTTTCATAAGTGTCGTTGCGTGGACCCACTTTGTCTTTTTTGTACTGCTCTTTACGAGCCTTGTCATCATCAAATTCTTTTACTGTAGGAGCACCGGCCTTGGCCGAATGGCAGTCTGCACAGTATTTTTCCAACATCGGAGCCACATCTTTACGATAGGTCACATCCGCAGCCATAGCAGGCAACGCCACCACAGCACCAGCCAAAACGGCCAAAAGTTTAAGTTTCATCATCATCATCTCCTTAGGGTTTAAAAATTAACATTATTTATTCAGCTTTTAGAGCTGTTTTACCAAACAATTCAGTTGGGCTTGGACCTTCTGGTTCATTGTGGGCAATGCCATAGTGGCATTCAATACAAGTTTTACCATCGGCCTTGCCCTTGGCATGACGTTTTTGTGCACCCGGAGATTGCAACTCCAAGTTCATTTTGTCAGCACGGTGGCAGCTGCGGCATTGATGTGAATCGCTTTCCATCATGTCTTTCCAGACCCGATGAGCCATCACAGAGCGCTTGGCCTCAAACTTTTCCTTGGTATCGATAGACGGAATCACATAGGTGTAAAACAGGTCTTTGGTGGCCTTGAGCTTTGCCAGCACCAACGGCCCGGGCTCATGCGGCACGTGGCAGCTGGTACATATGGCACGCACACCGGTACGGTTGGTATCGTGAATCGTGCCTTTGTATTCTGCCAAGTTGTAGCTCATTTCATGACAACTCGTGCAGAACTCTTCGGTACTGGTGAAAGCCAAAACATATGCACCTGCGATCCCCACAGATACTGAAAACAGAAAGAGTGCAACCAATAATCCAATAACCAGCTTCCAGCGCCGGCGCAAATTTTTGACAATTTCAGACATGTTGTAGAACCTGTTTTTGTTGCTTAACGAGTCAGAATGTATTTCACCAAGTTTTTGGTGTCGGCTTCATCACCCTTGGCTTTGACGTGTTGCTCCTCTTCACCATCTACCTTGATCTTTGGAGCCGTGGTCAAATGGGTGAACAATTTGGCTTCAGCATCGGCTTTTCCTTTATATTTTTCAGCCACCTTTTTGTAAGCAGGGCCGGTTTTTTCTTTGTCTACCGCATGGCATTTGCTGCATTTGCCAGCTTTGATGGCGGCCTCTGCAGCTGCCACGTCCTGAGCTTGGACTGACAAGGCGCCGCAGGTTAGGCCAACGACTAATAAGCTGCGAAGAAGGGTAGAAAGTGTGACTTGACTCATTTGAATATCCTCTTTAAATTGAAAAATGAATGAACACCGAAAACTGATGAGGTAATCGTACTCCTCGAAAAACCCCCCGAAAACCCCAAATTTTTGATGCAAATCAACATAAGTAGGATTGACGGTCGGAAAATCGCTTAAAACCAGGTAAAAACCCTTCCGTGGAAACACTTAGGTCTTAACGGCAATGTACAACCCGTCGTTGACCAGCACTTTTTAAACATGAAGCTTAAACCAAACACAATTGTTCAGCACAACGCGGTCGGCACGGCAGGTTCTGTGGGTGTATTTCCAGCCCCCATGCCCGAATATTTGGAAAAAACTTACTGGTGGGCGTACACCCACCCCAATGCAGTCAAGGTATTTGAGCGGCAATGGCTGGTGAACCTGATTTTGTGGGGGAACTTCACCAAGCTACGCGATCTGGCGCTGAACGACATGGGCACACCCATCCACGGCCAGGTACTGCAAGTGGCCTGTGTATACGGCAATTTCACTGAACACGTGCTGCGCCGTCTGGCATCTGATGCGCACCTGAACGTGATTGACGTGGCTCCGGTGCAAATTGCCAACCTGCATGACAAGCTGGGGCACCAGCCGCAGTTGAGCGTGTTTCAGCAAGACTCCAGCGCACTTCAGTTTGCAGATGCCAGCCAGGATACGGTGGTGGTGTTTTTTCTGCTGCACGAACAACCGCTTGAGGTTCGGCGCAAAACCGTGGCCGAGGCCCTGCGTGTGACCAAACCCGGCGGCAAACTCGTTTTTGTGGACTACCATCAACCTCGTGCCAGCAACCCGTTTCGCTACATCATGGTACCTATTCTGACCACCCTTGAGCCTTTTGCCATGGACTTGTGGCACGGAGAAATTAGCAACTGGCTGCCTCAAGACTGTCCGATCACAAAACTTGTAAAACAGACCTATTTTGGTGGCTTGTATCAAAAGGTAACGATCACCCGTTGACCGGCTGATGCCTGAATACCTGACGGGTAGCCGCCTAAAATTCCCGATAACCGCTCGTACGCAACCACCTTGAAAACTCCGCCAACCCTGTCTTTTTCCAAACTTGGCTGTATCAAGGGCGGAAGGCAACTTTTCAAAAATGTCAATTTTGAATTGACCGCTGGGCAATGGCTTTATGTAAGCGGAGCCAACGGGGTTGGCAAGACCAGTTTGCTACGCATGGTGTGCGGACTGGCCAGCGTTGATGCGGGACAGATATTGTGGAACCATGCGCCGATTCAATCGCAGCCAGATGCTTATCGACAGGACTTATGCTACCTGGGGCATCTGAACGCCTTGCAGGAATCCATGACCGTGGATGAAAACCTGCACTTTACCTCCGCATTGTCTGGCTTGGCTCCAACGGAGTCTCAGCGCAAGGAAGTGCTGGTGCGTTTTGGCATCCGGGGGCGTAGCCAGCAGTTGGTGCGCCATTTGTCGCAAGGCCAAAAACGCCGTGTGGCTTTATCGCGCCTGGCCCTGAGTCCGGCACGGTTGTGGGTGCTGGATGAACCCTATGTGGCCATGGACGAAGCCGGTGTGCAAATGCTGGCTGATTTGATTGCAGCGCACCTGGCCAAAGGTGGCTTGACCGTGCTCACCAGTCACCAACGTGTCGCCATTGGCAACTTCCCGGCCCAATTGCTGGAACTGAAAGCCGCATGAACACACCCATTGCCTCCATCGGCATCGGCACCGTGATGCTGGCCATTCTGAAGCGTGAAATCGCTTTGGGAATGCGACAAAAGGGTGAGGTGCTCACGCCCCTGGTTTTTTTCGTGGTGGTGGCGAGCCTGTTTCCGCTAGGCGTGGGAGCTGAAACCAACCTGCTATTGCGCATGGCTCCGGGCGTTTTGTGGGTCAGCGCCCTGCTGGCGGCCATGCTCTCCTTGCAGCGCATGTTTTCCACCGACTATGCCGATGGTTCACTGGAACAAATGGTGCTTTCAAGTACGCCGCTGGGTTTGCTGGTGTTGTCCAAAGCGTTGGCGCATTTTTTACTCTCTGGCCTGCCTCTGGTGCTGGTCGCTCCGGTATTGGGGCTGCAATTTGGCCTAGACAGCCGCGCCATGGGCATTTTGGTGCTGACGCTGTTGCTCGGCACGCCCACCTTGAGCCTGATTGGCAGCATTGGCGCTGCCTTAACCCTAGGTGTGCGAGGTGCGGGGGTTTTGCTGTCGCTGCTGATCTTGCCGCTTTACATTCCGGTGCTGATTTTTGGTGCCGGTGCGGTCGAGGCCGACGCGGCGGGTCTGGGTATTGGTGGTCACTTGTCTTTGTTGGCGGCGTTGCTGGTGCTGTCGCTCTTTTTCTCACCTTTGGCCACTGCGGCCGCTTTGAGGATTTCTCTCGAATGAACTTACGCGAAATACATTGGTTCAAGTTTGCCTCACCGCAAAACTTCTATTTCCTGGCCGGGAAAATGTGGCCCTGGTTCGCCGCCCTGGCCACTGTTTTAATGCTGGTCGGCTTGTGGATTTCGTTTTTTGTAGCCCCGATCGATGCCCAGCAAGGCCAGGGCTACCGCATCATCTTTGTTCACGTGCCGGCCTCACAAATGTCCATGTTCATTTATTTGGTCATGGCAGGCTGGGCTGGTTTCGGTCTGGCGTTCAATACCCGTCTGTCAGGCATGATGGCCTCGGCGCTGGCCCCCACCGGTGCTCTGTTTGCATTTTTGTCGCTGATCACCGGTTCACTCTGGGGCAAACCGATGTGGGGTGCCTGGTGGGTGTGGGATGCACGCCTGACCTCTGAGCTGATCCTGTTGTTTCTGTACCTGGGCTTTTTGGCCTTGCAAGCCAGCATAGATGACCCTCGCCGGGCGGATAAGGCTTGCGCCGTCTTGGCGCTGGTGGGTGCAGTGAATGTTCCCATCATTTATTTCTCGGTCAAATGGTGGAACACCTTGCATCAGGGGGCATCGGTCTCCATGAAGGGGTCAGCCATGGCGGCTCCCATGTTGGCCGGCATGCTGGTGATGGTGTTTGCTTTCTGGATGTACACCATAGCCATCGCGTTGCTGCGGGTTCGCAGCATTATTCTTGACCGTGAACGTCATACAGAGTGGGTGAAACATGCAGTGGAATAGCGTTGCAGAATTTTTGGACATGGGCGGTTACGCCTTTTACGTCTGGGGCAGTTTTGGCATCACCGCGCTGGTGGTGGTGTACGAAATTTGGGAAGTACGCGCCAGGCGGCGCGAGGTATTACGAAACCTTTTGGCAGAAACATCGTCAACCACCGACTGAACTTATTTCACCGACTGAACTTATTTTTAACACCATGAAACCTCGTCACAAACGTGCAGCCCTGATCGTTGGGGCCTTGGCGACCATCGGGATCGCCGCCTACTTTGTTCTGAATGCCTTCCAGAGCAACCTCGTCTTTTTCTTCACACCGAGTCAGGTGGAATCAGGCGAAGCACCCAAGAACCGAACTTTCCGTGTGGGCGGCATGGTGAAAACCGGTTCGGTGCACCGCGACAACCTGACAGTGTCGTTCATCGTGACCGACACCCTAAAGGAAGTTCCGGTGACCTACACCGGCATCCTGCCCGATCTGTTCCGCGAGGGCAAAGGTGTCGTGGCTCAGGGTCAGATCAAAGGCGATGGCAAATTCACCGCTGACGAAGTACTGGCCAAGCACGATGAAAACTACATGCCGCCAGAAGCCCAGCACGCCATGGATCAAGCCGCGCTGGAAAAAGCCAGCAAAACATTGAAATAGCGGCACAAGCCAGATTTGCACAGCTCCCACACTTAAAAGGCTCATCATGATTCCTGAACTTGGACATTTCGCCCTGATACTTGCCCTGCCCGTGGCGGCCGCACTGGGGCTGCTCAGCGTGGCGGGCGGCCAAAATGGCCGCGCCGACTGGATGGCATTGGCACGCCCTGGTGCACAGGCTCTGTGGTTGCTGACTGGTTTTTCATTTTTGTGTTTGGCCTATTCTTTCTACACCAACGACTTTTCGGTGATGTATGTGGCTCAACACTCCAACACCCAACTGCCAGATATCTACCGCATTGCGGCAGTGTGGGGCGGACACGAAGGCTCACTGTTGCTGTGGTTGCTGATGCTGACCACCTGGATGATGGCGGTATCGCTGTTTTCAAAGCAGTTGCCTGATGTGATGGTGTCGCGCGTGCTGGGTGTCTTGGCGCTCATCGCTGTGGGCTTTTTGATGTTTATGCTGATCACATCCAGCCCTTTCATCCGTCTGGCAGACATTCCTGACAATGGCCGCGACCTGAACCCCTTGCTGCAAGACCCGGGGCTGGTGTTTCACCCGCCCATGCTCTACATGGGTTATGTCGGCATGTCGATTCCGTTTGCCTTCTCGATAGCCGCCTTGCTCAATGGTCGGCTCGATGCCGCCTGGGCACGCTGGACACGGCCTTGGGCCACCGCCGCCTGGATCTGCCTGACCATTGGCATCGCCATGGGCTCCTGGTGGGCTTACTACGAACTGGGCTGGGGTGGCTGGTGGTTTTGGGATCCGGTTGAAAACGCTTCATTTCTGCCTTGGCTGGTGGGCACGGCGCTGATCCACTCCCTGGCCGTCACTGAAAAACGTGGCCTGTTCAGAAGCTGGACAATCATGCTGTCGCTGATCGCGTTTTCTCTGAGCCTGCTGGGAACTTTCCTGGTGCGCTCAGGAGTGTTGACCTCCGTCCACGCTTTTGCCACCGACCCGAAACGTGGGGTGTTCATCCTGCTGTTTTTAGCTGTGGTGGTGGGCAGTTCGCTGGTGTTGTTTGCGGCACGCTCAGGAAAAGTACGCTCAGGCGGTTCATTTGCATTGGTGTCGCGTGAAACTTTTCTGCTAATCAATAATGTTTTACTGACCAGCGCAGCTGCTGCTGTGTTGCTGGGCACGCTATACCCCTTGATCATTGATGCGCTGAACCTGGGCAAGCTTTCGGTTGGCCCACCCTACTTCAATGCGGTGTTCGCCCCCATCATGATTCCCGTGCTGTTTTTCATGGTGATTGGCAGCTTTGCTCGCTGGAAAAATGACACCGTGGCTGAACTCACCAAAAAACTCCGCCCCATCGCCATTATTTCAGTGCTCCTGGGCAGTGCCGCGCCTCTATTGGCCGGACCTTGGTCGGCACTGGTGGCTGTGGGCTTGACGCTGGCCATCTGGATTGTGCTGGCCTCTGCGGTACAAATCTACCGCCAGCTCAAAGACACGGTGAACTGGAAATCTACCCCCATTTCTTACTGGGGCATGCATGTGGCCCATATCGGTATTGCCATTTGTGTGGTCGGTATCACCATGGTCAAAGGTTATGAAACCGAAAAAGACGTGCGCATGACCATGGGCGACACGGTGGAAGTGGGTGGCTACACCTTCCGGCTCACCGACATACGCCAGGTACCAGGCCCCAACTACAACGCCGACCAAGGCACGGTTGAGTTACTCAAGAACGGCCAGGTGCTGAGAACGATGCATCCGCAAAAACGCAATTATTTTTCGTCCACCATGCCCATGACCGAAGCGGCTATTGACAGTGGCCTAACACGCGATGTCTACGTCTCTCTAGGTGAAAAACTCGAAGGCGATGGAAAAGCCGCTTGGGCGGTTCGGGTCTACCACAAGCCATTTGTGACCTGGATCTGGTTTGGTTGCCTGTTCATGGCGATCGGTGGTGGCATGGCTGCACTGGATAAACGCTATCGCAAAAAAGCAGCCGCCAGGCTCACTGCGAATGACATCAAAGGTGTTGCGGCATGAAAAAAGCTTATATCCCTCTAGGGATTTTTGCGGTCTTGCTGGTATTTCTGGCCATTGGGCTGACCCGTGACCCGCATGAAATTCCTTCACCTTTAATTGGCAAACCAGCACCCCTATTCACAGCACCAGTACTGAACAAAACAGGCCAGACCTTTTCCAGCAAAGACATGCTGGGCAAGGTCTGGTTGCTCAACACCTGGGCTTCGTGGTGCGTGGCTTGTCGCGAAGAACACCCCATTCTGATCGAGTTTTCCAAGACCAATCCCCTGCCCATCATTGGCCTGGACTACAAAGACAAAGATGCGCAAGGCCTGAAATGGCTGGCACGCTTTGGCAACCCTTATCAAATGGCCGTGACCGATGCTGACGGTCGCATTGGCATTGACTTTGGTGTGTATGGCGTGCCTGAGAGCTTTGTGATCGACAAAACCGGCCTGATTCGCTACAAGCAAATTGGTCCTTTCACTGAAGAATCAATTCGTACCAAGCTCATTCCCCTGATCAAGGAACTGAACCAATGAAACTCCTGATCACACTTTTTCTGGCCTTGCAATGCGCGTTTGCAGTGCATGCCAACGAGGCTGCACCCTTGGCGGAAGACCCGGTGGTGGAACAACGTTTAATCGCCATCGCTGAAGAACTGCGCTGCCTGGTGTGCCAAAACGAATCTTTGGCCGGATCCCGTGCCGACTTGGCCAACGATTTGCGCCGCGAGGTGCGTACGCTGATCAAAGCCAATAAATCAGACGCTGAAATCAAGGAATTTCTGGTCAGCCGTTATGGAGACTTTGTGCTCTACCGACCTCCAGTCAAGCCTGTCACCTGGTTGCTTTGGTTTGGCCCACTGCTGCTGTTGGTGGGAGCTGTCTGGTTGTTAATTGGCATCATCCGGCGCAATCAAAACCAGAAAAACACACCGGTAATGAATGCTGAACAACGTGCCAAAGCACAAGCCCTTCTTCAAGAAAACGATTCTAAAAAATGAACTTATTTATTGCATTGGCAGCGTTGTTGACGCTGTTGGTGGTGGCCTGGTTTGTCCGCCCACTGATACGCGCACCCAAATCAAATGGTGTTTCTGCAGAAAAACTCAATGCGTCCATCCACCGCGATCAGCTCGCGGCACTGGAAGTCGACTTGGCCAGAGGGGTGATCAGCCAGCAAGACTTTGAAACCACACGAGACGAGCTGCAACTGCGTCTATTGGACGACACCGAAAGTTTTGAGGCAGCACCCTCAGAAAATGGGACTGGGTTCTGGAATTCAAAACGCACGGCTGCAGCGATTACGCTTTGTGTGCCGTTACTCGCCTTAGGCATCTATCTACAACTTGGCACACCAGCCGCCATCAACCCGGTGATCAGCGCCGCCACCGTGTCAGACCCGCAAATTCAGCAAATGGTCGACACCCTGGTAGCCAAACTGAAAGAGAACCCTGACAACCCGACCGGTTGGGCCATGCTGGCACGCTCATACAAAGTGATGGGAAGGCTGTCAGAGGCGCAGCAAGCATATGAAAAAGCTGGCTCGGCGGTGCACAGCAATCCCGACATGCTGGTCGACTACGCTGAGATTTTGGCCATCATGGCCAACAACAACTTCATTGGTGAACCCAAAAAGTTAGTCGATGAAGCCTTGGCACTCAATCCTGAACACCCCATGGGTTTGATGATGGCCGGTGTGGCTGCCTACCAGCACGCTGACTTCAACGGCGCAGTGGGCGCATGGACAAAACTTTTGACTCTGCTGCCAGCCGGGTCACCCGATGCGCAACAAATCCAGGCCAATATTGACGATGCCCAGGCCAAAGGCGGTATCTCAAAGGGAGAAAGCAACCAACTCCCGCCCGTTCCTGCAGGCGCGGCAGCGGGTATGACACCGGACAACATCAATCAAATGGTAGATCGTCTTGCAGAGCGGCTGAAGAGCACGCCTGATGACCTGGCAGGCTGGGCACGCCTGGCACGCGCCTACAAGGTACAAGGTCGTCTGGAAGAAGCTGCAAAGGCCTACGCCAAAACCGGTAAGCTGATGGATACCGACCCTGATCTGCTGACGCAATATGCAGACTTACTGGCCATGCAAAGCAAGAGTTTGCAAGGCAAACCCTCTGAACTGGTCAACAAAGCCCTGGCACTGGCTCCCAAACACCCCGTCGCCTTGATGATGGCGGGGCAAGCCGCCTACCAGGCCGGTCTTTATGCCAAAGCGGTGGGGCATTGGGAAACTGCGCTGTCCACTTTACCCGCAGACTCACCCGACATTGCCCCTATCAAAGCTGAAATTGCAGATGCCAAACTAAAAGCAGGCACAGCCCAAAAACCATAAGCTTTTATTTTGCCTTTCAAGCCCGGTTTACACCGGGCTTTTTTTTAACTCTACCTTGGATAAACTTGTGTATAAATTGTCTTGAAAGATGAAGTTATCCACAAAAAAAATTTTTATTTAAAGTTATCAATATTTTGAAGACAGCTCGGACATACACTCATCCACAAGCATCTATGATCAATAAGATGTTGATTTAAATCATAAATTTAAACTTATCCACGCTAAAAGCGATGTTCTATCTACTACGACTACTTTAAAAAGTTGAATTAAGAGGAAGTCAAAACAGAATCTCTCCACTGAAAAATCAAACTTCTAAAATTTTTAAAAATAGCTGTGCATAAAACAATAAATTTTGATTTTTCCGACTTTTTAAGCATCCAATCAAGTAAGATTTAAAGCTGAACCACAAACCTGCGCTAGCATCAGGTTTGCCATGTGATTCATTGCCAAAAATTCACCTTCAAGCGCACGTGTCCACCTCCTTCGAAATCAAAAGTGCCCAGTTGCCTCTGGTCGCTTTACTGTTAAAAACGCCTGATTTGTCGCAGGTCGTGGCTGACCTCAAACAACAATTTGGACCCGACAGCGACAGCCCTGATTTTTTCGACAACGATGCACTGGTATTGGACTTTTCACCCCTGGGCACCATGCCTGACGCAGCGCAGTTACCGGCTTTACTGGAAGGCCTCAAAAATTGCCGTTTGAAACCGATAGCCTTGCGCCAGGCATCAGCTGACATCACAGCTGCTGCCTTGGCCTCAGGCCTGGTAGAAGCTCCGCGTGAATTGCCACGGCACAAACCCGCCCAACAGATAAAAAAACCTGAACAAGCAGTCTCTGAAACGGTTCGTGAAGTTGTGAAAGAGGTGCTTCGCGAGGTTCCTGGGCCGGCCACCCTGGTGATCGACAAGCCTTTGCGCTCCGGACAAAAGATTTATGCCCGGGGTGCGGATTTGGTGGTGTTGGCCATGGTCAATATGGGTGCTGAAGTGGTGGCAGATGGCAATATTCACGTCTATGCCCCCTTGCGTGGCAAAGCCATGGCTGGGGCCAGCGGCAACACCAGTGCGCGCATTTTTTCGCTCTGCCTGGAACCTGAACTGATCTCCATCGCCGGTGTGTACCGTACCAGCGAAAATCCACTTCCAAAAGACATTCAAGGCCAACCAGCCCAAGTTCGACTGAGCACCGATGGCCAAGAAAAACTGCTGTTTGAAGCCTTAAAGCCTTGAAGCCTTGAAGCCTTGAAGCCTTGAAGCCTTGAAGCCTTAAATTTATTCTTTGAAAGATTCCCTCAACATGTCAAAAATCATTGTGGTGACCTCCGGCAAGGGTGGCGTGGGTAAAACCACCACCAGCGCCAGTTTTGCAACCGGCCTGGCTCTGCGTGGCCACAAAACAGCCGTGATCGACTTTGATGTCGGCCTGCGCAACCTGGACCTGATCATGGGTTGCGAGCGTCGCGTGGTGTATGACCTGATCAACGTGATCCATGGTGAAGCCAACCTGAACCAGGCGCTTATCAAAGACAAACAATGTGACAACCTGTTTGTGCTGGCCGCTTCGCAAACCCGCGACAAGGATGCCCTGACACAAGAAGGTGTCGAAAAGGTGCTAACTGACCTGGCTGCCATGGACTTTGAATACATCGTCTGCGACTCCCCAGCCGGCATTGAAACCGGTGCCCTGATGGCCATGCATTTTGCCGACGAAGCCTTGGTGGTCACCAACCCTGAAGTCTCTTCGGTACGCGACTCAGACCGCATTTTGGGTATGTTGTCGAGCAAAACCAAACGTGCCATGCAGGGGCAAGACCCGATCAAGGAACACCTGCTGATCACCCGCTACAACCCAGCGCGGGTCAACCAGGGGCAAATGCTCTCACTGCAAGACATTCAGGACATCTTGCGCATCAAACTCATCGGTGTCATCCCCGAGAGTGAAACCGTGTTGCAAGCCTCCAACCAGGGCGTGCCTGCGGTGCACATGGAAGGCAGTGACGTGTCTGAGGCCTACAAGGACGTGATCGACCGTTTTTTGGGTGATACCGACAAGCCCATGCGCTTCACCGAGCCGCCGAAACAAGGTCTGCTCAAACGCCTGTTCGGGGGGAAGTGAGGCCATGTCGTTTTTCTCATTTTTTCTGGGCGAGAAGAAAAAAACCGCCAACCTGGCCAAAGAGCGCCTGCAATTCATTTTGATGCACGAGCGCGATGGCCGCAGCCCGGCCGAGCCCGACTACCTGCCCGACCTGCAGCGTGAGTTGATTGCGGTCATCAGCAAATACGTCAAGATCAACCCGGCGGACATCAAGGTCAACCTGGAGCGGCAAGACAATCTGGAAGTGCTGGAAGTCAAGATTGAATTGCCTGACGCACGTTGACGCGTGCGGCTCTGGTGCCCACCTCGGTGCCAAATTAACTACTAAATTTATAGCTACTAGCCCTTAATATTAAAAGGCTAGAGGCCTATTTGTTTAATTTTTCAGGGCTTGGGATGCCAGCGCTTGAGCAGCAAGGCGTTGCTCATCACACTCACCGAACTCATCGCCATGGCAGCACCGGCCAACACCGGGTTCAGAAAACCAAACGCCGCCAACGGAATTCCGGCCACGTTGTAGATGAAAGCCCAAAACAGGTTTTGCCTGATTTTGGCGACGGTGCGGTCAGAGATGTCCAGCGCCGCTGCCACCAGCGCCAGGTCGCCCCGCATCAGGGTGATGCCGGCCGCGTGCATCGCCACATCGGTACCACCACCCACATTGGCCATGGCCATGCCCACATCTGCCGCGGCCAGTGCCGGTGCATCGTTGACCCCGTCGCCGACCATCACCACGGTGTGGCCTGCTTGTTGAAGCGCCGCCACATGCGCTGCCTTGTCGCCAGGCAACACGTTGGCGATGACTTCATCGGCTTGCAAACCCACCCGCTTGGCCATCGCCAGCGCCGCAGTGCTGTTGTCGCCTGACAGCATCATCACCCGGATGCCACGACCACGCAGCGTGGCGATGGCAGCGCTGGCACTGGCTTTGGGCTCATCGCCAAAAGCCAGTACAGCCAGCGCGTTCAGACCGTCAGGCGTTTGCTGCGCCAGCAGCGCCAGGGTGGCGCCTTGGGCCTGCAGGTGTTGCAAGGGCGTGGCCAGCGCGCCCAGTGCCATTCCAAGTTCATCCGCCCAGCGCAGGCTGCCAATCAGGTAGTCCACACCGTCCACCTGGCCACGCAGCCCTTTGCCGGGGGTGGTCTGTGATTGGGTCAATGCTGGCAAAGTCAGCTTGCGCTCACTTGCAGTTTGCACCACAGCACGCGCCAACGGGTGGCCGCTGCCGCTTTGTAAGGCAGCTGCCACAGACAGCAGCATTACGTCATCAGCCCCTGGCGGCACGACAAAATCCGTCAGCCGCGCCTGACCCATGGTGAGGGTGCCGGTTTTGTCAAATACCACCACGTCGGCTTGGTGCGCCAGCTCCAGCGCCTGCGCGTCCTTGATCAAAATGCCGTGCTGCGCGGCCACCCCGGTTCCGGCCATGATGGCCGCTGGTGTGGCCAAACCCAAAGCGCAGGGGCAGGCGATCACCAGCACCGTCACGGCGTTGATCATGGCCACTTCAAACGCCAGGCCGCTAGCCCACCAGCCCAGCAGCGTCAGCAGCGCCAGCCCCAACACCACCGGCACAAACACGGCGCTGACCTGGTCAACCAGCCGCTGAATCGGGGCCTTGGCGGCTTGCGCGTCTTCCACCAGGCGGATGATGCCCGCCAGTACCGTGTCTACACCCACCGCTTTGACGCGCAAAATCACCCGGCCATCGCCATTGAGCGTGCCGCCGGTGACCCGGTCGTCTTGCGTTTTGGGCACCGGCAGCGGCTCGCCGGTAAGCATCGACTCGTCCACCTGCGTCAAGCCTTCCAGCACCACGCCGTCCACCGCAAAACGCTCGCCCGGTCGCACCACCAGCTTGTCACCCACCAGCACTTCGTCAATCGGCACATCCACTTCGCCATCCAGACCAATCAAATGCGCGGTGTCGGGCCGCAGGGCGTGCAGCGCGCGAATCGCCGAGGTGGTTTGCCGCTTGGCGCGAGCCTCCAGCCATTTGCCCAGCAGCACCAGGGTGATGACCACCGCTGAGCCTTCAAAGTACAGGTGTGGCATGGTGTCAGGGGCAGCACTGAGCCACAGCCAGACCGACAAGGCCCAGCCCGCCGTGGTGCCCAGGGACACCAGCAAATCCATGTTGCCGCTGAGGGACTTGAGCGAATGCCAACCGGCCTTGTAAAAGCGCGCGCCCAGAACAAATTGCACTGGCGTGGCCAAGGCAAACTGCAGCCACGCGGGCAGCATCCAGTGCTGGCCCCACAGGCTGCCCAGCATGGGCAGCATCAAAGGCAGCGACAGCACCAGCCCCAGCGCCACCGGCGCAAAACCGGCCCAGTTCGAAGGTGTGGGCGCATCAATGGCCGCATTCGCCGCCACTGGCTCGTAACCCGCATCGCGCACCGCACGCCTGAGCCGTGCCTCAATCTGCTCCGAGGCGTTGACCAGGATGCGGGCCGATTCGGTGGCCAGGTTGACGCTGACTTCTTGCACCCCCGGCACTTTTTTCAGGGCGCGCTCGGCTCGCCCCACGCAACTGGCGCAGGTCATGCCGTGGATGCCGATGTCAATGCGCAGGGTGTCTGCAGAGGTTGAAGGTTTGGTCATGGGAGGTACGGTCAAAAAATGGAGCCAGGGTTCACAATACGCATGTTTGTTAGACATGTATTGTCGAAGGAATTGAAATGAAGCACACTTTTACCGTCACCGGCATGACCTGTGAGCATTGTGAAAAAACCGTGGTGCGCGCGGTGCGCCAGCTTGACCGCAGCGCCGAGGTGCAGGCTGACCGCACGCTAAACCGGGTGGAAGTCACTTCCGAGCAAGCCCGTGCCGCGCTGGCTCAGGCGATTGCCGAAGAAGGCTTCACCGTGGCCGCCTGAGTCGCCGCGCATGCTGTCCGTGGACTGGCTACCGCTGTTGACAGACCTGTACCCGGCATTGGCTCAGGTGCAGCCTGCTGCGGGCGCGCCAGAGTCGGGTCTGACACCGTTTGAAGTGCCCGCCCACACCGTGCTGTTCAGCGAACACACGCCTTGCCAGGGCTTTCCGCTGGTGCTTCAGGGTGAAATCAAGGTGTCGCGCCACTCGGGCGATGGCCGCACGCTGGAGCTTTACCGTGTGGTGCCGGGTGAATTGTGTCTGGTATCGAGCGCCAGCCTGTTTCGGGTCCAGCCGCTTTCTGCCTGCGGCAGCACCACCAAACCCAGCACGTTGCTGCTGATTGAGCCAGCCCTGTTCAAGCGCTGGCTGGACACCCCGGCGTTTCGCAACGAGGTGTTGGGTCTGTTTGCCGACCGGATGGCGGATTTGACCGCGCTGGTGGATGCGGTGGCGTTTCAAAAGCTTGACCGCCGTCTGGCAGCAGCGCTGCTCGGGCGTGGTCAACAGCTGCTGGTGACGCACCAGACCCTGGCCGACGAGCTGGGCACGGTGCGCGAAATCGTGACCCGCTTGCTGCGCCGTTTTGAGCGTGAAGGCTGGGTCAGCCTGGGGCGCGAACACATCCAGATCATCAACGGAGCCGCCCTGCGCGCCCTGGTGAGTAACGAGCCTGCATGATGCCTGGTGGTCGATTTGCGGCCCTGTTGCCTGTCCGTTCGGCTGGGTGACTTGTGTCACATACCTTTCGGGTCATACGGCGTGTAATACGCCCAGCTGATTTATTAACCCAGGATTTCAAGGAGTTTTTATGACCTCAAACGTTGGCGGCATTGACCGCATTTTGCGCATCGTTCTCGGCCTGGTGCTGATTGGCCTGACCCTGACGGGCAACATTGGTGTCTGGGGCTGGTTGGGTGTCGTGCCCCTGGCCACCGGAGCCATCGGCTGGTGTCCACCCTATGCCATTTTTGGCTTTAGCACCTGCGCAATGAAGAAGTAGCGTGGCTGTTGAGCCCGGCAGCCAGATGAGCCGGGCAAAAAAATAAGCGCAAACGCTACATAATAAATAGCTGCCTGCGCTTATTTAATAAGGGCTACAGCCCAATTTGTTATAAATTTTCAGGCCAGGGGAAGTTCGCCGCCCAGAGCCTCTAGCAAGACCGGCAAAGCCTGCTGCAGCTCGCCGGTTGAGATCGCCACATCAGCATCAAAACCATCGTCCTTGCCGCTGCTGGCTCCTTCAAACACCACGTCCAGGAACGCCAGTTTTTTCAACTGCAGGCCTTCGGTGAGCACAAACGAAACCCGGTCGTTCCAGGTCAGAGCCAGGCGGGTGGGCATTTTGCCGCCTTCAATGTGTTGCTTGACCTCATCGGTGTCGAGCCGGTGGCGGGCGTAGCGCACCACGGCTTTGGACTCGTCAGCGGCCTTAAGCTCGCATTCACGGTCGACACTGAACCCCTGCGGCGCTTCCATGCTGACCAGCCACTCGGCCATGGCCGCACTGGGTGACACTTTGGTATTGACCAAAGTCAGCGCCAGACCGGGCAGGCTTTGCACCAGCAGCGTCACCAGCTCGTCGGCACGCGCCTGGCTGCCTGCGTCCAGCACCAGCAAGCTGGCTTCGCGGTCTATCCACACCAGGGTGCTGGACTGCTTGGTGAACGCCATCGGCAGCAACTCCAGGCGGATGTCGTCTTTCAGGTCTCGGGTTTCTTTTTTACCGGGTTTGCGCCCGGTGGCGGCTTCAATTTGCGCCACGCGTTCTTGTGCCTTTCGGTTCACCACTGAGGCCGGCAGAGCGCGGGTTTCCACCATCAGCTTCAAAATCCATTGCCCGGCCACCACTTCGAGCAGCGGCCCATGGTCTTCACCGCGGGGCTCGATCCAGCCCAGCGATTTTTCCTGGCTGGCACCACACTCCACAAAACGCGTGTCTTGCAGGCGGGCTTCAACTTCACTGGCGGTGCTGCGCCAATCGGGCGCGATGCGGTACATGATGATGTTCTTGAACACGGACAACCTTTTCTAAAAATCTGGCGTTGAAAGCGCCAATCATCCCATCAAATCAGTACGCCGCATGCCCCTATCTTGGCAAAACTTTACAAAGCTTTGAACCCGGCACATGGGCGCGATACACGCGCCGCGCACACTTCTTCTCACGCCGATGCCACTGTTTGGACATCGGGTTTAACTTGAAGGACATGATGATGAAAACCAATCTGAAAATTTCTCTGGTGACTGGTTTGTTGTTGGCCGCCGGGCTGGCCTACTCGCAAGGTCCCAGGGGTGATGGTCAGTGCGACATGATGGGTGGCATGCAAGGCCAGGGCATGAGCCACCGCAGCGTGGGCAAGATGGACCCGGCGCGGATGCAGGCCCAAATGGACAAACGCGCCGCCGCCCTGAAAGCCCAACTGAAAATCACCGCCACGCAAGAGGCCGCCTGGACCAGTTTTGTCGAAGCCCACAAGATGCCTGCGGGCATGATGGGCAAACAGCCCAGTGCCATGGCCGACCTGGCCAAACTCCCCACGCCAGAGCGCATCGACAAGATGAAAGAACTGCGTGCCCAGCACATGGGTGAAATGACCGCTGCCATGGACAAGCGCATGGAAGCCACCAAGGGGTTCTACGCCGTGCTGACACCAGAGCAACAAAAAATCTTTGATGCGCACGACATGATGGGTCAAGGCCGTGGCCATGGTGCACATTCCGGCAAAGGCATGATGCAGCCCAAGGGTTAAGCACACGGTCTGGCCAACGCCTTGCACGCGCAGGGTGAAAGGGTCAGCCTTTACACTTCAAAGACTGCAGCTTGTGCTGCGGTCTTTTTTTGTTGAACCGATCGCACTTGAGGACACCCTGCACATGTTTGGCTTCACCGAAGAACAAATCGCCGCCTTTGGCATGACCTTTGGTGTCGGCGGCCTGATGCTCTACATGTTGTTCATCATTGGCCAGCTGGCATGGGAGTCGAAGGCCGGCAAGTTTGGTTTTTTTGTGATGATGCTGGGTTTAGCGTTTGGCATGGTCGGGTTTGTGGCCAAGTACATGATCCAGTGGTTCATGAACATTAAATAAGTCAGTGGCTTTTAGCCAAACGGTCGCACACCAATCAGCAAGCCGTGCAGCCACAAGGTAAAGGCCAGCCATAACGCCAGGCCGATGGCGACGGTGATGCCAGTGGCACCGCTTTGCCCTGCGGGGTAATGCGTACCTTCCAGCCGGTCGCGTTTGCGCGCCACCACAAAACTGAGCACTGCCCAGACCAAAAAAGAACCAAACAGCACCAGGTGGCCCAGATTGCCGTTGGCCAGCAGGTGCGCAAACGCCCACAGACTGACCCCTGCCACCATGGGGTGGTGCAAGCGGGCTTTGATCTGGTTGCCCGGCACGTAGGCGGCGGCCAACAGTACAAACGCCAAGAAAGTCAGCAGGGACGCAGCGTGGCGCAGCACCATCGGCGGACTCCACAGTTGCACCGGGTTTTGGCGCACCAGGCCAAATCCCCACACGATCAGCGCCAAACCCAGCAGCGACAACACTGCGTAGCCCGCACGCCACATCTGAACGCCCCAGGCGGCTCGGGCACGGTTGCGCCAGCCATCTGCAAACATGCGAACTGAATGCACGGCCAAAAACAAGCTCAAACCAAGCAGCAAATAGGTCACGGTGTCCTCCTGTTTTAACCGCCCAGCACACGGTTTTTGCCGGCCCGTTTAGCCAGGTACATGGCATGGTCGGCGCGCTTGATGGCATCGGCTCCGGACTCGTTGGCCACCAGCTGCGCCACTCCGGCGCTGAAGGTGATCAACACTTTTTCAGTACCAGCCATGAAGAAGCGTTTGGTCAGTTCACGCTGCAGGCGGGTCATGGCTGCAATGCCTTGTTCCAGCGGGGTGTCGGGCAGCAAGATCACAAATTCTTCGCCGCCGTAGCGCGCCAAGGTGTCCTGCGGACGCATCACCTCACGGGTTACCTGCGCCAGGTGGGTCAATGCCATGTCACCGGTGGCATGACCCAGGGTATCGTTGAGTTTTTTGAAGTTGTCGATGTCCAGCAAGGCCATGCACAGCGGCGCTTCTGTGCGCCTGACCTTGGAAACCTCGCGGTTCACCGCTTCGTCCAGACCCTGACGGTTCAGGGCGCCGGTGAGCGGATCATGGCGCGCCTGGGCGCTGACCCGGTCGAGCTCCTGGTGCAGTTTGGCGATTTGCACTTCAGTGGCTTCCACCTTTTGCTTCATGCCCTGCAAGCTGTCACGGGCATTGCGGCTGTCTTGCGCCATGTGGCGTGTGGCGGACACCACCTCTTTGAGCACTGGGGCGATCTCTTCGATGGTTTTGGCTTGTTCGATCAGCCTGGCGCTGGTTTCCATCTGGGTGTGAAAACCGCTGGTAGATTCGGTCATGGAGGCCAGGCGCTCAATGAAGGTAGCCAGCATCTGGCGCATTTCTTCCTGCGCCTGCACCACTCGGTTTTTGGACTCGGTTTGCTTGAAGATCACGTCTTTCAGGCGCTGCTCCACCTCGTCGAGCTGGCGCAAGCTCAAGGGTGGCACACACACCGCCATCAAGGCATCGGCCTGGCCCTTGAGCCAGGCATCGTCCACACTTAAGTGGCTGATGTTCTCAATGATCAGATGCAGCAGCTTGAGCAGCATGGCCTTGATCTCGGCCTGATCTTCAGCGGCAAACGACAGCCGGTGACCGTAGTTGACCAGTAACTGCTTGACTTCAACCGCATTGGCATCGGGCTGACGCAGGGCTTGAACCAGGGTCTGGGTTTGCTCATTAAAGCGCTCGTCGTCATGGCCCAGGGCGGGTTGCGCGTATTCAATCAGACGGGCAATTTGACCAAAAAAATCAGCGGTCAGCGCCGGGGCAGATATTTTTGGCTCTTCTATCAACGGCACAGCCACTGCCGGTTTGCTTGCAGCAGGCAAAACACTGTCTACCAAGGGGATGCCCGCACTGGGCACGGGCGTGGGCGGGCTGAAGCCACCGTAGGCCATCAAGGCATTTTTGACACCTTCCCAGTTGAGCTGGTTGATGGCAGATTCAAGCAAGCCGCGTTGCTTTTGCTGGCCCGGTGTTTTGGTCGGCAACGCCAGCGCAATGTCTCGCAAACGGTCTGCCGGGAAAGCGGGTTCGTTGGGCAGCTCGGCAATCTCGTTGTAGATGCGCTGGTAATTCAGCGGTGTCGGCGAGAGCTTGCGCGTGGTCAGCTGCTTGAGCGTTTCACGTGCGATTTCGAACGGTTTCTTGTCGGTCATGGTACTCAAATCACTATATTAATAGTAGCACCAAGCCCTTTAATAACAAGGGCTAGAGGCCTAAAACACTAAATATCAATGTTACCCGCCTGGAGCGCATTGGTTTCAATGAATTCACGCCGTGGCTCTACTTCGTCACCCATCAGCATAGTGAACACCTTGTCGGCTTCAATGGCATCGTCAATCTGCACCCTGAGCAAAATGCGCACCGTCGGGTCCATGGTGGTTTCCCACAGCTGCTCGGGGTTCATTTCACCCAGACCTTTGTAGCGCTGGCGGCTGGTGGCGCGTTCGGCTTCGCTCAGCAGCCAGGCCATGGCTTCACGGAAGTCGTTGACCTTTTGCTCTTTTTGGCGCTCGCCCTCACCGCGTGTGACCCGGGCGCCTGCAGCCAGCAAGCCCTTGAAGGTTTTGGCGGTCTCAGACAGGGTGGCGTAGTCGGCACCATGCACAAAGTCTTGTGTCAACACGCTGCTCTTGATGTTGCCGTGCAGTCGGCGGCTGATGCGCAAAATCGGTTTGTCGGTGCGGGCATCAAATTCACCCGCCACCTCGGCATCTGGCAAAAAGGCTTGCAGGGCGGCGGCGGACACCTCGGCATCGGCTACGGTGTCGAGGTTCAAGGCCACGCCATCGGCAATCGCGCGCAGCGCAGACACATCCAAAAAGTGAGCTAGACGCGCAATAACCGCCTGGGCTAGCTGGTGTTTTCTTGCCAAATCAGCCAGGGCTTCACCATTCAAGACGCGGGCGTTGTCACCGCCGGTGTGCACGCTGGCGTTGACCAACGCAATACGCGTCAAGAAGTTGTCGAGGTCGGTAGAGCCTTGCAGGTACAACTCTTCGCGCCCGGCCTTGACCTTGTACAGCGGCGGTTGGGCAATGTAGATGTGGCCGCGCTCCACCAGCTCGGGCATCTGGCGGTAGAAAAACGTCAGCAGCAAGGTGCGGATGTGGGCGCCGTCCACGTCGGCATCGGTCATGATGATGATGCGGTGGTAGCGCAGCTTGGCCACGTCAAAATCGTCGTTGCCGGTAGACCCACCCGCTTTGCCGATGCCGGTGCCCAGTGCCGTGATCAGCGTCAGAATTTCATTGCTGGTGAGCAGTTTTTCGTAGCGCGCTTTTTCCACGTTCAAAATCTTGCCGCGCAGCGGCAAAATGGCCTGGAACTTGCGGTCGCGCCCCTGCTTGGCCGAGCCACCGGCGGAGTCCCCTTCGACGATGTAAATCTCGCACAGAGCCGGGTCTTTTTCCTGGCAGTCGGCCAGTTTGCCGGGCAGGCCCATGCCGTCGAGCACACCCTTGCGGCGGGTCATGTCGCGCGCCTTGCGGGCGGCTTCGCGGGCGCGGGCGGCCTCGATGATCTTGCCGACGATGATCTTGGCGTCATTCGGGCGCTCTTGCAGGTAATCAAACAGCAGCTTGCTCACAATGTCTTCAACCGGCCCACGCACCTCAGAGGACACCAGCTTGTCTTTGGTTTGGCTGGAAAACTTGGGCTCGGGTACTTTGACCGAGAGCACGCAGGTCAGGCCTTCGCGCATGTCGTCGCCGGTGACTTCCACCTTGGCTTTTTTGGCGATCTCGGTGTCATCAATGTACTTGTTGATGACCCGCGTCATGGCCGCACGCAGGCCCGTCAGGTGGGTGCCGCCGTCGCGCTGCGGAATGTTGTTGGTGAAGCACAGCACTTGCTCGTTGTAGCCGCTGTTCCATTGCATCGCCACTTCGACACCAATGTTGGTGTCCTGGTCGCTCTGGCGGTCGCCCAGGGCGTGGAAGATGTTGGGGTTGAGGACGGTTTTGCCTTTGTTGATGAAGTTCACAAAGCCACGCACGCCGTCGGCACCGGAGAAGTCGTCTTCTTTACCGCTGCGTTCGTCTTTGAGGCGAATGCGCACGCCATTGTTCAAAAAGCTCAGCTCACGCAGGCGTTTGGCCAGCACGTCGTAGTGAAAATCGTTGTTTTCCTTGAAGATGTCGGTGTCGGGCAAAAAATGCACCTCGGTGCCACGGCGTTCGGTTTCACCGGTGATCTTCATCGGTGAGACTTCCACGCCACCGACCTCTTCGGTCAAGCGGTTTTGTACAAAACCCTTGCTGAATTCGAGCACATGCACCTTGCCGTCGCGGCGCACCGTCAGGCGCAGCATTTTGCTCAAGGCATTGACACAACTTACACCCACACCATGCAGACCGCCCGAGACCTTGTAGCTGTTCTGGTTGAACTTGCCGCCGGCGTGCAGCTCGGTCAGGGCGATTTCAGAGGCGCTGCGTTTGGGCTCGTGCTTGTCGTCCATCTTGACACCGGTGGGAATGCCGCGCCCGTTGTCCACCACGCTGACCGAGTTGTCGGTGTGGATGGTGACCAGAATGTCGTCGCAATGGCCGGCCAAAGACTCGTCGATCGAGTTGTCCACCACCTCAAACACCAGGTGGTGCAGCCCGGTGCCGTCCGAGGTGTCGCCGATGTACATGCCCGGGCGTTTGCGCACCGCTTCCAGGCCTTCAAGGATCTGGATCGAGCCTTCGCCATAGGCCTCAGAGGCACCCGCCTGATGGGCGTCAATGGTGGGCTGAAAGTTGGAGCTGTCAGCCGTGCCCTCGCCGGTGTGAACGGCATTGTCAGCGGAGGTGTCGGGCTTGTTTTCTTCGGTCATGGAAAGCTTTGAAAAAGTTGGAGTCGGCAAAGGTGCGAGGGCGGGGCACGGGTCTTGGGTTGGACGACTAGATGCGCATCGGCATCACCACATATTTGAATTGGCTGTCGTCGGGAATGGTCAGCAGCGCTGAGCTGTTGCCGTCAGACAGCTCCAGCTTGACCATGTCCTGGCTCATGTTGGCCAGCGCGTCGATCAGGTAGGTGACGTTGAAACCGATCTCGATGCTGTCGCCAGCGTAGTCAATGTCAAGCTCGTCCACGGCTTCTTCTTGTTCGGCATTGTTGGCCGCCACCCGCAGCGTGCCGGGGTCGATGTTCAGACGCACGCCCTTGAACTTGTCGCTGGTCAAAATGGCGGTGCGCTGCAAGGTGGACAGGAGCGCGGTGCGGCCCAGCGTGATGCTGTTGGTGTGGTTGCGCGGAATCACGCGGTTGTAGTCGGGGAACTTGCCTTCGACCAATTTGCTCACAAATTCCATGCCGCCAAAGCTGAATTTGGCCTGGTTGTTGGCAAACTGCATGTCAATGGCACCTTCGGCATCGGACAGCAGGCGCTGCAGTTCCAGCACGGTTTTGCGCGGCAGGATCACCTCTTGCTTGGGCACTTCCACGTCCAGCGTGGCAGAGGCAAACGCCAGCCGGTGGCCGTCGGTGGACACCAGGCTGAGCTGCTGGCCTTCGGCGACAAACAAAATGCCGTTGAGGTAGTAGCGGATATCGTGCACCGCCATGGCAAACGACACCTGGGCCAACAAGGCCTTGAGGGTTTTTTGCGGCACCGAGAACACCGGGCCAAAGTTGGCGGCTTCCTGCACCAGCGGAAAATCTTCAGCTGGCATGGTTTGCAGCGTGAACTTGCTCTTGCCGCCTTTCAGAATCAGCTTGGCAGCGCTGGATTCGAGCGACACAGTCTGGTCTGCCGGCATGGTGCGCAAAATGTCAATGAGCTTGCGTGCGCCGACGGTGGTGGTGAAATCCTCCACATCGCCACCGAGTTCGGCGGTGGTACGGATCTGGATTTCAAGGTCGCTGGTGGTGAGTTGCAGCGAGGTGCCGGTTTTGCGGATCAGCACATTGGCCAGAATCGGCAAGGTATGGCGGCGTTCCACGATGCCGGCAACCGCTTGCAGCACGGACAGCACCTGGTCTTGGGGGGCTTTTAGAACAATCATGTCATCCTCTTGGTCGTTAATTGGTGTGCTTGCCCAAAAGCGGCAAGGTGTTGCGGGTGGTAAAGGGGCATTTTCCCACTGATTTTGCTCAATTTACTCAACCCTTCAGGGTTTGCTCCAGCACGTGCAATTGTTGGTTGAGCTCGGTCATTTGTTGGCGCTCGGCACCAATTTTGCGCACCGCATGCAGCACCGTGGTGTGGTCACGCCCGCCAAACAATTCACCAATTTCAGGCAGGCTTTTTTGGGTGAGTTCTTTGGCCAGGTACATGGCAATCTGGCGTGGCCGGGCAATGCTGGCCGGGCGCTTTTTGGAATACATGTCGGCGATCTTGATCTTGTAATAGTCGGCCACCGTTTTCTGGATGTTTTCCACCGAAATTTGTCGGTTTTGAATCGATAACAGGTCACGCAAGGCTTCGCGCGCCAGCAAAATTGAAATTTCCTTCTGGTTAAATCGCGAATAGGCCAGAATTTTGCGCAGCGCGCCTTCAAGTTCCCGCACGTTGGAGCGCACGTTTTTGGCGACAAAAAACGCCACTTCTTCGGGCATCACGATGCCTTCTGCGTGCGCCTTGTTGATCAAAATGGCCACGCGCATCTCAAGCTCCGGCGGCTCAATGGCCACCGTCAGGCCGGAATCAAAGCGCGACACCAGGCGCTCATGGATGTCGGCCAAGCCCTTGGGATAGGTGTCGCTGGTCATCACAATGTGCGACTTTTTGGCCAGCAAGGCTTCAAAGGCGTTGAAGAATTCTTCTTGCGTGCGCTCTTTGTTGGCAAAGAACTGCACGTCATCAATCAGCAACAAATCGAGCGAGTGGTAGCGCTCCTTGAATTCGTCAAACGCCTTGCGCTGGTAAGCCTTAACCACATCCGTAACAAATTGTTCAGCATGGATGTAGAGAACTTTCGACTGGGGGCGGTCTGCGATGAGCTGGTTACCTACCGCATGCATCAAGTGGGTCTTGCCCAAACCGACTCCGCCGTAGATGAACAGCGGGTTGTACAAATGCCCTGGCATGCCCGCCACGTGCATCGCCGCCGCACGCGCCATGCGGTTGGCGCTGCCTTCGACCAGGGTATCAAAGGTGAGTGCGGTGTTGAGGCGGTTTTTAAGCGGTTCGGGCGCACGGTTGTCTGGGGCATCCAGGTTCACTGACACACCAGGAGCAGGTGTTGCCTTGGGTGCAGATTGGCTTCTGGCAATGGCTTCACGCGGAGCAAGCGCTAACTCAAGCAGAATCGGCTGCCCCGTCATTTTTTGCATCAGCCCGGCCAGGCGGGCGCTGTATTGAGCCCGGATCCAGTCCATTTTGAAGCGGTTAGCGACAAAAATAGTGACCTTGGAGAGGTCGTCAGCCACCTGGGCAGACAGCGGTTTGATCCAGGTCTGAAACTGTTGTTCAGGCAATTCCTGGGCCAATTGGTCGATGCAAGCTTGCCACAAATCTGCATTGGACTGCGCCTCTTGGGCGCTCGAAATGGGTTGAAGTCCCTCGGTCATTGTGAAATACGATTTGTGGATAGTTATGAATTTTTGTACCTTGCATTCTAATTTATCAAAGGCTTATCCACACCCTGATTTACCCGGAGCTTGCACTAAATATGCTGGTGCTGGCATGTTCAGGGAAGGATAAATTTTGGGGCGTCAACAAAGTTTGCGATAATCCTGGGTTCCCCTGAACTGTTCAGGAGAAAACTGAACATCGATTTGACCCCGGCCGAGTTGGCCTTGGGCAGCAAATCGCCTATGAGCCCTCTGAGGATTTCCAAAAATGAAACGCACTTACCAACCTTCCAAGATCCGTCGCGCCCGTACCCACGGTTTTCTGGTTCGCATGAAAACCCGTGGTGGCCGTGCCGTGATCAACGCCCGCCGCGCCAAAGGCCGCAAGCGCCTGGCGGTCTGAGTTCACGGTGGACGCTAAGCCTGTTGCTGACCTGTTCTGCGAAGGCTTGATGTTTTGCAGCGCCTCAAAAATCGTCCCCAGTTTCAGGCTGTGCTGGCGGGGTTGATTTTGTCGCGCACGTCTCATTTCGTCTTGCACCGCGTCGCGCTGAATGTGGCGACGCCTCCTGAAAAACCCTTGTTCGGCTTGCAGGATGTCTGGATGGGTGCCATGGTGCCCAAACGTTGGGCTCGCCGTGCCGTCACCCGCAACACCATCAAGCGACAGATTTACGCCTTGAGCCAAGACTTTGAATCTGCGTTGCAACCCGCGGCCCATGTGGTGCGCCTGCGTGCGGGCTTTGACAAGGCACGCTTTGTCAGCGCCACCTCGGATGCGCTCAAGGCGGCGGTGCGCGCTGAACTGCAACAGCTTTTTACCTTGGCGTGTCGGTTGCCGGTGCAAGGTGGCGCATGATGAAGCGCCTGCTGATGGGCTTGGTTAAGGCGTACCGTTTGGTACTGAGCCCCTGGCTCGGATCGTCCTGCCGTTTCGAGCCCACCTGCTCGGCGTATGCCTTGCAGGCGCTGGACCGGTTTGGTGCCGCCAAAGGCAGTTATCTGACCCTGGCCCGGCTTGGGCGTTGCCAACCCTGGTGTCAGGGTGGGTTCGATCCCGTGCCCGATCTTGTGTCAGACAGCGCCGCTTGCGGCAAGCCTGGTTTGTTTACCCGGTTGATTTTCTCTTCCACTCAAAAGAAGTCCTCATGAACGATATCCGTCGCACCATTTTGTGGGTGATTTTTGGTTTTTCTCTGGTCATGCTGTGGGATCAATGGCAGGTTTACAACGGGCGCAAACCCACTTTTTTCCCAGGCGCAGCCCAAATGACCCCTCAGGTACAAAAGCCTGCAGGCGCAGCCAGTACGCCAGATGGGGTGCCAACTGCTACAACTAGCATAGCTGATACCGCACAGATAGCGGGGGCTACAGCCTTAAATGCTTCGCAAACGAATGTGCCCGCCGTGACGCATGAAAAAGTGCTGGTGCAAACCGATGTGTTCAAACTCACTTTTGACACCGAAGGCGGCTCCTTGGTGCAGGTGGAATTGCTCAAACACGCCGACATGGCCGACAAAAACCGCAATTTTGTCTTGCTCGACGACAGCAAAGACCGTGTCTACCTGGCGCAGTCGGGCCTGATTTCCACCACGGTGGGGGCGGCTTTGCCCACCCACAAGTCGGTGATGACTTTGCTGCCGGGTGAACGCACCCTGGCCGAAGGCAGCCAGACCCTGGAATTGCGGTTTGAGTCTGCCGATGTCGGCGGTGTCAAACTGGCTAAAACCTACACCTTGACGCGTGGCAGCTATGCCGTGGCGGTCAAGCATGAAGTGATCAACACCGGTACGGTTGCGGTGACGCCTCAGTTGTATCTGCAATTGGTGCGTGATGGCAACAAGCCGTTGGGTGAGTCGTCGTTTTATTCCACCTTTACCGGCCCGGCGATCTACACCGAGGCCAAGAAATACCAAAAGGTTGAATTTGCTGACATTGAAAAAGGCAAGGTTGACATTGAAAAAACCGCCACCAACGGCTACGTGGCCATGGTGCAACACTACTTTGCCAGTGCCTGGCTGCTGGGCGATGGCATCAAGCGTGACCTGTTCATGCGCAAGGTGGACAACAACCTGTATTCGGTGGGCATGATCACGCCGCTGGAAGCCATTGCGCCCGGTGCCCGCAAGACGGTGGAGACCCATCTGTTCGCCGGCCCGCAAGAAGAAAACATGCTGGCATCCCTGGCTCCCGGCCTGGAACTGGTCAAAGACTACGGCTGGCTGACCATGTTGGCCAAACCCTTGTACTGGCTGCTCGACCAGTTGCACAAGCTCATCAGCAACTGGGGTTGGTCGATTGTGGCGCTGGTGTTGCTGCTGAAAATTGCGTTCTATTGGCTCAATGCCAAAGCCTACGCCAGCATGGCCAAGATGAAAGCGGTGAACCCGCGCATCACCGAAATGCGCGAACGCCTCAAAGACAACCCGCAACAGATGCAGCAAGAGATGATGCGCATCTACCGCGAAGAAAAGGTCAACCCGATGGGCGGCTGCTTCCCGATCATGATCCAGATTCCGGTGTTCATCGCGCTGTACTGGGTGTTGCTGGCCAGCGTCGAGATGCGCAACACACCGTGGATTGGCTGGATTCACGACCTCTCCAGCCCGGATCCGTTCTACATCTTGCCAATTGTTATGACCTTGACAACGGTGCTGCAAACTTCACTCAACCCGGCACCGCCTGACCCGATGCAGGCCAAGATGATGTGGTTCATGCCGCTGGCGTTCAGTGTGATGTTCTTCTTCTTCCCGGCTGGCTTGGTGCTGTACTGGATCACCAACAACGTGTTGTCGATTGCCCAGCAGTGGGTCATCAACACCCGCATGGGCGTGCCGCCGAAGTTTCACTTGCCCAAATTCTGAGACTTTGTGGGACAGACCAAAGCCACACGCAGTGGGCGTGCTCTGTCCCCAACACTTCGTCGGATGTTGGATGTTGACTTTGTGGGACAGACCAAAGCCACACGCAGTGGGCGTGCTCTGTCCCCAACACTTCGTCGGATGTTGGATGTTGACTTTGTGGGACAGACCAAAGCCACACGCAGTGGGCGTGCTCTGTCCCCAACGTCCACGTTTAACAAGAACACCCCAAAACTTGAAACATGCATGGCCTGCGTAGGGCGGGTTTTAACCCGCCATGGCCGACTGAAGTCAGTCCTGCGACAAGCCATTCGTGGCGGCTGCGGGTGTTGTTTCGCGTTAACCGGTTCTGGAATGTCCGCATCAAGCTGGGCTGTGGTTTCGTGAGCTTGCCGCGCCATCAGGATCCGATTGTGGCAATTGCCACCGCACCCGGCCGGGGGGCGGTAGGCATTGTCCGGCTCAGTGGACGGTCCTTGTCGGCCATCAGCCAGGTCTTGTGTGCGCGCACCTTGAAGCCCCGCGAGGCCACCTACACCCCGTTCCTGGATGCCGATGGCACGCCCATCGACCAAGGGTTGGCGATTTTCTTCCCTGCGCCCCATTCCTTCACCGGCGAAGACGTGCTGGAGTTGCAGGCGCATGGCGGGCCGGTGGTGTTGCAGCTGCTACTGGCGCGTTGCCTGGAGCTGGCTCAGAGCGCCGCCGAGAGTACGGTGCTGTTGCCGCATTTGCGCGTGGCCCAGCCGGGCGAATTCTCCGAGCGTGCTTTCCTCAACCACAAGATTGATCTGGCTCAGGCTGAGGCCATTGCCGATCTGATTGATGCGTCAACCGCAGCGGCGGCGCGTAGTGCCACGCGGTCTTTGTCGGGTGCATTCTCGCAAGAAATTCACCGCCTGCGCGATGCGCTGATCCACCTGCGCATGCTGGTCGAAGCCACCCTGGATTTTCCAGAAGAAGACATTGATTTTTTGCGCCAGGCCGATGCCCACGGCCAGTTGACCCGACTGCTGCAGTCTGTGGCCGAGGTACTGGGACGTGCCAAACAAGGCGCCTTGTTGCGTGAAGGCATCAAGGTGGTGATTGCTGGCCAGCCCAATGCGGGCAAGTCCTCGCTGCTCAATGCGCTGGCTGGGGCTGAACTGGCTATCGTGACTGCCGTGCCAGGCACCACCCGCGACAAAGTCCAGCAAACGATTCAGATTGAAGGCGTGCCAGTGCATGTGATTGACACCGCTGGCCTGCGTGACAGTGCCGACGAGGTGGAGCGCATTGGCATTGCACGTGCATGGGATGCCATCGCACAGGCTGATGCGGTGTTGTTTCTGCATGATCTGACTCGCCAAAACGCTCCTGAATACATAGCTGCAGACGAAGCAATAGCAAGGGCTATGTGCCAAAAACTACCTAAGAATGTACCGGTCATCGATCTCTGGAACAAGGCCGATGCCATGGCGCAGGCAGTGCCGTCTGATGGTTTGGCGCTGTCGGCAAAAACCGGTTTGGGCTTGGATGCACTGCGCCAACGCTTGCTCGCGGTGGCCGGCTGGCAATCGGTGGCCGAGGGCGTTTTTATAGCCCGTGAGCGGCATGTGCAGGCCTTGCAACAGGTTCAACAGCACATCCACAACGCCACACAACAGCTTGATGCCGTCTCGCCAGCGCTTGACTTGCTGGCCGAGGAGTTGCGGCTGTCACAACACAATTTGAATCAAATTACAGGTGAATTTTCGTCAGATGACTTACTTGGAGTGATATTCTCCAACTTTTGTATTGGCAAGTAGCCAATGCAGTGTTGCATGCTTAACGGCACATTTAAACCGATAGGTTTTTTTCCCTGGCGTTGTTGCAAATTCGCGCGATACCTGCGGGTGTCGCTGTGTTTTGCACCCAACCAAAGGCAAAAAAGCATGGTTTTAAGTGCCGGATAGCGCCCAACACTGCACTGGATGCCCAAGTGACCGGAGCGTTAAATATGTCCCTTTTTGATTGGTTGTTGCCACGATCCAAGCCGTTGGATGCTTCGGCCGCCTCGCCTCTTGTTGGGCAAGCACCAACCCACCTGATCTCGGCTCGCCCCCCCGTGGTGGACACCGACTTGAAGGCTCGTCGCCAAGAGCGGCGTGAACGCCTCTATACGGTGGTTCGTGAAGCCATGTTGCGCAGCGAGGTGCTGGCCTCACGCTACAAGTTCAAGGTGTTGTCGCTGGACACCCACGGACGGCAATTTCTGATCATGGTCGACCTGCTGGATGCCAGCGTTGTTTCTCCAGATCGGTTTGCTTCCATAGAGCAGCTGATCATGGGCAATGCCGCCCAGCAGCATGGGATTTATGTCAAGTCGGTGTATTGGCGGGCGATGGAATCCCTGACGCTGGCCGCGCTTGCCAAGTCACCGGTAGCTGCACCAGCGCCTGCCCCGGCCGTTGCGCCCGTGGCAGCCATGCCCACGGTTGCATCGCCTGCGGTCGTGGTCAAACCAGTGTCAGCGCATGTGGTGGCGCGTAAACCGGCGTTTGATCCGATTGATCAAGCCGAAGTACTGGCGTTCAAAAAAGCCATCGGTGCTATTCCCAGCACGCCCGCCGCCAAGACGCCTGGGCAAGTGCATACCTCGGGTTCGCGCCATGTGCTGACCGGGTTTGAAGACACCCAGATATTGGATACCTCTGACGATGCAGCCTCGCCGCTGAGCCGTACCCAGTTTGGCGAATTGCAGTAGCTAAACCGAGTCTTCAGTGGCCGACAAAATCCACCAGTGTGAACAGTGGCAAACCACTGGCGCGGATTTTGTCGGAGCCGCCCAGTTCGGGCAAGTCCACGATGGCGGCTCCTTCCATAACCTGTGCCCCCAGCTTTTCAAGCAATTTTTTGCCCGCCATCATGGTGCCACCGGTGGCGATCAGGTCGTCAATCAGCAGCACCCGATCACCCGGTTTGACCGCATCGGTGTGCAACTCCACGGTGGCACTGCCGTATTCCAGTTCGTAGGTTTCTTCGACGGTGGTGAAAGGCAGCTTGCCTTTTTTGCGGATCGGAACAAACCCGACCCCAAGCTCGTAAGCCACCACCGAACCCAAAATAAAGCCGCGTGCATCCAGCCCGGCTACCACACTGGGGCGCAGCGCAAGGTCCATGTAGCGGTGCACAAAGGCATCAATCAGCACCCGGAACACCTTGGCGTCCTGAAGCAAAGGCGTGATGTCGCGAAACTGCACCCCTGGTGCGGGCCAATCGAGCACGGTACGAATATGGCTGCGAAGGTAGTGGTTCACGCTGAGACTTTGCACCTGTAATTCCATTTCTAAATCATCCGTATCGTTGCTGCAACGCCATGCCGCGCATTTGCACTGTCTGCGGCTTCGCGCCTAGATACAAATGATTTGGAAACGGAATAAGCTTGAGAAAACTAAAAGGAGTGATTGTGCCTTGATGCCGCCCAAGGCAGGGCAGCATTAAAGCGAGCCCTTGATCAAGCGCAATTCAGCTAGTTCCAGTTTGTCGGCCATGCCGGACAGCACCAGCATGTCACCCTCCATGAACACCAACTCGTCTGACAGCACCATCACTTGACCCGATTTGCGCCGCAGGCTGACCAGCCGCACTTGCAGGGAAGCAAACATCGACTCCTGGATGTGATGCCCTACGGCGCGTGCGCCCAGTGGCAAGGTCAATGAACTCAGGCGCTCTTGCTGCAATTCGTCCACCGAACCATCATCGGCACCGCGGAAAAAACCACGCAACAATTTGTAGCGGGCATCGCGCTGCTCCTGCACGCTGCGGATCACCCGTCGCATCGGTACCCCCACCAATGCAAGCGCATGGCTGGCAAGCATCAAAGAACCTTCAATGGCTTCGGGCACCACCTCGGTGGCTCCGGCGCTGCGCAAGGCCTCGAGGTCATGGTCGTCCTGGGTGCGCACCACCACTGGCACTTGCGGTGCGTGTTCATGAATATGCGCTAGCACCTTCATGGCGCTGTGGGTTTCCAGGTAGGTGACCACGACCGCACTGGCACGCGCCAAGCCGGCGGCCATCAATGCCTGCAAGCGGGCAGCATCGCCAAACACCACCGAGTCGCCAGCCGCTGCCGCCTGGCGCACCCGATCGGGGTCCAAGTCAAGCGCCATGTAGGGAATATTTTCCTTGTCGAGCATGCGTGCCAGGTTTTGACCGCAACGACCATAGCCGCAAATGATGACGTGCTTGTTGGCCTTAATGGCCTTACGTGCAATAGTTGTCATTTGCACCGACTCCATCAGCCACTCATTGCTCACTAGCCGCATTACCAGAGTCCCGCTGTGCATCACGATGAACGGGGTGGCCAGCATCGACAGCACCATGGCTGCCAGAATGGGGTTCAGTAATTCTGGCGGCACCAGCTTGTTGGCTTGCGCCAGCGTCAGCAGCACAAAGCCGAACTCGCCCGCCTGCGCCAGGTACAGCCCTGTGCGCAGGGCGACACCGGTGGTGGAGCCCAAAGCCCGGGTCAAAAAGGTGACCACCAGTGCCTTGTACAACACTGGCAAGGTCACCAGCAACAGCACCAATGGCCAGCGCTCCAGCACCAGCCGCCAGTCCAGCATCATGCCGATACTGATGAAGAATAGTCCCAGCAGCACATCATGAAACGGCCGGATGTCGGTTTCCACCTGGTGCTTGTATTGCGTCTCTGAAATCAGCATGCCGGCAATGAACGACCCCAGTGCCAGGCTCAAGCCCGCCAGTTCGGTTAGCCAGGCCAGCCCCAGCGTAACCAGCAACAGGTTTAGCACAAACAGCTCTTCACTCTTGCGCCGTGCCACCAGGTTTAGCCAGGCGCGCATGATGCGTGGGCCGCCCACCAGCAGCACAGAGATCAGCGCCACGGCTTTGAACAGCGCCCACACCAGCGTTTCTGCCATTTGCTCGGGCGAGGCGCTTAGCGCTGGAATCAACACCAGCAGCGGTACCACCGCCAAATCCTGAAACAGCAGCACGCCCATCACGCGCTTGCCGTGTTCGCTCTCCATTTCCAGTCGTTCACTCATGAGCTTAACCACAATGGCGGTGCTGCTCATGGCCATGGCACTCGACAGAGCCAACGCCGTGCGCCAATCCATGCCCCAATGGGTCGGAGCCATCAAGGCAAAAGCCATGCTGGCTGCGGTGGTGACCAGCATGGTCAACACCACCTGAAAAAGTCCCAACCCAAATACGTGGTTGCGCATGGTGCGCAACTTGGGCAGATTGAACTCCAACCCAATCACAAACATTAAAAATACCACGCCAAACTCACCTAGGTGACGAACACCGTCGGCATTTTTAGCCAAGGCCAGGGCGTTCGGCCCAATGACCACCCCAACTGCCAGATAACCTAGCATAGGCGGCAGTTTCAGATACCGGCAGGCCACCACACCGAGCACGGCGGCCAACAAATACAGCAGGGTCAAGTCAAGTGGATTCACCCCCTGATACTACCAAGTCTGACTGCGGCACATAGTCGTGCTCGATAGAATGGCAAGCATGAAATTTCAGCCTACCCCCGCGTTGCGTTTTGATGTTGACCGTGCGCTGGCTTTGGCCTATGAAACCCTGGACATTGAAGCCGCCGCCGTGTTGGGTCTTAAACGGCATCTGGGCTCTGGTTTTATTCAGGTGGTGGGTTTGATGCTGGCGGTGCAAGGCCGGGTGGTGGTGATGGGTATGGGTAAAAGTGGCCACATTGGCCGCAAGATTGTGGCCACCCTTGCCTCCACTGGTACTGCAGCCATGTTTGTGCATCCGGCCGAAGCCAGCCACGGTGACTTGGGCATGATCAAACCGGTGGACGTGGTGCTGGCCATCTCCAACAGTGGCGAGTCTGAAGAGCTCATCGCCATTTTGCCGATGATCAAACGCCTGGGTGCGCCCTTGGTGGCCATGACAGCCTATGCCGAATCCACCCTGGCGCGTTACGCTGACGTGTTTCTGAACAGTGGCGTTGAAAAAGAAGCCTGTCCGCTCAACCTGGCACCCACCGCCAGCACCACCGCGCAACTGGCTTTGGGGGATGCCTTGGCCGTTGCCTTGCTGGATGCGCGTGGCTTCAAGGCCGAAGACTTTGCCCGCTCACACCCGGGCGGTGCGCTCGGGCGCAAGCTGCTGACCCTGGTGTCCGACATCATGCGCAGCGGCGATCAGGTGCCGCGCGTGGGTTTGCAGGCCACGTTCAGTGAACTCATGCGCGAGATGAGTGCCAAGGGCTTGGGGGCCGCAGCAGTGGTCGATGCCACAGGTGCGGTGCAAGGCATTTTTACCGATGGCGATTTGCGCCGCCTGATTGAAAAGGGCGTTGATCTGCGCAGCTGCACCGCTGCACAAGTGATGCACGACAAGCCCAGCACCATTGGCCGCGATGCCCTGGCGGTCGAAGCCGTAGATCTGATGGAGCAGCGCTGCATCACCAGCGTGCTGGTGGTGGATGCTGCGGGGCAATTGTGTGGTGCGCTCAACAGCAATGACCTGATGCGGGCCAAGGTGATCTGATGACGCCAGCACTCAATTTTTCGCCCGAGCTCTTGCTCAAGGCTCAGGGCATCCGCGTGGTGTTTTTGGATGTCGATGGCGTACTCACCGACGGTGGCTTGTATTTTTCTGAAACCGGTGAAAGCCTCAAGCGCTTCAACACCCTGGACGGCCATGGCTTGAAGTTATTACAGCGCGCGGGCATCACCCCGGTTGTGATCACCGGGCGCGATTCCAAAGCGCTACGCTTGCGCCTGTCAGCACTGGGCATCGAGCACGCCCATTTTGGGATCGAAGACAAGTGCCCCGCTGCAGAGCTCAGCCTGAAAACACTGGGGCTGGACTGGACTGCAGCGGCCGCCATGGGCGACGATTGGCCCGATTTGCCAGTGCTTACCCGCAGTGCATTTGCCTGCGCACCTGCCAACGCGCAATCGGAAGTGCTGGCGCGGGTGCACCATGTCACCCGACTGGCTGGCGGGGCCGGTGCGGTGCGTGAGTTGTGTGATTTGTTGCTGGTGGCCAGCGGCCGATATGCCCAATTGCTGCAAGAGGCACTGGCTTGAACCTGGATTCTTCAGTTGACCGCTTTATTTCTTTACTAAGTCCCTATGAACATTGACCTTTTCAGCTTCGGTTCAGTTCAATATTTGGGTGATGGCACTACGCACCCGATTAAACCACCGGCAACGCGCCTGGGGTCGTTGCTCCACCTTGCGGGCAGTAGCGCGCCGCGTTGTCTCGCCTATCCAGCCGCGCCGCCAGTAGCCCACTCGGGCACGTCCTACTGAGGAATCTAGGTTGAATACGCTGCGTTTGTTGTGGGATCGGCTGGCTCTGTACGTGCCGGTGATGCTCATGGGCGTGATGGCCATGGGCACTTACTGGCTGGTACGCAACACGCCTATAGTCGGCCCAGAAGCAACTGCGCCCGTGGCAGGGCACGAGCCTGACTACTTCATGCATCAATTTGCTGTGAGAACTTTCGATGACAAGGGACACCTTAAAAGCGAGGTGAAGGGTGTTCAGGCGCGACACTTCCCAGATACCAACACACTTGAGATAGACCAGGTTCACATACGTTCTTTCAATGCTGAGGGGCATTTGACCAAGGCCACCGCCCGCCAGGCTATCTCCAATGGCGATGGTTCTGAGGTGCAACTCATCGGTGCAGCCAAAGTGACCCGAGATGCAGTTACAGACAGTGCTGGGCAGCTGCAGCCCAGCATGACTTTCACAGGCGAGTTTCTTCATGCCTTCATGAATTCGGAGCGAATCAAGTCCCATTTGCCAGTGGAGTTAACCCGTGGCAAAGATCGTTTTACCGCTGACAGCATGGAATTTGACAACCTCGACCGTGTCATGCTGCTCAAGGGTCGGGTGCGTGGCATGCTGCAGCCTGGCGTAGCCCCATGAAGTTACAGTCCAAGACACCACTGGTTTTGATCACAGGAGCCTCCAGCGGCATAGGTCAGGCTCTGGCTCTGCACTACATGCAAAGAGGCTGGCATCTGGCTTTGGTAGCACGCCGTACAGATGTAATTCATTCGTGGCTTGGCACTTATGAAACAAGCGCTGACAGCTATGAAATATATAGTGCAGATGTAGCCTGCGCAGACAGTATGGCGGCCATGGCGCAGACCTGTTTGACGCGCCAGGGAGTGCCTGATGTGGTGATTGCCAACGCCGGTATCAGCCTGGGCGTGGACTCATCCGTGCGTGCTGACTTGGAGGTGATGGCGCGTATTTTGGCTACCAACGTGATGGGCGTAGCCGCTACGTTCGGCCCCTTCATTGCCCCGATGACAGCACGTGGCTCGGGCTCGTTGGTAGGCATGGGCAGTGTGGCAGGCATACGTGGCCTGCCCGGCCACGGGGGGTATTGCGCCAGCAAGGCGGCGGTGATCAGCTATTGCGAGAGCCTGCGTGGCGAGCTGCGAGGCAGTGGGGTCAAAGTGGTCACGATTTGCCCAGGTTACATTGCCACCCCGTTGACACAAAACAACCGTTACCACATGCCCTTTTTGATGCAGCCGCAAGCCTTTGCCGAGCAAGCGGTGCAGGCCATTGATGCGGGGTGCAGTTACCGGGTGATTCCCTGGCAAATGGGGCTGGTGGCCAAATTGTTGCGGCTGTTGCCCAACGCCCTGTTTGACCGCGTTTTTGCAGGTAGGCCACGCAAGCCACGTGCGCCTGATTAAGAACCTGTAGGCGGCGTGAATCACAAAAAAAAAAGAGCCCCGAAGGACTCTTTTACATAGCCAGACTGAACGTCTGACAGTATTTTGATCAGCTTAGTAGCTGCTACGGCCACCGCCGTAACCACCACCACCTGAACGGCTGCCGCCACCACCAGCGCCACCGCCGTAGCCGCCGCCACCTGAGCGACCGCCGCCAGCGCCACCACCGTAGCCGCCACCGCCAGCGCCACCACCGAAACCACCACCTGAACGGGGGGGGCGGGGTTCCATCGGACGGGCTTCGTTCACCACGATGCCACGGCCACCGTATTGTTGGCCATTCATGCCAGCGATAGCAGCTTGTGCTTGTGCGTCATCGGCCATTTCAACGAAACCGAAACCTTTGGAGCGGCCGGTGTCACGTTCCATCATGACTTTGGCACTGGTGACGGTACCGTGGGCGGCGAATGCTTGTTGCAGATCGTCGTCACGGAAAGAATAAGGCAGGTTGCCTACGTAAAGTTTGTTGCCCATGAAAGGACTCCTCAAAATAACTCAAAACGCGATGGAGTCCATAACCGCAATCAACAAACCATTGAAGACTTAAAGCAGACGCGAGACTGACATTCACCGCAAACCACGTATCACTTTATAAAAAAGAATACGACACGCATGATACGTCAAGTTTTTGTTTTTCAACAATAATTTTTAAAAATGCGAAAACGCCTGCGTATTTCAAGTAGGTATTCTGTTGATTAACGTGAAACAGCGCCCACCGCCGACAAGAATGGCGTGACGTAGGGTCGACTTCAGTCGGCCATGGCGGGTTGAAACCCGCCCTACGCAAGGCACGCATGTTTCATGCTTTGGGGTGTCCTTGTTGAACATGGACGTTAGGTGGCAAACTGTTTAGGCCATAAGCCAATACTCAAATGTGACGCTGGCTAAAAACACGTGGGTCGCGGTTGTGCCATGGATGAGCCACCGGGGGTCACAGGATTTTCAGATTTTTGGAGTGACTATCAGCCCGTTTTGGGTTAAGGGGGCAAGCGAGAATAACTTGGACAAAGGAGGTCGTGATGGCAAGTGCTAGGCTAGACGCAAACCGCGCGGTGTAGCTGGCTACACAAGCGGTTTGCAACAACGCATTGCGCTTGTCAGCACGGCCGAACTGTTCAAGTTATTCTCGCTTGCCCCCTAAGGGTTCTGTACGACGATTGGTCTGTTCGTTTTGAATGCGCAAAATATCAGTTTTTATAGCATCGAACCTAATAATGGTGCGGCTGGCGGGGATCGAACCCACGACCCTCGGCTTCGGAGGCCGATACTCTATCCACTGAGCTACAGCCGCACGGTACTGATGTACTAGGGGTGCATTCTCTCACACCCTCTTGTGGTTTGCAGGCCTGGCGGTGCACGCCGATGCGCTTGAGCCCAGCAGAACCCTATAATTTTGAGCTACCCCCATTTTCCATTTATAAAAGGCTTCCATGAGCGACAACCACCACTCCAGCGGGCACGATGCCCACGGCGCAGCTACCCCCAGCGCTGCCAAAAAAGCTTTCAACCTGGTGGTGCTGCTGGCAGTTCCGGTCGTCACCGTGGGCGCACTGATCGGGGTTTACAAATCCAACGACAGCGCGCAGATGTCGAGCATGTCTGAAGAAGCCGTGGCCGCACGGATTCAAAAAGTGGGCATGCTGCAACTTGGTCAATCCAAACGCGAACCCAAAACTGGCGAGGAAGTCTTCAAGGCGCAGTGCACCACCTGCCACACCGCTGGCCTGTTGGGCGCACCCAAGTTTGGCGATGCCGCCGCCTGGGCACCACGCATTGCCATTGGCTATGCCGCCTTGCTGAACTCGGCGCTCAAGGGCAAAGGCAACATGACAGCCCAAAGCGGCGGCGCGTTTTCTGACTATGAGGTTTCGCGTGCCTTGGTTTACATGGCCAACGCCGGCGGTGCCAAGTTTGAAGAACCCAAAGCGTCAGAGGGTGCTGGCGCACCGGAAGAAGCCGCCTCGGCTGCCAAATAAACTTTAAGCAAAATTGGCATCTAGCCCATGATTTAAAAGGGCTATAAGCTATTTATTTTATAGCATTTGTGGGCTTTTGACAAAACCAAACTGGTGTTCGATGTCGGCCTGCAAGCAGTCTTGGGGTTGCCACAAACCCTGCTCAACACAATCAGCTGCCAGGTGCATGTCCTGGCTGTGCACCAGTCCCAACCCGGCATCACTCAGCAGGTAGAGGTGGCCGGTTTCGTCCAGCCAGCAGCTTTGCACGCTGGCCGTGCGCCCGGTGTGGTCTTGCACGCCACCGCCAGGCTGCAGCCGCCACACCAGCGGGGTAGCTTGCAACTCCACAAACACCCGTTGCGGCCCGTTCTGAAAATACCAGCAACCCCGCGTATCTGCCGCGTAGTTGCGGGCAATGAAATCGATGAGCTTGCCGTGGCGTAGCTCAGAGCCTTTGCAGCCCGGGGTGGGGCCGTCAAACGGGCCGCAGGCCTGCGCCTGTTCGTCGCGCATGAACCAATTGCCACGTGCGTCCAGGCCCAGCCAGCCATAACAATCGGGCACGTTGGGCCACTTGCGCATGGCTTGTTGAACAATGTCATCCACCAGAGTCCTCCTTTAGCATCAGCCCGGCATGCGGGGCAGCCCAAGCGCCCACAACCTGCGGCAAGGCGTTGATTTGGCCGGGCCACGGCTCCTGGACAAAGCCGACGTGCCCCCCATGGCGCGGCTGCCACAGCGTGACGTGGCGCGTCATCTCCTGCACCCGCGGCAAGCTGGCAGCTGGCACAAACGGGTCGTTCTGTGCATTCACCAGCAGCGTAGGCACTTCAATACGCGCCAGATGAGGCTTGGCCGAGGCACGCTGCCAATAGTCTGCTGTGTCTTTGAAGCCATGCAGCGGCGCGGTGAAGACGTTGTCAAAGTCGTACAGGGTGCGCGCTGCCTGCAGTTTGTGTGCATCAAACAGCCCCGGGTACTGGGCCAGTTTGAGCATCGCTTTGGGTTTCATGGTGCGCAAAAACATGCGGGTGTAGACCCAGCGGTTAAACCCCTGCCCCATGGCTTGTCCGCTGGCGGCCAAGTCCACCGGGGCCGAAATGCTGGCCACGGCGCGTGCCACCTGTCGCGCCTGCGTGCCCATTTCCTCGGCCCAGCGCAACACCGCGTTGCCGCCAAGCGATACGCCTACCACCAGCAGCGGCTGTGTGCTGCGTTGTCCCAGGTGCTGTAGCACCCAGTCCACTTCTTCAAAGTCACCGGAATGGTAAGCGCGTGGAGCCAGGTTGAGCGTACCGCTGCAGCCCCTGAAATGCGGCACAGCAAACGCCCAGCCCTGCTGGCGGGCCATTTGCGCGAACGCCAGGGCGTAATGGCTGCGCGACGATCCCTCCAGCCCATGAAACAGCACCAGCAGCGGCACATGGCTGCGCGTCGCGCCTGCAGCTGTGTACCGGTTGGTCTGCTGATTCGCCAGAAAATCCACATCCATGAAGTCGCCATCGGGTGTCGGCCAGCGCTCGCGCCGGTACGCCACTTGGTGCAGGGCTGGGGAGGCCATGTGACGCGCGTGCAGTGCTGGCCAAATGGTCTGTGCGTGGCCGCCCGGGAGCCACCATGGCGCTCTGTTTATAGTAGCTATGTGCGCAGGTAGCACGGGGGCTAGAGGCATATTAATGCAACACCGGCGGACGTTCTGTCACGTCCTCGGCTTCGCGTGGATTGCCGGGGCTGGCATGGTGCGCCACCAGCCGCCAGCCCTGAGCGGTCTTGTGGTACACGTTGGTGGCCATTACAAAGGCATCAAGAGGGCCTTCATTGGTCAGGATTTCAATGCGCTCACGCACGCTGTGCACGCTGCTGCCCATGGCCTCGATTTTGCGCACGGACTGCGCTTCAATGCGAAGAGTGCCATTGGAAAACATCGACTCAAAAGCCGCCCGTATCGCCCCCAGTCCAATCAGGCGCGGGCCGCCCGGGTGGACGCAAATGACCTCGTCTTCGTCGGCCCAGCAGGCCATCAAACGATCCAGATCCGAGGTCTGCAGCGCCTCATAAAACTTGGTTTCAGTGTCGTCCGCGGAGCCGCCAACGGTGGCTGCTGTTTTTTTGATTTTTGACATGGCAATGGGATAACTTAGAAGCGCTGATTTTGACCTTATTTGTGATGCCCTGTTCAGGGTGTCCTGCTGACGTATGCTACCGTTATGTTTTTGGTTTTGGAGACACCCATGAAACGCTGGTTTTTGATGCTGCTTGCCGCCCTGCTGCTCACAGGCTGTGGCTACAACGATTTTCAACGGCTGGACGAACAAACCAAGTCGGCCTGGAGCGAGGTGCTGAACCAATACCAGCGTCGTGCCGACCTGGTGCCCAACATTGTGGCCACGGTCAAGGGCGAAGCCAATTTTGAGCAGGAAACCCTCACCAAAGTGATTGAGGCGCGCGCCAAGGCCACCTCGATGCAGGTTACCCCCGAGACCCTCAACAACCCGGAAGCGTTTGCCAAGTTTCAGTCTGCGCAAGGGGAACTGGGCTCGGCCCTGAGCCGCTTGATGGTCACGGTGGAGCAGTACCCCAACCTGAAGGCCAACCAGGGCTTTAGCGACCTGCGGGTGCAACTTGAGGGCACAGAGAACCGTATCACCGTGGCGCGCAACCGCTACATCCAGTCGGTGCAAGACTACAACGTGCTGGCCCGCAGTTTCCCGAGCAACCTGACCGCCATGGTCTTCAGCTACGCGCCCAAGCCCAATTTCTCGGTGCAAAACGAAGCCGTCATTTCAGCGCCACCGGTGGTTGATTTCAACAAGAAATGAGCACCTACCCGCGCCCAGGCATGCGCCGCGCAGTGTGGGTTGCGTTGCATGCCTGGACCCTGCGCTGCATTGGGCTGTTGCTGGCCTTGACCTGCCTGGGTTGGCCAGCCTTCGCCCAACAAGCCGTGCCGGTGCTAAGCGGCCATGTGGTCGACACCACGGGCACATTGACTGCGGCGAAACACGACGCGCTGGAAAGCAAACTCGCCTCTTTCGAGCAAGCCAAGGGCGCACAGGTGGTGCTGCTGCTGGTGTCGAGCACGCAGCCCGAAGACATAGCCTCCTATGCCAACCGGGTGGCCAACAGCTGGAAGATAGGTCGCAAGGGCATCGGTGACGGCCTGCTGCTGGTCGTGGCGCTGCAAGACCACAAACTGCGCATCGAGGTGGCCAAAACGCTTGAGGGTGCCATCCCCGACCTGGCGGCCAAACGCATCATTGACGAAGCCATCACCCCCCGCTTCAAACAGGGCGATGTGGCCGGTGGGCTGGAGGCGGGTACACAGCGCATCATGGGGCTGATCAGCGGCGAGGGCTTGCCAGCCCCCACCCCCGCAACTTCTGCCCAGGCTGGGGATTTTGACTGGATGCAACTGGGAATTTTCATGTTCATTGCTGTGCCTGTGGTCGGTGCGGTCTCCAAAGGCATTTTGGGGAACAAACTGGGAGCCTTGGCCACTGGCGGTGTAGCCGGCGTGATCGCCATGACGCTCACGGCCAGTCTGTGGATCGCGGGTGTGGCTGGGGTACTGGCGCTGCTGTTCACCTTGCTGCAGGGCACCCGTGCCCACGGGTTCGGTGGGGGCCGATCGCATGGCAGTTGGGGCCATGGTGGTGGTTTTGGATCGGGCTCTGGCTCGGGTTCGGGCGGCTTTGGTGGCGGTTTCAGCTCAGGTGGCGGTGGTGATTTTGGAGGCGGTGGTGCCTCGGGGGACTGGTGATGTGGCAACGACTGGTACGCGTTTTCAAACACCGCTGGCAGAGCAATGCTGCAACCCGGCGAACGATTCAGACGAGCTTGTTGGACAAGTTGGCAGCCCGTGTGGAACAAAGCGAATCGGGGCACAGCGGCGAGATTCGGATCTATGTTGAGGCCGCTTTGCCCACCAGCTACCTCTGGCTGGACCTACCCATGGCGCAGGTGGTGCGTCGGCGCGCGCTGTCCATGTTTGGCAAGCTACGCGTCTGGGACACCCAGCACAACAACGGGGTGTTGATTTACCTGCTGCTAGTGGAGCGTCGACTGGAAATCGTAGCGGATCGGGGTTTGAACAACCTGGTTTCCGTCGAAACCTGGCAACACTTGGCCAAGCGCATGGAGCTGGCATTCAAAGCCGGTGACTTTGAGCTGGGACTGACCCAAGCTGTGGATGAGGTGACGACGCTGCTGCAACAGCATTTTGCGTTGGACAAGCTGCAGCGCAACCCCAACGAACTACCCAATTCGCCCGTTTTGGGTTGAGTCACAAAAAACCCGCATGACACGAATGTGATGCGGGTTTGATGAGTAGCGAAAACGTTGCTTACTTTTTCTGGCGGTATTTGCGCAACGCGGCAATTTCGGCAGCCATGACGGACAGTTCGGACGATGCCCGGGCCAGGTCAAGATCAGTCTTGGCGTTTTTGACGGCATCTTCGGCTGCTTGCTTGGCCGCATTGACTTTTTCTTCGTCAAGGTCTTTACCACGCACGGCGGTATCAGACAGCACCGTCACGCAGTTGGGTTGCACTTCAAGAATGCCGCCGGCCACGAAGACGAACTCTTCATTGCCATCGGCCTTTTCAATGCGCACCGAACCGGCCTTGATGCGTGTGATCAGGGGGGTGTGGCGCGGGTAGATGCCTAGCTCGCCTGCTTCACCGGGCAGCGCCACAAAACGCGCTTCGCCAGAGAAGATGGATTCTTCGGCACTCACCACATCAACATGAATAGTGTTCATTTTTTTCCTAATCAGTTGGGGACAGGGCTAAAGGTCTGTCCCGCAAAGTCATCAGACTTTTTTGGCTTTCTCAAACGCTTCGTCAATCGTACCCACCATGTAGAAGGCTTGTTCCGGCAGGTGGTCACACTCGCCAGCCACAATCATCTTGAAGCCGCGAATGGTTTCTGCCAAGCTGACGTATTTGCCAGGCGAGCCGGTGAACACTTCGGCCACGTGGAAGGGTTGCGACAGGAAACGCTGAATCTTGCGAGCACGAGCCACAGTGAGCTTGTCTTCAGGTGCCAATTCGTCCATACCCAAGATCGCAATGATGTCGCGCAGCTCTTTGTAGCGTTGCAGTGTGCCCTGTACGGCGCGGGCGGTTTCGTAGTGGTCCAGACCGACCACATTCGGATCGAGCTGACGGCTGGTGGAATCGAGCGGATCCACGGCGGGGTAAATACCCAGGGAAGCGATGTCACGGCTCAGCACCACGGTGGAGTCCAAGTGAGCAAAGGTGGTGGCAGGCGACGGGTCGGTCAAGTCATCGGCTGGCACGTACACCGCCTGGATGGAAGTGATGGAACCGACCTTGGTGGAGGTGATGCGCTCTTGCAGGCGGCCCATTTCTTCGGCCAGCGTCGGCTGATAGCCCACAGCTGAAGGCATACGGCCCAACAGCGCGGACACTTCGGTACCAGCCAGGGTGTAGCGGTAAATGTTGTCCACAAAGAAGAGCACGTCTTTGCCTTCGTCGCGGAACGATTCGGCAATGGTCAGGCCGGTCAGAGCCACGCGCAGACGGTTTCCTGGGGGCTCATTCATTTGACCGTACACCATGGACACCTTGGAGTCTTCAAGCTTCTCCAGGTTGACCACGCCGGAGTCGGCCATTTCATGATAAAAGTCATTGCCTTCACGGGTACGTTCACCCACACCGGCAAACACCGACAAGCCGCTGTGCGCTTTGGCAATGTTGTTGATCAGTTCCATCATGTTCACGGTCTTGCCCACACCGGCACCACCGAACAGGCCAACCTTGCCGCCCTTGGCAAACGGGCACACCAGGTCAATCACCTTGATGCCGGTTTCCAGCAGCTCTTGTGAGGGGCTGAGCTCGTCGTATGTGGGTGCCGTGCGGTGAATGGCCGCGCGTTGGGTGGTGTTGACAGGACCACGTTCGTCAATCGGGTTGCCCAGCACGTCCATGATGCGACCCAGTGTGGCCGTGCCCACGGGCACAGAAATCGGGTTGCCGGTGTTGGTCACCATCAGGCCACGACGCAAGCCGTCACTGGAGCCCAAAGCAATGGTGCGGACAATGCCGTCGCCCAGTTGTTGCTGCACTTCAAGCGTCAGAGCCGAGCCTTCGAGTTTGAGCGCATCATAAATGTGCGGCATCTGGGCGCGTGGAAATTCCACGTCGACCACAGCGCCAATGCACTGAACAATCTTGCCTTGAACGTTTGCGTTCTTTTGAGTATCTTGAGCCATTTGGTTCTGCTCCAATTTAAATGAAATAGTGCGTGTGCAAGTTGCGGCTTAGGCGCTGATGGCAGCGGCACCGGAGACAATTTCTGACAACTCTTTGGTGATGGCGGCCTGACGGGTCTTGTTGTAGACCAGCTTCAACTCACCAATCACGTTGCCGGCGTTGTCGGTAGCCGCTTTCATGGCCACCATGCGCGCAGCGTGTTCTGAGGCCATGTTTTCGGCCACGGCCTGGAACACCAGCGCTTCCACGTAGCGCACCAGCAGGTCGTTGATCACGCTTTGTGCATCCGGCTCGTAAATGTAGTCCCAGCCATGCTTGCTGCCATGCTTGGCCTCACTGTCACGGGCTTGCTCCTGCATTTGCACGGCGGACAAGGGCAACAGTTGTTCCATCACCACCTCTTGTTTCATCGTGTTGATGAAACGCGTGTAGGTCAGGTAGACCGCATTAAGTTCGCCGTTGGCGTAAGCATCCAGCAACACTTTGACTGGACCAATCAGGCGCTCAAGGTGCGGACGGTCGCCGAGTTGTGTCACTTGTGACACCACCTTGGCACCAATGCGATTGAGAAACCCCAGCCCTTTGTTGCCAATGGCGACGGCTTGTGTACTCATGCCCGCTGCTTGTACGTCGCGCAGTTTATTGGTCACGCCGCGCAGCACGTTGGTGTTCAAACCGCCGCACAGGCCTTTGTCGGTGCTCACCACAATCATCCCCACCACCTTGGCCGTGTTGGGCTTCATGAAGGCATGCACATACTCGGGGTTGGCTTGCCCCAAATGCGCGGCAATATTGCGCACTTTTTCAGCGTACGGTCGAGCCGCACGCATGCGCTCTTGAGCTTTACGCATTTTGGAGACGGAAATCATCTCCATGGCCTTAGTGATCTTCTTCGTGCTTTCGAAGTTTTTGATCTTGCCGCGTATTTCCTTGCCAGTAGCCATATCAGTCTCCTTCTTTTTGTGAGGTGACCTTAAGCAAACGACTTCTTGAAGGCAGCAACTGCAGTGTTCAATTCGGCTTCCGCGTCTTTGTCCATGGCACGAGCGGCTTCGAGCTTGGCCAGAAGGGCTGCGTATTTATCTTTCAGATAGCCGTGCAGGCCATGCTCAAAAGCCAGTACCTTGTTGACCGGCACATCGTCCAGAAAACCTTTGTTCACCGTGAACAAGGTGGCAGCCATCAATGAAATTGGCAAGGGGCTGTATTGAGCCTGCTTGAGCAACTCTGTCACGCGTGCACCACGGTCAAGCTGTTTGCGGGTGGCTTCATCAAGATCCGAGGCAAACTGCGCGAACGCAGCCAGTTCACGGTACTGAGCCAAGTCGGTACGGATACCGCCAGAGAGGTTCTTGATCAGCTTGGTTTGTGCCGCACCACCCACGCGGGACACCGAGATACCAGCATTAATTGCAGGACGAATGCCAGCGTTAAACAAGTTGGTTTCCAGAAAGATCTGGCCGTCAGTGATGGAAATCACGTTGGTTGGCACGAAGGCTGACACGTCGCCGGCTTGCGTTTCAATGATCGGCAAGGCGGTCAAAGAACCGGTTTTGCCTTTGACTTCGCCTTTGGTGAAGTCTTCAACATATTTGACGTTGACGCGAGCGGCGCGTTCCAGCAGGCGGCTGTGGAGATAAAACACGTCGCCAGGGTAGGCTTCACGGCCTGGTGGGCGACGCAACAGCAGTGACACCTGACGGTAAGCCACGGCTTGCTTGGACAGATCGTCATACACAATCAGGGCGTCTTCGCCGCGGTCGCGGAAATACTCGCCCATGGTGCAGCCAGAATAAGCGCTCACATATTGCATGGCGGCAGATTCAGAAGCAGTAGCGGCCACCACAATGGTGTATTCCATGGCGCCGGCTTGCTCAAGCGATCGCACCACGTTTTTCACGCTGGAGGCTTTTTGGCCAATGGCCACATAAACGCAGGTCATGTTCTGACCTTTTTGATTGATGATGGCGTCAATGGCCACAGCTGTTTTGCCGGTTTGCCGGTCGCCAATGATCAATTCGCGCTGACCACGACCCACCGGCACCATCGAGTCAATCGACTTCAAGCCGGTCTGCATGGGTTGGTCAACTGACTGGCGGGCGATCACGCCGGGCGCCACTTTTTCAATCACGTCGGTCATCTTGGCGTTGATCGGGCCTTTGCCATCAATCGGCTGACCCAGGGCATTGACCACACGGCCTTTGAGCTCGGGGCCTACCGGCACTTCCAGAATACGGCCCGTGCATTTGACGGTGTCGCCTTCAGAAATGTGCTCGTAGGCACCCAAAATCACGGAACCGACCGAGTCGCGCTCCAGGTTCAGCGCCAAGCCGTAGCTGGCTTGCCCTTGGGCATCTGCCGGGAATTCAAGCATTTCGCCCTGCATCACGTCAGACAGACCGTGGATACGGCAAATACCGTCGGTCACGGAAACCACCGTGCCTTGATTTCGGATGTCTGACGCGGCAGACAAACCTTCAATACGGCTCTTGATCAGTTCAGAAATCTCTGCGGGATTGAGTTGCATGACTCTTTCCTTCTTTCGTTAAACAGGCTCGTCTCTCAAGGCAAAAGCCTTAAGCGATCAGAGCCATTTTCATTTGTTCCAAACGGGCCTTGACAGAGGTGTCAAGAACTTCGTCACCCACGACCACCCTGATGCCACCAATGAGCTCAGGCTGCAGCTCAACGGACACATTGAGCTTGCGCGCAAAACGTTTTTCAAGCACTTGCGAAGCTTCTGCCAATGCAGCACCTTCCATCGGAAAGGCGCTGTAAATGACCGCATCGCTGGAGCCACTTTTGGCATTGACCAGCGACCGAAACTGCGCCGCAACTTCAGGTACAAACGCCAAGCGGTTGTTGGCAATCACGGTGCGAATGAAATTTTGCGCGTGTTCGTTTAACGCAGATTTCATGACACCGGACACCACCGCATACACCTGTTCGTTGGTTGCAGCAGGGCTGTCCGCAAATTGCAGCAGCTGGGCTTGCGCCGACACGCAGGCAAGCTCATCAAGCCAGGTTAAGACAGCGTTCGCATCATTCACGCTGGCTTTGAACAAAGCCTCAGCGTAGGGGCGGGCAATAGTGGCAAGTTCAGCCATGACGTTCTCTTAAAGCTCGGTCTTTAAACGAGACAACAAATCAGCATGCACGCCAGCATTGACTTCCTTGCGGAGAATCTGCTCAGCACCCTTCACGGCCAGTGCAGCCACCTGCTCACGCAGTGCTTCACGCGCCTTGACGGTTTGCTGCTCGGCTTCGGCCTTGGCGGCAGCAACAATCTTGTTGCCTTCGTCAGCGGCTTTGGCTTTTGCTTCCTCGATGATGGACAAGGCACGGCGCTCTGCGTCGGCCAGACGACCAGCGGTCTCGGTGCGTGACTTGACCAGCTCGTCTTCCACACGCTTGTTGGCGCTGGAAAGTTCGGCCTTGGCCTTGTCAGCAGCAGCCAGGCCGTCTGCGATTTTCTGTGCGCGTTCATCAAGTGCTTTTGCAATCGGCGGCCACACGAATTTCATCGTGAACACCACCAGCATGAAAAACACCGCCAGTTGCGCGAAGAATGTTGCGTTAATACTCACAACAACCCCTCTCTAGTTAGTGAAAGGCGAACGGAATTACTTCAAAACGAACGGGTTGGCAAACGCAAACATCATCGCGATACCCACGCCAATCAGGAACGCAGCGTCAATCAGACCAGCCAGCAAGAACATTTTGGTTTGCAGTTCATTCATCAACTCGGGTTGACGGGCAGCTGCTTCGAGGTATTTGCTACCCATGATGCCAATACCGATACAAGCACCAACAGCGCCCAGACCAATAATCAAACCAGCGGCCAGCGCCACGAAACCAAGCACGTTTTCCATTTAAAGCTCCTATGGATTCAAGTTGAAAAGAAAAAGAAAAAACTACCTACAAACCATCAGTGGTGGTCATGCGCCTGACCCACATATACCAGGGTCAGCATCATGAAAATAAAGGCTTGCAGGGCAACAATCAAAATGTGAAAAATTGCCCAACCCGTGCCCGCCACCACATGCCCAAACCACAAAGCGATGCCCGTGGCCGAACCAAAACCAACCGCACCCATCAGCGCGATCAGCATAAACACCAATTCGCCCGCATACATGTTGCCAAACAACCGCATGCCGTGCGACACCGTTTTGGCGGTGAATTCAATCATTTGCATGGCAAAGTTGAGCACACCCAGGATAAGCGCAAACAACGGGTTTTTACTGGTGCCAAACGGAGCCGTCACCAGCTCGTGCGCCCAGCCACCGGCACCTTTGATCTTGATGTTGTAGTACAAACAAACCAGCAACACCGAGGTCGACATGGCCAGCGTGGTGGACAAATCAGCCGTAGGCACCACGCGCATGTAGGCATGATGCACATCGCCACCGGCTGCGCCATAAACAAATTCCCAAATCAGTGGCAGCAAATCGACTGGCAAGAAGTCCATGGAATTGAGCAAAAACACCCAGACAAACACCGTTAAAGCCAAGGGCCCCACAAACTTGCGTGACTCAGCATTGTGGATGATGCCCTTGGCCTGGGTGTCGACCATTTCAAGCAGAATTTCGACCGCCGCCTGCATGCGCCCTGGCACGCCAGAGGTGACGCTCTTGGCCACACGCCACATCACAAACATGCCCAGGCAACCCAGCAACACCGACCAAAAAATGGAATCAAGATTCAACACCGACATGTCAATCACGCCGGACTGTTTGCCCGTCTGCAGGTGATGCAAATGGTGGCCAATGTAGTCACCAGCAGTCAGAACTTCTTTTACAGCGTTTTCTTCAGCAGCCATCAGTTACTCTTTGATCAGTTACTTTTGCCGTTAAGCGTTAACTATTTGCACCGGCTTTAGGCTTGCGTTTGAACGCCAGCGCTAGCCAGTACACCTTCAGGGTGACAACCAGGCCAACCAGCATGGCCGGCCAACTCAAATCCTTCACCAGACGATGGGCTGCCAACAGCACCCCCAGCGTCACCACAATCTTGACCAGCTCCCATACAAAGAAGCTCATCACCGCCGTACCCGGATTGGCTTTTGAAAACTGGCTAGTGATACCCCGGGCAAACAATGCCGCCGCAATCACCACCGCCAATGCCCCGCTGGCCACCGATTTGGCAGAAACCTCACCAAACACCGCCCAGGCCACCAGGGTAGCTAACACCCCCACCACCGCTTGACCCAGCACCACCCACCACGGAGAAATGGCAGGATGCGCCGCCGCCAGGGCTTGCGCCTGCGACCGGGTCAATGGCACAAAGTCTGTTGACTCGCTATCGTTGCTATCGAGCCATGAGTCCTGCGCCCCTGAAGGTGGTATTGTCACCATTTACATTACGCTTACTTTACAGCCCGGCCGTGTTTAGATCAGCCTTCAATTATACGGAGAAACCGAACTCCCAAAAAGCCCAAAAGTCATGATGCAAGAACAAAGCCCGAAAAACACACCCAATACCACTGGTAACGAGCCAGATTCACTCATCATTTACCCCTGCACTTTTCCGATCAAGGTCATGGGCCAACGGGTGGATGGCCTGGTTCACGCCATCACCCACATAGCGGAACAATTTGACCCCAGCTTTGATGCCCGCACCATCGAGCTGCGCGAAAGCAAGGGCGGCAAATACCTGGGCGTGACCATCACCATCAACGCCACCAGCCGTGCGCAGCTCGACGAGATTTACCGCACGCTGTCGACGCACCCGATGGTCAAGGTGGTGCTTTAAGTCAACCAACCATGACGACTGCAATTCATTCGACGTTGCCCCCAATTTTTTTGGGCCGCCTGGTAGCCTATGAGCCGACTTATGCGGCGATGCAGGACTTCACCGCTGCGCGCTCCGAAAACACGCCAGATGAGCTATGGATTTGCGAGCACGCGCCAGTTTATACACAAGGTCTGGCGGGCAAAAAAGAACATATTTTTAACCCTGGCAGCATCCCCGTGGTGCAGACCAATCGCGGCGGCCAGGTCACTTACCACGGGCCGGGGCAGGTGCTGGCGTATCCGCTGCTAGACCTGAAACGCCGAGGCTATTTCGTCAAGGAATACGTCTACCGAATCGAAGAAGCGGTGATCCGCACCCTGCTGCACTTTGGCATCACTGGGCATCGGGTGGCGGGCGCGCCGGGGATTTATGTGCGGCTGGATGACCCGGCATCGCACGCGCTTTTGCCCCAGCGCCCCCAAAGAAAAGTCAACATCGCTACAGAATTGGGGTCAGAGCCGTTGCACCTCAATATACTTACGGCGCAAGCATTATCGGGGTCGGATTCGGCCGCGCAGCGCAACGGCTCTGACCCCGATAGTTCTGGCTTGAAGCCAAATCCTGCCGCCCCCGACTTCACCGGCCTCGGAAAAATTGCCGCGTTGGGCATCAAGGTCAGCCGCAACTGCACTTACCACGGCGTGGCGCTGAATGTGGCGATGAACCTGGAACCCTACTCACGCATCAACCCCTGTGGCTATTCAGGATTACAAACCGTAGACCTTTTTACAATCGGCGTTTCCGTCAGCTGGGACGAGGCTGCCCGGGTGCTGAGCCACAAGCTGGCCACCTACCTTGCCCCTTGACATTGACCAAAACACCTATGAACCAAAACGTCACCCAAACACAAAACGCTGACCAAACACCGCCCGCTGTTGACCAGACCGCTGCGCTCGCCAGCCCCACCGTGCGCGAGGCCCAGTCGCAGCAAGACTACAACCCGCTGGCCAAGCAAAAGTCGGCCGCCAAGCTGTCGCGCATTCCGGTCAAGGTGGTGCAGGGCGAAATTTTGCGCAAACCGGAGTGGATTCGGGTCAAAGCCGGTTCACCCACCACGCGCTTTTATGAAATCAAGGACGTATTGCGTGCCAACAAACTGGTGACGGTGTGCGAGGAAGCCAGTTGTCCCAACATTGGCGAATGCTTTGGCCACGGCACCGCCACCTTCATGATCATGGGCGACAAGTGCACCCGGCGTTGCCCGTTTTGCGACGTCGGCCACGGCCGCCCCGACCCGCTGGATGCCAACGAGCCGGTCAACCTGGCCAACACCATTGCCCAGCTCAAGCTCAAGTACGTGGTCATCACCAGCGTGGACCGGGATGATTTGCGCGACGGCGGCGCCGGGCACTTTGTGTCGTGCATCGAGCACATCCGCGCCAAATCGCCGCAAACGCAAATTGAGGTCTTGGTGCCCGACTTCCGCGGCCGCGACGACCGCGCGCTTGAGATTCTTAAAGCCGCACCGCCCGACGTGATGAACCATAACCTGGAAACCATCCCGCGCCTGTACAAAGAAGCGCGTCCGGGAAGCGACTACCAGTTCAGTCTGAACCTGCTGAAAAAGTTCAAGGCGCTGCACCCCAACGTGCCAACCAAAAGTGGCCTGATGGTGGGCTTGGGCGAGACCGACGACGAGATTCTGGACGTGATGCGCGACATGCGCGCCCATGGCATCAACATGCTGACCATTGGCCAGTACTTGGCCCCCAGCACCAGCCACCTGACGGTCAAACGCTACGTGCATCCAGACGTGTTCAAAATGTTCGAGGCCAAGGCCTACGAGATGGGCTTCAGCCACGCCGCCGTGGGTGCCATGGTGCGCAGCAGCTACCACGCTGACGTGCAAGCTGGACATGCCATGGGTCAAACCATCGCTTAAATTTACTATTATTTAAATAGCTAATTGCGCTTGATGAATAAGGGCTAGAGGCCGTTTTTATGCAGAATTATCAATCGGCACCCAGTCTCTGGCTAGATTTGGCGACGCTGGTGCAGCGCTGCAGCAGCAGCAGCTATGCGCGTGCGCTGGAGATTTACCGCAGTCAGCATGTACTGGACTTGGGCATCGAACCGCTGCAAGATGTTTGGCTGTTGACTGGCGCGGTGCAGGGTTCGGCACGCCATCCCTACAAGGTCTCGGTGGAAGTCAAGCGCAGCCCGGACGGCCGCGTGCTGGACTGGGACAGTGACTGCACCTGCCCGATGGGCTACCAGTGCAAGCACGGCATTGCCCTGATGATCAAGGCCGCCTACAAAGGGCAGCAAATTCTGGGAGGCCATGCCGCCACCCCCAGCTACAAACCACTGACTGAGCAAGAACTTGCAGCCCAACGCCAGGCCGATCTGGCCAGGCGCCAAGCTGCCGCCCAACTGGAGGCAGAAAATCAAGTCATCCAGTGGCTTGGAGAGCTTGAACGTGGTGGCGTCAAAGCGTCATCGATCCAGCCGCGCGCAAGCAAAGTTGAACGCCATGAGCAGTTTTTATACCTTCTTAACCTGGGGTCTGCGCGCGACGCCAACCCAACGCTGACGATGGAAGTGGTGGTGTCCTACCCCAAGGTCACCGGTGGCTGGGCCAAGGCCAAACAACTCAAATTTGACCCTGAGCGTGGCCAGCCAATTTTCGACATGGCAAGCGACGCCGACCACGATGTACTGCAACTGATGCGTGCGCAACGCAGTGTGGCGAGCAACTATTTTTACAGCTACGGTGTCAAGTCCCGCGTCACCATTGAAGGCAAGTTTGGGGTGCAAGCGCTAGAGCTTGCTGCCAGCACCGGACGGCTGTTTGTGGGTGATGCCAACGGCCAACCCGCCATGCCACTCAAGCCGGTGACTTGGGGTGTGCCGCTGGAGGTTCGCTGGCAATGGCACGAGGTCAGCCAGCTCGCCAGCGAAGAAAGCAACTGGGTGCTGCGCCCCTTGCTGGATCAACCCCAGGCCAAGCTGTGCATGAACACCCCGCCGCTTTACTTGGACAGCTACAACCACACATGCGGCCAAGCCTTGGTGCGCGACATGAGCATGGGGCAGGTTGCTGTGCTGCTGAAGTCGCCGCCACTCAAAGCTTCGGCACTCAAAAAACACCAGGCGGCATTGGTCGAGCGACTCGGGTCGGTACCCATGCCCCCCATGCTGGAGCAGCTGCAAACCTTGAGTGGTATCACGCCCAAAGCCTGTCTGCACCTGACGCCCACCTCACCCGCCGATGTCAACACCGCCGGTCTGCTCACCGCCACCCTGCGTTTTGATTACCAAGGCCGCAAGGGCTGGTGGGTCGGACAGGGCACGACGGTGTTGGTGGACGACGGCAAGACGCGCTGCTTGTTGCACCGCGACCCCCAGTCCGAGCTGGAAGCCATCACCCACCTGATGAACCTGGGGTTGTCCGCACACGCGCAAGGCGTGTTTGGCTTGAGCGGCAGCGGCTCGCAGCAAACCTGGTTGCGTTGGGCCGATGAAGACTACGCCGAGCTGCGCCATGCGGGTTTTGAAGTCACGCTGGACGACGCCCTGAAAGACTGGATAGCCCACGGCGAAACGCTGAGCGTGAACCTGGACGCTCAGGGCGATGACGAAGCCACCTCGCCGTGGTTCGATTTGTCCTTGGGCATGGACATCAATGGGGTACGCCACAACATTTTGCCGCTGCTGCCCGAACTGATTGCGGTGGCAGCTCGCAGCTCGCGTGACGCTCAAACCGGGCTGCCAGAGCTACCGCCTTTTGTCTACCTGCCGCAAGCGGGCGGCGGCTTCATCCGCCTGCCCACCGACAACCTGCGTCCCTGGATGGGTGCTTTGCTGGAACTGGTGGGCGACCGCGACCATGACTTCAGCGGCGACAGCCTGAAACTCTCGCGCATGGACGCGCTGCGCACCACCGCCAGCCTGGGTGAAGGCGCAGTGTGGGCAGGCTCACAGCACCTGCGCGAGATGGTGACCAAACTCAGTGGACGGGCTGAAATGCCCGAAGTGGCGTTGCCTAAAAGCGTTAACGCCACGCTGCGCCCCTACCAGCAGCAAGGCGTGAACTGGCTGCAGTTTTTGCGCGAATACGGTCTGGCCGGCATTCTGGCCGACGACATGGGGCTGGGCAAAACACTGCAAACCCTGGCGCACATTCAGATCGAAAAAGACGCTGGCCGCCTGACCCTGCCAGCCCTCATCATTGCGCCGGTGAGTCTGATGGGCAACTGGCGCAAAGAGGCCGAACGCTTTTGCCCCGAGCTGCGCACGCTGGTGATCCACGGCGCGGATCGGCATGAGGTGACCGGCAGCACGCACGACCACGACCTTGTCATCGCCCCCTATTCGCTGCTGCCGCGCGACCGCGAAGGCTGGTTGCAAGGCCAGTGGCACCTGGTGGTGCTGGACGAGGCACAAAACATCAAAAACGCCAACACCCATGCCGCCGAGGTGGTCAGCCAGCTCAACACCCGGCATCGCCTGTGTCTGTCAGGCACGCCGATGGAAAACAACCTGGGCGAGCTGTGGAGCCTGTTCCACTTTTTGATGCCGGGTTTTCTGGGCAGTCAAAAACATTTTGGCGAACTGTTTCGCAAACCAATTGAAAAGCTGGGCGACCCAGAGGCCACGCAGCAGCTGCGCGCGCGCGTCACGCCGTTCATGCTGCGTCGGACCAAGGCCGTGGTGGCGCACGAGCTGCCGCCCAAGGTCGAGACGGTGATGCGCGTCGAGCTGGAAGGCAAGCAGGCCGACCTGTACGAAACCATCCGTCTGGGCATGGAAAAAACCGTGCGCGAGGCGCTCAACACCAAGGGTCTGGCCAAGTCGCAAATCACCATCCTGGACGCGCTGCTGAAGCTGCGCCAGGTGTGCTGCGACCCGCATCTGCTCAAGCTGGCGGCGGCGCAAAAGGTCAAGACCTCGGCCAAGCTCGACCAACTGATGCAACTGCTGCCCGAGATGCTGAGCGAGGGGCGGCGCATTTTGCTGTTCTCGCAATTCACCAGCATGTTGACGCTGATCGAAGCCGAGCTAAAAAAGCGCAACATCCAATGGGTCAAACTCACCGGCCAGAGCCAGAAGCGCGACGAGATCATTGACCAGTTCACCAGCGGCCAAGTACCGCTGTTTTTAATCAGCCTAAAAGCTGGCGGCACTGGCCTGAACCTGCCCCAAGCCGACACCGTGATCCACTACGACCCCTGGTGGAACCCGGCCGTAGAAGCCCAGGCCACCGACCGCGCCCACCGCATTGGCCAGACGCAAAGCGTGTGGGTGGTCAAACTGGTGGCGCAAGGCACGATCGAGGAGCGCATTTTGGCGCTGCAAGAGCGCAAAGCACAGTTGGCCGAAAGCATGTACAGCGGCGCTGTGGGGCGCAAGCAGCCACTGTTTTCTGAGAGTGATTTGGCGGAGTTGCTCAAACCGCTATCATAATAATAGCTGCTTGCGCTTTATTCATAAGGGCTAAAGCACATAAAGGCTTAAATTCATGATGAGGCAAGCACGGACACCAAGCCCCTGCAGTCAGCTGCGGTAGTATCTTGCTTCATGCTTGCAGACCACTTCTGAACTTGAACCACACGGGGGTGACATGACTCGACCATGGCGAAAGCTGTTTTTCCTGACCTTGCTGGCAATGTCTGCCGCCTTGGTCAACCTGGCACGGGCTGAAACCCTGCAGGTGGTGACCGAAGAATTCCCGCCCTACAACTACACCGAACAGGGTCGCCTGACCGGCTTCAGCACCGAGGTGGTGCGAGCGGTCTTGCAAGAAGCCAACATCCACGGCAACTTTCAGTCCCAGCCTTGGGCGCGTGCTTATGAAACCGCGCAACACGCCGACAGCGTGCTGATTTATTCCATTGCCCGAACACCACAGCGCGAGTCCTTGTTCAAGTGGGTCGGCATGATTGCCCCCACTGATTTTTACCTCTACTCACTGCCTCAACGCCAACTGCATTTCACCCAGCTGGCCCAGGCCAAAAGCTACCAGACTGCCACGGTGAATGAAGACGTAGGCGAACAATTTTTGATTTCCAAGGGGTTTCAAAAGGGCAAAAACCTGCAGTCCAGCGTCCGCTACGAGCTGAACTACGACAAGCTCAAACAAGGCCGGGTTGACCTGTGGATCATGACCGAGCTGGTCGCTACTTACCTGGTGCGTCAGGCCGGTGATGACCCAGCCAAAAGTCTGGCGCGCAGTTATGCTATCCGTGAGCTGAGCAGTGACGGGCTTTACATGGCTTTTGGCCCCAAAACCCCAGATGCCCTGGTGGAAAGACTGCGCAAGGCGCTGGTCAAAATCAAAGATAACGGCAGCTACGATGCACTCAAAAAGAAGTGGCTTTAAGCATTCGCTGGGCTTGCGCCTGGTCTGGGCCACGCTGGGTTTTAGCCTGGCCTTCACCTTACTTGCGGTGGCAGCAAGAGCCTATTGGGCCTGGCAAGAAAACTGGGCTGCCATGAACGCAGACTTGATGTTGGTAGAACAGGTCTACCAGCAAACCCTGAGCAAGGCGATTTGGGAAATGGATCGGGAAGCCTTGCAAGCCCACATGGACAGCGCGGCACGGGTCAGCACCGTGGGTCGCATCACGCTCAAGATGGCTTCCAAAACCCGTGCGCCTGAAGTGCTGGAGCGCACTGCACCAGGCTGGCAAGCGTCCACCCTGGCACCGACCCTAAGGCTGGACTTGGCGTATATCCCTTTCCCAGGCGGTTCAGAGCCTATGGGTGAGCTGACGCTGGCGGGTGACGAACGGGTATTGTGGGCAGACTTGCGTGGTGAAATTTTTGACATCGTCATAGCCCAGCTGCTGCAGTCGCTGCTGCTGGCCGGGCTGATCATGTTGGTGTTCAGTCGCAGCGTCACCAGGCATGTGCAGCACATTGCGCAACATCTGGGCCAGCTCACGCCGGATGCCATGGGCGAGCCCTTGCTGCTGGCGCGCAACCCGGCGCTGCACGACGAGCTGACCCTGCTGGAGAACGGTGTCAACCAGTTGCAAGGCAAATTGGCAGACTACTTGGTGCGCCAGCAACAATATGAAAACGAATTGGGCGAACACCGTGACCACCTGGCCGACATGGTACGGTTACGGACTACCGAGCTGGAGTCACTCAACCAGGCACAGCAATTGGTGCTGGCCCTGTCGAATCAGCTGATTCACGCCTCGCATACCTCGTTTGACAGCTGTCAACAGGAATGCCTGACCCAGGTGGCGCAACACCTGGGGGTTCACCATGCGTTCTGGCTGGTGCCGGTGCCTGGGCAAGCGGCTTTTAGCGTGTACGCCCAGTGGCAAGCCGACGGCGCATCCGTTAGCCTCGTGGCACTGGACGAGCTGACCGCTGTGCCTGTCAAACTGGCGCGCGAAGAGTTGCTTTTTTTCACCAGCCCTGAGGGTCTGCACCGCCAATTGAATGCCCAGGAAGCCCGTGTGTTCAGCAGCCCCTCGGTGGGGGCCAGTGCGTTGGCGCTGTTGCGTGGCGAGGATGCAAATTACGGCATGCTGTTTTTTGGTAAACCTGCTGACCAAAATAGCTGGCCACCTGAACACCAGGCTCTGGTGACCATGACCACGCAAATGCTGCTGCAAAGCATGCGCCACAACGCCCAGATGACCCATATTGTCGCCACGCAAGAAGCGCTGCACCAGGCCAACCAGCAGCTCGAAACGCTGTCGCGCCACGATGCCTTAACGGGCTTGTTCAATCGGCGGCATTTTGATGAAGCCAAATGCGACGAATTCCAGCGTGCCACGCGCAGCGGCCAGCCCCTGAGCTTGCTGATTTGCGACATTGACTATTTCAAGGCTTACAACGACCACTATGGCCACGCCAGCGGTGACCAATGCCTGCAAGCGGTGGCCCAAGCCATGCAGGACGCTTTGCCTCGGGGTGGCGATGCGCTGGCCCGCATTGGAGGTGAAGAATTTGCGGTGCTGCTGCCTGCCACCACACAAGTCGCCGCCTGGCTGGTGGCTGAGCGACTGCGTCTGGCTGTGGCCAACTTGCACCTGGCGCACGCCAAGTCCAGCGTCGAGCCCTGGGTGACGATCAGCATTGGCCTGGCGCAGCTCCAATCGGGGCAGCACACCAGTTTTGATGCCCTGTTTGAGGCCGCTGACCAGGCGCTGTACCGGGCCAAGGAAGCGGGCCGCAATCGGGCGATACCTTGCCAAAGTTCAGTTGTGCAACCTGAATAGGAAGGAATTTTCAACATGAAACAGCTTGTCCCCCCAGGGCTTTGCGCCTTGTTTCTGCCTGGCTTGTTTGCGCTTGCGTGTGCTCAGGTCAACGCCCAGTCGATTCTGGGGGTCACAGAAACCACGCCCTACACCTATCAATCGGGTGAACGGGTAGTGGGCACAGCCACTGAAGTGGTGGAAAAAACCCTGCAAAGCGCCGATTTGACCCCCTACCAGATCAACATTTACCCATGGGCACGAGCCTATGACATGGCCCTGAAAGAGCCCGACGTGCTGATTTTTCTGATAGCCCGCACACCGGCGCGCGAGTCGCAGTTCAAATGGGCTGGTGAGATCATGAAGATTCAGTATCACCTGTACCGCCTGCGCGAGCGCATTGACGTGAAGGTCAAAACGCTGGCCGATGCCAAGAACTACAGCATTGGCGTGATGCGCGATGACGTTCGCCACCAATACTTGCAAAGCAAGGGCTTCCAGCGCCTGGTGGTGTCGGCTCAAGTCATGGACAGTTTCAACAAGCTCGTCCAACACCAGGTTGATCTGCTTCCGTTGGTAGAAGATGACATTGAAATTTTGTGCGCTCAAGCCAAGTTTGACTGTACTGGCATTGAAAAGGTGTTGACACTGGACGAAGCCTCCACCGGCCTGTACATGGCCTACAGCAACGCCACCAGCGACGCGGTGGTGCAAAAAACCCGGGTCGCGTTTGCCAAGCTCAAAGCCGATGGCACAGTGCGCAAGATCATGGGGCGACCTTAAGGGCTCGCCACGCCTTAAGCCACCCCCGCCCAATGTTTAACTGACCACCGAAAGCCCCACTCATGACCTACCAAGCCTCTGGCAATCGCTATGACATCATGCCCTTCCGCCGCTGCGGTGCCAGTGGCCTGAAGTTGCCCGCCATCAGCCTGGGGCTGTGGCATAACTTTGCAGTCGGCAAAACGCGTAAGGCCGCCGCCCTGCTCAACAGCACGGGCGTGCGCGCCCTGATCTTCACTGGCGATGAGCTCAAGGCCATTGACCAGCACGCGGTGGAGGGCGGCATCAACCTGTGGCAACGGCCATCCACCGACCAGCGTCCTTGAAGCCCACCACGCACCCGCAGTGGCTGGCGCTGGGCGCAATTGCACTTTGGAGCAGTCTGGCCAGCCTGGGCGTGGCGCTGAGCCATGTGCCGCCGTTCTTGCTCACCGGTCTGTCCCTGATGGTGGGCGGCTTGATCGCACTGCCTTTGTCCGGCTTCAAATTGACCGCCTGGCGTGTGCCCCTGCCAACGCTGGCCCTGGGCGTGTATGGCTTGTTTGGCTACCACTTTCTGCTGTTTCTGGCGCTGCGCCAGGCCCCACCGGTGCAGGCCAATTTGGTCAACTACCTGTGGCCGCTGCTGATTGTGGTGCTGGCCCCGGTGCTGCTGCCGGGCATGCATTTGCGCTGGCAACATGTGGTGGCGGCACTGATGGGGTTTACGGGCGCTGCCGTGGTGATTCTGGGTGGAGCCCATCGTGGCACTGAAACGATCGGCAACTTCATCGCACCCAATGCTTTTTGGGGCTATTTAGCTGCTGCCGGTGCGGCCTTCATGTGGGCCAGTTATTCGCTGTTGACACGCCGCGTGGCAGCCTTTCCCACCGCCGCCATTGGCACGTTTGCCTGGGTGTCAGGCCTGCTGTCCCTGCTGTGCCACGCACTGATGGAACCTAGTGTGAGCTTGACCCTGCGTGACGGCATGTTGATTGCCCTGATGGGACTGGGGCCCATGGGGGCGGCTTTTTTTCTGTGGGACAAAGCGCTGAAAACCGGTGACGCGCGCCACATTGGCATCCTGAGCTACCTCACACCGCTGCTGTCCACCGCCATGCTGCTGGGGGTCACCGGGCGCAGCCTGAGCTGGCCGGTGGGGCTGGCCGCGTTGATGATCGTCAGTGCCGCCTGGCTGGGCACCCGGGTGAAGTAGCACAATGCCGCCATGATTGAACTGCCCCATATTCAAGCCGCTGCCCAGCGCCTGCAAGGTCACTTGCTCAACACCCCTTGCGTGGCATCGCACACGCTCTCGGACATCACCGGCGCGCAGGTGTTTCTGAAGTTCGAAAACCTGCAGTTCACCGCCTCGTTCAAAGAGCGCGGGGCTTGCAACAAACTGTCGCAGCTCAGTGCCGCTGAACGTGCCCATGGCGTGATCGCCATGAGTGCCGGCAACCATGCCCAAGGCGTGGCTTACCACGCGCAGCGTCTGGGTATTCGCGCGGTGATCGTCATGCCGCGCTTCACGCCTGGGGTCAAGGTGGAACGCACGCGTGGCTTTGGAGCCGAGGTGGTACTGCACGGTGACACGCTGGACGAGGCGCGCAGCCACGCCTTGCTGCTGGCCGAACAGCAGCAGCTGATTTTTGTGCACCCCTATGACGACCCTGACATCGTCGCCGGTCAAGGCACGGTGGCGCTGGAGATGCTGGCTCAAGTGCCGGAGCTCGACACGCTGATTGTGGCCATTGGCGGTGGCGGCCTGATTGCGGGCATGGCCACCGCGGCCAAAGCCATCAAGCCGGGTATTGAAGTGATCGGCGTACAAACCACGCGCTTCCCGGCCATGGTCAACGCCATCAAGGGCACGCACCACCCGCAGGGCAGCAGCAGCATTGCCGAAGGCATTGCGGTGGGCACGCCTGGCCAACTGCCGCAAGCTATCATCCGCGCCAAGGTGGACGACCTGCTGCTGGTGGAAGAGGGCGACATCGAGCAGGCCATCGTGATGCTGCTTGAAGTAGAAAAAACCCTGGTGGAAGGTGCCGGAGCCACCGGTCTGGCGGCGCTGCTGAAATACGCCGACCGCTTCAGAGGCAAAAAGGTCGGCCTGGTGCTGTGCGGCGGCAACATTGACCCGCTGCTGCTGGCGGCCATCATTGAGCGTGGCATGGTGCGCGCTGGTCGGCTGGCACGGCTCAAGGTGAGCGCCCGCGATGTACCCGGCACGCTGGCGCTGATCACCGCCACGGTGGCAGCCGCCGGAGCCAACATCAACGAGGTGCACCACCAGCGCGCCTTCACCACGCTGGCGGCACAAAACGCTGAAGTCGAGCTGGTAGTCCAGACACGTGGGTCACAACACATCGCCGAAGTGCTGACGGCATTGACACAAGCCGGGTTGACAGCGCAACTGGTGCAATCAAGCTGACGTTTTCTTGACCATCAGCCCCACAGATGCCCTGACCTTGGGTAAACTGACCTTACTTAAATTTTGGAGTTCACCATGAAAATTCTTCTAGCTGTTGATGGCAGTGCGTACACCAAGAAAATGCTGGCTTATCTGGCTGCGCATGAGTTGTTCTCGCCTAAAAATGAATATGTCGCTTTTACCGCGCAACTGGTGCTGCCGACCCAGGCACGGGCTGCACTGGGCAAGGAACTGGTGGCCAAATACTACGAAGATGAAGGCCAGCGCGTGATGCTACCGGTAACCAAATTTCTGGAGCGCCATGGTGTCACGGCCAAGTGCTCCTGGAAAACCGGCAAGCCCGGCGAACTGATCGCCAAGCTAGCTGAAGACGGCAAGTTTGACCTGGTGGTGATGGGTTCACACGGGCACGGCGCCTTGATCAATTTGGTGGTGGGCTCGGTGGCCACCCAAGTACTGGCCAGCTGCAAGGTGCCAGTGCTGATCGTGCGCTAAGGGCTTATTCATGAATAAGCTGCACATTTGGCCGCCGGATTTGGGATGCAATGCGAGGCGCAAATCGCTTGTGCAGCTCTGCTGCACAAGCGATTTGCAACGACGCAGTGCGCCCAAAGTTGGCGAGTCAAATGTGCATGTTATTTGTGAACAAGCCCTAAGGCACAGGCATTTCAACCAGGGCCGTCGCGGCGGCGGCCTTCAACGTCTGGGTCAAGGTATCCAGCAGCGCGGAGTCCAGGTTCCAGCAATGCCAATACAGCGCTACCGGCAAACTGCGCCCGGGCATCAGCTCAACCAATCGCCCCGTCTGCAAGTGATCTCGTACCTTGAGTTCAGGCAGCACGCTGATGCCCCAACCGGCCAGCACCGCACACACCTGACCTTCTGAACTGGGCACATACAGCTGGCTTAGGGCTACATGTTTGAGGCCACAGACGCTGGCCACAAACTCGGCCTGCAAATCATCCTTGCGGTTGAAGGCGATGAACGGCAAGCGGTTGAAATTGTGCGGGGTCAGACCCTGCGGGCAGTGCTTGTCGGCAAACTCCGGTTGCGACACAGCCACATACTGCATGGCGCCCAGGGGTTCCACTTTGCAACTGCGCAGCGCCGCCGGCAAGGTGGTCACACAGCCCAGCACGCGACCTTCGCGCAGCCACTCAAAGGTAAAGTCCTGGTCGTCGGTGATGATCTCCAGCCCCAAGCCCTGGTGTGCGATCGGGTTGAGCGCGGGCAAGGCCCAGGTGGCAATGCTGTCGGCGTTGATGGCAATCGAAATGCGCTCATCCTCGCCCGCCATCCCGGCCACGCCGGGTGACATGTCTTTCAGGTCGCGCTCCAGGTCGGCACGCAACAGCCGCGTTTGCATGGCGTGCTTGAGCAGCAAACGCCCGGCCGCCGTGGCCTTCAAGGGGCGGCTGCGCACGATCAAGACCGTGCCCACCTGCACTTCCAGCGAGCGCAGCCGCTGTGACACAGCCGACTGGGTGATCGACAAACGCACCGCCGCGCGCTCGAAGCCACCTTCTTCCACAATGGCAGCCAGACATTCGAGTGCATCGGGGTCAAAAGTGCTCATGGGCGTGACTCAATCAGTGTGGCTAATGTTTACGGGCAAAATTTATTCTATTACTGATAATGCGACGACCGTACTGTGCGACTGTACTGTTTATGATGCGGTCAAGCCTTGTCAGGGTTTACACCCAAATTGCATTTGCGCCCGGTTTTTGGGTGCTTTTTCAGCTTTAGCCAACTGCCACACCTTGCAAAATCCACCTCTCTAGAAGAGGACACGCCACATGACACTGCAATACCAACTCAAAGAAGGCAACTACCACCTGTATGACCTGAGCACGCCGGTGAGCAAAGTCACCGGAGAGCACCGCCTGCGGCTCAAAACCGACAACGTGGCGATTGCATTTGAGGCCAGCACCGGCGCACTGCGCGAGCACGGTAGTCCCATGCGCATCCACAGTTGGGCCAACAACACCCGCCGCCGCCTGCGTGCCAGCGGGGCTCTGGCCAGCGCCAACGACATTGTGGTGGTGTCGGGCCCGCTGCCGGTGGATGAGATCAACAAGTGCCTCAAGGTGGACGGCTACTGCCGCGACCTGCTCACCCGTTTGCATGAGTTGCCGCACGGCAAACGCCTGGGACACGCAGCAAGTGCAGCCAAAAACGGCATGCATTAGCTACATATTCAATAGCTGCATGCGCTTGTTATATAAGGGCTAGAGGCTTATTTAACGTGAAACAACGCCCACAGCCGACAAGAATGGCGTGTCGTAGGGCCGACTTCAGTCGGCCATGGCGGGTTAAAACCCGCCCTACGCAGGGCACGCGTGTTTCATGCTTTGGGGTGTCCTTGTTGCACATGGACGTTAGTGTAAATAAGTCGAGCGGATGCGCTCACCATGCGTGGCACTTTTGCAGGGTGTACTTGCACCCACCATGGTCGACTCAAGTCGACCCTACAAAACCTGTCACGCGCGCACACTAACCGCCACACCACTGAGCACCGCATTGCCAGACAGCGGGTCACGTTGCTGGTCGTCCAGCAGCGCGTTCAGGTTGGCACCGGGGCGCTGTGCCGCCAGGGCGAGCTGGCTGCCGGGCAAATCATGCCCCCAGCCATGCGGCAAGCTCACCACGCCAGGCATCATGTCGGCACTCAATTCCACCAGCGCTTGCACCTGCCCTGAAGCGCTGCTGATGCACGCCAGCTTGCCGTCTTGTAGTTGCAGTCGAGCCGCATCGGCCGGATTCACCAGAACGGTGCAGCGCATCGGGCCCTTGGCAAGCGTGGGCAGGTTGTGCATCCAGCTGTTGTTGCTGCGCACGTCGCGCCGCCCGATGATGACCAGTTCAGGCGCACAGGCGTGCACATCCGCCCAGGCTCGCGGCAAATCAGCCAGCAGCATGCGCGGGGCCAGCTCGATCTGGCCGCTGGGGGTGCGCAGCAGCTCCGGCACACGTGGCTGCAGCTCGCCCAGGTCAAGGCCGCTGGTAGCCGCTTGCACTTTGGCCAGGGTCAGACCGTCTGGTTTTTGGCCAAACGCATCGCCGTAGGGGCCGGTGCGCAAGCCCAGTTCCAGCAGGCGCTGCGGGCCGCGCAAGCCCTGGGTGGCTTGCATGACCGCAGGCGCATGGTTGCCAAACTGGCGTTGCACGTCTTGGGCAAACTGGGCATCGTCCAGCGCGTTCACGTCTACATCCACCTTCTGCCCCTGGGCAATGGCGGCCAGCTTCAGCAGGATTTGCCACTCGGTCGGGCGGTCTTCTGGCGGTAGCACCGGGGCGCTGTAGCGGGCCTGGTTACGCCAGGAGAGCTGCCCAAAGGTCACATCAAAGTGGTCGTCCTGCAGCGGCGACACGCCGGGCAAAATCACATCGGCGTGGCGTGTGGTCTCGTTGAGGTAAATGTCCATGCTGACCATGAAATCCAGGCTTTCCAGCGCCTTGGCGATGCGCGGCCCGTTGGGGGTAGACAGCACCGGGTTGGTGGCCACGGTGATCAGGGCGCGAATCTGGTCGGCACCTGCTGTTTCAATCTCTTCGGCCAGACAGGTCATGGGCTGCTCACCCATCACCTCGGGCGCACCGCTCACGCGGGACTGATGCCGGCCGGTGCTGATGCCACGCCCACTGCCCGGCTTGCCTTGGGTGTTGCTGGCAAAGGCGGCGGCTTTGGTGAACATCACGCCACCGGGCGCATCCAGATGACCGGTCAGCAGGTTGAGCACATCCACCAGCCAGCTGGCCAGCGTGCCAAAGGTTTGCGTGCAAGTGCCAATGCGGGCATACACCGCCGCGCGTTCGGTGTGCGCCAACTCGTGCGTCAAGGCCACGATGGTGTCGGCGGCCATGCCGCAGCGTTGCGCCACGGCCTCGGGGGTGAAGGCGGCCACGGCCTGGCGCACCTCGTCCACGCCATTGACCCATTCGGCCACCGCACCCAGACGCACCCAGCCCTTGGCAAACAGGGTGTTGACCATGGCCGCCAGCAAGAACACGTCCGCGCCGGGGCGAATCGCATGATGCGCATTGGCCACTGCCGCGGTTTCGGTGCGGCGCGGGTCAATCACCACCAGGCGCCCGCCGCGCGCTTGCAGCGCTTTGGCCTTGCCCTTGAAGTCGGGCACCGTCCACAGGCTGCCGTTGCTGGCCAGCGGGTTGGCCCCGATCACGATCAACAGCTGCGTGCGGCTGATGTCGGGCAGGGGCACGCTCATCCAGTGGCCAAACATCAGGCCGCAGGAGAGTTGTTTGGGCACCTGATCCAGGCTGGAAGCCGAAAACACATTGCGCGTGCCCAAAGCGCGCGCCAGTTTGGGGAAGTAAGTGAACAGCCCGTATTTGTGCGCCACCGGGTTGCCCACAGCCACTGCCACTGCGTGGCGGCCATGCTGAGCCTGCAGCGGCGGCAGGCGGCGGGCGATTTCAGCAAAAGCTTCGTCCCAGGTGGCAGGCTGATGCACGCCACCCCGTTTGATCATGGGCGTGCGCAGCCGGTCGGGGTCGTCATGCAGGTCCTTCAAGGCCACGGCTTTGGGACAGAGATAGCCTTGGCTGAACGGGTCTTGCGCGTCGCCACGAATTTGCGTCACCGTGCCGTCACGCACTTTGATCTCCAGCCCACAACAGGCTTCACACAGGGGGCAAATGCGGTGGTGGGTGCTGTCTGTCATGGTGAACCTCGGTGAATCAAAAAAGGGGACATTGGCTCACCAATGATTGGGCACTGTCCAGAACCTGGGTGACAGTGGTTCAGGGACAACACCAGTGCAGCCAAGCTCATAGCAGCCAAGCCCACAGCAGCGCCAGGCAGAGCAACACCGGCGGCCAGGCCTGGCGCACATAAGGGATGCGGAAATAGCAAATATCTCATTTCTGGCGGCAGTGGCGGGCGCGCCAAATGTGCATGTTATTTGTGAACAAGCCCTAACCTGGCACTTGCCATCACAACCTCCTTTGTCCAAGCTATTCTCGCTTGAGCCCTTAAAATTAAAATTCATTCCTTTTTCCAAGCTGACCATGACCATGAAATTTTTCCAACGTGGGGCCATTCGTGGCGACATTGTGACGCTGCTGATCGCCGGGCTGGCGTTGGTTGGCCTGCTGGCTTATGCAGCCCTTTCGGGGGTGGAATTGCCGCTGTGGCCGTCGTTGGCGGTGATGGCGGTCAACCTGTTTGCTGCCGGACGCTTGGCCTGGACTGTGCTCAAATCCAAAAAACGCTTATAAATTTGGGGTCGCAAGGTGTGCCTGGCGCAGGCACATTTGAAACATCTGCGTGACCCGGGTGGCCTGCGGTGACGCGCGCACAATGCTGAAAAAACTGCAGTAGTAATTGAACACCTCCGGCTTGAGCGCACGCATACGTCCCTGGCGCACAAATTCAGCGGCGTAGTGGTCAGGCAAAAATCCCAGAAAGCAGCCCGACAAAATCAGCGTGGCAATCGATTCCTGGTCGTACCCGGTGGCCGCCCGCAACAGTTGCACCTGCTGGGTCAACTCCATGTTGGGCGAGTGGTAGCCCAAGCCAGCAAAGGCATGGGCGCGCAGCGCGTTCCAGTCTTGGGGCTCTATGCTTGCTGCGGCCTTAAACAGGGGGTGCGCCGCGCCGCAATACAGGTACATGGTTTCACTGAACAGCTCGTCGTAGGCCAGTGTGGCAGAACTGCGGTGGCCGGGGATGATGCCAACCTGAAACTGGCCGTCGAGCACGCCACGCTCAATCGCATCCAGCGGGGCCACGTGCAGGTGCAGTGCCACGCCGGGCGCTTGGGCTGCAAACTGCGCAATCGCCTGGCTGATGTGCGCGGCGGGGTTGCTGGCGGTTTTGTCAAACACCGCAATCTGCAGCGCGCCACCCATGCGCTGGTGAATCTCGTCCACCCGGCTGCGAAACGCATCCACGCCACTGAGCAGGCGCAGGGTTTCGGCATAAATTTGCTCGCCCTCGGGGGTCAGGGCAAAACCGGCGCGGCCACGTCGACACAGGGTGAGGTTCAGGCGGGTTTCCAGGTCTTTGATGTGGCGGCTGACGGTGCTGGTGCCAATGTTGAGCGCCAACTCGGCCGCCGCCATGCCGCCGCAGTCGGCCACGGTTTTGAAGACACGCAGCAAGCGGATGTCCATGTCGCTGAGCTGACCCAGGGCGGGGTGGGTTTTTACTTTCATAGATGCGCAAGTGAACGTTGACAGTTGATTATTTATAAGAGTAACAGAGCGCCCCACAATCGGCCAATGATTTGCCACATTGGAAGGATTGCGCCATGAACATGCCCGACACCCAAGCCCTGACCCGCCCACGCACCGACGCCGCCTGGCTGGACGCGCACTGGATGCCCTATACCGGCAACCGCGACTTCAAGGCCCATCCGCGCATGATGGCCAGC
>Ga0210044_10000103_pt1 | contig 116554 bp, 117 predicted proteins | sample CryGey13umfilter_2_FD_183959 | JGI IMG/M metagenome (GOLD analysis project Ga0210044, IMG submission 183959) | Groundwater microbial communities from aquifer in Utah, USA - Crystal Geyser 4/9/14 3 um filter (SPAdes) (version 2) | ecosystem: Environmental > Aquatic > Deep subsurface >... | reverse complement strand
TCGGTTTTGACACTGCCGACTACTAGCGACATAATCTTGTTGAAATTTTCAACAATCAAGGATTCGCCATGCCCACCGTGAATTTCAGCGTGCCTGAAGACATCAAAAACGCCTTCAACATTACTTTTGAAGGTCAAAACAAAAGCGCCGTCATTGCTGAATTGATGCGCGAAGCCGTAGAACGTGTGCAAAGCCAACAGCGAAGTCAGGATGCTTATCAGCGTATTTTGGCGCGTCGGCAAAATGCGCCCCGCATCACCGAAGAACAATTTCGCACGGCTCGTGAAGAAGGACGACCGTGATTGTGGTTGTAGATGCCAGCGTGGCGGTCAAGTGGTTTTTGCATGACAGCCCGGATGAGCAACACACCGACTTGGCATTGCGCTTGTTGGAGCAATCGGTGCTTGGCTTTCTGCCAATGGTGCAGCCGAGCCACTTTGTGGCTGAGGTGTCTGCTGTTTTGGTCCGACTTAAACCAGTGCAAGCGCATGACGACCTGATCAATTTTCTGGACCTCAGTTACCGCACTCAGACCAGTCCAGAAATTTATGCCACGGCGATGGTATTGGCCTTGCGTTATCAGCATCACCTGTTTGACACGCTCTACCACGCTGTGGCGTTACACACTCCGGGCGCCGTATTGGTGACGGCCGACCAGCGCTACTACAACAAAGCCCGGCTTGAGGGACAAATCAGCTTGCTGGCAGATTTCAGATTCCCATGACCCCGCTGAGTTTTCGTAAAGAAGTGTTGGGGAAAAACAAATTAAGCCAGCGCTTCCAGCAGTTCGGTCTCAATGGCAATTTGCGCCTTGTTTTCTTGCAGTTCTGGGCCGTCCACCAAGAAGGTGTCATCGACGCGTTCACCCAGCGTGTTGATCTTGGCCAGCTGCACGTTGACCTTGTGGCGCGCCAGAATGCGGGCCACTGAGTAGAGCAGGCCGACGCGGTCACTGGCCGAGATGTTGAGCAGCCAGCACTGGCCTTTTTCATCGGGCTGCAAGCTCACGCGCGGGGTGACTGGAAAACTTCTGACGCGCCGTGAAACCCGGCCTTTGCCAGGTGCCGGCAGTGGGTCTTTTTGCAAAATGGCGCGAACCAGCTCGGCCTCCACCATGCTGGTGAGTTCATGGTAGAGCTCTGGCATGGCCTCGGCTGTGATCTGAAATGTGTCAAGCGCATAGTGGTTGTACGCGGTGTGCACGCGCGCGTCCAGAATGCTGAAGCCCCGGTGTTCAAAGTAGCCACAAATGCGGGCAAACAAGTCGGGTTGGTCAGGCGTGTAAACCAGCACTTGCAGGCCTTCGCCGAGCGGCGACAAGCGGGCCCGCACAATAGACTTGCCTGAATTGACATGGCGCGAAAGCTGGCGCGTGTGCCAGGCAATGTCGGAGGCATCGTGGCGCATGAAGTAGCCGACATCCACCGTGTTCCACAAGACTTTGTGCGCCTCAAAGGGTTGGGCGTGTAGGGCCAGTTGGATCAGTGCCTCGCGTTTGCGGGTTTCCACTTCGACATGCGGGTCGGGGGCGTGGCCGCCGAGCACGCGCAGCGTCAGGCGGTACAGGTCTTCAAGCAACTTGCCTTTCCAGGCGTTCCAGACCTTCGGACTGGTGCCGCGAATGTCGGCCACGGTGAACAGGTAGAGCGAGGTCAGGTAGCGTTCATTGCCCACGCGTTTGGCAAAGGCGGCAATCACGTCGGGATCGCTGAGGTCGGATTTTTGGGCCACGCGGCTCATGGTGAGGTGTTCTCGCACAATAAAGGCGATGAGGTCGGTGCTGTCGCGGTCAACATTGTGCTGCTTGCAAAAACGCAGCACCTCGACTTCGCCCAGCTGTGAGTGGTCGCCGCCACGGCCTTTGGCAATGTCATGAAACAGCGCCGCCACATACAAAATCCAGGGCATGTGGCAACCACTGGCCAGTTGCGAACAAAATGGGTACTCGTGGGCGTGTTCAACAATGAAAAAACGCCGCACATTGCGCAGCACCATCAGCACATGCTGGTCCACTGTATACACGTGAAAAAGGTCGTGCTGCATCTGGCCGACGATTTTGCGAAACGCCCAAAGGTAGCGACCCAGCACCGAGGTCTGGTTCATCAACCGCATGGCATGGGTGATACCGCTGTTCTGCTGCAGTATTTGCATGAAGGTGGCGTGGTTGACCGCGTCGTTGCGAAAGTCACCGTTCATCAGGTCACGGGCGTTGTACAGAGCGCGCAGGGTTCGCGCAGACAGTCCATTCATGTCAGCGGTCTGAAACACCAGGAATGTTTCAAGGATGGCATGCGGTTCGCGTTGGTAGAGGTCGTCACTGGCTACCTCGAGCATGCCCGCCTTGTCGGAAAAGCGGGCGTTGATGGGGCGTGGCTCGTGTGTGCTGGGGCTCAGTCGCTCCTCGATGTTGAGCAGCAGAATCTGGTTGAGCTGGGTCACCGCCTTGGCGGCCCAGTAATAGCGTTTCATTAGCAACTCGCTGGGCCGCGCCAGAGACCGCCGGTCGGCGGTGGCTGGAGGCGCTTCAAAACCGAAGGCCTGCGCCACCGCGTTTTGCATGTCGAAAACCAGCCGGTCTTCACGGCGTTTGGCTATCAGATGCAGCCGGGTGCGAATCAGCCACAGCAAGGCCTCGTTGCGCTTGATTTGTTTGACTTCAAAAGCGGTGGCCAGGCCATTTTTGGCCAGTTCGTTCCAGTTGTTACCCAGGCCAGCCGCTTTGGCCACCCACAAGATCATCTGCAAATCGCGTAGCCCGCCAGGCGACTCCTTACAGTTGGGCTCTAGCGAATAGGGTGTGTTGTCGTACTTGCTGTGGCGCTGGTGCAGCTCCAGGGTCTTGGTAATAAAAAATGCCTGCGGGTCGATGGCGGCAAAAAACTGACGTTTGAACGCGTCATAGGTGGCGGCGTCACCAGTGATCTGGCGCGATTCGAGCAAGGACGTTTGCACCGTCACGTCCTTTTCGGCCTCGCTCAAGCATTCGGCCACAGAGCGCACGCTGGAGCCGATCTCAAGCCCGGCGTCCCAGCAACTTCCAATAAAGCCCTCAATACGGGCTTTCAGGTCGGCGTCTTGCTCGAGCACGATGTCATCGGGCAACAACACCAGCACATCAATATCTGAATAGGGAAACAACTCGCCCCGGCCATAGCCACCCACGGCAGCCAGCGCCAGGCCTTGCGTGAAAGCAGCGCGCTGCCACAGGGTTTTCAGGGTTTGATCGGCCAGGGCAGAGAGCTTGCCAAGGGTAGCAGCAACACCGCGTGCGCTGCCGCCATCTGCCAGAGACTGAAACAGCGCCGTCTTTTGGGCGCGAAAAGCCTCACGCAGCATCTTCAGGTCGGTCATCGGAGCTCCAGAAACGTCAGCCATCAGGCGTCTGAAAGGGCTACTGCGGGCGTAGCTGGTTTGACAAATTCAGGGATGGCCGGGCTGTTGGCAGACAGCGTCAACACTTCATAACCGGTGGGCGTCACCAGCACGGTGTGCTCCCACTGGGCCGAGAGTGAACGGTCTTTGGTGACAATGGTCCAGCCGTCGCCCAGTTCCTTGATTTCCTTGCGGCCGATATTGAGCATCGGCTCGATGGTGATGGTCATGCCGGCCTTGAGTTGCTCCAGTGTGCCGGGCTTGCCGTAATGCAGCACCTGCGGATCTTCATGAAATTTTTGACCAATGCCGTGACCGCAATACTCGCGCACCACACTCAGGCCATGACCTTCGGCAAAAGTCTGAATGGCATGGCCAATGTCGCCCAGGTAAGCGCCATCGCGCACCTTCACGATGCCCTTCCACATGGCCTCGTAGGTGAGGCTGCACAGGCGCTTGGCCGCAATGGACACGTCGCCCACCTGGTACATGCGGCTTGAATCGCCATGCCAGCCATTTTTAATGACCGTGACATCGATATTGACGATGTCGCCTTTTTTGAGCGGTTTGTCATTGGGAATGCCGTGGCAGACTTGGTGGTTGATCGAAGTACAGATCGATTTGGGGTAGGGGGTGTGGCCACCCGGCGCATAGTTCAAGGGCGCCGAGATGGCGCCAAGCACCTGCGTGGTGTAGGCTTCGGCCAGACGGTCGAGTTCATTGGTGGTGATGCCAGGTTTGACAAACTGGGCCAGATGGTCCAGCAATTCAGCGGCCAGGCGGCCGGCGATGCGCATGCCGGCAATGCCGTCGGGGTCTTTGTAAGTAATCGTCATGGGACAAATTATCACATCGCGGTCAAGAACCGTTTTTCAAAAGTGTTTCCGGCCGTAAGGCCGTGGTGCTAAAGCAGGGGAAAATGACAGGCTTCCACTTAACTCGCCCAAACTTCCGTGATCAGCCACAAAATCTGCGTTGCGCCCATGCTCGATTGGACTGATCGCCATTGCCGCTATTTTCACCGTCTGTTGTCAAGGCACGCCCTGCTGTATAGCGAAATGGTCACCACTGGTGCCTTGATCCACGGCGACCGGGCCCGACATCTTGACTACAACGCTGCCGAGTTGCCGCTGGCACTGCAGCTGGGTGGCAGTGAGCCCGCTGATCTGGCCCAATGCGCGCGATGGGCGCAGGAATGGGGCTACAGCGAGGTCAATTTGAATTGCGGTTGCCCCAGCGAGCGGGTGCAGCGCGGTGCTTTTGGCGCCTGCCTGATGCGTGAACCGGGGCTGGTGGCCGACGGCGTGAAAGCCATGCTGGATGCGGTGTCGATCCCGGTCACGGTCAAGCACCGTATTGGCATCGACAAAACCGAGAGTTATGACTTTGTGCGCGACTTTGTCGGCACGCTCAGTCTGGCCGGTTGCCGCACATTCATCGTGCACGCGCGCAATGCCTGGCTACAGGGCCTGAGCCCCAAGGACAACCGCGAGGTGCCGCCTTTGCGCTATGAAGCGGTGTACCGGCTGAAACAGGATTTTCCGGCGCTCGAGTTTGTCATCAATGGCGGCATCACCCAATCAGCGCAAATTGCGCAGCATTTGCAGCACGTCGATGGCGTCATGCTGGGCCGCGAGGCCTATTACAACCCGTGGTGGCTCAGTGCTTGGGATGCGCAGTTTTTTGCTGATGAGAGTCGCACAGGTCTAACGCGCGAATCAGTGGAGCGGCAAATGGTGACCTACATGGCCGAACAGCTTGAGCGCTTTGACACCCCTTGGCCCAATGTGGCGCGCCACATGCTGGGCTTGCGGCACGGGCTGCCGGGCGCGCGGCACTGGCGCCAGGTCTGGAGCGACCATCATTTCAAGACGCTACCGCCCGCTGAGGTGATGGCGCTGGCGCAGGCGTTGACATGGTCCAGCCATTCGGGCTGATCCTGGTGGCCTGCCAGTTTCAATCAACTCACAAAAGTTTCGTGGTCGCCCACGATCACCATGGCTTGCAAGCAAAGTCATGCGCATTTGATTTAAAGTGGAAGGGTCGCAACTTGGCGAGGCTGATTCGGCTGTGCCGTGGCAGTCAGTAGCCTGTAAGTGCCAGCCGTGACATTATTGGACGAACTTTGTTTAACTAGAGGAGATTGATTCGTGACTACACCCACAACAGCTGTTGAATCCATGTTGGTTGAAAACCGTGTTTTCCCGCCCAGCGAGGCCACCGTAAAGGCGGCGCGCATCTCGGGCATGGACGCCTATTACGCCCTGTGCGCCGAGGCTGAAAAAGATTTTGAGGGCTTTTGGGCCCGCCTGGCGCGTGAAAACGTGGTCTGGAACAAGCCGTTTACCAAAACGCTTGACGAGTCAAATGTGCCTTTCTACAAATGGTTCGAAGACGGCGAACTCAACGCCTCGGCCAACTGCCTCGACAAGCACATGGGCACGCCCAACGAAAACAAGGTTGCGGTCATTTTTGAGGCCGACGACGGCGCCGTCACCAAAACCACTTACAAGGAACTGTTGGCCAAGGTCAGCCAATTCGCCAACGCACTCAAGGCCAAGGGCATCAAAAAGGGTGACCGCGTCCTGATCTACATGCCCATGACCCTCGAAGGCGTGGTGGCGATGCAGGCCTGCGCCCGCATTGGCGCCACCCACAGCGTGGTGTTTGGCGGCTTCTCGGCCAAGGCCTTGCAGGAACGCATCATTGATGCCGGCGCCGTGGCCGTGGTCACCGCCAACTTCCAGATGCGCGGTGGCAAGCAGTTGCCGCTCAAGGGCATTGTGGACGAAGGCCTGGGCCTGGGCGGTTGCGAATCCATCAAGACGGTGTTTGTGTTCGAGCGCACCAACAGCCCTTGCAACATGGTTGCCGGCCGTGACGTTACCTTTACTGAAGCGCTGGCGGGCCAAAGCACCGAGTGCGCGCCGGTCATGGTTGGTGCCGAGCACCCGCTGTTCATCTTGTTCACCTCAGGTTCCACCGGCAAACCCAAGGGCGTGCAGCATGCCACCGGCGGCTTTGTGCTGTGGGCCAAGCTGACCATGGACTGGACTTTTGACTTGCGCGCCGATGACATCTTTTGGTGTACGGCTGACATTGGCTGGATCACCGGCCACGCCTACGTGGCTTATGGCCCATTGGCAGCTGGCGCAACCCAGATCATTTTTGAAGGCATCCCGACTTACCCGAACGCTGGTCGCTTCTGGCAAATGATCGAGCGTCACAAATGCTCTATTTTCTACACAGCGCCCACTGCGATCCGTTCGCTCATCAAGTCGGCCGAAAGCGACGAAAAAGTGCATCCGGACCGCTCGGACCTGTCGAGCCTGCGCATTCTGGGCACCGTGGGCGAGCCCATCAACCCCGAAGCCTGGATGTGGTACTACAAGAACATCGGCCATGAAAAATGCCCGATTGTGGACACCTTCTGGCAAACTGAAACCGGTGGCCACATGATCACGCCGCTGCCGGGTGCGACACCGTTGGTACCTGGCAGCTGCACGCTACCATTACCCGGCATTATGGCGGCCATCGTCGACGAAGTGGGTCAGGACGTGCCAAACGGCTCGGGCGGCATGCTGGTCATCAAACGTCCCTGGCCGTCGATGATCCGTACCATCTGGGGCGACCCGGAGCGTTTCAAGTCGAGCTACTTCCCGGCCGAAATGGGCGGCACTTATTATCTGGCCGGCGACGGTGCAGTGCGCAGTGAAGACCGTGGCTACTTCCGCATCACCGGCCGGATCGATGACGTGCTGAACGTGTCGGGTCACCGCATGGGCACCATGGAAATCGAATCGGCGCTGGTTGCCAAGACCGACCTGGTGGCTGAAGCTGCTGTGGTGGGTCGTCCGGATGACCTGACAGGTGAAGCGATTTGCGCCTTTGTGGTGTTGAAGCGCGGCGTGCCAACTGGCGACGAAGCCAAGCAAATCGCCAAGGAGTTGCGTGACTGGGTGGCCAAAGAAATCGGCCCAATTGCCAAGCCCAAGGACATTCGCTTTGGTGAAAACTTGCCCAAAACACGCTCGGGCAAGATCATGCGCCGCCTGTTGCGTTCGCTGGCCAAGGGTGAAGACATCACCCAAGACACCTCAACGCTGGAAAACCCGGCCATCTTGGGTCAGTTGGGCCAAGCCTACTGAAGTCAGTGAGCCTTAAATGAAAAAGCCCGCGGTTGCGGGCTTTTTTTTGTGCTTGCCCGGCAAGGGCGAAGTCAGCAAAAAGGCTGGACCTTACTTGAGCGACAACACCCAAGCCGCCAACTGTTTGGCCTCAGCGTCGCTGACTTGGGGGTTGGCGGGCATGGGAATGGCGCCCCAAACGCCCGAGCCGCCCTGCTTGATCTTGGTCGCCAGTTTGGCTTCGGCATTTTGCCCCGCGTATTTTTTGCCGACATCCTTATAGGCCGGACCCACCACTTTTTTCTCAACTGCGTGGCAAGCCATGCAGTTTTTCTTCTGCGCCAACGCCAGGTCGGCCAAAGCCGGTGCAGCCATCAACGCGGCAGTCAGCAAAGCAAAAAGAGTTCGTTTCATGGGGTTGTCCTTTGAAAAGATGAGTTAGAGTGGCTTGAGACTATTTTAGGGATGGCTATCGGCGAAGGTTTTTTAGCCAACGGCTATTTCATTAAAAAGGAGCGGCCATGTATTTTCTAGCTTTGGGCTTGGTGTTGTTGGTCATGAAATATGCAAGTCTGGGCCCGGTGGCCACCTGGTCGTGGTGGTGGGTACTCTCGCCATTTGTCATGGCCGTGCTGTGGTGGTTCTGGGCTGACAGCTTTGGCTACACCAGGCGCAAGGCGATGGAACTTGAAAACAAACGGATCAAGGAGCGCCGAAAGCGCACAAAAAGCGCGCTCGATGCCAACTACCAGCAAAAGAAACGTTGAACACGCGCAACCCAGCCACCATGGTCGGCTGGGCTTTTCCAGATCGTTTCAGTAGTTGTCGAGCACCGCGCCCTTGCTGGCGGTCGAAGCGTTGAAGGCAAACTTGGCTTGCACACCACGGGTGTAGCGCGGCTCGGGCGCCGTCCAGACGGCGCGCCGCTTGGTGATGATGTCATCACTGACGTTGAGTTGCAGCAGCAACTGGTGCGCATCGATGGTGATTGAGTCGCCTTCTTCAATCAACGCAATCAGGCCGCCCGCAGCGGCTTCTGGCGCCACGTGGCCGACCACCATGCCCCAGGTGCCGCCAGAAAACCGGCCGTCGGTGATCAAACCGACTGATTCGCCAAGGCCCTGGCCGACCAGCGCGCCAGTGGGCGCCAGCATTTCGGGCATGCCCGGACCGCCCTTGGGGCCGAGGTAGCGCAATACCATCACGTCGCCAGCCACAATTTGGTTGTCCAGAATAGCTTTGAGCGCAGACTGCTCGTCTTCGAACACGCGCGCCGGGCCGGTCATGACCGGATTTTTCAGGCCGGTGATCTTGGCCACGCAGCCTTCGGGTGCCAGGTTGCCTTTGAGAATGGCAAGGTGGCCCTGGGCGTACATCGGCTTGCTCATGGGTCGGATCACGTCTTGGTCGGCACGCGGCGCAGCGGGAATGTCCTTTAGCGTTTCAGCCACGGTCTGGCCGGTGATGGTGATGCAGTCGCCATGCAGCAGCCCGGCATCAAGCAGCATTTTCATGACTTGCGGAATACCTCCGGCGCGGTGCAGATCGACCGCCAGGTATTTGCCGCTGGGTTTGAGGTCGCACAGCACCGGGGTTTTAACGCGCACTCGCTCAAAGTCGTCAATGGTCCATTCGACGCCTGCTGCGTGGGCGATGGCCAGAAAGTGCAGCACGGCGTTGGTCGAGCCGCCGATGGCCATGACCACGGCGATGGCGTTTTCGATGGACTTGCGGGTCACGATGTCGCGCGGTTTGAGGTCGTTTTTGATGGCCTCGATCAGTACTTTGGCCGACTCCTTGGCCGAATTCACCTTTTCGTCGTGCGGATTGGCCATGGTGCTGGAGTAGGGCAGCGAAATGCCCAATGCCTCGAAAGCCGAGCTCATGGTGTTGGCGGTGTACATGCCGCCGCAGGAGCCCGGGCCGGGAATGGCGCGGCGCTCGATCTCCAGCAGGTCTGCGTCGCTCATGCGGCCGGCAGCGTTTTCGCCCACGGCTTCGAACACGCTCACGATGTTGAGGTCCTGGCCCTTGTAATGCCCCGGCAAAATGGTGCCGCCATAGACAAAAATGGCGGGCACATTGGCGCGCAGCATGCCCATCAGGCCACCTGGCATGTTTTTGTCGCAGCCGCCGATCACCAGCACGCCGTCCATCCATTGGCCTTGCACGCAGGTCTCGATGCAGTCGGAAATCACCTCGCGGCTGACCAGGCTGTATTTCATGCCCTCGGTGCCCATCGACATGCCGTCGGAAATGGTGGGGGTACCAAACACCTGGGCGTTGCCGCCCGCTTCTTCAATCGCCGCAATGGCCGCGTCGGCGAGTTTTTGCAGCCCCGAGTTGCATGGCGTGATGGTGCTGTGGCCGTTGGCGACACCGATCATGGGTTTGCTGAAGTCGTCGCCCTCATAGCCCATGGCGTAGTACATGGAGCGGTTGGGGGCGCGCGATTTGCCCTCGGTGATATTTTTGCTGCGCGGGTTCATGACGACGGGTTTGATGTCCATAAAAGCTCATTAGGGTTAGTTGCAGTGTTAGGGCCAAACGCCGGGCACAAGTGCAAAGCGCATCAGCGTATTTTAAGGAACCTTGATTGCCAAAATCGGCATTGGCTTGCGAGACAATGCCAACTATGCTGATTCATCCTGAAATAAACCCGGTCGCTCTGCAACTCGGCCCCCTCGCCATTCACTGGTACGGGCTGACCTACCTGGCTGCCTTTGGCCTGTTTGTCTGGTTGGGGCGCCTGCGGCTGCGTCATCCGCCATTTGCGTCCCTGGTTGGCCCGCAAGCCTGGAAAAAGCAGGATGTTGAAGACATCTTGTTCTTGGGGGTCATGGGTGTGGTGCTGGGCGGACGACTAGGCTACTGTCTGTTTTACAAGCCACTTTATTACATGGCCCATCCGCTGGAAATCTTTGCGGTATGGCAGGGGGGCATGAGTTTTCATGGCGGTATGCTGGGCGTGATTGTGGCCATGCTTTGGTTTGCCCATTCACGCGGTCGGCATTGGTTGCAGGTGGCCGACTTTGTGGCGCCCTGTGTGCCCACGGGCTTGGCAGCCGGGCGGGTGGGCAACTTCATCAATGGCGAACTGTGGGGCCGGGTGGCCAGCCCCGATCTACCCTGGGGCATGGTGTTTAGGGGCGCTGGCGACCTGCCGCGCCATCCGTCGCAAATTTACCAGTTCCTGCTCGAAGGCCTGCTGCTGTTTGTCTTGCTGTGGTTGTACGCGCGAAAAGAGCACGCCCAGGGACGAGTGGCGGCCATGTTTTTGTTGGGTTACGGTGTGTTCAGGTTCATTGCCGAGTTCTTCCGCGAGCCCGACGCCCACCTGGGCCTGTTGTCGCTTGGCATGAGCATGGGCCAATGGCTTTGCGTGCCGATGATTTTGGGCGGCATCGGGCTGTGGTGGTGGGCCGGCAGGCAGCCTGAAAATTTGCGACGCTGAGCCCGGCTTGCAGTGCCACAAGTGGCTTTCAATTGAAGATAGAGAATGAGCGCAAAAATCAGGTTTGAACAAAGTGATGGCGTAGCGCACGTCACGCTCAGTTACCCCAGGCGTTTCAACGCCATGTCACGCGCCATGTGGCTGGAATTGCGGGCTGTCTTTGAGCGACTTCAGGATGAGAGCGACGTGCGCTGTGTGCTGATATCAGGGCAGGGCGCGCATTTCTGTGCCGGTGGCGACATCTCGGAATATGCAGCTTTCAGGTTCAACGAAGCGGCTCTGCGCGAGTTTCACGAGGTCGATGTCTGGGGCGCCTTGCGCGCCATGCTGGTTTGTGACGTGCCGATGGTGGCGCAAATTGCCGGCAACTGCATGGGTGCCGGGGTTGAGCTTGCCAGTTGCTGCGACATCCGGCTGGCCGCAGAGTCGGCCCGATTCGGCGCACCGATTGCCAGGCTCGGCTTTCCAATGGCACCGCGCGAGGCGGCGCTGGTGGCGCGCGAGGTCGGCCTGGTGACTGCCCGCCAGATGCTGCTCGAAGCTGCGGTGCTGGGCGCGCCCGAGATGCTGCAGCGCGGGTTTTTGAGTCAGGTCGCAGCCGATGTCGATCTGGCCACGCTGGCTCAAACCACGGTTCAGCGCATTTGCCAGTTGGCGCCGCAAGCGGCGCGCCTGAACAAGCAAACACTGCGTGTGTTGAATTCGTCGCCTGTCCTAATGGATGCCATGCCGCTTCGCCAACTTTCGACGGCCCAACCAGATTTGCTGTCAACCCTGCTCGCGACAGCCTACGATTACGCTGACATTGCAGAGCAGCACGAGGGCATCACCGCTTTTCTGGAAAAAAGACCGCCCAGGTTTTGACAAATTCCATAGCCAGTCCATCCCAATTTACTTGAAGAACTAGGAAAATTTTGTGTCTGAAGTCTCTGCCAATCTTTATGCGCATCTGTGCCAGGCTTTTCCTGCTGACAAAGAAAGCATTGCCATTGAAACCGATGCAGGCCAGTTATACAGCTGGCGCGACCTCGATCGCGGCACCGCCATGCTGGCCAATTTTTTGCAGTCGCTTGATTTGCCAGATGGCTCACGCATCGCGGTTCAGGTTGAGAAGTCGGTTGAAGCGCTGATGCTGTACCTGGCCACGCTGCGTGCTGGCTATGTTTTTTTGCCACTCAACACCGCCTACCAAAGCGCCGAGATTGACTATTTCATTGGCAATGCTGAACCCGCCGTGGTGGTGTGCAGCAATCAAAATTTCGGCTGGGTCAGCACGCTGGCATTCAAGGCGGGCACGCGCCATGTCTTTACCTTGAACGACGACCGGACTGGTTCCCTGTTGGAGCGCGCGGCCCATGCCTCAGATCAGCATCTCGTAGCGCTCAAAAACCCGGACGATGTCGCGGTGATCATTTACACAAGCGGCACCACGGGCCGCTCCAAAGGTGCCATGCTCACCCATGGCAACATGGTGAGCAACGCTCTGGTGCTGAAAGATTATTGGGGCTGGCGTAGCCCGGAGCAAGGCGGTGACGTGCTGATCCATGCGCTGCCTATTTTTCATGTGCATGGGCTTTTTGTGGCGATTCATGGCGCCCTCATCAACGGCAGCAAGATGATCTGGCTGGGCAAATTCGACGCCAAGGCAGTGCTCAAACACATGCCGCAAGCCACGGTATTCATGGGCGTGCCCACGCTGTATGTGCGCTTGCTGGCAGAGCCGGGGCTCACCGCGGAAATTGCACAGCGTATGCGGCTGTTTATTTCGGGCTCGGCACCGCTGCTGCTCGACACCTTTACCGCCTGGCAGCAGCGCACCGGCCATACCATTCTGGAGCGCTACGGCATGAGCGAGACCATCATGCTCACCTCCAATCCCTACCGGGGTGAGCGCCGTGGCGGTACCGTGGGTTTCCCGCTGCCAGGCGTCACGCTGCGGGTGGTGGACGGGCAGGGCGCAGAGCTGGCCAGCGGTGACATTGGCGACATTCAGGTCAAGGGCCCGAATGTGTTTGCCGGCTACTGGCGCATGCCTAAAAAAACAACAGAAGAATTTACTGCAGATGGATTCTTCAAGACCGGCGACGTGGGACGGGTCGACACGGACGGTTATGTCACGATTGTGGGGCGCAGCAAAGACCTGATCATCAGCGGCGGCTACAACGTCTATCCGGCTGAACTGGAGAGCTTTATCAACGACCTGCCTGGCGTGGCAGAGAGCGCGGTGGTCGGTGTGCCGCACGCCGATTTTGGTGAGGCGGGGGTGGCTGTGGTGGTGCCAAGACGTGGGGCAAAGCTGGATTCGAATCAGATTCTGGCTGAATTGAAAGCCCGTGTGGCCAATTACAAGGTGCCCAAACAATGCCATGTGGTGGCGGACCTGCCGCGCAATGCCATGGGCAAGGTGCAAAAGAACTTGCTACGCGCCCAATACAGTTGAAATTTGGAAGGGTCACGCATGGCACCCTCGCTCAGGGTGGCTTGCGTTTTGTCTGCTTAACGCAAGACCAGTACTGGAATGTGCGAGTGCGTCAGCACCTGTTGCGTTTCGCTGCCCAACAACAAACGCTTGACGCCTTTGCGACCGTGTGAAGCCATCACAATCAGATCGCATTTGTGCTTGCGCGCTGTGGCGATGATGGCATCTGACACAATGTCAGACTTGATGGTCAGGGCGCGCGTCTTGACACCCTGTTCTTCAGCTGATTTTTTGACTTGATCAACAACCGCCTGTCCCTCTTCGGCCCATTGCTTTTCAATCCGCCCCACCTCCGCTGCCTGTAATGCCAGCCCACCCTCAAAGTAGCTTTGCGGATAGCGCGGAACCACTTTCAGTGCGACCAGGCTAGCCCCGGTCAGGGCGGCGAGAGAAATGGCGCTGCTGACGGCTTTTTTGGACAATGTTGAACCATCGGTTGCGAGAAGAATCTTGTCATACATGGTGGCGTCTCCAGCGTGTTAAAAATGTCAGCATACACCCTGATCTGGCGCTTTGCAGTTGATAAAAGTCAGTCATTGCGCAGCGCTTGCCAGTTAACTTCAACAAAACATATGTCACTTACGATTCCCAGACGTCCCGAGTTTGAACCGCTGCAAGTGCGCAACATGCCCGCAGCATCCGGGGCTTTGCCACACGGGCAAGAGGACGTGGCGGCGCTGGCTCTGCTTGATGATGAACAGGAGTGGGCTGCATTCAGCCGTCAGGTGGCGAATCAGCCTGGCCAATGGGAATCGAATGTGCTGATTGAAGGCATGCACTGCGCGGCCTGCGCACTCACCATCGAAGATGCCCTCAGGGCCGTTCCTGGCGTGCGCAACGTTGAAGTCAGTGCAGGCAGCCACCGCGCCAAGGTGGTTTGGGAGTCGGCGGCGGTTGCGCCTTCTGCCTGGATGCAGGCGGTGCAGGAAGCTGGTTACAACGCCTTGCCAGCCAATGATGCGTTTGCCCGCGAGCGCCGGCTTGCCGAGTCGCGCAAAGCGCTGTGGCGCATGATGGTGGCTGGCTTGTGCATGATGCAGGTCATGATGTACGCCTACCCCGCCTACGTTGCGCAGCCTGGCGATCTAACCGCTGAAATGGAACAGCTGCTGCGCTGGGCGTCCTGGGTGCTGACCTTACCTGTGATTCTTTTCTCATGTGGTCCCTTCTTCAGCAATGCCTGGCGTGATGTGCTGCATCGACGCATCAGCATGGATTTGCCGGTGGCCCTTGGCATGCTGATCACCTTTGTGGTCAGTAGCGCCGGCACATTCGATCCGACAGGCATTTTTGGCCACGAGGTGTTTTTTGATTCGCTGACCATGTTTGTATTTTTTCTGCTGGCCGGGCGCTGGCTGGAGTTGCGCCTGCGCGACCGGACGGCCGGCGCGCTCGAGGCCTTGATGAACCGTCTGCCCGACAGCGTGTTACGGCTCGAGTCTGACGGGCAATTTGAACGCGTGCCGGTTCGGCGCCTCCAGGTTGGCGATGTGATTCGTGTGTTACCAGGCGAGGCCTTTCCAGCCGATGGTGTGCTGTTACTCGGTCACACTGAGGTTGATGAAGCCTTGTTGACGGGTGAATCCAGGCCCTTGTCTCGCCAGGTGGGCGACGAGGTGATTTCGGGCAGCCACAACCTGTCAGCCATGGTGCAAATGCGGGTCGATCGGTTGGGCGCTCAGACACGATTTGGCCAGATGGTCGAACTGATGGAAAGTGCCTCCACCAGCAAGCCAACATTGGCCCGACTGGCCGACACCATTGCCAAGCCGTTTTTGATTGGCGTGTTGATTGCCGCCGGCCTGGCCTGTGCCTACTGGTGGCAGACCAACCCCGAGCGTGCGTTGATGGTGGCGGTATCAGTGTTGATCGTCACCTGCCCATGCGCGCTGTCATTGGCCACGCCAGCGGCCATGCTGTCCGCTGCCGGTACGCTGGCCAGACGCGGGGTGTTGGTGCGCCGGCTCGATGCCTTCGAGTCGCTGGCCGCCGTGGACACCGTGTTATTTGACAAGACAGGCACCCTGACGCGCGACGCCATGGTGCTCACGCGCACCCAAGTGCGGCAAGGCTTGACGCAGCCACAGGTTCTGGCCATGGCGCTAGCCTTGGCGCAACATTCACTGCACCCGGTGTCCAAGGCCATCGTTGTGGCTGCGAATTCGGCTGGTGTGACCAGCCACTGGCGCACTGATCAAGTCACGGAGTTGGCCGGGCAGGGGATCAGCGCCGCTGTCCAGCTGGAGGGGGATTCAGCGCCTGCTTCAGACTTGCGCTTGGGTTCTGCCCGTTTTTGTGGTGTGGCGCAGACCGAGGGCACGACTTTGCAGGTGCACTTGTGTGACGCGCAAGGCTGGCTTGCCAGCTTTGAACTCGAGGAAGCTATCCGGCCAGATGCCCAGGACACGGTGAGCGCTTTGCAGCGCGCGGGCATCGACGTGCATTTGCTCTCGGGTGATGCCAGTGCTGCCGCACACCGGGTGGCAGAAAAAGTGGGGATTCCTGACGCCAGGGGGCAATGCTCGCCGCAGGAAAAACTTGATTTTTTGCGTGAAGCCCAGCTTAGGGGTCGCAAAGTGGCCGTGGTCGGTGACGGCCTGAATGACGGGCCGGTGCTGGCGGGTGCACATGTTTCCTTCGCTTTTGGTCAGGCGGTGCCACTGGCGCAAGCTCAGGCAGATTTTCTGGTCTCCAGCAGTCGTTTAACCAATGTTGCAGTGGCATTGTTGCTGTCACGACGCACCTTGATGATCGTGAGGCAAAATCTGGCGTGGGCAGCCATCTACAACGCGATTTGCGTACCGCTGGCCATTTTTGGCCTTCTGCCAGCTTGGCTCGCGGGGCTGGGCATGGCCAGCAGTTCTTTGTTGGTTGTGCTCAACGCCTTGCGATTGTCAAGAAACAGTCAGTTTGAACAGGATACTTGATGGATATACTTTATTTTCTCGTCCCTCTTTCAGTTGTGCTGGTGTTTTTGATCATAGGATGCATCTGGTGGGCAATAAACAGCGGTCAATTTGAAGACATCGAGAAAGAAGGGGAGAGAATTCTTAAGGATTGATAAGAAAGTTTGAGAAGAATTGATTTGAATCAAATGGCGCCAGTGGTGATTCGAGCACACTCCGCCGCTTACTAAAAAATGAGGTGAATATGGCATTTGCAAATATGCAGGCAACAACTTACAACGACAAGATCGTTAGACAGTTTGCCATCATGACTGTGGTGTGGGGCGTGGTCGGTATGCTGGTTGGCGTGGTCATCGCTGCCCAGCTTGCATGGCCTGAACTCAATTTGGGTATTTCTTATTTGTCCTTCGGGCGATTGCGCCCACTGCACACGAACGCGGTCATCTTTGCGTTTGGCGGTTGCGGTCTCTTTGCGACGTCTTATTACGTGGTTCAGCGTACCTGTCAGGTGCGCATCTTCAGCGACAAACTTGCCGCATTTACCTTTTGGGGCTGGCAACTGGTCATTCTCTCAGCTGCTATCTCGCTGCCCTTGGGTTTCACCCAATCAAAAGAATATGCCGAACTTGAATGGCCCATCGACATCCTGATCACCCTGGTCTGGGTGTCCTACGCCATCGTGTTTTTTGGTACCGTTGGAACCCGCAAGGTCAAGCACATCTATGTTGCCAACTGGTTCTTTGGTGCCTTTATCCTGGCTGTGGCTTTGCTGCACCTGGTCAACAGCGCTGCATTACCCGTGAGCATGTCGAGCATGAAGTCTTATTCGGCGTATGCAGGTGTGCAAGATGCCATGGTGCAATGGTGGTACGGTCACAACGCAGTGGGCTTTTTCCTGACGGCGGGCTTCCTGGGCATGATGTACTACTTCATCCCCAAGCAAGCGGGCCGCCCGGTGTATTCCTATCGTCTTTCCATCGTCCACTTCTGGGCGCTGATCTTCACGTACATGTGGGCGGGTCCGCACCACCTGCATTACACAGCCTTGCCTGATTGGACTCAATCGGTGGGTATGGTTTTCTCCCTGATTTTGTTGGCACCGAGTTGGGGCGGCATGATCAACGGCATCATGACCCTGTCAGGCGCCTGGCACAAGCTGCGCGATGACCCAATCCTGCGCTTCCTGATCGTGTCTCTGTCTTTTTACGGCATGTCCACTTTCGAGGGTCCCATGATGGCGATCAAGACCGTGAACGCCTTGTCGCATTACACCGACTGGACGGTGGGTCACGTGCACTCGGGTGCTCTGGGTTGGGTGGGTCTGGTCACCATGGGTTCCATGTATTACCTGATTCCGCGTCTGTTCGGACAAAAACAAATGTTCAGCGTCAAAGCCATTGAGGTTCACTTTTACATGGCAACCATTGGCATCGTGCTTTACATTGCCGCGCTGTGGATTGCCGGTGTCATGCAGGGTCTGATGTGGCGGTCGATCAATCCGGACGGCACCCTGACTTACACCTTTGTCGAGTCTGTGAAGGCCAGTTATCCGTTCTATGTACTGCGTTTGGCGGGTGGTTTGCTGTACCTCTCGGGCATGATCATCATGTTGTGGAACACCATTAAAACAGCCACTGCGGGTCGCTCCGTTACGGTCAATATTCCGAATGTCGTTGCACACGCTTGAGGTAAGAAAACATGTCAACATCAAATAAAAATAGCGGAATGTCGCACGCAACGATCGAAACCAACAATGGCTTGATGATTGTTCTGATTTTGATCGTGTTGCTGTTCGGCGGCATGGTGGAAATCGTGCCTCTGTTTTTCCAAAAATCAACCACGATCGCAGCGCCTGGACTGAAACCTTACACCTCCCTTCAAGTGGCGGGGCGAGACATTTACCAGCGCGAGGGCTGCTACAACTGCCACTCACAGATGATCAGGCCGTTTCGCGCTGAAACACTGCGTTACGGCCCTTATTCGAAGGCCAACGAGTTTGTCTATGACCACCCGTTTCAGTGGGGTAGCAAACGTACCGGCCCCGATCTGCATCGTGTCGGCGGCAAATACAGCGACCAGTGGCAAATCACCCACCTGAACAACCCGCGTGACCTAGTGCCGGAGTCCATCATGCCTGCCTATCCCTGGCTGATGAATGCCCCGGTTGACGCGGCTTCGGTACCTGTGCACATGTCAACACTGCGTACTTTGGGCGCACCGTATACCGACGCAGAAATCGCGGCTGCTGTGGAAGATGTTACGGGCAAGACTGAAATGGAAGCACTGGTTGCTTACCTTCAGGTTCTTGGCACGACTTCAAAGTAAAGGGGGCAGCATGGAGTTCGACGTCAACACACTTCGCTCACTGGTCACGGTGGTCAGTTTCCTGACTTTCATCGGAATCATTGTGTGGGCCTACTCGCGCAAGAATTCTGCTGACTTTGACAAAGCGGCCAACCTGCCTTTTGAGCAGGACTGACTCTTCACCTGATAGGAATAAAAAAATGAGTGATTTCACAAGTAATTTTTGGGAAATTTATATTTCCGGCATCACTTTGGTTGGCATCATCGCTTGCCTGGTTTTATTGGTGGTCACCGGCAAAATGAAAGCGACTTCGGCTGCCGACAATACGACCGGCCACGTCTGGGATGGTGATTTGCGCGAAATGAACAACCCGCTGCCAAGATGGTGGAGTTACATGTTTGTTTTGACCATCGTCTTCGCATTGGCTTATCTCGTGCTTTATCCCGGATTGGGCAGTTACCCTGGGACCTTAGGTTGGTCTTCAGCCAAATTGCATGCCGATGAGGTCGCCAAAGGCAATGCAGAAACAGCTCCTATTTATGCCAGGTTCATGTCAATGCCCCCTGAGGAGGTGGCCAAGGATGCGCAGGCGATGGCGATTGGTGAGCGTTTGTACGGTAACAACTGTGCGCAGTGTCATGCCTCTGACGCCCGCGGCAACAAGGGCTTCCCTAATTTGACCGATAACGATTGGTTGCATGGCGGCACGACGGAGAAAATCAAGGAAACATTGGTTGGTGGCCGCAACGGCAACATGCCTCCGATGGCTGCTGCTGTGGGCGGCGCCGACGACGTCAAGAATGTGGCTCACTATGTACTCAGTCTTTCCGGCAGTCCGCATGACGCAACCCGTGCCGCTTTGGGCAAAGATAAGTTTGGGGTCTGCGCTGCATGTCATGGTGCTGACGGTAAGGGCATGCAAGCCATTGGCTCAGCCAACCTAACCGACAATATCTGGCTGCATGGTTTTGGTGAGAAAGCCATCGTTGAGATGGTCAACAACGGCAAGGTCAATGTCATGCCAGCGCAATCAACCGAAAATGGCGGCAAACTGACAGACGAACAAATTCATGTGTTGACCGCGTATATTTGGGGGCTGTCGAACAAGTAAGCCGCTGGTTATCTCGATCAAGACTTGGCTTCCCATTACGGGAAATCAAGTCTTTTTTCTTTGGTTCAGTGACAACTTAATGAACTTCAATAAAGCACCCCATCAATTCTGAAAACCGAGATGATTCAATGAACAAATCCCTGGAAAAATTGAATGATCCCTGGTGGAAGCATGGCTTCGTCTGGATGATCATTGCTGGTCCTGCCATTGTGGTTGTGGCTGGCTTTATAACGCTTTACCTGGCAATCAGTCGCCCGAACGAGATCGTGGACGAAACGACTTACCAGCAGGGCAGGCAGTCAGATATGTCGATCGAGGCCCGCAGAATGGAGAGTGGTCAAGCCCCTGCGATGCTCGGTCGAAATCACGCGACGACAGGGGTCGTTCCACCGCCAAGTGAGGATTGATACCGCCCGCGGCTACTTCGGGTTTACGATTTCCTGAAGCGCAGATGTATTGACGATGCGAACATGGCGCTGCTTGACTTCCACGATGCCTTCGTCAACGAATCTTGAAAAGGTACGGCTGACAGTCTCCAGTTTGAGACCCAAAAAGCTGCCAATTTCTTCTCGGGTCATGCGCAGGATCAGTTCCGATTGGGAAAACCCGCGCGCATGCAGTCGTTGCGCCAAATTCAACAAGAAAGCCGCCAAACGCTCTTCCGCGCGCATACTGCCCAATAGCAGCATGACACCGTGTTCACGAACAATCTCACGACTCATGATTTTGTGCACGTGATGCTGCAGTGCATTCACTTCGCGTGACAAGTCTTCGATCTGTGCAAATGGCATGGCGCAAATTTCTGCATCCTCCAAAGCCACAGCATCGCAGGTGTGCTGGTCGTTCACAATGCCGTCCAGACCGATCACTTCACCTGCCATCTGGAAGCCTGTGACTTGATCACGCCCATCTTCGGATGTGATGCATGTTTTGAAAAAACCGGTCCTGATGGCGTACAAGTTGTTGAAACGATCTCCATTGCGGTAGAGCGTTTCACCCCGTTTGATTTTTTTTCTGGCGCCGATGATCGCATCAATACGTTCGAGGTCTTCCTCGCTCAAACCAATGGGCATGCATAATTCACGCATGTTGCAGTTTGCGCAAGCGATTTTGATAGTCTGATGATTCATTGAGCTGATTTTGACACTTTTCGGGATGATACCTGACGTACATCAATTGTATGCATCTGGAAATACGGTTATCAGATGGGTGTCACATCTTCAAGTTCGTTGATCAACATCAAGAAAATTAGGTCGTTTTGACGGCATATTCGAGGAATTTTTTAAGGAACAAGAATGATTGACAGTGTCGCTGAGCCTATTTCTGAGAGCCTGATTAAACAGTATGATGTTTCTGGGCCACGTTATACATCGTACCCGACGGCGGACCGATTCGTTGAGGCCTTTACCGCGCAGGATTACATACAGGCCCTGGAATTGCGACGTTCTGGTGTCTCGGCGTTGGCCTTGCCGCTGTCTCTGTACGTGCATATTCCATTTTGTGAGTCACTGTGCTACTACTGTGCCTGCAACAAAATCATCACCAAACATCATGACCGTGCAACTGCGTACATAAATTACCTCAGTCGCGAGGTTGACCTCCACACCCAGCACATGGGAAGCGGTCAAACGGTATCCCAACTGCATTTTGGTGGTGGATCACCAACATTCCTGTCTGATGACGAGTTACGTGAAGTGATGGGCATGTTGCGTCGCAACTTTAACCTTATCCCAAATGGCGAATACTCCATTGAGATCGATCCTCGTACCATCGACCATGGCCGGTTGGATGCTTTGGCTGAAATGGGTTTCAATCGCTTGAGCTTTGGCGTGCAGGATTTCGAGCCGGCAGTACAAAAAGCCGTTCACCGTGTTCAGCCAGCCGAACAAGTGTTTGATTTGGTGCACGCTGCACGCGAACGTGGTTTTGAGTCGATCAATGTGGATCTGATCTACGGTTTGCCAGAGCAAACTCCTGAATCTGTGGATCGCACAATGGCGCAGATTTCAGAACTCAAACCCGACCGCATCGCACTCTATGCCTACGCGCACTTACCAGAGCGCTTCAAACCGCAGCGCCGTATCTCAACTACCGAAATCCCCACGGCAGCCTCAAAGGTAACTATGTTGTCACGGTCGATGGCTGCATTGATGGCGGCCGGCTACGTGTACATTGGCATGGATCACTTTGCCTTGCCTGACGATTCACTGGCCGTGGCGAAACGACAAGGGCGATTGCATCGCAATTTTCAGGGCTACAGCACGCAACCGGATTGCGACATGATTGGTCTGGGCGTGTCATCCATCGGGCGGGTTGGCGCCACCTACAGCCAAAATGCGAAAACCCTGGAAGAATATTACGATTTCCTTGACCAGGGTCAGTTTCCCATTGTCAAAGGCCTGGCGCTGTCAAAAGATGATTTGCTGCGCCGCAGTGTGATCATGGCCTTGATGTGCCAAGGAAGATTGGCTTATGAATCCATCGAGTTGGCTTACCTGATCAATTTCAAGGAATATTTTGCTAAAGAATTGGAAATATTGAAAGGCCAGGTCGAAGAAGGTCTGGTCGAGCTTGATGACGGTGGCATCAAGGTCACTTCAAAGGGGTGGTTCTTCGTGCGGGCCGTCGCCATGGTGTTCGATCGTTACCTGCAAACTGACCGTACCCGCGCCAAGTTTTCAAAGATACTCTAAATTCGGGGGATGCAAACAACGCTCGCCACAACGGCGCTTTTCATGGGACTCGTTGGTGGTCCACATTGCATTGCCATGTGTGGCGCGGCGTGCGCTGGTATTGGCCAGGCGGCTGGCACCCGCAGTACGTCTGCTATGTGGACCTTTCAGTTGGGGCGAGTGGTGGGTTACTCGGGTTTGGGCGCACTGGCAGCGGCTTCCGTGCAGGGGCTGGGTTGGCTGACCGTTCAGTCCAGCGCTTTGCGTCCTGTCTGGTCAATGTTTCATGTGGCTGTGATCGTCCTGGGCTTACTGCTGATGTGGAATGCACAGCAACCCGTCTGGATGGAACAGGCAGGAAAAGCATTGTGGCGCAAGGTCCGGGGACTCGTTTCAAACAAGGGCGCCGGTGCCCCTTTGCTGATCGGCGCCGTCTGGACCTTCTTGCCCTGTGGCCTGCTGTATTCAGCGCTGCTGGTTGCCGCCCTGGCTGGCGGGCCGCTGGAGGGTGCCATGGTGATGGCACTGTTTGCCATGGGCACCAGTGTTTCGATGATGCTCGGACCTTGGTTGTGGCTTAGATTGCGCGGTAACCGCAACGGCGATTGGGGCGTTCGGCTGGCCGGTCTGGCGTTGGCGATGAGTTCGGGTTGGGCCCTTTGGATGGCCCTGGCACATGACACGGCACCGTGGTGCACAACCCCTTGACGAAGCCAACAAAAGCCTAGCCGTCAGGGCAAACGGCCTAACAGCAAGAATTCCATCAGCGCTTTTTGCACGTGCATGCGGTTTTCAGCCTCATCCCACACCACGCTTTGCGCACCGTCGATCACGTCGGCATCGACCTCTTCGCCCCGATGAGCGGGTAGGCAGTGCATGAACAGGGCATTGGGTTGTGCCACGGCCATCATGGCAGCGCTGACCCGCCAAGCAACAAAGGCTTGTTTGCGCACCTCGTTTTCGGCCTCATAGCCCATGCTGGTCCAGACATCGGTCGTGACCAGATCGGCACCCCGGCAGGCGTCCATGGGGTTGGCAAAAGTTTTATAGTGGCTGGCGCTGATCTTGCCAGTGATGGACGCAATTTTTTCATCGACTTCATAGCCGTTGGGTGTGCTCACATTCACCCTGAAGTCGAGTAACTCAGCCGCTTGTAACCACGTATTGGCCATATTGTTGCCATCGCCCACCCAGGCTACCGTTTTGCCTCGGATTGAGCCTCGGTGCTCAATGAAAGTAAAGATGTCCGCCAGAATTTGGCAAGGGTGAAATTCGTTAGTCAGTCCGTTGATGACCGGTACCCGAGAAAACTCGGCAAAGCGCTCAATCTTGGTCTGCTCAAACGTGCGGATCATGACCAAGTCCACCATGCGGCTGATGACCCTTGCGCTGTCTTCAATGGGCTCGGCACGACCAAGCTGGCTGTCGCCAGTGGTTAAGTGCACCACGCTGCCGCCGAGTTGGTACATTCCTGCTTCAAAACTCACACGCGTGCGGGTGGAAGCCTTCTCAAAAATCATGGCCAGGGTGCGGTCCACCAGTGGTTGGTGCTTCTCGTAGGCCTTGAACTTCTTTTTGATAAGCGTCGCGCGGTCAAAGAGATAAGCATATTGACTGGCGTCGAGGTCTGTGAATTGCAGGTAGTGTTTGATGGCAGTCATAGGTTCAACCGATATATCAAAGGGAAGGGTGGTTCAGGGCGTTTGCAGCAGTTGGCGGATCAGCGGGCACAAAATCTGGATGACTTCATCGGCCTCGGCCTCGCTCATGATCAAGGGCGGTACCAGACGGATCACGGTATCGGCAGTGACGCTGATCAACAGGCCGTTGTCTGCGCATTGCTGAACCAGCGTACCGCAGGGTTTGGCCAACTCCACTCCAATCATCAGGCCCTGGCCTCGAATCTCGCGCACCGCACCGCTAGCCAGTTCAGCCGCGAGCGCTCGCGCCAAGCCTTGGTTCAGATGCGCACCGACGCGCGCGGCGTTTTCAAGCAGCCCATCTTCCTCCATGATGCGAATGGTTTCTACCCCGGCGCGCATTGCCAGCGGGTTGCCGCCAAAGGTCGTGCCGTGGCTGCCAGGTTGAAAGATGTCAGCGGCTTTGAGGCCCGCCACTACCGCGCCCACCGGCACGCCGGAGCCCAGGCCTTTGGCCAATGGCATCACGTCGGGCACAATGCCCGCCCACTGGTGGGCAAACCACTTGCCGGTGCGTCCCATGCCGCACTGCACCTCATCGATCATCATCAGCCAGTCGCGCTGGTCGCATAAGGCGCGCAGTTCGCGCAGGTAGTCAAGGTGCATCGGGTTGACGCCACCTTCACCCTGGATGGCTTCAAAAAATACCGCCACCACATTGGGGTTGTTGGCCGTGGCAACCTTGAGTGCCTCGATGTTATTGATCGGCACGCGAACAAAGCCTTCCACAAGCGGACCAAAACCTGCCTGAATTTTTGGGTTGCCAGTGGCACTCAAGGTGGCGATGGAGCGGCCATGAAAGGCCTTTTCATAAACCACAATTTCCGGTCGTTCGATGCCCTTGTCATGACCGAACTTGCGCGCCAGTTTCAAGGCGGCTTCATTGGCCTCGAGACCGGTGGAGCAGAAAAACACATTGGTCATGCCGGAGAGTTCCACCAGTTTTTTTGCCAGCGCTTCCTGGTTGGGAATATGGTAATAGTTGCAACTGTGGATGATCTTGCTGATCTGGTCCTGTAGCGCAGGCACCAGCTTGGCATGGTTGTGGCCCAGCGTATTGACGGCAATGCCGCCCAGCGCGTCCAGATAGCAGTTACCGTTCACGTCCCAAACCCGACACCCCTGACCATGGCTGAGTGCAATGGGCAAGCGCCCGTAAGTGTTCATCACATGCGGAGAGCTGGCTTCGATCTTTGGACTGACGACGGGCATGGTAAAAATCTTTCGAGAGCAACAACAAACAAAGCGGCCCAACGCAGGTTGGGCCGTTGAAAAGTGATTTTAGACCGATCAATTAGTGTGGCACCGATGGCGCGTCCGCTTTGACTTTTCCTTGATTTGAATCAGCATAGCAGAAGCACTTAAGTCTTGTATAAGACATAAGATTCAGCTAGAATGCATGTTGCATCGCAATATCCGTGGTGCAAACTTAAAACAACCTCTACCCGATGGTTAAACACACTTCAAAAAAAACATACATCCTGGGCCTCACCCACAGCGGGCGAGCTTTTCGTCCCAGCGACTGGGCCGAGCGACTGGCCGGCGTGATGAGCCAATTTCGTCCGGGAGGCGCACCCGTTGGTCGCCATTTGGCCTACTCGCCCTGGTGCATTCCCAGCAGCGTCAACAACGTGCGATGTGTGATCGTGCACGAAGACTTGCATGCCCACAATGTCATGGCCTGGGACTTTGTGATGGGTTTTGCCAAAGACAATGAGTTGCAAGTGCATCATGGCACGCCACCCCATAACGCGCACCAACCACATCACAGCCATTCCCACCAGCGCCAAAGCTGAAAATCACGCTGGATCGCTGAATCCGTTCACTGCGACCAGACGCAAAAAAGCCGTCAAGAAGACGGCTTTTTTGCTTTTGCTGACAGCGCACCCGTTACAAACGGCGAACCTTTTAAGACCGAATGAAGATCAAAACAGGTCCGTGCGATTTGCCTAAAATTTAGGCGGGGAGTGCCATGGCTTTCACCTTGGCAGACAGACGGCTCTTGTCACGAGCGGCCTTGTTTTTGTGGAAAATGCCTTTGTCGGCCACAGTGTCAACCACGGCCTGCATTTTCGCGAACAGTTCGGTGGCCTTGGTTTTGTCGCCGCCAAGAACTGCTTTTTCCACATTCTTTACCACTGTGCGGTATTTGGAACGTAGCGATGTGTTAGCTGCGTTGATCTTGACGTCCTGACGGACGCGTTTGAGGCCCGACGCCAGGCGCGGGTTCTTTTTCTTGGGTTTTCCAGATGCCATAATTTATGTTCCTTGAGTCTGTGGATGTTGTCAGCAAACTGCGGATTGTAACAGCCTTAACATCGCGCCCGCGCTCAGCGGTGACGGCTTTTCATGGCCCGCTCTACCTCGCGCTTGCCCTCGCGGTCTTTGATGGTGTCGCGCTTGTCGTGTTCGGCCTTGCCCTTTGCCAGAGCAATTTCACACTTAACCTTGCCATTTTTCCAGTGCAGATTGATCGGCACCAGGGTATAGCCTTTTTGTTCCACCTTGCCAATCAAGCGCTTTATTTCCTCCTTGTGCATCAGCAGTTTTTTGGTGCGCTGCTTGTCCGGGCTGATGTGGGTGGACGCTGTGCCCAGTGGATTAATCTGCAAGCCGAGGATGAACAGTTCGCCATTGCGCACCACTACGTAGCCGTCGGTGAGTTGCACCTTGCCCTCACGCAAGGCTTTGACCTCCCAGCCTTCCAGCACAATGCCGGCTTCGAACCGTTCCTCAAAAAAGTAGTTGAAAGCAGCTTTTTTGTTGTCTGCGATGCGAGAAGAAGTGTCAGGTTTTTTGGCCATGGGCTAGCTTTGGAGATTGAATGAGGCAAGTCAGGCTTGAGTAGAATCCTGCTGATAATTGCATTCTATGAAAACTGTCAAAAAATCCGTTTTAATTTGGTACAGCCCGGCTGAAATGTACCGGCTTGTCACTGATGTAGACCAGTATCCGCAGTTTTTGCCGTGGTGCGACAAGGCGCGCGTGGTGGCCCATGAAGAAAACGGCATGCTGGCTGAAATTGGCATTGCATTCTCTGGCATTCACCAAACTTTCACGACGCGCAATGCACACATTGAGGATCGCCAAGTCATTATCAACCTGGTCAACGGGCCTTTTTCCAAACTCGAAGGCGAGTGGAATTTCTTGCCGCTTGGGGATGCCACACAGCGCGCCTGCAAAGTCGAGTTGATTCTCTCTTACAGTTTTGAAAGCGCCATTGGCAGACTGGTGAGCCCGGTCTTTGACAAGATCGCAGCCAGCATGGTCGATGCTTTTGTCAAACGCGCCAAGCAAGCTTACGGTGAGTAACACCCAACTGAATGTAACCGTTGCCTACTCCCCCAAGGCACGCGAAGTCCATGAAGTCACACTGCGGCTGGAGGCCCCTAGCACTGTTTTGTGCGCATTGCAACAAAGCGGACTCCTGTTGCGCTTTCCTGAAATTGACAACCATGACGCACTGATCGGCGTCTGGGGCCACAAGGCTAAGCTCGACCAGTGCTTGCGTGATCACGATCGGGTGGAAATATACCGCCCCTTGCGGGTGGACCCCAAAGTGGCGCGCAGAGAACGTTTTGTTAGCCAAGGGAGTCGTGTGGCTGGACTGTTTGTCAAGAAACGCGCGGGCGCCAAAACTGGCTACTAATTGCAATCGCTGTCAATGATCGACTGAATTCGTTTTGCCTCTGCTGTTCGGGAGGCGTCATTCATCACTTCGCGCTCTCCCCGAATGTTGATCTGCGATAGGCGAGCACCTGAATCGATGGTTTTTTGAGCCAACCTGGCACGCTGACAGTTGTCGGCCTTGAGTTGGCTGATACGCTCTGCCTCAGCCTTGTGCTGTACGGCTTGGGCTTGCGCTGCTTTTTTCACCCGTTCGGCAAGCTCTTTGTCGATACCTGACACTTGTGGACCACTGGCGTTCGACAGGGTAGGAGCATTTGCAGAGACATCCTGACTATTGACAGACGCGTTTTCACCGGGACGTTTGAAGATACGCTTGTCTGGAACATTGACGGATGGCGCCCGGTCGCTGAAAACCTGGCGCCCCTCTTGGTCTGTCCAGGCCCACTGAGCCGTTGCGTCAAAAGAGAGCAAACCAACCAGTATCAAAAAGAGATGTAGTGTTTGAGTCATAGCGCGCAAGTTTATGCCAGCTAACGAACGCAGTGGCAGATACAATTCATAATTTGGAGCTTTGAACATGCGCCTGATCGGTAAAGCGCTCACCTTTGACGACGTGTTATTGGTGCCAGCATACTCCCAAGTCCTGCCCAAGGACACTTCCCTTGCCACCCGTTTTACCCGCAACATTGCGCTGAATCTGCCTCTGGTCTCCGCGGCCATGGACACGGTCACGGAATCCCGCATGGCAATTGCCATTGCCCAGGAGGGCGGCATCGGCATCGTCCACAAGAACATGACGGCGCAACAGCAGGCGGCCAAAGTCGCCAAAGTCAAACGCTATGAGTCTGGCGTGCTGCGCGACCCAGTCGTCATTACGCCGCAGCACACCGTGCGCCAGGTGATGTCCTTGTCCGAACAACTGGGTGTTTCGGGCTTTCCCGTGATCGACGGCGGTAAAGTGGTGGGTCTGGTGACCGGACGCGATCTGCGCTTCGAAACGCGCCTGGAGCTGCCCGTGAGCCACATCATGACACCGCGTGAAAAGCTCATCACCGTCCCTGATGGCACCACCCTCACACAAGCCAAAGTGCTGCTGAACCAGTACAAGATCGAGCGACTGCTGGTCGTCAATGATGCCTTTGAGCTCAAGGGATTGATCACTGTCAAGGACATCACCAAGCAAACCAGCTTCCCGAACGCTGCGCGTGACGCCCAGGGCAAGCTGCGCGTTGGTGCGGCGGTGGGCGTGGGCGAGGGCACTGAGGAACGGGTCGAGCTGTTGGCGCGTGCCGGTGTGGATGCCATTGTGGTCGATACAGCGCACGGCCACAGCAAGGGCGTGCTGGACCGGGTGCGCTGGGTCAAGCAAAATTTCCCCAATGTTGAAGTGATTGGCGGCAACATTGCCACGGGTGCAGCTGCACTGGCATTGGTCGAAGCTGGTGCCGACGCGGTTAAGGTCGGCATTGGTCCGGGCTCCATTTGCACCACCCGCATCGTGGCGGGTGTGGGCGTACCGCAAATCATGGCCATCGACAGCGTGGCCATCGCGCTCAAGGGAACCGGTGTGCCGCTGATTGCCGACGGCGGCATCCGCTTCAGCGGAGACATCTCCAAAGCCATTGCGGCTGGCGCCAGCACGGTGATGATGGGCGGCATGTTTGCCGGTACCGAAGAAGCCCCCGGTGAAGTGATTTTGTTCCAGGGCCGTAGCTATAAAAGCTACCGCGGCATGGGCAGTATCGGCGCCATGCAGCAGGGCAGTGCGGACCGCTACTTTCAGGAATCAAGCACTGGCAACCCTAACGCCGACAAGCTGGTTCCTGAAGGCATTGAGGGCCGCGTGCCCTACAAAGGCTCGATGATCGCCCTTATTTACCAAATGGCCGGCGGCTTGCGCGCCAGCATGGGCTATTGCGGCTGCGCCACCATCCCCGAGATGCAGGACAAGGCCGAGTTTGTGGAAATCACCACAGCGGGCATTCGCGAAAGCCATGTGCACGACGTACAAATCACCAAAGAAGCACCCAACTACCGTGCCGAATAGCTTTTAAGTCATCTCGCCAAGATAGAAACAACTCATGTTGCTTGAACAACTTCGCCAAATGAAAGATCCGCTGAACACCTTGGCGCATCAATATGGTGCAAGCCACCTGCGGGTATTTGGCTCGGTGGTCAGGGGTGAAGAAACACCTGAGAGTGATGTGGACTTTGTGGTTGAGTTCCCCCGTGGTTATGACCTTTTTTTACAGCGACTGCCCTTGACGCAGCAACTCGCCGATCTTCTCAAGCGCCGGGTTGACCTGGTGCCTGAGCATGAACTTAGCCCGCATATCCGCCAGCAGGTGCTGCAGGAGGCAATTGCTTTATGAGCAAGGAGTGGCAAGTCTATGCGTATCACATTCAGGATGCGATTGGCAAAATTGAGCGCATCCGCAAACGCGGTGATTTAACGCAAGATGAGGTGCTGTACGACGCTTCGTTGCGTAACTTGCAAACCCTGTCTGAGGCCACGCAGATGCTGCCAGAGGCTCTCAAAGCACAGTTTCCCAACATGCCATGGCGTGAAATCAGTGGCTTCCGGAATATTTTGGTTCATAACTACTTGGGTGACATTGATGCCCAGACCGTTAAAACCGTGATTGACCGTTATATCCCTGAGCTCGCTCAGTGCATAAAGGCCATGCTGGCGTTGGATGACAACTCCCTTTCTTGATTTGTTTTGATCGCTATGTCCCATCAAAAAATTCTCATCCTTGACTTCGGCTCCCAGGTCACCCAACTCATCGCCCGGCGCATTCGCGAAGCCCATGTGTTTTGCGAAGTGCATCCCTGTGACGTGACTGACGACTGGGTGCGCGCTTATGCCCGTGATGGCAAGCTCAGGGGCATCATCCTTTCGGGCAGCCACGCCAGTGTCTATGAAGACACCACCGACAAGGCGCCGCAAGCGGTGTTCGAGTTAGGCGTGCCAGTGCTTGGTATTTGCTACGGCATGCAGACCATGGCGCATCAACTCGGTGGCCTGGTGACCAGCGGGCACCAGCGTGAATTTGGCCCGGCCAAGGTGCGCGCACATGGTCACACCGCGTTGCTCGAAGGCATTCAGGACTTCACTACGCCCGAAGGCCATGGCATGCTCGAAGTCTGGATGAGCCATGGCGACAAAGTCACCGAATTGCCGCATGGTTTCAAGTTGATGGCCAGCACCGACAGTTGTCCGATTGCCGGCATGGCTGACGAGGATCGCCGCTTTTACGCCGTGCAGTTTCATCCAGAAGTCACGCACACCAAGCGCGGTGCGGCGATTCTGGAGCGTTTTGTGCTCGATATCTGCGGCACCCGCGCCGATTGGGTCATGGGCGACTACGTCACCGAGGCGGTGGCGGCCATTCGCGCCCAGGTGGGTGATGAAGAGGTCATTTTGGGACTGTCTGGTGGTGTCGATTCATCGGTGGCTGCAGCCCTGATTCACCGCGCCATTGGCGACCAGCTGACCTGTGTCTTTGTCGATCACGGTTTGCTGCGCCTGAACGAGGGCGACATGGTGATGGACATGTTCGTCGGCAAACTGCACGCCAAGGTCATTCGCGTCGATGCAGCAGACCAGTTTTTGGGACACCTCGCGGGTGTCAGCGACCCTGAGGCCAAGCGCAAGATCATCGGCCGTGAGTTTGTCGAGGTGTTCAAGGCGCAAGCGCTTGCCCTGACGGCGTCAGATTCAACAAAAAATGGTGCCAAGTGGCTGGCCCAGGGCACCATTTACCCGGATGTGATCGAGTCGGGCGGCGCTGGCAACAAAAAAGCTGTGGTCATCAAAAGCCACCACAACGTCGGTGGTCTGCCTGAACTGCTGGGGCTGAAATTGCTGGAGCCCTTGCGTGAATTGTTCAAGGATGAGGTCCGCGAGCTTGGCGTGGCACTGGGTTTGCCTTTTCACATGGTCTATCGGCATCCGTTCCCCGGCCCTGGCTTGGGTGTGCGGATTTTGGGCGAAGTCAAAAAGGAATACGCTGACTTGTTGCGCCGGGCCGACGCCATTTTCATTGAGGAGCTCAACAATTTCATCGACGAGGCCACCGGCAAAAGCTGGTACGACCTCACCAGCCAGGCCTTCACGGTGTTTTTGCCGGTCAAGAGCGTCGGCGTGATGGGCGATGGCCGCACCTATGACTACGTGGTGGCCTTGCGCGCCGTGCAAACCAGCGATTTCATGACCGCTGACTGGGCCGAACTGCCCTATGCGCTGCTTAAAAAGGTGTCGAGTCGCATCATCAACGAAGTGCGTGGCATCAACCGCGTCACTTACGACGTGAGCAGCAAACCGCCGGCCACGATTGAGTGGGAGTGATTTGTTGACCGACGTGCAAGCCATGGCTCTGGCTTTGGCCCAGGCGGCTTTGGCCGACGCCGCAGGTGAAGTTCCGGTGGGCGCTGTGGTGCTCAAGGACGGCATCGTCATCGCCACTGGCTGCAACGCCCCCATTGCCACCCATGACCCCAGCGCACACGCCGAAATGCAAGCCTTGCGCGCTGCGGCACAAGTGCTGGGCAATTACCGGCTGCCTGAATGCGAGTTGTTTGTGACGCTGGAGCCGTGCGCCATGTGTGCCGGTGCCATGCTGCATGCCCGCCTTAAACGTGTGGTGTTTGGCACTACCGACCCCAAGACGGGTGCGGCTGGGTCAGTGATTGACTTATTTGCACAAACCCAGCTGAACCATCAAACGCAAGTGCAGGGCGGGCTGCTGGCGCAGGAATGTGCCGATATGTTGCAAATTTTTTTCCGGCAACGGCGTTTGAAAACTGCCTTAGCTGCTCAGATTCAGCAGTAACCAGGTTTTATGAAAAAGCACATCTACATTTATTCCCCGTCTGGCGCGGTCCGCGACAAAGCGGCCTTCAAGCGTGGTCTTGCGCGGCTGCAGGCACTGGGACACGAGGTCGAAGTTGACCCCGATGCCTTGACAAGTTACCAGCGCTTTGCTGGCGATGATGCCACCCGCCTCACCGCCATTCACCGCGCGGCAGCCAGCAAAGCTGACGTGGCGCTAATTTCCCGCGGCGGCTATGGTCTGACGCGTATCCTGCCGGGCATTCAGTACAAACAAGTGGCCAAGGCTGTGGCTCAGGGCATGCAGTTTGTTGGCATCAGTGATTTCACTGCTTTTCAGAATGCGCTGCTGGCGCAGATGGGTGCTGTCACTTGGGCCGGACCGGCGCTGTGCGAGGGTTTTGGTGTCAAGGGCGAATCCGATGACATCATGGAGGACTGCTTCAACGATTTGCTGCTGGGGCAAGGGGAGGGCACCGGCTGGCGTCAGCACCGCAAGCCCGACATCATGGCAAGCGATGCACCTGCCTTTGACCTGAAAAATGCCACTTTATGGGGTGGCAACCTGACGGTATTGACCTCCCTTTTGGGAACGCCCTATTTTCCGCAAATCAAGGGAGGCGTGCTGTTTCTGGAAGACGTGGCAGAGCATCCGTACCGCATTGAACGCATGCTGACCCAACTCCTGCACGCTGGAGTGCTTGCACGTCAAAAAGCCGTCGTTTTGGGTCAATTTACCGAATTCAAACTCGTCGCCCATGACCGCGGCTTCAAGCTGCAAAGCGTCATGGACTGGCTGCACCAACAGATCAAGGTCCCGCTGCTGACCAATTTGCCCTATGGCCATGTTGCCACCAAAGTTCTGTTGCCAGTGGGTGCCAGCGTCGATTTGAATGTGGATGGGCGCGATGTCCTGCTGCTTTGGGGGCATCGTTGACAGCAAGCACAGGGCCTTGCCATAAACTACGGTCGTAAATGGAGCATTGATTGGTCATGAACGTTCAAACCACCGTTGTTTTTGCCGATCTGTTTGGTAGCACAGGGGTTTTTGAGTCTCTTGGAAATGCCAAAGCCACCCAGGCAGTGACCGAGGCCACTGCCTGGGTGGCCAACAAATTTACCGCCAACGGAGGCCGGGTCGTCAAATTATTGGGCGATGGGGTACTGGCCACGTTTGATCACAGCCCCGATGCCATCGCCACCGTGGTCGATATCCAGCGCAGCTACCAATTGCGCCTGGCTAAATTGCCACCCCAACTCTGCATGCCGTTACGCATCGGTGTGGTTCGGGGTGATGTGGTGCTGGTCGATGACGATTGTTATGGTGATGCTGTCAACACCGCGTCGCGCTTGAGCGAACTCACCGGGCCGCATCAAATCTGGGTCAACGACCAGGCCATTGAAAACAGTCCGGAGCGCAATGATGTCCACTACCGTTTGTTGGGGCCGATCACCATTCGCGGCCGCTCTGAACCCTGCACCGTGTACCAGATTGAGTGGAAAGAAGAACAGAACTCCGAATATTTCACGATCCAAAACCCTGCCAATCTGGATGCGCTCAAGAGCGGTGATATCTTGGGTGGGCAGATCGTCCTGTCCTACAACGACATAAAACAGACGTTTCACGCTTTCGAGATGCCGATTCACCTGGGACGCATGCGCAAGCTTGACATGGTGGTGAACGACCCGCGCGTCTCACGAACCCACGCCCGCATCGAGTGGCGCAACGGCAGCTTCCAGTTTGTTGACGAAAGCTCCTATGGCAGCTGGATTCGCTTTGCCGGGGGCGGTTCAGACCTCATGCTCAGGCGCGCTGAATGCGTGCTGCATGGCAAAGGCCAAGTTGCGCTGGGTACGTCATTCTTGGACCCAACTGCGCCGGTTGTCGCTTACAGTGTTTCTTGAAAGAGCATGAATTACGGATTTCAGCACTCTATATTAAGGTAGTAACTTAACATAATATACATCGTATGAAGTTAGATTGCGCGTCACCAAGACCCTTTGGGTTGGCGGTTTCGAACGAATGCGGCGATGATGTTGGCTGAATCAGCGCGATTTGCACGGTTGGCAAAATCGATGGCTGTCAGACCCAGATCATTCCTGAGCATGGGGTCAGCGCCGGCATCCAGCAACAACTTGACAGAATCTGGTGTGCCGTAGTGGGCTGCCATCATCAAAGGCGTGGTGTTGTTCGGTGAAGCGGCGTCGATGTATGCGTAATGCGCAAGCAGCAGTTGCATCACTTCGAGGTGCCCGTTGGTCGCCGCGTAATGCAAAGGTGCCCAACCCGTTTTGTTGACCTCGGCGCCTTTTTGAATCAACCCTTGACACAACAAGTTTTCACCTTTTAGCGCCGCCAGCATCAAGGGGCTCTCATCGGCCGCATTACGCACTTCGACCTTGATTTTTGGATGATTGATCAACGCCTGGGTCACTTTGAAAGAGGCATTCTGGATAGCCACAATGAGGGCCGCCGAACCTGTTGGGTCAACCGTGTTCGGATCAAATCCACGATTGAGCAGCGCACTGATCTGTCCTGCATCGTCGTGTTTGATCGCCGTGAAGAAATCATCATAGGAACCAGCATTAACAATGGTAAAACCAATGAAAACATATAGATAAATAATTTTCTTAATGTTTAACATTAGCTTTTGACTCATCTGTTTCATGCAAAAATTCCTTTGAATAGGGTGTCGAAATTCGCGTTCGTGCGCTCAGCGATGGTTTCCAAAGGCACTTGCCTGATCTCTGCCAACTGCTTTGCCACCCAGGGCACGAAGGATGGATTATTGGTCTTGCCACGGTACGGCACGGGTGCCAGATAAGGGCTGTCTGTCTCGATCAACAGCCGGTCCAGCGGCACCATGGCTGCCACGTCGCGCAAGCTTTGGGCACTCTTGAAAGTCAGAATACCCGAAAAAGAAATGTAATAGCCCAAATCGAGCGCCTGGCGGGCCACGCTTTCATCTTCGGTAAAGCAGTGGAATACGCCGCCAGCACAGCCGGCCGAGCCATCTTCGCCCTCCTCGCGCAAAATAGCCAAAGTGTCTTCTGAGGCTTTCCGGGTGTGAATCACCAGGGGTTTTTGCAATTGTTGTGCGGCCCGGATGTGGGTGCGAAAGCGTTCGCGCTGCCATGCCATGTCAGCCACCGTGCGGCCATTGAGCCGGTAATAGTCCAGGCCGGTCTCGCCAATGCCCACCACCCGCGCCAAACTGCCCAAAGTCAGCAGATCATCCAGCGCTGGCTCCCGCACACCTTCGTTGTCAGGATGCACGCCCACGGTGGCCCAGAAATTATCAAAATCAAGGGCAAGCCGGTGCACCGTGCCAAATTCCTCCAGCGTGGTGCTGATGCACAGGGCGCGGCTGACCTGGGCTTGGACCATGGCCTCACGAATAGCTGGCAATTCCGCGAGCAACTCGGGAAAATTCAAATGGCAATGGGAATCTGTGAAATTCATGGGTTTGCGCCAGTGTTTAGTGTTAATGTTTAGCGTTTATGGCCAGTTGCGCCTGGCTGACCAAAGCCTCTTGCATCAAGCCAGCGTTGAAAGGGTGCTCGACCGTGCGCATGGTGTCTGACAAGCTTTTGGCCCAAGTGGTCAGACTGTGCCAGCCACCCGCCTTGGGCAAATCGGCCAACTCAAAAAAGCGTGGCTGGGCACCACTGTGGACTGCCAGCAGGTCATGGCACAGCTTGTGCAAGGCGTCCACGGTTTGGGCTGATGTCCAGTCCTTGAAGACGCTGACATCACCCGCCTGCACGGCACGCGGCAAGCGCGGCCACAAACCGGCAATCGAGGCAAACTGCAGCGCGTCCTGCGGCCGGCCACCGGCGGCGCGCAGCATGACGCTGGCCTGGCCTGCGGGAACGCCCTGCCCTTGCAGCCATTGCAATGCAACGGCCCGATCGGGCCAGGTCATGGTGTGGACCAGGCAGCGGCTGCGAATGGTCGGTAGCAACTGGTGGGCGGCGTCGGTGGCCAGCACAAACTTGACATCACCCGCCGGTTCTTCCAGGGTCTTGAGCAAGGCGTTGGCGGTATAGACGTTCATACGTTCTGCCGGAAAAACGAGCACCGCCTTGCCCCGGCCACGGGCGCTGGTGCGTTGCGAAAACTCAACGGCATCGCGCATGGCCTCGACCCGAATTTCCTTGCTGGGTTTGCGTTTCTTGTTGTCAAGCTCATCTTGCGCCTTTTCGCTCAGCGGCCAGTTCAGGGCCAGCATCACGGTCTCGGGCATGAGCACGCACAGGTCGGCGTGGGCGCGCACCTCGATGGCGTGGCAACTGCCACACGCGCCACAGGCACCCTGCGCCGTGGCGCGCTCACACAGCCAGGCGCGCACCAGCGCCAGCGCCAGTTCGTACTGTCCCAGGCCAGAGGGTCCGGCGAGCAGCCAGGCGTGACCGCGCTGGGCCAGCAACGCCCGGGTTTGCTCGGCGATCCAGGGCGCGACCGACGCAGCTGTGGCGGGTAACGCGCTCATGCCAGCCAGCCCCGTTGCCTGACGCTGATCAGCACGTTTTGCCAGACCGCTTCACGGGTTTGCTCAGCAGCGATGCGGGCAAAACGCTGCGGGTCGGCGTCATAACGTGTCTGGTAACCGGCACGCACGCGAGCAAAAAACGTCACCGGCTGGGCCTCGAACTTATCTGGCATTCGCGCACCCACCAATCGCACGGCGGCCACATCAGGCGCAAGGTCAAACCATAGTGTCAGTTCAGGCTGGCGCACAAAATCACCGTCAGCCAGTTTCACGCTCTGCACAAGTTGCTCCAAATAGCAAAGTATTTCCAGGTCAAAACCACGCCCGCCACCCTGGTAAGCAAAAGTGGCATCGGTAAAGCGATCGCACAGCACCACGTCGCCGCGCGCCAATGCGGGTTCGATCACCTGCTGCAAGTGGTCACGCCGCGCGGCAAACACCAGCAGGGCTTCGGTCATGGCGTCCATCGGGTCGTTGAGCACCAGGGTACGCAATTTTTCGGCCAATGGCGTGCCGCCAGGTTCACGCGTCAAGGTCACTGCCCTGCCCTGCGCGCGAAACGCCCGCGCCAAAGCGTCAAGGTGGGTTGACTTGCCGGCACCATCGATGCCTTCAAAACTGATAAAGAGTCCGGGGAGTGTCATAACGGTTATGGCTGGATGGGCATCACTGGCCACGCTGGTATTTGTTGACAGCACGATTGTGCGCGTCCAAGTTGTCACTAAACTGGCTGCTGCCGTCGCCGCGCGCCACAAAGTAGAGGGCGCGGTTGCTGGCTGGTTGGGCGGCTGCCATCAGCGAGGCCTTGCCGGGCATGGCGATGGGGGTGGGCGGCAAGCCAGCTCGGGTGTAGGTGTTCCAGGGCGTGTCGGTCTGCAAGTCTCGGCGGCGCAGGTTGCCGTCAAATTTGTCGCCCATGCCGTAAATTACCGTGGGATCAGTTTGCAGCATCATGCCAATGCGCAGACGGTTGCTGAAGACCGAGGCGACCATGTCACGGTCACTGGCGAGGCCGGTTTCCTTTTCGACAATGCTGGCCAGAATCAGCAATTCATCGGGGTTTTTCAAGGGCGAATTGGTGCTGCGCGCTTGCCAGGCAAGTGCCAGTTGTTTGTCCATCGCGTGCATGGCGCGCAAAAGCACTTTCAGATCGCTGCTGTTTTTGGCATAAGTGTAGGTATCCGGGTAAAAACGGCCTTCGGGGTGACGGTCTGGCAGCCCCAGCTGCGCCATGATCAGTGCATCTTGCAAGCTCTCGGTATCCGGCTTTAAATGCTCCGCTTTCAACAGTGCGGCACGGACTTGTTTGAAGGTCCAGCCTTCCACCAAAGTGACCGAGCGCAGGGCTTCTTCGCCGCGTGTCAACTTAGCCAAAAGGCTGCGCGGGGTCAGGCCCGTTTCCAGTTCGTAGTTGCCGGCCTTGATGCTTCGCGCCTGGCCCGACAGGCGAAACCACCAGTACAACAGATCGGCCGAGGTTTGCACGCCCGCGCCCACCACATCCCTGGCCACGCTGCGCGGCGGGGTGCCGGGCTCGACCGCCAGTTCCAGCGTAGGCGCGCTCAGCGGCAAACTGTGGTTGACCCACCAGAACGCCCAGCCACCCAAAGCCAGCACCAACACCACCAGAAATTTCATCAGACGTCGCACAACCCTATTGCCTCCCACAAAATTAACCACGCATGATAATTCACGCATGCACACATCACTCGAAGGCGTGGCCCCGCTGACACATACTGGGCTGATCCGCGCAGAAGGCGAAGACGCCGCCAAATTCCTGCATGGCCAATTGACCAACGACTTCTCGCTGTTGGGCTTGTCCGAGGCGCGGCTGGCGGGTTTCTGCAATGCCAAGGGCCGGTTACAGGCCAGCTTTATCGGCTTCAAGCGCAGCCACACCGACATTTTGCTGCTGTGCAGCCCCGACCTGCTGGCCACCACCCTGAAACGCCTGAGCATGTTCGTGCTGCGCGCCAAGGTCAAACTGGTGGATGCCAGCGACGAGTTTTTAGTCTACGGCTTGGCCGGTTCGACCGTCGCACAAGCCACTGGCCTCGCCCCAGATGATTCAGACAAGGCATGGCGCAAAACCGATATTGACGGCATCTCGGTACTGCACCTTTACCCGGCTGACGGCGTGCCGCGAGCGCTGTGGGTGGCTCCGGCCGACACGTCAGCACCAGCAGGTGCGGTTTTGACGGCCGAGCAATGGGCTTGGGGCGAGGTGCGTAGCGGTATCGCCACCGTGACCCAGCCCATCTTTGAGGCCTTTGTCCCGCAAATGCTCAATTACGAATCTATTGGCGGCGTCAACTTCAAAAAAGGCTGTTATCCGGGCCAAGAGGTGGTGGCGCGCAGCCAGTTCAGGGGCACGCTCAAGCGCCGAGCTTATTCGGCTCACGCTGATCAGGCGCTCAAAGCTGGTGACGAGTTGTTTGCCGCTGACGACGCCAGCCAGCCTTGCGGCCTGGTGGTGCAGGCAGCCGTTGCACCCGATGGCGGTTTCGATGCCATCGTGTCAATGCAGATCAGCGCATTCGAAGCCGGTGGCGTGCGCGCACTAAGTGCAGATGGCCCGTTGCTGACCCTGCAACCAGCGCCCTACCCTTTGCTGGCTGATATCTGATCAGTCAGCAGCGCCGTCAAACCAGACAGAATTTCGTCCGGCATCTTTGGCCCGGTACATGGCCGCGTCGGCAACCTTGAGCACCGCGTTCGGGTCTGCTTCTGTACCAATAAACAGCGTCAGGCCAATGCTGGCGGTGCAGCGGTGTTCTATGAACTTGTCTGCAACAGATTTTTGCGCTACGGCGAGTCGATAGACCTCGGACAGCTTGCTACGAATTTTTTCTGCCACAAGACACGCTTGTGCCCCAGATTGCGTCTTGTCGGCAGTCAACGCGCCGAGCAATACCACAAACTCATCGCCGCCAAAGCGTGCCACGGTGTCTGTTTCACGCACGCAACTTGTGATGCGGTTCGCCACTTCAATCAGCAGCAAATCACCGCTCACATGGCCATGCGCATCGTTGAGCGGCTTGAAATTGTCAAGGTCCAAAAACATCAAGGCACCGTAACACGCAGACCGTTTGCCCGCTGCCAGTGCCTGGCCTAATCTGTTGTTGAGCAAGCGCCGGTTGGGCAGCTTCGTCAACGGGTCGAAAAATGCCAATTGGTGCACCTGATCTTGCAAGCGTTTGCGCTCGGTGATCTCGCGCGTGATGCCGTGGTAGCCCACGATGTTGCCCTGCGCATTGCGATCGGGTTTGGATAACACTTCGCCCCAAATCACCCGGCCATCTTTGCAAAGGTGAGGTGCCTCGAAGGTCAAAAAATAAGACGTTGACCCAGATTGCCTGGCTTCATGGTCCCGCCGCATGGCGTCCTGGACAATGGCGACACCCTCTGGCGTGAACATCTCAAGCACTGAATGGCCGACCAATTCGCCCGCCTTGAAACCGCGCACACGCTCGTCGGCCGGGCTAATGTAGGTCACACAAAAGTTGCTATCCAGTTTCCAGAGCACATCCTGAGTATCTTCGGTAAGCAATCGGTACAGGGCTTCGCTGTCGTGCAACGCCTGCGTGCGCTCCTCCACCAAGACCTCAAGCGCCTCTTTTGCTGGCGCAGGCCCTGCATGGGGTACACCTCGCCGTCCTGCACCAAATGGTACGGGATGGAGATGCCGCTGTGCACAATTTTCCAGTCTGAGCCTTCAAGCCGGAAAATCAACACCAGACGTGCAACCTCTTTAGAGAAAACTTCGTCGGGAACAGGCAGGTGAATGTGAAAGAACGCAGTGACAACCACAACATCTGGGCTGATGTCCTGCATTGACAGGTCAAGCATTTCGATGCGGGCTTGGCCGGGCACCTGCGAAAAATCCTGGCGCGTGATTTTTTCCCAGCTCAACCGGTCTTTCACCAAAAATTCGCCACCGCCGGTGTAGCCGCTGAAATTTTCACTGAATTGAGTGGTCAGGCGCTCGTCGCGCCCGGCATACATCTGAATATAGTCGTCAAAAAGCGCGCGAATGACGCGCTCGCGATCAGTGGGTAGGGTGGTGATGGTCATCAAAACGGGGGTCAATATATTTGCCCATCATCCTGCACCGAAAAACCATTTATAGCTACCTGACCGGTTAAATCCGAGCGACTTAACGTGAAATATCGTTGTCATTGCGAACGAAGTGAAGCAATCCATGACCCCAAACTGCATGGACTGCCGCGCTACGCTCGCAGTGACGGGGCCTCTGTTCATTGGCCATGTGCGGTATCTGAACCGATTCGGACGGCTCGCAATGACGTCGGTCTTCCATCATTTGAGGTGGTTGATTAGCCATCACGGTCAGACGCGCCGCGCCCAGGGGCCGAGCGTGATTTTTTCGAGCATGTCAATCTGACGCTCAAATTTGGCCCAAGCCAGCATGGAGCGCTGGATCAAGCCCATCTGCACCGCTTTGGCGTATTGTTCACGGGCCATGTCAAAGGGCAAACCCTGAACCAGCGACAGCGTGCGCTTGAAGTCTGTGGTGGTGTTTTTTAACGCGAGTGAATCGTGCATGGTAGGCTCCTTCACGGCATCATGGTGCCAAAAACCAAGGTACGCGAACGGTCTTGGGCGTCGCCATCAAGCAAACGCATACGACGCTCCAGGTCGCTGACATCGGTTGATTCTGACAAAAAGGCTTCATTCATATCGTGTTGACTTTTGAAGCCGGGAATGAGAGCTTTGATGAGCTCTGTTAATTTGGACATTGTGTGTCCCTGTGAAGTGAAAGTGCGCCCAGTATAAGGGTTTACCCTGATATCAATAGCAAGCCCTCGTTCTTGTAAGGCCAATCAGTGCGCCTCGTGTCAGCCCAGTCCGCACCCTCTCAATCAGTCTGCAAAAGCATGTTTCAAAGCCCGCGCCGTATCCAGTTGCGCGCGGCGCGCCTCAGGTATGGCACGGCCCATCTTGATGAACTCGTGCGTCACGCCACGGTAAATGTCGAGGTCAACGGCTACGCCTGCAGCGCGCAGTTTGTCAGCGTACTGCAGACCCTCATCGACCAGCGGGTCGCACTCGGCCAGGCCAAACCAGGCGGGGGCCACGCCCTCGACATCATCGGCCATCAAAGGGGCAAAGCGCCAGTCTTCGCGGTCTTTGATGTTGGGAATGTAGAGGTCGAAAAAATAATCGATGTGCTCTGCTTCCAGCACAAAGCCGTGGCCAAAGGTTTTGTGCGATGGCGTGTCGTGGTGGGCGCAGCAGCCGGGGTAAAACAGCAATTGCAGCTTCAGGGCCACGCCGGCATCGCGTGCCTGCAAGGCACAAGCGGCGGCCAGCGTGCCACCGGCGCTGTCGCCGCCCACGGCGATGCGCTTGGGGTCGAGGCCTTTTTCTGCGCCATGCGCCTGCACCCATTGCACGGCATCCCAGGCGTCATTGAAAGCTGTCGGAAAGCGGTGCTCGGGCGCCAACCGGTACCCCACAGACAGCACGGCGCAGTGCGCCAAATGACTCAAATGGCGGCACAGTACGTCGTGGGTGGCGATGCTGCCAATGGTGAAGCCACCGCCGTGTAGATAGACCAGCACCGGCTGCGCTTCTGCTTCGTTCGCATACAAACGCACCGGCAACTCGACGCCATCACGCGCGGGCAGCGTGAAGTTTTCAACTCGGTGCAGTTTCACCGAGGCCAGATCAAGCACACCGGCGTTGACCTCATAGGCGGCGCGCGCCTGTTGTGGCATCAAGGCGTGCAGCGGCACCTGACCAGCGCGCGCCATGCGCTCCAGCACGCCGTGCATGGCGGGGGTAAGTAGGGCGCGCGGATTGCGATGCGTCATCGTGGATGTGATTCCTTGAAATACAGGCCCCGATGCTAACCAAGCCGCAACGCGCCTCAATTTGTCGTCAGATTTCACCGTCACAATGGATGGCGTTGCCGTGATGATCCAAGTCAGCACGTGTCTGTCAGATCATGCAGGCGCATCTGGCACCAAGATTGCTTTGAGAATTTAGTCCGCAAGACGCCACTTTGTTTATTTTTCGAGACCCAGTATGTCCATTCACGCCGCACTGAACCACATCACCCACTACAGCTATGACCGCCTGGTTGCACTTGACCCCCAAGTGGTGCGCCTGCGCCCTGCCCCACATTGCCGCAGCAAGGTTATTTCGTATTCGCTCAAGGTCGAGCCTGAAGGCCATTTCATCAACTGGCAACAAGACCCATTCTCCAACTACCAAGCGCGCCTGGTTTTCCCAGAAAAAACCAAAGAGTTCAAGGTCACAGTGGACCTGGTGGTTGATATGTCAGTCTTCAACCCCTTTGATTTTTTTCTGGAACCAGAGGCAGAAGAGTTCCCTTTCAGCTACGAGGACGACCTCAAACAAGAGTTGGCGCCCTACCTGACACCCGAGCCTGTCACGCCGCTGGTGCAAGCTTGCCTGGACAAAATCGACCGCACCAAGCGCCGCAGTGTGCTGTTTCTAGTTGACCTGAACCAAATGGTGCACCACGCCGTGACCTACACCATCCGCATGGAGCCTGGCGTGCAGTCTCCGGAAGAAACGCTCGCGCTGGCTTCGGGTTCTTGCCGTGACTCGGCCTGGTTGATGGTCAACCTGTTGCGCCACTGCGGCTTGGCGGCGCGCTTTGTCTCTGGCTACTTGATCCAGTTGAAGCCCGACGTGAAAGCCTTGGACGGCCCCAGCGGCACAGAAGTCGACTTTACCGACCTGCACGCCTGGTGCGAGGTGTACTTGCCGGGTGCCGGCTGGGTTGGGCTGGATGCCACCTCGGGCCTGCTCGCTGGCGAAGGTCACATTCCACTGGCATGCACACCGCAGCCCTCGGGCGCCGCACCCATCGAGGGCCGCTCCGACAAGTGCGAGGTCGAATTTGCCCACCATATGCAAGTGACGCGCATATACGAGTCGCCGCGCGTGACCAAGCCCTATACCGAAGACCAGTGGGCCGACATCATGGCGCTGGGCGAGGCGGTTGACGCCGAGTTGGTGGCGGGCGACGTGCGCCTGACCATGGGCGGCGAGCCCACCTTTGTTGGTATTGACGATCGCGATGCACCAGAATGGAACACCGATGCCCTGGGTCCGACCAAGCGTGGTTTTGCCACCGAATTGGTGCATAAACTGCGTCAAGAATACGGGCAAGGCGGCTTTTTGCACTTTGGCCAAGGCAAGTGGTACCCTGGCGAGCAACTTCCCCGCTGGGCGCTCAACATCTATTGGCGTGCTGACCACGAACCCATTTGGCGCAATCCGGCGCTCTTCATCGACGAGCGCGCGCCCACCCACTACACCAGCGAAGACGCCCGACGCTTCACCATTCTGCTGGCGGCCAAGCTCGGCGTTACCGGCAAGTTCATCCAGACCGCGTTCGAAGACACCTGGTACTACCTGTGGCGCGAACGCCGTTTGCCGGTCAACGTTGATCCGTTCAATTCAAAGCTGGACGACGAGATGGAGCGCGCCAGATTGCGCCGGGTGTTTGAGCAAAAGCTCGACACACCAGTTGGCTACGTGCTGCCGATCAAGTTAGCGGGCTATGACGACAGCTACGGCGCTGCCTGGACCACTGGCCCCTGGTTTTTGCGCGACGAGCGCATGTACCTGATGCCCGGCGACTCGCCCATGGGCCTGCGCTTGCCGCTTGACTCGCTGCCCTGGGTCAGCGAGGCCGATTTTCCGTACATGATCGAGCAGGATCCTTCAGTTTTGGTTGGCGCCCTGCCGGGTTATGGCACGGTAGCCGCCAAATATGCGCCGGGCTCGGCGGGTTTGGCCCTGGGTGCCACGGCACAGGCAGCTGCTGCACGCGTCAACTACCTGGCTGGTGCTGGTCCGCAATCCGAAGCACCACGAAAATTTCAGAGCGCTAAAGCTGGCGGTGCCGCCAGTGCGAGCGAAGCGCAGCAATCCACGCAAGCTGAACCCACCGACTTCGCCCGTGTGCCAAGCGCACAGGAGTCCGCCCACTGGATCACGCGCACAGCACTGTGTGTAGAGGTACGCGACCCACGCCGCGCCAGTGGCCCCGAAGTTGAGGCCGTTGGTGAAAAATCGGGCGTGCTGTATGTGTTCATGCCGCCGCTGGAAAAGCTGGAGCATTACCTCGACTTGCTGGCCGCCATTGAGGCCAGTGCAGAAGAACTCGGCATGCAACTGGTGCTCGAAGGCTACCCGCCGCCGCGCGACCCGCGCCTGAAACTGCTCAGCGTCACACCTGACCCCGGCGTCATCGAAGTCAACATTCACCCTGTCACCCACTGGAAAGAACTGGTCTACAACACCGAATTCCTCTACAACGCCGCCTTCGAGTCGCGTCTGAGCGCAGAAAAGTTCATGACCGATGGCCGCCACACCGGTACCGGCGGTGGCAACCACTTTGTCATGGGCGGCGCGACACCATCGGACAGCCCGTTTTTGCGCAAGCCCGAGTTGCTCGCCAGTCTGTTGCTCTATTGGCACAACCACCCCAGCTTGAGCTACTTGTTCAGCGGCATGTTCGTTGGCCCGACCAGCCAGGCGCCGCGTGTGGATGAGGCGCGCAACGACCAGTTGTACGAGCTCGAAATCGCCATCGAGCAAATCTACAAAAACCGCGATATCTATGGCCAAAGCATGCCACCATGGCTGATCGACCGCACGCTGCGCAACATTCTGATTGACGCCACTGGTAACACCCACCGCAGCGAAATCTCGATTGACAAGATGTACTCGCCCGATTCGGCCACCGGCCGGCTGGGCTTGCTGGAGTTGCGCGCTTTCGAGATGCCGCCGCACCCGCACATGAGCAGCGTGCAGCAGTTGTTGCTGCGTGCGCTGATTGCCCGTTTCTGGAAAGCGCCCTATCGCGCGCCCGCCACGCGTTGGGGCACCGAACTGCATGACCGTTTCATGCTGCCCGCGTTCATCAAGCTCGACTTTGACGACGTCATGGCCGAAATGCGCAGCGCCGGTTTTGCCTTTGACGACAGCTGGTTTGCCCCGCACGTCGAGTTCCGTTTTCCGCTGATCGGCTCGGTCTGCTCGGCCGGCATTGAGCTCACGCTGCGTAACGCGCTGGAACCCTGGCATGTGATGGGCGAAGAAGGTGCCCCTGGCGGCACCGCGCGCTATGTGGATTCTTCACTGGAGCGCATTGAAGTGCGCGTGACCGGCCTCAACGAAAGCCGCTACGTGATCACCTGCAACGGCCGCGCCCTGTCACTGCAGCCTACCGGCGTGGTCGGCGAGTTTGTCGCCGGTGTGCGCTACAAGGCCTGGAACCCGCCGAGCAGCCTGCACCCCAGCATTGGCGTGCATGCGCCGCTGACCTTTGACATCGTCGATACCTGGATGAAGCGCTCTTTAGGCGGCTGCCAGTACCATGTGTCGCACCCGGGTGGCTTGAGCTACGAGAGCTTGCCGGTCAACGCCAACGAGGCGGAAAGCCGCCGCCTGTCGCGCTTTTTGGCTATGGGCCACACACCGGGCTTGATGCAGGTGCCACCGGCCACCATCAACGTGCCCGCCAGCCGCGAGTTTCCGTTCACACTGGATTTGCGACGTGGTTAACTGTTGACCAAAAACGAGATCAGCGCTGCGGCGCGATCTCGCTGGCGTAGTCGTAGAGCGCGCCAAGAATAGCTTCGTCGCGCTCGCTGGCCTCCTCGGCCAGCTTGTCGAGGGATTCGAACAAGGCGTCCAGCGTCAGCGCCCCGCCCTCGCCGTCAAACATCCGTGCCGCGCGGTGCGCTTCCCAGACTTGGGCTTCTTCTGCACTGAGGCTTGGTAGGAAATTGCGCGCCCGGTAGCGCCACAGCAATTCCGACAAGCGCGCGTCTTCAAACGCTGGCCGGGCCGTGGCCAGCTCAGCCGGGCTACACCGGCGCAGGTCATTGAGCCGACGGCGGTCAGCATTGCCGACAAAGCCGCCGTACAGGTCCTGATCGACATCGACCGGCGCAGTTTGCGGTCGGGCAAACACCTGGGCCCAGATGGCGCTCATGTCGGGCAAATCACGCGCTCGGGCGGCGTTCAGCAATTGCGCTGCCACATCAATACCCCAGCGCTCGGCCATCGCCGGGCTCAGCACCTTGAGGTTGCTCATCACCATGGGCGACTTGTTAAGGTGCACCGACTTGATCGGCAAGCGGCTCATACCCTCGGGCAAATCAGCCGTTTTGGTGAACAGGCGCAGTCGGATTTGCTCGGCATTCAAACTGGCCAGTTCGGCGGGGTCGAAGGCCAGGTCCCAAGCCAGCAGCTCGTTTTTGTTGCCCGGGTGCATGGCCAGCGGCCACATCAGCGCAACACAACCGCGCTCAGGGGCGAACATGCCCGAGATGTGCAGAAACGGCTTGGCGTTAGCCAAGGTGGTGGGCAGGCCCAGCTCAGCCATGACACGGTCTTTTTTATGCAGGCCAAAACAGAAGTCGAATAGCTTGGGCTGCGCCGTCTTGATCAGCCGGGCCAGCGCGATGGTGGCCTGCACGTCGCTCAAGGCGTCGTGGGCTGACGCGTGCAGCAGGTCGTTGGCGGCGCTCAGATCGGTCAATTTGAAGCTGGGCTTGCCGTCCGGCTTGTTTGGCCACTCGATGCCATCCGGGCGCAAGGCGTAGGCGGTGCGCACCACGTCGAGCAAGTCCCAGCGGCCACAGTCGTTTTGCCATTCGCGCGCATAAGGGTCAATCAGGTTGCGCCAGAACATGAAGCGCGTGATCTCATCGTCAAAGCGGATGGTGTTGTAGCCCACGCCCACGGTGCCAGGCTCGCTGAAAGCCTGCTCGATCTGCGCCGCGAACTGGTATTCGGGCAGGCCCTTTTCCAGGCACTCCTGCGGCGTGATGCCGGTGATCAGGCAGGCCTGCGGCTCGGGCAAAAAGTCATTGGCGGGCTGGCAATACAGCATGATTGGCGCGCCGACGGGATTGAGCTCGGCGTCGGTGCGGATGGCGGCAAACTGCGCCGGTCGCGTTTGCCGGGTGTTGGCACCAAAGGTTTCGTAGTCGTGCCAGAGAAAAGTGTGCATCAGCGTGCTGACTGGTTCAATCTTGTTTGGGCTTGTCACTGTGCGAGACGTCGTAGCCGTCGGCCACGTAGGCCGGGCCTTTCATGAGCCAGACGATCACGCAGCCGAAAGACACCGTGAACACAGCCGTCCAGACCAGCACCGCCAGACCAATCATGCCGAAGTCAAAGACCTGAATATGGCGTTCGATCTCAGCTGCCGTTCCCTGGGTATAAAACAGCCGCGCCAGGCCCGAGAGCAGCAAGGGCAGCAGCGTGCCCAGCAACAGCACACGCGGCATCATGCGCAACAACCGCAACTCAAAACCGTAAGGGGTACGCTGGTAACCGGGGAGTTTTTTAAGCCAGTTCATGATTTGTCAGGTTGGATAGTCAGGGCATTTAAAGCCACTTTTGCATAAAGCGCGCCTGTCCCATGGCGGGGTCGAGCTGGTAGTTCTCAAAACCAAGCCTTCGGTACAGCTTTTGCGCCGACGCATTGCCTTCGAGTACTTCCAGCGTGAGCTTGCAGGCACCACGAGTGCGCGCGATTTGCGCCACCAGCACCAGCATCTGCTCGCCCACGCGTTGACCGCGGTGCGACGCCAGCACCACCACATCGTGCACGTTGACCAGCGGCTGGCAGGCAAAAGTGGAAAAACCTTCGACACAGTTGACCAGCCCCACCGGCAGGCCGCTCGCATCAAAGGCCAGCACACTGAACAGGAAGGGTCGCGAAGTCAGCGCTTGCGGCAGCTTGGACTTGGCGAACTCAGACAATGGCTCGCCGCCGCCCATCGGGTCGCGTGCATAGCCATCCAGCAAGTCGAGCAGCGCCTGCATGTGCTGCGGATTGGCGTAGTCAGCCTGGCAAAGCGTCAAATTGGCAGTGGCTGTCATGGGATTCATGAGCCCTTAGGCGGTGATGGTGTCGGCTATGCGCTGGGCGCAGGCTTTGGCTTGGGTCGCATCGCGCGCCTCAACCATGACGCGCACCAGCGGCTCGGTGCCGCTGGCGCGAATCAGCACCCGGCCGTTTTGCCCCAGCTCGGCCTCTACCGAAAGGGTTTCCGACTCAAGTCTGGCGCTGGTTTTCCAGTCCTGCCCGGGTTTGAGCCGGATGTTGATCATGGTTTGCGGAAACAGCGTGACATCGCTCAGTAGTTCAGCCAGCGACTTGCCACTGCGAACACTGGTTTGCAACACCTGCAGGGCAGAAATCAGCCCGTCACCGGTGGTGTGTTTGTCAAGCGCGAGTAAATGGCCCGAGCCTTCGCCGCCGATCAGCCATTTGTTTTTTTCCAGTTCTTCGAGCACATACCGGTCGCCCACCCTGGCGCGCACCAGCGGCACACCTCGCGCCTGCAAGGCCAGCTCCACCGCCATGTTGGTCATCAGCGTGCCGACCACACCGGGCACGGCCTCACCACGACGCAGGCGGTCGTCGACCATCAGGTACAGTACTTCGTCGCCATTGAACAGGCGACCCTTGGCATCGACCAACTGCAAACGGTCGGCATCACCATCGAGCGCCACACCCAGGTCGGCGCGGTGCGCCTTGACGGCGGCAATGAGCGCTTCGGGGTGGGTAGCGCCCACGTCCTTGTTGATGTTCAGTCCGTCGGGTGCGCAGCCGATGGCGATCACCTCGGCACCCAGTTCATGAAACACCTTGGGCGCAATTTGGTAGGCCGCGCCGTTAGCCGCATCGACCACAATACGCAAGCCCTTGAGCGTGAGATTGTTGGCAAAGGTGCTTTTGCAAAACTCGATGTATCGGCCAGCGGCATCTTCGAGGCGCCTTGATTTTCCCAAATTGGCTGAATCCGCCCACACCGGATCCTGGTGCAGTGTGGCTTCGACATTGCGCTCCCAGGCATCAGGCAGCTTGGTGCCCTGGGCGCTGAAAAACTTGATGCCGTTGTCTTCAAACGGGTTGTGGCTGGCGCTGATGACCACGCCCAAGGAGGCGCGCTGGGCCCGGGTCAGGTAAGCCACGCCTGGCGTCGGCAAAGGGCCGAGCAGCACCACATCGACCCCGGCGGAGTTGAAGCCGCTCTCTAACGCGCTTTCGAGCATATAGCCGGAAATGCGGGTGTCTTTGCCGATCAGCACCGTGGGCTTGGCCTCGGTGCGCTTGAGCACGCGCCCGACCGCATGCGCCAGCTTGAGCGCGAAGTCGGCGGTAATGGGCGCCTGCCCGACCGTGCCGCGAATACCGTCAGTGCCAAAATATTGTCTTGTCATTGTTGTGTCTACCAGAGTTCAGATTCGGATGGCGACTATCTTATCGCCGCCAACACACGCAAAGCTTGCACGGTTTCCTTGACATCGTGCACCCGCAGCACTGCAGCACCGCGGTCTGCCGCCAACACTGCCGCCGCCAGACTGGGCGCCAGCCGCTCTGTGACTGCCAGCGTGACATCAGGCGTGTTTGAGGGCACCATGCCCGCCAGCGACGACTTGCGTGACCAACCCGCCAGCAGCGGGTAACCCGCCTGTAGCAACTCCGCCTGGCGCGCCAGCAGGGCAAAGTTTTGTGCCACCGTCTTGCCAAAGCCAATGCCGGGGTCCAGCATGATCCGAGCTTTGGCCACGCCGAGCGCCAGCAAGGACTGCGCCGACTGTTCCAGGAAAACGCGCACCTGCGGCACGACATCGCCCTGCATCGGCGCCACTTGCATGGTTTGGGGTTCCCGGTGCATGTGCATCAGGCAAACGCCGCATTTGGGATGCGCCGCCACCAAGTCAGCGCCGCGCAGCGCTTGTGCACCCGCCGTCTCGTCGCGCCAGCGCAGCGCCCAGATGTCGTTGATGATGTCAGCGCCCAGCGCAAGCGCAGCCTGCATCACGGGCGGCTTGTAGCTATCTACCGATACCGGCACACCCAGTCGGACCGCCTCGCGCAGCACCGGCAGCACGCGCGCCAATTCATCATCCTGGCTCAGCGGTGGTGCACCGGGCCGGCTGGACTCGCCGCCAATATCAAGGATGTCGGCGCCGTCGCGGATCAGTTGCTCGCAGTGCTTGAGCGCCGCCAGCGTGGAGCCATGCTGGCCGCCGTCCGAGAACGAATCCGGCGTGACATTGACAATGCCCATGACTTTGGGGCTGGTCAGGTCAATCTGATAGCGACTGGTTTGCCAATACATGTAAAAAAACGGGGCCGTAGCCCCGTTGGTTTGTGTTCACAGCTTAGGCTGCGTGGGGCGCTGCATCTGGATTGACAGCCGGTGTGCCGCCGCTGCCTGCGTCCGACGAAGCTGGCGGAACGCGCGGCGACCAGTCCTTGGGCGGGCGTGGCGGTTTGCCGGCCATGATATCGTCAAGCTGGTCGCTGTCAATGGTTTCCCACTCCAGCAAGGCCTTAGCCATCACATGCATGTGGTCGCTGTGCTCTTCGATCAGGCGGCGCGCCAAGGCGTACTGCTCGTCGATGATGCGACGCACTTCGGCGTCAACCTTTTGCATGGTTTCTTCACTCATGTTGGTGGTTTTGGTGACTGAGCGGCCCAAAAACACTTCGCCTTCGTTTTCGGCATAAACCATCGGCCCCAGGGCTGCCGTCATGCCGTAGCGCATCACCATGTCGCGGGCGATTTGGGTGGCGCGCTCGAAGTCATTGCTGGCACCCGTGGTCATCTGGTTCATGAACACCTCTTCGGCAATACGACCGCCAAACAACATGCTGATCTGGTTGAGCATGTATTCTTTGTCGTAACTGTAGCGGTCTTGTGCCGGCAGGCTCATGGTGACGCCCAGTGCCCGGCCGCGCGGAATGATAGTGACCTTGTGCACCGGATCGCACTTGGGCAGCAGTTTGCCGATCAGCGCGTGGCCCGACTCGTGGTAGGCGGTGTTGCGGCGCTCGCTCTCGGGCATGACCATGCTCTTGCGCTCCGGGCCCATCAAAATCTTGTCCTTGGCCTTCTCGAAGTCCTGCATCTCCACGGTGCGGGCATTGCGCCGCGCTGCCATCAGGGCGGCTTCGTTGCACAGGTTGGCCAGGTCGGCACCGCTCATTCCGGGGGTGCCACGGGCGATCACGCCGGCGTTCACGTCGGGGCTCAAAGGCACCTTGCGCATGTGCACGTTCAAAATTTGCTCGCGACCGCGAATATCGGGCAGCGTCACATAGACCTGGCGATCAAAACGGCCCGGGCGCAGCAGAGCGGCGTCCAGAATGTCAGGGCGATTGGTGGCGGCCACCACGATCACGCCGACATTGGTCTCGAAGCCGTCCATCTCAACCAGCATTTGGTTCAGGGTTTGTTCGCGCTCGTCATTGCCACCGCCGAGGCCTGCGCCACGTTGACGGCCCACCGCGTCAATTTCATCGATGAAGATGATGCATGGCGCATTTTTCTTGGCGTTGTCGAACATGTCGCGCACCCGCGAGGCGCCGACACCGACAAACATTTCAACAAAATCAGAACCAGAAATACTGAAGAACGGCACCTTGGCTTCACCGGCAATGGATTTTGCCAGCAGGGTTTTGCCGGTGCCCGGAGGTCCCACCAGCAACAAGCCGCGCGGAATGCGGCCACCCAATTTCTGGAATTTGGCTGGGTCTTTCAAAAAATCAACGACTTCCTTGACTTCTTCCTTGGCTTCGTCGCAGCCGGCCACGTCAGCAAAAGTGACTAGGTTGGTGTTTTCATCGAGCAGGCGCGCCTTGCTTTTGCCAAAGCTAAAAGCGCCGCCCTTGCCGCCGCCCTGCATCTGGCGCATGAAATAGACCCAAACGCCGATCAGCAGCAGCATGGGGCCCCAGCTGACCAGCAGCGTCATCAACAGCGAGCCTTCTTCACGCGGCTTGACGTCAAACTTGACGTCGTTGGCGATCAAGTCGCCCACCAAGCCGCGGTCCAGATAAGTGGCCGTGGTGCGTACCTTGCGGTCATCGCTGGTAATTGCGATGATCTCGGTGCCGCCCTGTCCTTCTTGAATGATGGCGCTTTTGATCCGGTTGGCCCGGACCTCGTCCAGAAACTCGGAGTAACCGAGGTAGCCGGCACCAACAGCAGGACGCGTGTCAAATTGCTTGAAGACAGTGAACAACACCATCGCAATGACCATCCAGACCGCAATTTTTGAAAACCATGGATTGTTCAAGCCAAACTCCAGTAGATGTGCTTTTGATTAAACACCAATGCAAGGGCGTCAATTCTAGGCTGTTAGAGGTGCGCCGCAACAAGCCTGGAACCAGCAGCCACAGCGACTGCAAGGAATTCAGGGGTTTTTCAGCGTCATGCCGACCAAAAAAGTCTCCGATGACTTGTCACGCGAGGCTTTGGGCTTGATGCGTTTGACCGTGACAAAGGTGTCGCGAAAGCGCTGGAAAAGCGCATCGTAACTGCCGCCATGAAACACCTTGGCCACCAGCGCGCCCTCGGGTTTGAGATGCAGTTGCGCAAACTCCAGCGCCAATTCGATCAAATGCTCCACACGCGCCGCGTCGGCAGAACTGATGCCCGACAGGTTGGGAGCCATGTCGGACACCACCAGGTCGGCCAACTGGCCTTGCATCTGCTCGGCCAGATTGGCCAGCACCGCGTCTTCGCGAAGATCGCCCTGAATGAACAGCACGCCCTCAATCGGCGCCATCGGCAACAGGTCGAGCGCAATGATGCGGCCATTGAGCGCACCCGCAGCCGCACCGCCGCCAGTAGCTGATTTGGGCGACAGCTTGCGCCGCACATACTGGCTCCAGGCACCCGGCGCCGAGCCCAGGTCCACCACCAACTGGCCCGGCTTGATCAGGTGCAGGGTGTCGTCAATTTCTTGCAGCTTGTAAGCCGCACGCGCCCGATAGCCGTCCCTCTTGGCCAGCTTGACATAGGTGTCGTTGACGTGGTCGTTGAGCCAGGCCCGATTGACCTTGCTGCTTTTAACTGCTGATTTCATACAAATAAAGTGCCCTGCTCTCGCCGATAATACGGCCATGTCTCAAATTCAACTGACCCCCGCCCAACGCAAGGTTCACCGCGCTGACGCCCACCACCTCGACCCCGTGGTCATGGTCGGTGGCGACGGCCTGACCGCTGCCGTCAAAAAAGAAGCCGATGCTGCGCTCAACGCCCACGGCCTCATCAAGGTACGCGTGTTTTCCGATGACCGCGCGGCCCGCGAAGCCATGTTCCAAACCCTGGCCGATGAACTTAACGCCGCGCCCATCCAGCATATCGGCAAGCTGCTGGTATTGTGGCGGCCACAGCCTGAGCGTGAAAAAACCGCTGACGAAGAGCGCATGCCCGGTCCGCGCGACGTCAAGGTGCTCAAGTACAGCACCCGCGGCGGCCAGCGCCCCGAGGTCAAAACCCTGCGCGTGCTGGGCAACCAGCGGCTAACTTCAGGCGGCCAGGTCAAGCGCTCCAAACCCAAGCAAGTCAGCATTAAAAAACAACGCAGCCAAAGCTGATCGATTTGCTTTCGCCGCAACCCACTAGGTCTTGCGGGTCAGCTTCCAGAATACCACCCCGGCGCACAGCCACTGCAGCGCAAACATCGCGCTGCCCACGCTGTGCCACAACCGCAAATTTTCCCGACTGACAATCCTGGGCGCAACCGCAAACTGGGACAACAGGGCCAACAACACGCCAAGCAAGATAAATACCAACAGGGTGCGGCCCAGTCCATTTTCGGCGGGCGCCGCGCCGGGGCGGTGAATCAGCAACAGCAGCACACCGCAACCTGCACTCAGCCAGGTTTGCGTTGCAAACAACTTCGCAGCCATGCCGCCCGCCATGGCCATCGTTGGCAAATTCGCAAACAACATCGGCACAACCAGCGCGCCAAGTGTGGTCAGGCTACCCCACCACAAGGCAGCCAGCCAAGGCGACAAGGCTTGAACGCGTGCAGACATCAACGCCATCAGAGGTAGCTGACAGAAACCACTTCGTAATGACGCAAACCGCCGGGCGCCTGCACTTCAACCGCGTCGCCCTCCTCTTTGCCGATCAGGGCGCGCGCAATCGGGCTGTTGATGTTGATCAGGCCGAGTTTGAGGTCGGCTTCGTCTTCTCCCACAATTTGGTAGGTCACTTTTTGCCCGGTCGCCTCGTCTTCGAGCACCACCGTGGCGCCAAAGACAACCCGGCCATCGGCATGAAGTTCGGTCGGGTCGATGATCTGCGCCGCCGACAACTTGCCCTCAATTTCCTTGATGCGGCCTTCGACAAACCCCTGCTTGTCCTTAGCTGACTCGTACTCTGCGTTCTCGCTCAAATCGCCCTGCGCACGCGCCTCGGCAATGGCGTTGATGACCGCTGGGCGCTCGAATGCCTTGAGTTGGTGCAACTCGGCCTTGAGTTTGTCTGCACCGCGTTTGGTAATAGGAAGGGTTGCCACATCAAGCTCCGGAAAAATGAATAACAAAAACGAAACCGCCGAACGTTGCCGTGCGGCGGTGATGTCTGGATTATGCCGTGAATATCACGCTGAAACGACTTAGGGTTCGGCTTGTCAGGCCTTTGGCAAAAGCGCGTGCATTTCCTGCACTGAAATCACATCAAGCGCGTCCATGTAGCGCATGCCTTCCACAGCGGCCTCAGCGCCAGCAATGGTGGTGAAAGTTGTCACTTGCGCAAGCAACGCCGAGGTGCGGATTTGGCGCGAGTCGGCAATCGCGTTGCGACGCTCTTCGACGGTGTTGATGACCAGCACGATCTCGTTGTTTTTCAGCATGTCAACAATGTGTGGCCGCCCTTCGGTGACCTTGTTGACCACGCCGCAGGGGACGCCCGCTGCGTTGATGGCCGCTGCCGTGCCTTTGGTCGCCACCACTTCAAACTGCATGGCTGCCAAGGCTTTGGCAATCTCAATGGCCGTCGGCTTGTCGCTGTTTTTGACCGACAAAAACACTTTGCCCGAAGCTTCGCCAGTGGCGGTGAACGGCCGCGGCAACTTGCAACCGGCACCCAATTGCGCCTTGACAAAAGCTTCGCCAAAGGTCTTGCCCACGCCCATCACCTCGCCGGTGGACTTCATCTCGGGGCCCAGAATGGTATCGACACCCGGGAACTTGACAAACGGAAAAACGGCTTCCTTGACGCAGAAATAAGGCGGCTGCACCTCGGCGCCGATACCCTGTTGATCAAGTGTTTGGCCAACCATGCAGCGCGCTGCCACTTTGGCCAATTGCACACCCGTGGCCTTGGAAACAAACGGCACGGTGCGTGACGCGCGCGGGTTGACTTCCAGCACAAAGATGACGTCTTGCTTGACCCCGTCCACATCTTTTTGCTGAATGGCGAACTGCACGTTCATGAGTCCCACCACGTTCAGGCCATCAGCCATGGCAGCGGTCTGGCGCTTGAGTTCATCAACCGTGGCCTGCTTGAGGAAATAAGGCGGCAGCGAGCAGGCCGAGTCGCCACTGTGCACGCCGGCTTGCTCAATGTGCTCCATCACGCCGCCAATGTAAACGCGCCCGACAGAGTCGCGCACGGCATCAACATCGCACTCGATGGCATCGTTCAAAAAACGGTCCAGCAGCACCGGCGAGTCGTGTGACACTTTGACGGCCTCGCGCATGTAGCGCTCCAGGTCGCGCTGCTCGTGCACGATTTCCATGGCGCGGCCACCCAGCACGTAGCTCGGGCGCACCACCAGCGGGTAGCCCAGCGCGGCGGCTTTTTCCAGCGCCTCGGGCTCGGTGCGGGCGGTGGCGTTGGGCGGCTGGCGCAGTTTGAGTTCGTGCAGCAGTTTTTGAAAACGTTCGCGGTCTTCGGCGGCGTCGATCATGTCGGGGCTGGTGCCGATGATGGGCACGCCGTTGGCCTCGAGGTCGAGTGCGAGCTTCAAGGGCGTTTGACCGCCGTACTGCACGATCACGCCATACGGCTTTTCCTTGTCAACGATCTCCAGCACATCTTCCAGCGTCAGCGGCTCAAAATAGAGGCGATCCGAAGTATCGTAGTCGGTCGAGACAGTCTCGGGGTTGCAGTTGACCATGATGGTCTCATAGCCGTCTTCGCGCATGGCCAGCGCCGCATGCACGCAGCAGTAGTCGAACTCGATGCCCTGGCCGATGCGGTTCGGGCCGCCGCCGAGAACCATGATTTTTTTCTTGTTGGTGGGTGCGGCTTCGCACTCGCCGCCTTCGGCCTCGTAGGTAGAGTACAAGTAAGCGGTATTGGTGGCAAATTCAGCCGCGCAGGTATCCACGCGCTTGTACACCGGGCGCACGCCAAGGCTGTGGCGGCGCGCGCGCACTGCGGTGTCTGTGGTTTTGAACTGCTTGGCCAGGCGACGGTCAGAAAAGCCCTTTTGCTTGAGCGCGCGCAGGGTGGCGGCATCAATGCTGTCGAGTGCCGTGCCGACAGCCGGCTGCGGCAGTCGCTCAATTTCAAGTTCGATTTTGACGATCTGCTCAATCTGCACCAAAAACCACTTGTCAATTTTGGTCAGGTCAAACACCTCATCGACGCTCCAGCCGGCGGCAAAAGCATCGCCCACGTACCAGATGCGGTCAGGGCCAGGCTCGCCGAGTTCGCGCTCCAGAATCTCCCGATCCTGGGTTTTCTCGTTCATGCCATCAACGCCCACCTCAAGGCCACGCAGCGCTTTCTGGAACGACTCCTGAAAGGTGCGGCCCATCGCCATGACTTCGCCCACGCTCTTCATCTGAGTGGTCAGGCGGCTGTCGGCGGCGGGGAATTTCTCGAAGGCAAAACGCGGAATCTTGGTCACCACGTAGTCAATGCTGGGCTCAAAGCTGGCCGGTGTGGCGCCGCCGGTGATCTCGTTTTTGAGCTCGTCGAGCGTGTAGCCCACCGCCAGTTTGGCGGCCACCTTGGCAATTGGAAAACCCGTGGCCTTGGAGGCCAGCGCGCTGGAGCGGCTCACGCGCGGGTTCATCTCGATCACCACCATGCGCCCGTCCTTGGGGTTGATGGAAAACTGCACGTTGGAGCCGCCGGTATCGACGCCAATCTCGCGCAGCACCGCCAAACTGGCGTTGCGCAGAATCTGGTATTCCTTGTCGGTCAGCGTTTGCGCTGGCGCCACTGTGATGGAGTCGCCGGTGTGCACGCCCATCGGGTCGAGGTTTTCGATCGAGCAGATGATGATGCAGTTGTCCGCCGTGTCGCGCACCACCTCCATCTCGTACTCTTTCCAGCCGAGCAGCGACTCTTCGATCAACAACTCGTTGGTGGGCGACGCCTCCAGGCCACGCTTGCAGATGACCTCGAACTCTTCCGGGTTGTAGGCAATGCCGCCACCGGTGCCGCCCAGCGTGAAACTGGGGCGAATCACGGTCGGGAAGCCCACCGTCTTTTGCACTGTCCAGGCTTCCTCCATGCTGTGGGCAATGCCCGAGCGCGCCGACCCCAAACCAATTCTGGTCATGGCGTCTTTGAACTTGAGGCGGTCTTCGGCCTTGTCGATAGCCTCGGGCTTGGCGCCGATCAGTTCGATCGGCTTGCTGGTTGCCGCGCCGGTGTACTTGGCCAGCACGCCGTTGTGCCACAAATCCAGCGCGCAGTTGAGCGCGGTCTGGCCGCCCATGGTCGGCAAAATCGCATCCGGGCGCTCTTTGGCGATGATTTTTTCGACCGTTTTCCAGGTGATCGGCTCGATGTAGGTGACATCGGCCGTGGCCGGGTCGGTCATGATGGTGGCCGGGTTGCTGTTGATCAGGATGACTTTATAGCCCTCCTCGCGCAGCGCCTTGCAGGCTTGCACCCCGGAATAATCAAACTCGCAGGCCTGACCGATGATGATCGGGCCGGCGCCGATGATGAGGATGCTTTTGAGGTCGGTACGTTTTGGCATGATGAGGGACGATCTTTTATTAATTCAAATTGGCGGTGGCCAGCTTGGCACCGAACCATAAAAACAGGCCACCAACCAGACTCGACAACCCGGCTGACAGCTTCTTGCGCCGGGCAAAGCCTTGCGCCAACTTGGCCCCGGTGACGATCAGCACCGACAAATACAGGGCGCTGAAAGTCATCAGGATGGCGCTCAAAATCAGGAAAGGCACTTCAGGGTGGGCGTAGCTTGTGTCGATGAACTGGACAAAAAACGACAGCAAAAACAGAATCGCTTTCGGATTGAGCAGGCTGATCACCAGGGCACGGCGAAACGGGCGCTGCAAGTGGGCGGGGCTCACCACGTCAGTTGAACCTGCGGCGACGGCCGCCAACGGATCAGGCCTGTTGCGCAAACTCCCCAAAGCCGCGCGCAGCAAGTTAAAACCCACCCAGGCAAGGTAAGCCGCGCCCACATACTTGACCACCATGAACATGGCCGGGTAAGTGCGCAGCACGCCAGCAGCGCCCAGCGCGGTACACAGCAGCAAGATGGTATCGCCAACAAACACGCCATAGGCGCCCTGAAAACCGGCGCGCACGCCGCGAGCGGTGGCCACCGACAGGACGTACAGCGAATTGGGCCCGGGCAACAAAATGATGCCAAAGGCACCAATCACGTAAGTCCAGATGTCGGTGACACCGTAAAAACTCATGCGCGTGACGCCATGGAAGCAATGAAACGATCAAACAGGTAGCCAATGTCGTGCGGTCCGGGCGAGGCTTCCGGATGCCCCTGAAAGCAGAACGCGGGCTGGTCGGTGCGCGCCAGGCCTTGCAGCGTGCCATCGAACAGGCTGATGTGGGTGGCGCGCAGGTTGGCCGGCAGGGTTTTTTCATCGACCGCAAAACCGTGGTTCTGGCTGGTGATGCTGACGCGCCCGGTGTCGAGGTCTTTGACCGGGTGGTTGGCACCATGGTGGCCGAACTTCATCTTGAAGGATTTGGCACCCGAGGCCAGCGCCATGATCTGATGGCCCAGGCAAATGCCAAAGGTCGGAATGCCGCTATTGATGAGCTCGGCTGCTGCCGCAATGGCGTAGTCGCAGGGCTCGGGGTCGCCTGGGCCATTGCTCAAAAAGATGCCATTGGGTTGCTGCGCCAGCACATCGGCCGCCGAGGTTTGCGCCGGCACCACAGTGACGCGGCAACCGCGCTGAGCCAACATGCGCAGGATGTTTTTCTTGACGCCAAAGTCATAGGCCACCACATGAAAACGCGGCGCAGTTTGCGCGCCAAAGCCGGGTTGATCGCCTTGCCCCGGGTTGAACAGCGCCCATTCGGTTTGCGTCCAGTCATACTTGGCCTTTGCGCTCACCACTTTGGCCAGGTCCAGCCCCGCCATGCTGGGTGCCGTCTTGGCCAGCGCGATGGCGCGGTCGATCACCGCCGGGGTCACAACCTCGCCGTCTGCCAGCGCCAAAATGCAGCCGTTTTGCGCGCCCTGGGTGCGCAGTTGGCGCGTCAGTTGGCGGGTGTCAATGTTGGCAATGGCCACGGTGCCCTGCTCGCGCAAATAGGCGTCGAGCGCTTGGGTGGAACGGAAATTGGAGGCCAGCAATGGCAGGTCCTTGATGATCAGCCCGGCAGCATGAACGTGGTCAGATTCGACATCCTGCGCGTTGACGCCGTAGTTGCCGATGTGCGGGTAGGTGAGTGTGACAAGTTGCTGGCAATAGCTGGGGTCGGTGAGGATTTCCTGATAGCCGGTCATGGCAGTGTTGAACACCACCTCGCCGAGCGTGGAACCCGCGGCTCCGATGGACTGACCAATATAGACCGTGCCGTCTGCGAGCGCCAATATGGCTGGTGGGGTATTTCCCTTGAGAGACAAAAGCACTGGGTTCTCCGAAATGGTTACGGGTACGCCCGAGCACACAGGAACGGCTTCCTGAAGCTGCTGCTGACTGGGATGGGGCTGGGCTGCTGCTGTGAGCGTACGCGGATGCAAAAAGCCTCAAATTATAGCCTGGGGACAACCCTTGGAGCCTGGGCCAGGTACACGGCAGCGCTGGCGTGCAGGCAAATGGCGGCGGCGGCGGCGACGTTGAGCGACTCTTCGCCGCCCGGTTGGGCAATGCGCACATGGCCGCTGGCGCGCGCCTCAAGTTCTGTGCAAACGCCCTGCCCTTCATGGCCCAAAGCCCATGCACAAGGCCACGGTAGCGCCTGATTCATGAGTGCCTGGTGCAAATAACTGCCGCGATGCGAACTGGTCACCAGCAGCGGCACGCTGAGCGTCGCGATCTGATCGAGCTCAGAACCCTCGATCAGTTGCAGCCCCCAGTGCGCGCCCATGCCGGCGCGCAACACCTTTGGCGACCAAAGCGCCGCCGTGCCTTTGAGGGCGATGATCTGCTTGAAGCCAAAGGCCGACGCGCTGCGCAGGATTGAGCCAACGTTGCCGGCATCCTGCACCCGGTCAAGGATCACGCTGGCTACCCCCGGCTGTAGCGCGGGAGGCGGCGCCAGGTCAAAAACGAAGCCCATGCGCGCTGGCGACTCCAGCGTGCTGACGGCGTCAAACAAGTCATCTGAAATGACAATATTCTTTGCGGCCGCGCCCGTGTATGCCGCAGCGGCCAGCGGCCAATACGACGCTGCAAAAACACCCATGGCGGGTTGCACGCCCCGGCCCAGCGCCGCGCGCACCAAATGGTCGCCCTCGGCCCAGATCCGACCCTGCTTGCGGTAGTCGGTGTTGCCATACGCGAGCCGTTTGAGGTCTTTGAACCAGGCGTTGTCGCGCGAGCTGATGTGCAGCAACTCGGGCGTGCTCATGGCTTCGTTCCCCGCAAGGTTTCGGTCACTGGCCTGAAGCTGGTGCGGTGCTCGGGGCAGGCGCCGTGCGCTTGCAAGGCCGCCAAATGCAGCGCCGTGCCGTAGCCTTTGTGCCGGGCGAAACCATACTGGGGAAACTGGTGGTCGAATTCAACGCACCAGCGGTCACGCGTGACCTTGGCCAGAATCGAGGCCGCCGAAATAGCCGCCACCAGCGCGTCGCCCTTGACGATGGCCTGGGCGCGCATGGGCAGCGTCGGCAGGCGGTTACCATCGACCAGCACCAGTTTGGGGGCTAGCCGCAAGCCCGCCACCGCGCGGCGCATGGCCAGCAGCGTGGCTTGCAAAATGTTGAGCTCATCAATCTCCTGCACGCTGGCCTGCGCCACGGCAAAGCACAGTGCCTTGGCGCGGATTTCGTCAAACAACAGCTCGCGCTTGCGTGCCGAGAGCGTTTTAGAGTCGGCCAAACCCTTGATCGGCTGCAGGTCGTCCAGAATCACAGCAGCGGCAACGACCGGGCCAGCCAGCGGGCCGCGACCCGCCTCGTCAACGCCAGCAATTAGACCGTTCACGCCCCACCGCAAGGCCAGCTTTTGCATGCTCGCGGGTGGCGCGCCACTGCGCGCGCCCGAGCGCGCCTTGCGCGGTTTTGTTGACGGGCCAATACCGCGCTTGGAGGCGGGCTTGGTGCCGAGCTTAATGCGAGAGGAGTTGCGCGATGGCATGGGCAGCAAGTTGCGGTGTGTCGCGCTGCAGCTCGGTGTGCAGCGCGCTAAAGCGTTGTTCAAGAGCGCGTATTTTCTCAGGTTGATGCACCTTGGCGTCAAGCCACTGCAAAACTTCTTGTGCCAGCGCGGCCGGCGTGGCGGACTCCTGCAGCAGCTCGGGCACCACAAAGTCGCGGCACAAGATGTTGGGCAAACCCACCCATGGCTGCAGCCGCTTGCGCCGCATGAGCCGCCAGGAGAGCGCGCCCATGCGGTAGGCGATCACCATCGGACGCTTGAACAGCGCCGCTTCCAGGGTGGCGGTGCCGCTGGCGATCAGGGTGACATCGCAGGCGGCGAGCACGGTGTGTGATTGACCGATGACGAGTTGCACTTGGTCGGCCATGCCGCAAGCCACCAGCGCCGTCTGAATCTGGGCCTGACGGTCAACCACCACGGGCATGATGAATCTGGCTGCTGGCAGGGCTTGCCGGATCAGCTTGGCCGCCTGAAAAAAATGATCGGCCAAATAGGCAATTTCAGACTTGCGACTGCCCGGCAGCAGGGCCACCACCGTGTCATGCGCTGCAAATCCAAGTGCGGCGCGCGCTGCCGCTTGATCGGGCTGCATGGGAATCACGCTGGCAAGTGGGTGACCAACGTAGCTGGCCGCAATGCCGTGCGCGGCGAGCAGGGCCGGCTCGAACGGAAAAATGCACAGCACATGGTCGGCACTGCGCTTGATTTTCTCGACCCGCTCGGGTCGCCAGGCCCAGATCGACGGGCAGACAAAATGCACGGTCTTGATGCCCTGGGCCCGCAAGGCGGCTTCCAGGTCCAGATTGAAATCAGGCGCATCGACGCCAATGAAAACATCCGGATGCTGTTGCAGCAGCTGGGCCTTGAGCTGGTTGCGGATGCCGAGAATCTCGCGGTAGCGGCGCAGCACCTCCCAGCCAAAACCATGCACCGCCAGCTTGTCGTGCGGCCACCAGGCCTCAAAGCCGCGCCGGGCCATCTGCGGGCCGCCAATACCTGCCGCCTGCAGATCTGGCCAGCGCTGCTTCAGGCCATCGAGCAGCAAGCCGGCGAGCAGGTCGCCAGACGTTTCACCCGCAACCAGGGCAACTTGCATGACGCAGGGCAGGGTTCAGCGCACGATGCCGCGCTGCGGCGATGTCTGCGCCAGGAACGACAGCATCATCTGCACATCCGGCGCTGATTCCGGGTGCGTTTGCACCAAATCAGCGATGCTTTCCTGGGCGGCTTGGAGCGTCAGGTCGCGTCGGTACAAGGCCTTGTGCATGGCTTTGACAGCGCTGATGCGCTCGGGGGAAAAACCGCGTCGGCGCAAGCCCTCGAAATTCATCGAGCGCGCCACCGCCGGTTGCCCCTCGCACATGACAAACGGTGGCAGGTCGGCCAGCAGCACCGAACAAATGGCTGTCATGCTGTGGGCACCGATCCTGACGAACTGGTGCACCATGGTGAAGCCCGCCAGAATCGCCCAATCGCCCACGTGCACGTGGCCGGCCAGCGTGGAATTATTGGCAAAGATGGTGTGGTTGCCGACCTGGCAGTCGTGCGCCACATGCACATAGGCCATCAGCCAGTTGTCATCTCCGACCCGGGTTACACCCACATCGCCTGGCGAGCCGATGTTGAAGGAGCAAAACTCGCGGATGGTGTTGCCATTGCCAATGACCAGTTCACACGGTTCACCCGCGTATTTTTTGTCCTGGGGAATCGCCCCCAGCGAGGCAAACTGGAAAATCCGGTTGTCGCGGCCAATGGTGGTGTGGCCTTCGAGCACGCAGTGCGGGCCCACGGTGGTGGCGGCGCCAATTTTGACGTGAGGCCCGATGATGCTGTAGGGCCCGACCGTGACCGTACTGTCGAGCTCGGCCGCCGGATCGACGATGGCGGTGGAGTGAATGGCGGTCAACGCAGCACCTTCAGGCGATCTTGCGGAAAGCGCAGGTGAGTTCAGCCTCCACGGCGACCACGCCATCGACCGAAGCACGCGTCTGAAACTTGAAAATGCCTGATTTTGAGCGCAGCAGAGTGGCCTCCAGGATCAACTGGTCGCCGGGTTCGACTGGGCGCTTGAAGCGAACCCCTTCCATGCCGGCAAAGTAATACACCTTGTCTTCGGTGGCAGCGGAGTCCATGGCGTCAAAAGCCAGCAAGGCGGCGGCCTGGGCCAGGGCTTCAAGCATCAGCACGCCCGGCATCACCGGGCGGTACGGGAAATGGCCCTGAAAAAATGGCTCGTTGATAGTGACATTTTTCAGTGCCTTGATGGTTTTGCCTTTGTCAATGTCGAGCACCCGGTCCACCAGCAAAAACGGGTAGCGGTGTGGCAGCTTGGTAAGAATCTTGTAAATGTCCATCATCAGAGTGGTCCTTGGTTTGAATTTTGTAGGGATGCGAGCTGGTTCTCAAGCGCGCGCAGGCGCTCGCGCAGGCGTGCCAGTTGTTTGAGTGCCGCCGCATTTTTTTCCCAGGACGCGTTGTCGTCGATTGGGAAGATGCCGGTGTAGTGGCCCGGTTTGCTGATGGAGCGCATCACCATGGAACCGGCAGAAATATTGACGCCTTCGGCCAGCGTCAAATGCCCCAGCACATTGGCACTGCCGCCCACCGTGCAATGGGCGCCAATGACGGCGCTGCCCGCCACGCCGGCGCAACCGGCCATAGCGGTGTGCCGACCAATGTGCACGTTGTGCGCAATCTGAATCAGGTTGTCGAGCTTGACGCCGTCTTCGATCACCGTGTCTTGCAAGGCGCCGCGGTCGATGCAGGTGTTGGCGCCAATTTCCACATCGTTGCCGATGCGTACGGCGCCGAGTTGCTCTATTTTTTCCCATGTGCCCGCGTTCGGGGCAAAGCCGAAGCCGTCGGCCCCGATCACCACACCCGGGTGAATGACGCAGCGCTCGCCCACCACACAGCGCTCACCCAGCGTCACGCGCGACTTGAGTTCGGTGTTGGCGCCCACCTTGGCTCCCGCCTCGACCACGCACAGCGCGCCGATGCGCGCGCTGGGGTGAATGCGGGCTTGGGGGTCAATCACGGCACTTGGGTGAATCAGGGGCCCAGCGACAGCAGGTAGGCTCTTTTTCCAGAGCTGGGTGACACGGGCGTAGTACAGATAAGGCTGATCGGTGACGATGCAGGCGCCGCGCGCGCGGGCTTGTGGCGCAACCTGCGGGCTGACGATCACACAAGATGCCCGACAGGCGGCCAGCTGCTTCAGAAACTTGGACTGACTGACAAAACTCAATTGCCCGGGCTGGGCGTTTTCGAGTGGCGCCAGGCCATCAATCAGCAGATCAGCGTCGCCATGCAGTTCGCCGCCCAGTGCCTCGACGATTGAACCTAAACGCAGGGTCACAGGCCCGAGACTTTCAAGGCAGCTTATTTCGCCGGCGGGTTATTGAGCGCCTTGATGACCTTGTCAGTCATGTCGTGCTTGGGATTGACATACACGGCATCCTGAAAAATGAAATCGTAGTTTTCAGCCACGGCAATGTCCTTGATAACCTTATTGGCGCGTTGGATCACCAATTGCAGTTCTTCATTTTTACGCGCATTCAGATCTTCCTGGAAATCCCGACGTTTCTTTTGAAAATCGCGGTCTTGCTCGAGCAATTCCCTTTGACGGGCCTGGCGCTGGGTTTCCGGCAAGGTGGGTGCGTCACGTTCAAATGTGTCCGCCAGAGTCTTGATACGCGCGCCTTGGTCAACCAACTCCTTTTCGCGCTTGGAAAATTCCTGCTCAAGCTTGGTCTGCGCCGCCTTGGCGGTGCCGGCCTCCTTGAGAACCCGGTCGGTGCTGACAAAACCCATGCGCAACTCCTGGGCTTGGACCGACATCACAGCCAGTCCACAAAAAGTCAATGCGCAAATATGACGAATAAGATGGTTCATTAGAAACTTGTCCCGATCTGAAATTGCAAATTTTGAATTCTATCGTTTTCAAACTTGCGCAGTGGCGTGGAATACGCCAGTCGCAATGGCCCCACGGGTGAAATCCAGCTGATGCCAACGCCCGCCGAGGAGCGAACATCGTTGGCATTGGCGTTGACTGCACCGTCACCGGCGACCATGCCAAGATCCCAGAAACCGTACAAGCGCAAGGTGCGGTCGTTGCCGGCGCCCGGAAACGGCGCCAGAATTTCCAGGTTGACATTGAACTTGCGCTGACCACCCACCACGGTATCGTTTTCATCGCGTGGACCCAGGCTACCCTGCTCGAAACCGCGCACTGACCCCAAGCCACCGCCGTAAAAATTCTTGAAAACCGGGTAGGGTTTGCTACCACCAGACCAGCCATAACCGACCTCGGCATTCGCGGCGGCGGTGAACTGCTTGCTCAGCGGCACGTACTGCTGGAACTGGTAGGTGGCGCGCACATATTGAACATCACCGGCAAATGACCACTCGGCATTGGCACGTTGCAAACGTCCACGGTTGGGCGCCAGCGCACTGTCGCGGCTATCGCGAGCCCAGCCCACCGTCAAAGGTACTGCGATTGAGGAGTCACCGTAGGCTTCAACATACTGTTCCCAACTGGTGGGCAGTAGCAAGCCCTTCTTGATGGTCGAGTTTTCTACGCCCACGCCAAAAAATACGGTGTCCACCTCAGAGAAAGGCACACCAAAACGGATGCCCGTGCCAGCGGTCACCAGTTGGTAGTAGTCTGGGTCTTCGTAGGGTTTGGTGGTCCGGTAATAAAGGTCGAGCGTGCGGGACACGCCGTCTTCGGTGAAATAGGGGTCGGTGGTGTTGAGCACCATCACCCGGTTGGTCTTGCTGGTGTTGACCTGGATGCCCAGCGAGTTGCCCGAACCAAACGCATTTTCCTGCTTCAGGCCGAATGACAAGCCCAGGCCATCGCCGCTGGAATAACCAGCGCCCAAGCTCAGGCTACCGGTGGGTTTTTCAGTCACATTGATCGTCAGGTCCACCTGGTCCGGGGTGCCGGGCACCTCCTGGGTTTCAATGGCGACCTCACCGAAGTAGCCCAGACGATCGACCCGGTCGCGCGACAGGCGTATTTTTTCAGCGTCGTACCACGACGCCTCCAACTGGCGGAATTCGCGGCGCACCACGACGTCGCGGGTGCGGGTGTTACCCGCCACATTGATCTTGCGTACATAGGCTCGCCGCGATGGTTCAGCCTGCAGCACAAGGGCGACACGGTTGTTGGCCCGGTCAATCTCGGGCAAGGCTTGCACCCTCGCAAAAGCGTAGCCAAAGTTGCCAAAGTAGTCGGTGAACGCCTTGATGGTCTGGGCCACTTCTTCGGCGTTGTAGGCCTGGCCCGGGCGAATCGCCACTAGGGATTTGAACTCGTCGTCCTTGCCGAGGTACTGGCCGGCCAGTTTGACGCTGCTCACCACATAGCGCTCACCTTCGGTGATGTTGATGTTGATGCCGATGTCGGTCTTGTTGGGCAGAATGGCCACCTGGGTCGAGTCCACCTTGAATTCAAGATAGCCACGCGTCAGGTAATAGGAGCGCAAGCTTTCAATATCGGCATTGAGCTTGGCGCGCGAATAGCGGTTTGACTTGGTGTACCAGCTCAGCCAGCCGCCGGTGTCCAGATCAAACAAGCCGCGCAGGGTGGATTCGCTGAACGCCTTGTTGCCGATGATGCGAATCTCGCTGATGGTGGCCGGTTCACCCTCAACCACGGTAAAGGTCAGGTTGACCCGGTTGCGCTCGATGGGCGTGACTGTGGTCACCACCTCTGCGGCGTACAAGCTGCGGTTGATGTACTGGCGCTTGAGCTCCTGCTCGGCACGGTCGAGTTGGGCCTTGTCGAAAGGGCGGCCATCGGCCAGACCGATGTCGCGCAGGGATTTGACCAGCACGTCCTTGTCAAATTCCTTGGCGCCGACGAACTCCACATTAGCCACTGTGGGGCGCTCCTCGACCACCACCACCAACACGTCGCCAACGACTTCAATACGCACATCCTTGAACAAGCCGAGTGCAAACAGACTCTGGATGGCTGACGTGGCTTTGTCATCGCTGTAGGTGTCGCCGACCCGCACCGGCAATGACACAAAAATAGTGCCTGGCTCGACGCGCTGCAGACCTTCGATGCGGATGTCGCGAACCGTAAACGGATCGACAGCCCAGGCCGCCTGAGCGGTCAAAAGCAGCGCTGCCAGCGCGGTGACTGTATTGAGACGAAAACGATTGAATTGCATTTTAAAAATCAAAAAAAAGACGGCATGCTCGCAAGCTCTGCCATCACTAACCAAACAAGCGGGAAACGTCGTTAAAAATCGCAATCGACATCATGAGCATCAAGATGGCAATACCGCCTTGCTGCAGACGTTCCATCCAGGCATCTGAAACAGGTCGGCCTGTCACACCCTCCCAAAGATAATACATCAGGTGCCCGCCATCCAGAACCGGCAGAGGCAGCAAATTCAACACGCCCAGACTGACGCTGATCAGTGCCAGAAAGATCAGGTACTGCGTCAGCCCCAGGCTTGCCGACTTGCCAGCGTAGTCGGCGATGGTCAGGGGACCGCTGATGTTTTTGACCGAGGCTTGGCCGATCAGCATCCTGCCCATCATCTTGAGTGTCAGCGTCGAGACATCCCAGGTTTTCACCAGCGCCTGCCAGCTGCCATCGAACGCGCCGTAGCGCACCAGCACCAGCTCGGGTGGCGCGCCCACGTAGGCTCCGATGCGGCCGATGGGCTGGCCCTGCTCCAACACCACGCTAGGCGTCACATTGATCTGCAGGCGCCGGCCCTCACGCAAAATAGACCATAGCTGCGTCGCTGCCACCTTGTTCACCACGGACTGGCGAATCATCAGCCGCAACTGTTGGCCATCATTGATCGGCTTGCCATCGACCTGGGTCACTTCATCGCCCGCCAGCAAACCCGCTTGCGCTGCCGCCGAGTCGGGCAGGATGTCGCCGAGCACAGGACGCGACATCGGGCCAATCAAGCCGATTTTCTGGAACATTTGGGCGTCAACATCCCGGCTGTCGAGTCCCGAGAGTTTGAGCAAAAATTCGCGCTCGGTGCTGGCCGTGTCGCCCCGCACCCAGAGTCGGACGTCTTGCCCCTCCAGCGCGCCACGGGTCAATTGCCAGCGCATATCCTCGAATGACTGGACCTCTTTGTCAGACTCGCCTTCCAGGCCAGCACGCAGCACGCGCTCGCCGCCGACCAGGCCCGCCTGGCTGGCGATGGAGTCGGCCACAGGCGGCGCCAGCAGCGCTGCCGGTAGTTGCACGCCGGTCCAGTTGACGACGCTGTACAGCAGCACTGCCAGCAGCAAATTGGCCAGCGGACCCGCCGCCACGATGGCAGTGCGCCGCCCCAGGCTTTGGGTGTTGAAGGCCTGATGGCGCTCAACGGGCGGCACCGGGCCTTCGCGCTCATCAAGCATCTTGACAAAGCCGCCCAGGGGAAACAGCGCCAGTACATATTCGGTGCCACTTTTTTTGGATTGCCAGCGCAACAGCGGCTTGCCAAAGCCGATCGAAAAACGCAGCACCTTGACACCGCAGGCCACGGCCACCCGGTAGTGGCCGTACTCATGCACGGCAATCAAAAGCGCAATGGCAACAATAAAGGCAACGAGGGTCATCATGCAATCAAGCTCGTCAATGCGTCAGCCGGGTCACTGCGCGCGAAGCCGCGTCGCGGCTCTGCGCATCGAGTTCAAGCAGGTCTTCCAGCGACCCCGGCGCGGCTGGCTGAACGCTGCTGAGGGTTTCCAGATTGACAGCGTGCATCTGGTCAAAGCGAATCTGGCCAGCCAGAAAAGCCGCCACCGCCACCTCGTTAGCGGCATTGAGCACCGCCGTGGTTCCCGCTGGCGCAGCCAGCACCGACCAGGCCAGCGCCAGGCCCGGAAAGCGCTGGCCGTGGCCGTTGCTGTCAATTGCCTCAAAAGTCAAGTTGGCCATCGCCCTGAAATCAAGCGCACTGGCGCCCGATGCCATGCGCTGCGGCCAAGACAGGCCGTAAGCAATGGGCACCTTCATGTCGGGCGTGCCAAGCTGCGCGATGACGGAATGGTCAAGGTATTGCACCATCGAGTGGATGACGCTTTGCGGATGGATCACCACCTCGATTTGCTTTGGGGCCACGCCAAACAGGTAGTGCGCCTCGATCACTTCGAGGGCCTTGTTCATCATGGTGGCCGAATCGACCGAGATTTTGCGCCCCATGACCCAATTTGGGTGGGCGCAAGCCTGGTCTGGGGTAATGTCGGCAAAGCTGGCCGGGTCGCGCTGGCGGAACGGCCCGCCCGAGGCGGTCAGGATGATTTTGTCGATCTGCGCCGCCCAGGTGGCTTGATCGTCGGGCAGGGACTGGAACACGGCGGAGTGCTCGCTGTCGATGGGCAACAACTTGGCGCCGCCCGCCACGACGGCTTGCAAAAAATAGTCGCCGCCGACCACCAGGGCTTCCTTGTTGGCCAGCAACAAGCGCTTGCCGGCGCGTGCCGCTGCCAAGCAAGAGGCCAGCCCGGCAGCGCCCACAATGGCAGCCATCACCACATCGACCTGCTCGTGAGCGGCCATCGCAGTAACTTCAGTGGCACCGCACAAAACGCGAGTCGGCAAGCCCAGCGCACGGCATTGGCGCGCCAGTTCCTGGCCGTGCACGCTGCTGGCCATCACGGCAAAAGCGGGCTGAAACTGCACGCATTGTTGTAGCAATTTGTCGACCTGGGTGGCGGCCGACAGGGCAAACACTTCGAAACGATCCGGGTGCAGTGCCAACACTTCGAGCGTGCTGACGCCAATGGAACCGGTCGAGCCCAGAATCGCAACCCGTTGCTTTTTAAAACCGCTTTGCACAGACATGGTCACTTTCAAAAGGTGTAGAGCATCATGGCCAGCGGCAGGGTGGGCAGCATCGCATCGATCCGGTCGAGTACGCCGCCATGACCGGGAAGCAGTTTGCTGCTGTCTTTGGCACCGGCGCTGCGCTTGACCAAGGACTCAATCAAATCGCCCACCACGCTCATGGCCGCCAGAAACACACAGGCGATCACGGCAAACACCACACCCCGGCCGGCCAGATGGCTGTAAAAGCTGGGCACAGCGGGCTGCGCCCAAAGGTCAAAGCGGGCCCAGACCCAGGCCAGCAGCAGCACCGCCGCCATACCGCCAAAGACGCCTTCCCAGCTTTTTCCGGGGCTGATCGACGCCGCCAGTTTGCGCTTGATGAGGTGGCCACCCCAGGTGCGACCGGCAAAATAAGCGCCAATATCGGCCGCCCATACCAAAGCAAAGAGCGACAGCAGAAACTGCGTGCCGATCAGCCTGGCCTGCGCCACCGCCAGCCAGGTGACGACCAGCGCCAACAAGCCAACCAGCAGGCGCAAACCTCTACTGTGTTGCCCCCAGGCTGGCACGCCAGCGCGCAAAGCCCAGCCGCCCAACAACACCCAGGCGGCACCCGCAAAGAGCCAGACTGGCGGCAAAGGCCGGGCTTGCCAGCCAAACCACCACAGGCCGGCGCAGATCAGCGCGGTCAAAACCGCCGCAAGCGTGCTCGGGGGCGTGCCAAACCCATTCAGCCGCGCCCACTCCCAAGCGGCAGCGGCCATGAACAGCAGCGCCAAAAAACTGAAAGGGGCCGGGTCGGGGTAGAACAGCGCTGGCAACAACACCAGCATGAGCAGCACGGCCGTGATCACGCGTTGCTTGAGCATGGCATCACCTCAGCGGGCCACCGTTGGCGCGGCATCGGCGCGGCTCTGGCCAGAAACCCGGCCAAAGCGCCGATCGCGGTGGCCAAAGCTTTGAATGGCCCGGTCGAGTTCAGCCTCGTCAAAGTCAGGCCACAGCTTGTCGGAAAAGAAAAACTCGGAATAGGCAGACTGCCACAGCAAAAAGTTGCTGATGCGCTGTTCGCCGCCAGTACGGATCACCAAATCAGGGTCGGGCACATGCGCCAGTGACATCATTTGACTCAGGCTTTGCTCGGTCATCACCAGCCCTTGCGCTGCCACCCGCGCGGCGGCCTGCACAATGTCCCAGCGACCGCCGTAGTTGAAACAGACGTTCAGCACCAACTTTTGGTTGGCGGCCGTGGCAGCCTCGGCCTGCTCGATGCCCTTGAGGACACGGCTTGACAGCCCCTGGCGCTCACCAACAAAGCGCAATTGCACGCCATCCGCCTTGAGCTGTGGCACCTCGCGCCCCAGTGCGATGGCAAACAGGTCCATCAGACCAGACACTTCTTCTTGGGGGCGCTGCCAGTTTTCAGATGAGAAGGCAAACACGGTGAGCACCTTGATACCGCGCGCATCGCACGCCCTGGCGCAGCGCTTGAGCGAATCCACGCCCTGCTTGTGGCCTGCAATGCGTGGCAAGAACCGCCGAGACGCCCAGCGCCCATTGCCGTCCATGACGATAGCCACATGGTGGGGCGGTGACGTGTTGGTCATGCCCGCTCAAACCGCCATGATGTCTTGCTCTTTGGCGGCTACCAGCTGATCGATCGCGCCGATGTGTTTGTCAGTGACTTTCTGGATGTCGGTTTCGCAACGTTTTTGCTCGTCCTCCGACGCCATCTTGTCTTTGACCAGCTTCTTCACCGCCTCATTGGCGTCGCGGCGCAAGTTGCGTACCGCAATTTTGGCGCCCTCGCCTTCGTTACGTACCAATTTGGTCAACTCTTTGCGGCGCTCTTCTGACATGGGCGGCATCGGCACCCGGATCAGGTCGCCCATCGACGACGGGTTCAGGCCCAGGTCGCTGTCGCGAATGGCTTTTTCAATTTTGGCGCCCATGCCCTTCTCCCAGGGCTGCACGCTGACCGTGCGGGAATCGAGCAGCGACACATTGGCCACCTGGCTGATCGGCACCAGCGCGCCATAATAGTCCACGTGCACCGTGTCGAGAATGGCCGGGTTGGCGCGACCGGTGCGAATCTTGGTCAGATTGTGTTTGAAAGCCTCGATGGACTGGTCCATTTTGGTTTCTGCATTGGTTTTAATTTCGGCAACTGCCATAAATCCATCCTCACTCAGGGTGCAAAACGAAAGACGATTGAACGATGATAAATCGAGACCAGCCTAGGCGTAAACCAGCGTGCCCTCATCTTCTCCCATGACCACGCGTTTGAGCGCGCCATGCTTGAAAATGGAAAACACCTTGACCGGCAATTTCTGGTCACGGCACAAGGCAAAAGCCGTGGCGTCCATGATGCCCAGATTTTGCGACATGGCGTCATCAAAAGAAATGGTACTGTAACGCGTGGCTGTGGGGTCTTTTTTGGGGTCGGCGCTGTAAACGCCATCGACCTTGGTCGCTTTGAGCACGATCTCGGCACCAATCTCGGCGCCGCGCAAAGCGGCCGCGGTGTCGGTGGTAAAAAACGGGTTGCCAGTGCCGGCGGCAAAAATCACCACCTTGCCCTCTTCCAGATACTGCAAAGCCTTGGGCCGCACATACGGCTCCACCACCTGCTCGATGGCAATGGCCGACATCACGCGCGCCGTCAGACCGGCCTTGTTCATGGTGTCGCCCAGGGCAAGTGAATTCATCACAGTGGCCAGCATGCCCATGTAGTCAGCCGTGGCCCGGTCCATTCCGACCGAGCCGCCGGCCACACCGCGGAAAATATTGCCGCCGCCAATGACCACAGCCACTTGCACACCGAGTTCCGTCACACCGACGATTTCATCGACCATGCGCACGATGGTGTCGCGGTTGATGCCGAACTGGTCATCGCCCATCAAAGCCTCGCCCGACAATTTCAGCAAAATGCGCTTGTAAGCCGGTTTGGCATCAGACATGGAAGACTCCTGGGTAGTGTGGTTTGTTGCTGGGGCTTGAAAACAGCACCAGGCCAATCAGGCAGCCTGTTGCGCAGCAGCCACCTGAGCCGCCACTTCGGCAGCGAAGTCGTCCGTCTTCTTCTCGATGCCCTCACCCACCACATAGAGGGTGAATGCCTTGACTGTGGTGGCCGTGGCCTTGAGCATTTGCTCAACCGTCTGCTTGTCGTTCTTGACAAAGGCCTGGTTCAGCAAGGAGACTTCTTTCAGAAACTTTTGCACGCCGCCTTCAACGCGCTTGGTCACAATTTCTGCGGACTGCACGGGTTTGCCTGCCGCCGTGGCCACAGCAGCGTCTTCGGCTGCTTTGGCTGCTGCCACCGAGCGCTCGCGCGCCACCAGTTCGGCCGGTACGTCATCGCTAGACAAAGCCACGGGCTTCATGGCAGCCACATGCATCGCGACATCCTTGGCAGCCACTTCGCTGCCCTCAAACTCGACCACGACACCAATGCGGGTGCCATGCAGGTAGCAAGCCAGTTTGTTGCCGCTGGCGAAACGCTTGAAACGGCGAAAGCTCATGTTTTCACCAATCTTGCCGATCAGACCCTTGCGCACGTCTTCGAGCGTCGGGCCAAAATTGTCCTGGGTGTAAGGCAAGGCGCCCAAGGCAGCAATGTCTGCAGGATTGTGTTGGGCGATCAGGCCGGCAGCGGCGTTAGCCAGGGCCAGGAAGCTGTCATTTTTGGTGACAAAGTCGGTTTCGCAATTGACTTCGAGCAGCGCGCCGACATCGGCATCGCCACTGTAAGCCACCACGCCTTCGGCCGTGATGCGGCCAGCAGCCTTGCCGGCCTTGCTGCCCAATTTGACGCGCAATATTTCTTCAGCCTTGGCCATGTCGCCTTCGGCCTCGGTCAGGGCGCGTTTGCACTCCATCATCGGCGCATCGGTTTTGCCACGCAGTTCAGCCACCATGCTTGCGGTAATTACAGCCATTTTTATCTCCGGAAATCAGTTTGGTTAATCAAATGAAATTAAAAAAAAGGGGCACATGAGCCCCCCTTTGGATTGGGGTCGCCAACCAATCAGGCTGCCGCCTCGTTGACCTCGACAAATTCGTCGGAGCTGTCTTCAGCAACGGCCTTGACCACGTCGTCCATCGCATTGTTGCGGCCTTCGATGATGGCGTCGGCAATGCCGCGGGCGTAAAGCGTCACGGCCTTGGATGAGTCGTCATTGCCCGGAATGATGTAGTCGATACCTTCTGGCGAATGGTTGGTGTCGACCACGGCAATCAGTGGAATACCCAGCTTGCGGGCTTCGGAGATGGCAATCTTGTGGTAGCCCACATCGATGACAAAAATGGCATCGGGCAAGGTGACCATGTCCTGAATGCCGCCAATGTCTTTTTCCAACTTGGCCATCTCACGGGCAAACATCAGTTGCTCTTTTTTGCTCATGGCATCGAGACCAGCCTCTTGCTGAATCTTCATGTCTTTCAGGCGCTTGATCGAGGTTTTCACCGTTTTGAAATTGGTCAGCATGCCGCCGAGCCAACGCGTGTCAACGTATGGGACACCGGCGCGTTGCGCTTCAAGGGCCACGGTTTCCCGCGCCTGGCGCTTGGTGCCGACCATCAGCACGGTGCCGCGCTTGGCCGAAATCTGGCTGACGAACTTGGCAGCTTCCTGGAACATCGGCAACGATTTTTCCAGATTAATGATGTGAATTTTGTTGCGATGGCCAAAAATAAAGGGGGCCATCTTGGGGTTCCAGAAGCGGGTTTGGTGACCGAAATGGACACCGGCTTCCAGCATGTCGCGCATGGTAATTGCCATAAAGAAATACTCCAAAGGTTAGGTCTGAAATCCAGTTCGTTTTGCCAGGGTTCTGGCAACACCTTGATGAAACTGGTTTGCGAATTACCTTGCGGCAGATGACTGAAGACCAGACCTGTCGCAAAGCCGCCGGAGTATAGCACTGCGCCCTGCTGCGCGACCCGGGAAGGATGCGATTCAAAGTGAGCGGGAAACCCCAGAAACTCAAGTTCTCAGGTTGAACCCGGCGTGGCGACCGGGCCATGCGCATGCGGTTTTGGGGTGCAAGCACGCGCGAAATAGAGCGTGTAGTGCGCATGCGACTGTTGACGCGCACTTTGCGGAGGTAAAGGCGGAGGCCGCGTCGCGGGCGGGGGACACGTAGCAAAGCGCATCGCCCGACTGTTTCAACCACAACCGAGTCATCAGCTTCGGCCTGGTATCTCGCACAATACTTTGAACCGCACCCAACCTGCAAAGCCACGGCCCACGGCCAGGTCGCACTACTGCAGCGGCGCCGGCGGCGTGGACAGCAGTGAACTCTTGAAGATTTGCGCCGTGTCAACCGCGTCGAAGCGGTACTGGAGGCCGCAAAAGTCGCAGCCCACCTCGATCATTTCATGCTCTTGCAATATGCTGTCTGCCTCTGGCTGACCCAGGCCCACGATCATCCTGGCCACCCGTTCGCGGCTGCAGGAACACGAAAAACGGGGGCCGGATACGCCTTGCAAGGGCTCGAACCGCAGCAATTGCTCTTCCCAGAACAGCCGGTGCAGGATGGTTTCCACGTCCAGCGACAACAATTCTTCGCGCTTCAGGCTGGAAGCCAGCATGGCGATGCGGTTGTAGTGCTCGTTGAGGCCGATCTGGTCTTCGTCGGCGGGCTGCGCGTTACCCGTCAGGTTGCCGGTGCCCGCCATCGGCAGGCGTTGAATCAGCAGCCCGGCGGCCACCTTGTCGTCGGCCGCGAGCACCAGCGTGGTGTCGAGCTGCTCGCTTTGCAGCATGTAGTGCTGCAGCACATCGCTGAATTTTTCCAGCTTTTCCTTGTTGTCGCCGAACAGCGGTACCACCCCCTGGTAGGGCTGCTGGCCGGGCTGGCGATCCTCGGGGTCAAGCGTGATGGCACAGCGCCCGGCATTACCCACATTGACCATCTGGCTCAGCGTTGCATCTGGATCGACCTGGCCATTTACGGTGGCCGTGGCGCGCAGGGCAAAGTCGCTTTGCACTTCCACCACCGCCAGCTTGACCGGACCGTCGCCGAACACTTGCACGATCAACGAGCCATTGAACTTGATGTTGGACTGCATCAAAACGGCCGCTGCTGTCATTTCGCCGAGCAGTTCTTGCACTGGCAGCGGGTAGGCACCATGCGTGGTGCTGCTGGCACGGCGACGCAGAACCTCAAGCCAGGCGTCCGTCAGGCGTACCACGGCACCGCGCACCGGCAGACCAGCGAAAATGAATTTGTGAATTTCAGACATATAAACCTTGCGGGTCAGACCACTTGCGAAGCAACGTGCTCTGACCCCAACCAATTAGAAGACCTTGTGGGTCAGTCCACTTGCTAAGCGCCGTGCTCTGACCCCAATTAATTAGAACCCCGTTTTGTGCAGACTGGCCTTGAAGCGCTGCGCATTGGCCACGTAATGCCGGGCGCTCTCGCGCAGGCCTTCTGATTGCTCTGGCGTGAGCTGGCGCACCGCCTTGGCTGGGCTGCCGATGATCATGGAACCATCGGGAAACTCTTTGCCCTCAGTGACCAGTGCGCCCGCGCCCACCAGGCAGCCCTTGCCAATTTTGGCGCCGTTGAGCACCACCGCGCCAATGCCGATCAGGCTGTCGTCGCCCACGGTGCAGCCGTGCAGCATGGCTTTGTGGCCCACCGTCACGCCGCTGCCAATGGTCAGCGGCATGCCGACATCAGCGTGCAGCACGCTCAGGTCCTGAACATTGGTGCGCGCACCGACGCGGATGGCAGCGGTATCGCCCCGCACCACCACACCAAACCAAAGGCCGACTTCCTCGCCCAGCACCACGTCGCCCATCACTTCAGCGCTGTCAGCCACCCAGGCAGAGTCCGGAATCTGCGGTGCCATGCCATCCACTTCATATATTGCCATCATCAGCTTTCAAAGTCAGTTGCCTAGAATTGTAGGGAAGCCAGGCGCAACATGAACCCGATCGACGCAAACTACCCCACCGACCTCCCAGAACATACGCTTTTCCAGCAGACGGCAAATAGCTTGCGCGCTGCTTGCCTGGGTCTGCTGCAAATCGGCTCGCCGCAAGACAAGGCGACCCAGGTACGCGTCATGGCCGCAGAACGATGCCCGCTGAATACGGCCGAGACTTTTCCCGAGCCACCCACTCTGCCCGGGCGACCCCCGCGACCGCTGCTGGTGCAGCCCGCCCAGCTCAAAACCCGCGCCGTCGGCACCCTGGAAGGCCGCGCCGGGCTGATCCACGCGCTGACCCACATCGAGGCCAATGCCATCAACCTGGCGCTCGACGTGGTGTGGCGCTTTGCTGGCATGCCGGCCGACTTCTACCGCGATTGGTGGCGCGTGGCCCAAGAGGAAGCGCTGCATTTTGAATTGCTCAACGCGCACCTGAACCAGATGGGTTTTGCCTATGGAGACTTCCCCGCGCACGATGGTTTGTGGGACATGGCAGAGCGCACCAAAAACGACGTGCTGGCGCGCCTGGCGCTGGTGCCACGCACGCTGGAGGCGCGCGGGCTGGATGCCACGCCAGCGGTGCGCAACCGGCTGGTGTCGGTGGGCGACCAAGCGGCGGCCAAAATTCTGGACATCATCCTGCGCGACGAAATTGGCCATGTGGCCATTGGCAACCGCTGGTACCGTTTTCTGTGCAATTCGCGCCAGCTCGACCCCATCAGCACCTATGCCGAACTGGCACTGCGCTATCAGGCGCCAATCCTCAAAGGCCCGTTCAACCTGGACGCGCGCCGCGCTGCGGGCTTTACCGAAGCCGAGCTTTTGGCCTTGCAGGGTACAACGGGCATCACCACCGGGTGATTCCACACGAGCACTCATCCGCGCGGGTGATGATGTGCGTGCAAGACTTTGAGGCGTTCCCGCGCCACATGGGTGTAAATGGTGGTGGTGGAAATATCCACATGGCCGAGCAGCAGTTGCACTGCGCGCAGGTCAGCGCCATGGTTGAGCAAATGGGTGGCAAAGGCATGGCGCAGCGTGTGCGGTGACAGCGGCGCGGTGATGCCGGCCAACAGCGCGTATTTTTTGATAATCATCCAGAACATGACCCGGCTCATGGCCGTGCCCGGCGTGCTGCCGCGCACAGTGACAAACAGCGCCTCGCTGGCGTGGCCCGCCAACAGTTCGCCCCGGGGTTGAGCCAGATAGCGTTTCAGCCACAGGCTGGCGACCTCGCCAAACGGCACCAGGCGCTCCTTGTTGCCCTTGCCAAAAACACGCAGCACGTTGTCCGACAGGCTCACGTTGAGCACTTTCAATCCCACCAGTTCACTCACGCGCAGGCCGCTGGCATACATCAGCTCCAGCATGGTGCGGTCGCGCACACCCAGCGCCTCGCTGGTGTCAGGCGCGTTCAACAGCGCTTCCACTTGCGGCTCGGTCAGCGTTTTGGGCATGCGCAGCGGCTGTTTGGCTGCCTGTAGCTTCAAAGTCGGATCGGCAAGCAGCAACCGCTCGCGCAAGGCCCATCGGTAAAAGCGCTTGAACACCGTCAGTCGGCGGTTGGCGGTGGTGGCTTTGGTACTGCCGTGCTGGTCGGCAAAATAGCTGTTGAGCAGCATCTCGGTGCCGCCCAACAAATGCCCGCCCTGCCCGGCCAGCCAGGTGCCAAACAAGCTAAGGTCGCGCCGGTAAGCGGCCAACGTGTTTTTGGACAAGCCCTCCTCCAACCAGAGGGCATCGATGAAGGTGTCAATCACCGGGTCGGGTGCGGTTTTGACACTGCGCGCAATCGTGTTCACAAGGGATGGAGTCCGGGGCATGGGCAGGAAGACAAAAAGAGGTGCGCCATCTTATGCCGAGCTGTCACCTGCGCTCGCTAGCGACCGCTTTGACGGAGCCCGGCCTGCTATTCTCAAGCCGTGAACTTCGCTCAACTCCTCTTTCCCGATTTTTCGCTGATTCTGATTGGCTACCTGATCTGCCGTTTCACGCCATTAAACCGCACCGTGTGGACGCAGGTGGAGCAACTCGTCTATTTTTTGTTCTTTCCGGTGCTGCTGTTTCACTCCATCTTGAAAAGCCCGCTGGACCTCAGCGCTGCGGGAAACCTGGTGTTTGCCGGCTGGGCGCTCGGGCTGGGCGGCATCACCATGGCCTACTCGGTGCCTTTTTGGCCGGGCCTAAAGAAACATATGGTGGCGCGCCAGCACGCAGCCTGCGCCCAGGTTGCTTTCAGGTTCAACTCATTTATTGGCCTGGCGCTGGCCGAGCGCCTGGCTGGACCGCCCGGCCTGCTGGTGATCGCGCTGTTGATTGGCGTCAGCGTGCCGTTGATGAACATCGGCGCGGTGTGGCCGATGGCGCGCCACGCCGAGCGCGGGTTTTGGGGCGAACTGGTGCGCAACCCGCTGATCATCGGCACCGCCAGTGGTCTGGCGGCCAATCTGGCCGGTTTGTCGATTCCGGATTGGGCCGAGCCGACTGTGAACCGCATTGGTGGTGCATCGCTTGCGTTGGGGCTGATGGCCGCCGGCGCCGGTATGCAACTGAGCGCGCTGAATCATGCCAAATTGTTGGGGGTCGCCGTGTTGTTGATCCGTCATTTGTTGATGCCGCTGTGGGCGCTGGCCTTGTGTTTGCTGTTTGGCCTGGATCAGGTGCAGGCCACCATTTTGCTGATGTTCTCTGCGCTGCCAACTGCCTCGAGCTGTTATGTGTTGGCCGCGCGCATGGGTTATGACGGGCCCTATGTGGCGGCGTTGGTGACTGTGTCCACCGTGCTCGGCATGTTGAGTTTGCCGCTGGCGCTGGGGTTTTTGAGGTCGTTTGTGTAGTCAACGCGCGTTCTTAAAGTGGTGAAGTGCGTCATGCGGTCAACATATATTGCCGAGATCAAACAGCGGTGACGTGCTTTGCGTGGCGACCGCAACTTGCCGCGTTCGAACGGTGGTGATGTGCTTCGCGTGGCAACCGGTAGGGGCGGCCACCTCATACTGGGGTACCAGAAATCGGCGACCACCCCAACCGATTACCACGCGAGACGGTGAATATGCGACGAATGGTCAAATTCAAATTCATTCAAATACAGGGACAGCTGCCTTGTCGGTTTTGTGCATAACTAAGCGACGCCATCTTTGTTGATCGCACGGCGACTAGCGCAGTGGCTGGCTTTGGCGGCTGACGATTTCTGGTACTCCAGTATGAGGAAGCCGTCAAAGCCAGTCGCTGCGCGGGCAAGGATCGCTGCCGACAATTTGAAATTAATTGGAATCTGACCCCAATTAATGTCTCTGATCCAAAGCCCAGGCCACATGTTCACGCACCACTGCACTTGGGTGCTCAGCCCGCGACACAAGCGCGGCTATCAACTGCCTGGCTGGCTCAGCCAAGCGCAAAGCGTTGCCCAGCGCCACCGCAATGTTGCGCAACCAGCGCTCATGGCCGATGCGCCGGATCGGGCTGCCCTCGGTAAATCGTAAAAATTCCTCCTCACTCCAGCCGAACAACTCAACGAGTTGGCTGCCCGCCATTCCGGCGCGGGCATCAAAATCAGGCAAGGCGCTGCGCTTGGCAAATTTATTCCAGGGACAAATCAATTGGCAGTCGTCGCAGCCGTAGATGCGGTTGCCCATCAGCGGGCGCAGTTCAACGGGGATGGAGCCGGCGTGTTCGATCGTCAGGTACGAGATGCAGCGCCGTGCGTCGAGCCGGTACGGCGCAATGATGGCCCGGGTCGGGCAGATGTCGATGCAGGCGCTGCAACTTCCGCAGTGGCCGGCCACGGGTTCTGTCTCGGGCAAGGCCATGTCGACAAAGATTTCACCCAAGAAAAACATCGAGCCTGCGTCACGATTCAGCAGCAACGTATGCTTGCCGCGCCAACCCAGGCCGCTCAAACTGGCCAGTTCGACTTCGAGCACCGGTGCCGAATCGGTGAACACGCGGTAGCCCAGCGGCCCCATCGCAGCAGCAATCTGATCGCTCAACTTTTGCAAGCGGTTGCGCATCACCTTGTGGTAGTCTCGGCCGCGGGCATAGACCGACACAATCGCTTCTGTCGGGTGCTTGATCCGCTTCAGTTCAAGCGCCTGCCAGCCCCCGGGTGTGTTGGCGGGCAGGTAATCCATGCGGGCGGTGATCACGCTGACCGTGCCCGGCACCAGTTCGGCCGGGCGCGCGCGCTTGAGGCCATGCGCGGCCATGTAATGCATGTCGCCATGGAAACCAGCGGCCAGCCACGCCGATAATCCGGGTTCTGCGCTTGTTAAATCGACACCGGCCACGCCAATTTGTGAAAATCCCAATGCCTGCCCCCATTGCTGAATTCTGGAGACCCATTGACTGTTGTTGATTTGCTGCAAGGTGATGTTCACCTGCCCATTGTAAAAAGCCTGTATTGGCACGATGAAGTCGCCACTGGGCACTTTGCCCGTGCGCTGGCCGCGGTGCCTGAACTGCGCCAGGCCTACATCGAATTGCAAGGCGATCTGGGCGCCGGCAAAACCACGCTGGTGCGCCATTTGCTGCAGGCCTTGGGGGTGCCGGGGCACATCAAAAGCCCCACCTATGCCGTAGTGGAGCCCTATGAACTGCCGAATCTCAACATTTGGCACTTTGACTTTTACCGTTTCAGCGACCCGCGCGAATGGCTTGATGCCGGCTTGCGCGACATTTTTGCCAGCCCCGGCCTGAAAATTGCCGAATGGCCGGACAAGGCCGCTGGCTGCGTGCCGTTGGCCGACCTGGTCATTCAACTCGAGGTGGTTGATGACACCGCGCGCCAGGTGCACCTGACCGCGCAAACCGAGTTGGGTGTCAGCCTGCTCCAGCAGCTCGGGCGCACAGCACACAACGAGGCCAGCCCATGAAACGCCGTCAACTGCTGCAGTCGGGCACCCTGGTGCTGTTGCTGGGTGCGCAACATCTCGCCCGTGGCGCCAGCATCGTGGCAGTGCGGGTCTGGCCGGCGCCTGACTACTCACGCGTGACCATCGAGTCCGACGCGCGCCTGAGTTTCAAACAAAGCTTTGTGCCCAACCCGCCACGGCTGGCAGTAGACGTGCAGGGCCTCGACCTGAACCCGGCGCTGAAGGAACTGGTGGCCAAGGTGAGCGACAACGATCCGACCATCTCCGGCATTCGCGTTGGCCAGTTCGCCCCGCGTGTGGTGCGCTTGGTGTTCGACCTCAAACAGTTAATTGCGCCTCAGGTGTTCACCCTGACGCCGGTGGCGGCCTACCAGCACCGGCTGGTGTTCGATTTGTACCCGACGCAGGTGGACGACCCGCTGGAGACCCTGATCGCCGAGCGACTTAAGGAAGGTGCCAGCAAACGCCTCGCCCTGCCCCCAACGGTTGACCCGCTGGGCGAATTGATTGCGCAACGAGACCCTACGTTGCTGTCCTCAGGGGATGCACCAGCCGCAGCCAGCGCAGGCGCCCGCGCCGCTGAGGCGGCAGACGCCATCGCGGCTTTCGCCTTCCCGGACGGTGCCGACGCAAAAAAGTCAGGTAAAAGGCTGCCCCCGCAAAGCATGCGCGCGCCCGCCCCAAGTGCCACTGACCGGCTGATCATCATTGCGCTTGACGCCGGTCACGGCGGCGAAGATCCGGGCGCCATTGGCCCCAGCGGCACGCGCGAGAAAGACGTGGTGCTGCGACTGGCCCACCGGCTGCGCGACCGCATCAACGTGGCGTCGAGCAACGGCAACCCGATGCGCGCTTTTTTAACCCGCGATACCGACTTTTTTGTGCCGTTGCACATCCGGGTGGACAAGGCGCGCCGGGTGCAGGCCGACCTCTTCATCAGCCTGCACGCGGATGCTTTTTTTACGCCTAGGCCGCAAGGCGCCAGCGTGTTCGCCCTGAGTCAGGACGGCGCCTCCAGCAGCGCCGCGCGCTGGATGGCCGCCAAGGAAAACAAGGCCGACGTGATTGGCGGCCTGAACGTGCGCGCCCGCGATGCCCAGGTCAAACGCGCCCTGCTCGACATGAGCACCGCCGCCCAGATCAAGGACAGCCTGCAACTCGGTGGCGCCATGCTCAAAGAAATCAGCCGCGTCGGCAAGCTTCACAAACCGCGGGTTGAGCAGGCCGGCTTTGCCGTGCTCAAGGCGCCCGACATTCCCAGCGTGCTGGTTGAGGCGGCGTTCATCAGCAACCCGGACGAAGAGGCCAAGCTCAACAGCGACGCCTACCTGAATCAACTGGCCGATGCCCTGATGCGTGGCATCAACGCCTATTTCTCCAAAAATCCACCACTGGCACGCAGCCGGACTACGTGACCGGCTGCTTGCGCGCCTTCCAGGCGCCGAAAATCACGATCAGGCCCGGCACCAGAATCATCGCCCAGATGATCTTGTCCAGATTCACCTTGACCCACGGAATGCTGCCCAAAAAGTAGCCCGCCGTGCAAATGCCGAGCACCCAGAGCACGGCACCAGCCATGTTGAAAAGAGTGAACTTGACGCGGCGCATGTCGGCCACGCCCGCAACAAAAGGCGCAAAGGTGCGCAAAAACGGCATGAAGCGCGCCAGAATGATGGTGACACCACCGTAACGCTCGTAAAAATTGTGCGTGCGGTCGAACGCGGCCTTGTTGAACAACCGCGAGTTTTCCCACTTGAACACCTTGGGTCCGAAATAGCGCCCAATGGTGAAATTGGTCTGGTCCCCCAGAATGGCGGCCGCCAGCAGCACCGAAACTGCCACGGGGAAGCTCATTAGGCCGACACCGCACAGGGCTCCCACTACAAACAGCAGCGAGTCGCCGGGCAAGAACGGCATCACGACCAGGCCGGTTTCAACAAAGATGATCAAAAACAGCAGCGCATAGACCCACATGCCATAGCTTTGCACAAAGGTCTCCAGGTGTTTGTCAACGTGGAGGATGAAGTCGAGAAGAAAGGTGATGATGTCCATGCGGCTGGATTATCTCCGGCAAGCGTGTGGTAAATAATGAACAAATAATTACAACTCCTACAGCTTGATTGATTCAAGTCAAAAAAACCGAAAGTTAAAGCCTAGGGTTTACCCTAATCCTGATTACATTAAAGCCTTCTTTGAAGGAGCTTAACGTGGATATTGTTCTACAACTGATTGTGATTCTGGTCTGCCTGTTTTATGGTGCCAGAAAAGGCGGCGTAGCGCTGGGGTTGCTGGGTGGCATTGGCCTTGTCATCATGGTGTTTGTCTTTGGCCTCAAGCCGGGCAAGCCACCGGTTGATGTGATGCTGACCATCATCGCCGTGGTGGCAGCTTCAAGCACACTGCAGGCCTCGGGCGGACTGGAGGTAATGCTCAAGGGTGCTGAAAAAATGCTGCGCCGTAACCCCAAATACGTGTCGATCGTGGCACCGTTCACCACCTGTGTGCTGACCATGCTGTGCGGCACAGGCCATGTGGTCTACACCATGCTGCCGATCATTTACGACGTGGCCATCAAGAACAACATTCGCCCCGAGCGTCCGATGGCGGCTTCTTCCATATCGGCGCAAATGGGCATTCTGGCAAGCCCCGTGTCGGTAGCGGTGGTGGCGCTGGTGGCTTTCCTGGCCAAAGCTCCGGTGGATGGCCATGTGATCGACTTCGTGCAGGTGCTCTCAATTACCATTCCGTCCACACTGGCCGGCGTGCTGATGATTGGCATTTTCAGCTGGTTCCGTGGCAAAGACCTCGACAAAGACCCCGAATTTCAGGCGCGCATTGCCGACCCGGCACAACGCAAGATGATCTATGGCGAAAGCGCCACGCTGATGAATAAAATTCTCTCCCGGGACCAATGGACGGCGATGTGGATTTTTCTGGGTGCGATTGCAGTGGTGGCCATCTTGGGTGCCTACCCAGGCCTGCGTCCCGCCTTTGGTGACAAGCCGATGTCGATGGTGCTCACCATTCAGATGTTCATGTTGCTGGCAGGGGCCTTGATGATCATCTTCACCAAAACCGACCCTGCCAGCATTGGCAAAACCGAGGTCTTTCGCGCCGGCATGATCGCGGTGGTGGCCGTGTTTGGCATCGCCTGGATGGCTGATACGGTGTTTGCCGCCCACCTGACCGAGTTGAAAGCCGCCCTGACCGAGGTCGTCAAAACCCAGCCGTGGACCTATGCGATTGTGCTGCTGCTGGTGTCCAAACTGGTCAATTCGCAAGCCGCCGCCATCAGTGCCATGGTGCCTGTGGGTCTGGCCATTGGTGTGCCCCCGGGCTACATCGTGGCTTTCGCCGCAGCTTCTTATGGCTACTACATCTTGCCCACCTACCCCAGCGACCTGGCTGCCATTCAGTTTGACCGCTCGGGCACCACCCGCATCGGCAAGTACGTGATCAACCACAGCTTCATCCTCCCCGGGCTGATTGGCGTGGGCACGTCCTGCCTGATGGGCTACCTGCTGGCCTCGGCCAGTGGTTTGATTTAGCTGCAAGAGGTTCGATCGCGACCGATCTGTTCGCGCTCTAGCGCACAACACCACGCCAGCTCTTTGACAGTGGCAGACACAGCTAAAGCCGGGGCAATACCCGCGCAGGCACGCCCGGGCATGGGCTGCATTAAGATTTGCCTAAATTTGTTTACCCTTGACCAGGAGATTGACCATGGCAAATTTTCAACGGCGCACGGTGCTGGCGCTTTCTGGCGCGTTGCTCACAGGCAGCTTGCTCGCCCAGTCCACCGCTGCAGTGCGGGTGGCCTCCAAAATTGACACCGAGGGCAAGCTGCTGGGCCACATGATGACGTTGGTGCTTGAAGCCGGCGGCATCAAGGTGGACAACAAAACCGGCTTTGGCACCACCAAAATTTTGCGCGGCGCCATGATCGCAGGTGAAATTGACATCTACCCGGAGTACACCGGCAACGGTGCTTTTTTCTTTTCGGATGCGGCCAACCCGGCCTGGAAAAACGCCCAAGCGGGCTATGCACGCGTCAGCGCGCTTGACCTTGAAAAAAACAAAATTGTTTGGCTGACCCCCGCACCCGCCAACAACACCTGGGCAATTGCCGTGCGCAAGGATGTGGCCGCCGCCAACAAGCTCAAAACCCTGGCTGACCTGGGGCCGTGGATCAGCGCTGGTGGCCAATTCAAACTGGCGGCTTCGGCCGAGTTTGCCGAGCGTTCTGACGCCCTGCCGGCGTTTCAGGCGGCGTATGGCTTCAAGCTCAAACCCGAGCAGTTATTGACCCTGGCCGGGGGCGATACCTCAGTGACGATTCGTGCGGCGGCCGAGCAAACCTCGGGCGTTAACGCCGCCATGGCCTATGGCACTGACGGCCCGGTGTCAGCACTTGGGCTGGTCATTCTGGAAGACCCCAAAGGTGTGCAGCCGGTTTACGCGCCCACGCCCATCATCCGCAGCAGCGTGCTGGCGCAACACCCCAAGATCAAGGGCCTGCTGGCTGCCGTTTTCATGCATCTGGATGGTCCTACGCTGCAGGCCCTCAACGCCAAAATCCAGCTCGAAGGCCAGGATGCCAAAAAAGTGGCGGCTGAGTTCTTGCGTTCCAAAAAACTGATCTCTTGAGTTGGGGCGTGCCGCATGCGAATTGATCCAGCTGGCGTGCTGTTAGGTGGATTCGGGCTGGCCGCCGGTCTTGCCCTGCCGCTGGTCACGGTGGCACCCAACCGGCTGGTGTCAGGGCAAGGCGTCTCTTTGTGGGCGGTGGGGCAGCGACTTGGACCGCAGCTTGAGCAAGTAACAGGGCAAGACGCGTGGGTGGCGGACGTATCCTCCACGGCACTGGCATTGGCACTGGCACTGGTCGTTACCAGCTTGCTGATGCTGAGCCTGATCGCGTTTTGGCGCAAAGCCGCCATGGGCCCAGATGGCATGACCGTCGCCCTGGGCGTTGCGCTGATCCCTGCGCTGTTGCTGCTGGCTGGCCGCTACGCGCTGCACATTTCACAGAATGAATCAACACTGTCGCGCACCGCTTTGGGCAGCGGCTTTTGGGTGATGGTTCTGGTTGTGTGGCTGGCGGTTTCGAACGCGCTGCAGCGCTTGCGCGCCGGCTGGGCCCTGGGCGCTGGCGTCAGGGCGGTCATTGCTGGGTGCGTGTTGGCGGCGCTGGCCCTGGGTTGGTGTGATCAGCTTTCCCTGATGCGGGAGTTTGCGAACCATGCCGACACCCTTGGTGCTGCCGTGTTGCGCCATGTGCAAATTGTGGTGTTGACACTTTTGCCTGCGCTGTGCATCGGCTTGCCGCTGGGTTGGATGGTTAACCGCTCAACCCGGCTGCGGCAGTGGCTGTTGCCACCGTTGAACGTGATTCAAACCATTCCCTCGATCGCCTTGTTTGGCTTGCTGATGGTGCCGCTGGCTTGGGCTGCGCAAGCCTGGCCCGGTTTGGCCGCCATGGGCGTGAGCGGCATTGGCTTGGCACCGGCAGTGGTGGCGCTCACGCTCTACAGCTTGTTGCCCGTGGTGCGCGGCACACAGGCGGGTTTGGCGCAAGTGCCCGGCGCGGTGCTGGATGCAGCGCGCGGCATGGGCATGGGGTCGGCACAAATGTTTTGGCATGCCCAGTTGCCACTGGCCGCGCCGGTGATTCTGGCGGGTATTCGCACTGCCACCATTCAAACCGTGGGGCTGGCCGCCGTGGCCGCGCTGGTGGGTGCTGGAGGGCTGGGCGCCATCATGTTCGACGGTTTGTTTGGCAGTGCACAAGACCTGGTGCTGCTGGGTGTGTTGCCCATAGTTGGCCTGGCGGTGCTGCTGGATCTGGGCTTTGAGGTGCTTAACCGGCTGGCACATGTACGCACCGGAGGTACCGTTTGATCCGGTTTGAACACATTTGTAAATCGTACAAGGGCGCACGCGTGGTCGATGACCTGAACCTGCACATCGCCCGCGGCGAGTTGCTGGTGTTGATTGGGGCATCGGGTTCGGGCAAGTCCACAATTTTGAAAATGATCAACCGGCTGGAGCCGCACGACAGCGGGCGTATTTTGTTTGACGGGCGAGAAATCCAGTCGTTCAAGCCACGCGACCTGCGCCTGCGCATGGGCTATGCCATTCAGTCGGTGGGCTTGTTTCCGCATTGGACGGTGGCGCGAAACATTGCCACGGTGCCGAATTTGCTGGGCTGGCCTGCTGCCAAAATAGGCAAGCGGGTGGACGCCCTGCTCACTTTGTTTGAGCTGGCCCCGGCGCAATACCGGACGCGTTTGCCGCACCAGCTCTCAGGCGGCCAGCAGCAGCGGGTGGGTGTGGCGCGAGCGCTGGCGGCCGACCCCGATGTGTTGCTGATGGATGAGCCGTTTGGTGCGCTCGACCCCGTCACCCGGGCGGCGCTGCAGCAGGCGCTCAAGCGCATCCACCGCCAATCAGGTAAGACCATTGTGCTGGTCACCCATGACATTGACGAGGCCTTGCTGTTGGCCACGCGTGTGGTGTTGATCGACCAAGGCCGCGTGGTGCAGCAAGCCACACCGCTCGATCTGTTGTCCCGGCCTGCCAACGCCACAGTGGAGGAATTTGTCGGGCGCAGCGACATTGGCATCAAATGGCTGTCGCTGCAAAGTGCGGTCGACCGGGCGCGGGCACAGCCCACCTCGCCAGGCCTGACGCTGGCGGCACAAGCCTCGTTGCGCGAGGCAGTCTCCATCATGGCGTTGCACCACGTTGACCGCATCAATGTGCTGGATACGTCGGGGCAACACGCTGGGGTGTTGTACGCCGCTGACGTGTTTGCCCCACAGGGAACACCAGGTGGGTAAGGTCAAAAACGCCACTAACGCGCAGCCCCAGCCCACGGCTGACCGGGCGACCATGCCCATTAACACCGCTTTGCGTGGCCTGCTGTGCGATCGGCTGTTTTGGACTGTGGCCGCCTTACTGGCCTTGGTGCTGGGCTTACCGGCGTCTGGGTCCCTGTTTGCGCACCTGTTTCCGGCGCTGGAGCGCCCGGTTTACCTACAAGAGCCGTTTACCCAATTGCTGTGGCAGCACTGCAAACTGGTGGGGTTGTCGAGCTTGGTGGCCACAATCATCGGCAGCTTGGCCGGCATTGCGGTCACGCGCGCCGCAGGCCAGGCCTTCAAGCCCATGGTGGACACCCTGGCCACCATGGGCCAGACGTTTCCGCCAGTGGCCGTGTTGGCAGTGGCTGTGCCATTGGTTGGTTTTGGTGAATTGCCAGCCCTGATCGCACTGACGTTATATGGTCTCTTGCCGGTGTTGCAAGGCACCGTGGCCGGCCTGCAAGCCGTGCCAGAGCCGATGCAGCAAGCCGCCCGCGGCTTGGGGCTGTCACCTTGGCAATCCTTGTGGCAACTTGAAGTGCCGATGGCGTTGCCGGTATGGCTGGCCGGCGTGCGGGCGTCGGTGATCATCAACATTGGCACGGCTGCAATTGCATCCACTGTGGGTGCCAAAACATTGGGCTCCCCCATCATTGTGGGCCTGAGCGGTTTTAACACCGCCTACATTTTGCAGGGGGCCTTGGTGGTGGGCTTGCTGGCCGTGGTGACTGACATGGCGTTTGAGCGCGTGGCAAGCCGCGTGGCTTGGCAAGCTTGACTGACAGCGACCGCCTCCTCCCTAGATAAAATGACCGGAATTCTCCCATGGCCGCATGCAAAACCCTTCCTCCCGGTAACCCGGGACTTTTCCAGAAATGAGTTCCCATTGACCAAGACCATCGACATCACCGAGTTGTGCCTGCGCGACGCGCACCAGAGCCTGCTGGCCACCCGCATGGCCCTTGAAGACATGGTGCCGGCCTGCGCCGACATTGACCAGGCCGGCTACTGGTCGGTGGAGTGTTGGGGCGGTGCCACCTTTGACGCCTGCATCCGTTTTTTGAACGAAGACCCGTGGGAGCGGCTGCGCACCTTTCGCACCCTGCTGCCCAAGTCGCGCCTGCAAATGCTGTTGCGTGGCCAGAACCTGCTGGGCTACCGCCACTATGAAGACAGCGTGGTGGACCGCTTTGTCGATAAAGCCGCCGAGAACGGCATGGATGTTTTTCGCATTTTTGATGCGCTCAATGACATTCGCAACATTCGCCATTCGGTGCTGGCCGTGCGTCGCAATGGCAAGCACGCGCAAGGCACCATCTGCTACACCGTCAGCCCTTTGCACACCACGGAAACTTTTGTCGAGATGGCCGAGCACCTGGTCGAACTGGGCTGCGACTCGATCTGCTTGAAAGACATGGCGGCCCTGCTCAAGCCGCAGGCCGCCTATGACATCGTCAAGGGCATCAAGACCCGCTGTGGCGAGGGCGTTCGCGTGCATGTGCACACCCATGCGACCACCGGGGTCACGCTGGTGTCCTTGATGAAGGCGATCGAAGCTGGCGCCGACGGCGTTGATACCGCCATCAGTTCGCTGAGCCTGGGGCCTGGCCACAACCCGACCGAAAGCCTGGTGGCGATGTTGGATGGCACTGGCTACCAGACCCAACTCAACAAGGACTGCCTGCACCGCATCAAAGACCATTTTGCCGCCCTGCGCCCGCGCTACCAGGCGTTCATGTCCAACATTTACGGCGTTGAAACCGATATTTTTGACAGCCAGATTCCGGGCGGCATGATTTCCAACATGGAAAGCCAGCTCAAGCAGCAAAACGCCGCCGACCGCATCCACGAAGTGTTCATTGAAGTGCCGCGCGTGCGCGAAGACGCCGGCTTTCCGCCGCTGGTCACCCCGTCGAGCCAGATTGTGGGCACGCAAGCGGTGTTCAATGTGCTGATGGGGCGCTACAAGGTGGTCTCAAGCGAGTTTGCCGACCTGATGCTGGGCTATTACGGCAAAACGCCAGGCGAGCGTGACCCCGAGGTCTTGGCCCTGGCCACTGCCCATGCTCAGAAGCCCGCCATCGAGGTGCGCCCCGCCGATCTGTTGCAACCCGAATGGGAAGCCTTGCACACTGCGGCGACCGCTCTGCCCGGCTGCAATGGCAGCGAAGAAGATGTATTGACCTACGCCATGTTTCCGCAAGTGGCTGCGGCCTTTTTTGACAAGCGCACGCAAGGGCCGCTCAACCTTGGGCGTGCGCCCAAGGCAGCCGAAACGCACAGCGAATCAGGCGCAGCGAACACGTCCATCCAGGCGCCAGTGACTTACGACGTCAAGCTCAACGGCCGCTCACACCGGGTGTCAGTCACCCCCATCGACCAATAAAAGGGCACCACCATGACAGCCATGCAAGCAAAAATTGAAGAACTCCACCGCCGCCAGGACCAGGCTTACCTGGGTGGCGGTGCCGACAAACAAGACAAGCAGCGCCAAGGCGGCCGTCTTACCGCGCGCGAGCGGGTGGCAGCTTTGGTGGATGAAGGCAGCTTTGACGAGGTGGGCCTGTTCGTCAACCACCATGCTTCCTCGTTCGGCATGCAGGGCAAACAGCTGGCGGCAGATGGTGTCATCACCGGTGCCGCGTCAGTGCACGGCCGCCTGGTGCACCTGGCCAGCCAGGACTTTACGGTGGCGGGCGGCTCGGCGGGTGAAATGCATTCAATCAAGGTGGCCGACATCATGAAAGAGTCGCTGCGCACCGGCTCGCCCTTTGTCTTCATCAACGACTCGGGCGGCGCGCGGGTGCAAGAAGGCATTGCCTCGCTGTCGGGCTACGGCAAGGTGTTTCAGGCCAATGTGCTGCTGTCGGGCGCTGTGCCGCAAATCTCCTTGATCTGCGGCCCCTGTGCCGGTGGCGCGGCCTACAGCCCGGCGCTGACCGACTTCATCATCCAGACGCGTCAGGCACAGATGTTCATCACCGGCCCGCAAGTGATCAAGCAGGTCACCGGCGAAGACGTTACCGCCGAAGAACTGGGCGGCGCCGACGCCCACATGGTGCACTCGGGCGTGATCCACTTCATTGCCGACGACGACCAGCATGCCATCGCGCTGTGCCACAAACTGCTCAGTTTTCTACCCGCCAACAACCTCGAAGACCCGCCGCAGACCGAGGGCGACCGCTCGGTAGAGCCAAACCCGGCGCTGGAAAGCATCCTGCCCGAAGAGTCCAAAAAGGGCTACGACGTGCGCGCCGTGATTGAGCCGATTGTCGATTTTGGTGACTTCTTTGAAGTCCAGGCCGGCCACGCCATGAACATCGTGGTGGGCTTTGCCCGCATTTGCGGTGGCTCGGTCGGCATCATTGCCAACCAGCCTTCCGTGCTTGCCGGTGCGCTCGACATCAATGCCGCCAGCAAGGCCGCGCGATTCATCCGCTTTTGCAACGCCTTCAACATCCCGCTGGTCACGCTGGTCGATGTGCCCGGCTTCATGCCCGGCGTGGCGCAGGAATACGGCGGCATCATCCGCCACGGTGCCAAGCTGCTGTTTGCCTACGCCGAGGCCACCGTGCCCAAGGTCACTGTCATCCTGCGCAAAAGTTATGGCGGCGCCTACCTGGCCATGTGCGGCAAAGACCTCGACGCCGACCGCGTGTTTGCCTGGCCCACGGCCGAGATTGCGGTCATGGGTGCCGAAGGTGCCGCAGAAATTGTCTTTCGCAAGGAAATTGCCGAAGCCGCTGACCCGGCCGAGCGCCGCCAGGAGCTGATTCAAAGCTACCGCGACACCTTCTCCAACCCCTATGTGGCCGCCGAGCAGCGCTTGGTGGACTCGGTGATTGAGCCCAAAAACACCCGCCGCCACATTGCCCAGGCGCTGGAATACTTAAAGATCAAGCGGGTGCCCATGCCGCACAAGAAACACGGTCTCACCCCGCTCTAAAAAGCCTGTCATGCAACAACAAAACAACGACACGCTGGCCCTGATCGCGCAAATGCGCGAGGAGTTAAGCACACTGCAAAGCCGCGTCACCACGCTGGAGCGCCTGGCCGCCAAAGCCGCAGCTGCCAGTGTCAGCGACGAAGACATGCTGGCCATCTCTGCTGCCGTGGCGGCCTTCCTTGGCGTGCGCGCCCGCGTTCGCCAGGTGCGCCTGGTGCACTCCAGCGCCTGGGCCCAGGTGGGCCGCATGGGCACCCACGCATCGCACCATACCCATTGATCGGAACTACCGTGAAACTACGCATCACCCTGGACGACAAAACCTTTGAAGTCGAGGTCGAAGTGGCCGAAACTGACCACGCCAGCCTGCCCCCAGCCTACCCGGTGGGCTCGGCACGGCTCACCGGCAGTGCGGCTGCCAGCGCACCTGCTGGCACACCCTCAGCCACCGGCAACCCGCCAGCAACCGTAGCCGATGAAAGCAAAGCCTGTCGCAGCCCGGTGTCTGGCGTGGTGGTGAAAGTAGTGGCCGCGTCCGGTGCCAACATCAACGCCGGCGACTCCATCCTGATCCTGGAAGCCATGAAGATGGAAACCAACATCACCGCCCCGGTCTCGGGCGTGATCGCCAGCATCAAGGTGGCCCAAGGCGACCGCGTGCAAACGGGGGATGTGCTGGTGGAGTTTGTTTGAGCCAAGTACAACTGACGAGCGTGTTGATACTGGTCACATAAGGGTTTTCCATGAACGCTTGGTCGGTTCAAAATGACTCGACTTTGCGGCGTTTAAAGTGCCTTTGCTTGATCCGTTTGAACAGCAGGCTGCCAGCTGGCCGCGCAACACACCTAAATGCGCATATGATGCGCATTCTTAAACAACAAGCAATATGCCATGCCTGTCGCTACCAACCTTAAACGCAAACGGCCCGTCAATCTGACACTGAGTGTTGGCTTGGTGGCGCAGGCCAAAACCTATACCAACAATCTGTCCGAGACCATAGAGTCGCTGTTGGCCGAATTTGTGGCCCAACAAGCGCGCGCGCAGCACGATCACAGGCAAGCGATCGACACGTGTGTGTCGGACTGGAACGCGGTGCATGCCCGCGTGGGCTCCTTTGCTGACGAACACGTCAACCTGTAATGGCCCAGTTTGATGTCCATCGCAACAAAGGCACGTTGCGTGAATCCATTCCCTTTGTCGTCCTGGTGCAATCGGCACAGTTTGACGCTTATCGCAGGTGCGTCGTTGTGCCGCTGGTTCGGCGCAGCATGCTGCCCATCCATACGCCGACGGTCGGCAGGCGCATGAACCCGAAATTTCATGTGGACGGCATCGATGTGGTGTTACACCCCCTGGACATGGTATCGGTATCGGTAGATCAGTTGGGTGTACACATTGGCTCTTTGGCAGAACATGGACAAAGCATTGCAGACGCGCTGGACGAACTGCTGACCCGGTCCTGGGGCTGATATGAACGAGCCATTCCCTCTGCGCCGCCCCATCCGCGAACTCCCCGACACGCTGATCAGTCAGATTGCTGCTGGCGAAGTGGTGGAGCGGCCGGCCTCAGTGGTGCGTGAACTTCTTGACAACGCGCTTGATGCCGGCGCCAGCCAGATCACCGTGCGGCTCCTCGCTGGCGGCGTGCGCCTGATCAGCGTGGAAGACGATGGCGCTGGCATTCTGCCCGACGAGCTGCCGATGGCGCTCAAGCGCCACGCCACCAGCAAGATCGGCAGCCTGGCTGACCTGGAGTCGGTCGGCACCATGGGTTTTCGCGGCGAGGCGCTGGCCGCCATCAACGCCATTGCCGATTGCGCCCTGCTGTCGCGCGTCAATGGCCAAACCCACGCCTACCTCCTTGAAGGCCAGACTGGAGAGATCACGCCAGTGGCGCGAAGCACCGGCACCACGGTCGAGGTCAAGGAGCTGTTTTTCAGCACGCCAGCGCGGCGCAAGTTCCTCAAGACCGACGCGACTGAGCTGGCGCATTGCGTCGAAGCGGTGCGGCGCCACGCACTGGTGCGGCCTGATGTCGGTTTTGCCATTTGGCATGAAGGCAAACTGGTCGAGCAATGGCGGCGCTGCGGCGAGTTGGCCAGTCTGCCCGCACTGGAGCAGCGCCTGACCGATGTGCTGGGTGCTGATTTTGTCGAGCGCTCGGTGTGGGTCGATTTCTCCACCAGCGCCACGCCCGGCCGCCCGGACTACGCCCCAATCATCAAGGTTTGGGGCCGCGTTGGTATTCCCGACGCGGCCAGGGCGCGTGCCGACCAGCAGTTCTGCTATGTCAACGGCCGCTTTGTGCGTGACAAGGTCATCACCCACGCCGCCCGCAGCGCCTATGAAGACGTGCTGCACGGCCAGCGCCAACCGGTTTACGCGCTCTACATTGACATTGACCCGACGCGCGTCGATGTCAACGTGCACCCGACCAAGATCGAGGTGCGCTTTCGCGACAGCCGCGAAGTGCACCAAGCGGTGCGCCATGCGGTGGAAAGTGCGCTGGCGGCGCCGCGTGCCGGGCAGGTGTCGCCACAAGTGGCCACCTCGCTGGTGCGGACCGAGTCAGCGGCCCAAGTCACCGATTGGGGTCAGGCGTTGTCGCCGGAAAGCACCAGCCCGATTTTGTCGCCGGCCTCCTATTCCTACACGCAGGCAGGGATGCATTTTGAGGCACCAGTGGGCCATCGCGTCAGTGACCTGGCAGCGCTGTGGCAGCCCCAGCCCACGGCGGTTCCCCTGCCAGCGAACGACTGGCCGCTAGGCCGCGCGCTGGCGCAACTCAAAGGGGTTTACATCCTGGCCGAAAACGCGCAGGGGCTGATCATTGTTGACATGCACGCGGCGCACGAGCGCATCGTTTACGAGCGGCTCAAGGCGCAATGGGCTGACACCTTGGGCGCCTCGAACTCATCCAGCCTGCCAAGCCAACCCCTGCTGATTCCCGCCACCTTTGCCGCCACACCGATCGAAGTCGCCACGGCAGAAACCAACGCTGCCACGCTGCACCTTCTCGGTCTCGACATCACGCCGTTTTCCGGCAAGACGCTGGCGGTTCGCGCCGTGCCGACCACGCTGGCGCAAGGCGATGCCGTAGAACTGGCGCGTAGCGTGCTGACTGAATTGAGCCAGCACGAGGCCAACACCGTGGTGCAACGCGCCCACAACGAGCTGCTCGGCACCATGGCCTGTCACGGCGCGGTGCGCGCCAACCGCCATCTGACGCTGGAAGAGATGAACGCGCTGCTGCGGCAGATGGAGGCCACCGAACGAAGTGATCAGTGCAACCACGGCCGCCCCACCTGGCGACAAGTGAGCCTGCGCGAGCTCGACACCTTGTTCATGCGCGGGCGTTGACGTTTTGCTCCGCCCCTTCAAACAACTGATGCGCCACCCGGCGCAGCGCAACCGGCTCGACACCGAACTGCGTCAGCTTTGGCACCTGGCCTGGCCGATCCTGGTCGGGCAACTGGCTTATGTGGGCATGGGCGTTGTCGAGGTCGCCATGGCCGGCCATGCCTCGGTGCAAGATCTGGCAGCCGTGTCGCTCGGGGTGTCGATCTGGAACATGCTGATGCTCACCGTCATGGGCGTCATGATGGCCATCAACCCGATCGTGGCGCACCATGTGGGCGCTGGTGAAATTGACGAAATCCCGCACAAGGTGCGCCAGGCTTTGTGGAAGGCGCTCGGGATTGGCCTGCTCGGCTGTCTGCTGGCCAACCTGGCGGCGCTGGTGTTTGATCACCTGAGTCTGGAGCCGCGCGTGCACGACATGGCTCGGGACTTTGTGCTGATCACCAGCCTGGCGCTGCCGCTGTTTGCCTGCTACCGCGTGCTGTATGGCTACAGCACCAGCCTGAATCAGACCAAGCCGCTGATGGTGATTGCCCTGTTGTCACTGGGGCTCAACATCGTCGTCAACTGGCTGCTGGTGTTCGGCAACCTGGGCTTTCCGCAGCTCGGCGGGGTTGGTTGCGCCTGGGCCACGCTGCTCACCGTCAGTTTTAACCTGGCCGCGCTCATCTGGTGGATGCGGCGCTCAGTCGTTTACCACGCAAGCTGGCCTTTTGATCACTTCGAGGCACCACGCTGGCCCACCATCAAAAGCCAGCTCAAACTGGGCCTGCCGATTGGCGTGACCTATTTCGCCGAGACCAGCGCGTTCAGCCTGATTTCGCTGCTGATTGCCAAATTTGGCAGCACGCAGATGGCCGCGCATCAGATCGCGCTCAATTTCACCTCGCTGGTGTTCATGGTGCCGCTCAGCCTGGGGCTGGCGCTGCTGACGCGCGTGGGCCAGTCGCTGGGTGCGGGCAACCCCACCAGGGCACGCTACCAGGCTTGGGTCGGTGTGGCGTTGGGATTGGGCTTTGCCGCCGTCTCGGCGACGCTAATTGCCGTCTTTAACCAGCAGGTGGCCAGCGCTTACACCAACGATGCCGCTGTGGTGGCGCTCACCGCGCAACTGCTGTTGCTAGCGGCATTTTTTCAGCTTTCGGATGCCACCCAGGTCATTGCCAGTTGCGCCGTGCGCGGCTACAAGGTCACGCGCACCCCCATGTTGATCCACATGACGGCGTTTTGGTTGATCGGCCTGCCGCTGGGCGTCACCCTCGGGCTGGCGCCAGACTGGATGCCTTGGGCACCCGCTCAACCCATGGCCGCCCAGGGCTTCTGGATTGCGCTGATTGTGGGTCTGACCATTGCCGCGCTTGGGCTCACGGCACTGCTCAGACGCGTGGCACGCAGCCAGATACGCTGATCGGATCGGATCGGATCAGTGCAGTTGCACACCGGTTTTGGACTGCAGTTCTTCCATCGTCACGCCGGGTGCGCGCTGCACCACCTTGATGCCGTGCGGTGTGATGTCGAGCACGGCCAGGTCGGTGATGATGCGATCCACCACGCCCACGCCAGTCAGCGGCAGGGTGCAGCTGGGCAGAATCTTCATGTCGATGGTGCCGTCTTTCTTTTTGGCCACGTGCTCCATCAGCACCACCACGTTTTTCACGCCACCGACCAGGTCCATGGCGCCGCCCATGCCCTTGACCATCTTGCCCGGAATCATCCAGTTGGCCAAATCGCCGGTTTCACTGACCTGCATGGCGCCCAGAATGCTCAGGTTGATCTTGCCGCCGCGAATCATGGCAAAGCTCTCATGGCTGCCAAAAATGCTGGAGCCGGGGATGGTGGTCACGGTTTGTTTGCCGGCATTGATCAGGTCGGCATCAACTTCCGTCTCGGTCGGGAACGGGCCAATGCCAAGCATGCCGTTTTCGCTTTGCAGCCAGACCTCGATCTCGGGCGACACAAAATTGGCCACCAGTGTCGGCAGGCCAATGCCCAGGTTCACATAAAAACCGTCCTGCAATTCTGCTGCGGCCAAAGCGGCCATTTCGTCGTGTGTCCAAGCCATGATCAAACTCCTGCTTTCGGTGTGATAGTTCTTTTCTCAATGCGCTTCTCAGGGGCGGCATTGAGCACGATGCGGTTCACATAGATACCGGGCAAATGCACGCTGTCGGGGTCGAATGTGCCGGTTTCAACAATCTCTTCCACTTCCACCACAGTGATCTTGCCGGCCATGGCCACGGCCGGATTGAAGTTGCGCGCGGTGCGCCGAAACAGCAGGTTGCCGCTCTTGTCGGCTTTCCAGGCTTTCACCAGCGACACATCAGGCACCAACGCATGCTCGAGGATGTAGACATGGCCGTCAAAAACGCGGTTCTCCTTGCCCTCGGCCACCAGCGTGCCAACCCCGGTGCGCACATAAAACGCGGGAATGCCGGCGCCGCCGGCGCGTAGCTTTTCAGCCAGCGTGCCCTGCGGGGTGAATTCAAGCTGCAGTTCACCAGCCAAAAACTGGCGTTCGAACTCTTTGTTTTCACCCACATAGCTGGAGATCATCTTGCTGATCTGGTGCGTTTCGAGCAGCTTGCCCAAACCAAAGCCATCGACACCAGCATTGTTTGAAATGACAGTGAGGTCGCTCACGCCGCTGTCGCGTAAGGCGTCGATCAGCGCCTCAGGAATGCCGCACAAGCCAAAACCGCCGACAGCCAGTAATTGACCGTCGCTGACAATGCCTTGCAGCGCTGCGGCTGCGGATGGGTAAATTTTGTTCACTTGAACTTTCTCCTGATAAAGCAACGATATTGCAACGATACTACTTATTCTTATACGTAGTTTTCCGTAAGGTGCAAACCCTACTTACCGGTGCTCTGACCCACACGCTTTCCCTATTTTTGCGACTTATGGACATTGACTACCGCCTGGCCTTCGAAATGGCGCCCGTGGGGCTGGCTTTGTCACGCAACCGCACCATGGTCAACTGCAACCGGCACCTGTGCGAGATGTTCGGTGCTGCGCCCGATCAACTGATCGGCCAGTCATTCCAGTTGCTCTACCCCAGCGCGCTTGAATTCGAGCGCACCGGCGAGCGCATTGCGCCTTTGCTCAACCGCAACGGCACTTACGCCGATGACCGCATCATGAAACGGCTCGACGGCCGTTTCAGGGGCGAAACCTTCTGGTGCCACGTGACCGGTCGCGCCCTTAACCAGGCAGCCCCGCACGAAGCTGGTATCTGGACCTTTGAAGACCTCAGCGCCAGCCGCCCGGTCAAGGCCGAGCTCACGGCCCGCGAACGCGAAGTAGCGGCATTTTTGATGGTCGGCCTGACCAGCAAGGAGATCGGCAAAGCGCTCGCCATCAGCCACCGCACGGTCGAAATCTACCGCGCCCGCTTGATGCGAAAATACAAGGCGTCCAATACCGGCGACCTGGTGCACAAATTGATGACCTCTTGATTGTGGTGCGCCAGCCTGCATCTGTTCCAGCAAGCAGGCCATGCGCCGCATTGGTCATGGTTACACACCCATTCACCCAAGGAGTCACTCATGGTCACTGCAAAAAAATCACCCACCAAAAAAACTGTCGCTGCGCCAGTGGCTGAGGCGGCACTCAAAACGACGCCCAAAACGACGCCCGAGCTTGCGCTGAAAAAAGCCCCTGCCAAAAAAGCAACGGCCAGTAAAGTTACAACCAGCCCCGCAACTGTGCGGCCCGAGGTCACGCATGAACAGCGCCACAACTATATTGAAGTGGCCGCCTTCTATGTGGCGCAGCGGCGCGGCTTTGCCCCCGGCAATCCGCTGGATGACTGGGCCACGGCAGAAGTTGAAGTGGACGACCTGATCGCCACCGGCCACTTTTCAAAGTAAATAAACGCACCAACCCAGGGCCTGCGCAGACAGCATGATGGCGGCAGCAGATATTTCCGAATCCAATTTGGCTGACCTGCGGCTGGGCGAGGCCCTAGGCAGCACGGTCTTTGATGCCATGGTGGAGAGCATGGCTGTGCTCGATGCGCAGGGCGTCATCGTGGCAGTCAACCAACGCTGGCATGAGTATGCACAGGCCAATGGTGCAACGACAGCGGTCAATCGCGCTGTTGGGCTGAATTATTTGGCGCTCTGTGACTGCGTGGTGGGTCAAGCACAGGCGCAAGAAGCCGGCCCTGTCGCTGCGGGCATTCGCGCCGTACTGAACGGTGAAAAGCAGGATTTTCATCTTGAATACCCCTGCCATGCAGTTGATCAAAGCCATTGGTTTCACCTGCATGTCAGTCCCCTGCGTGGCTCGCTGGCGGGTGTTTTGGTGGCCCATGAAGACATCACTCAGCGCGTGCTGGCTCAACAAGCGGTACTTGAGAGCGAACAGCGCTACCGCATGCTCTTTGAGATGTCGGGCGACGCCATCATGCTGACCGCGCCTGACGGCCATGTTTTTGACGCCAACCCGGCCGCTTGTCGCATGTTTCAGCGCAGCCGCGAAGAACTTTGCCAACTCGGGCGTAATGGCGTGGTCGACACCTCTGAAGCGCATCTGGCTGTGGCGCTGAAAGTGCGCCAGCAAACCGGTCACTTTGCCGGCGAAACCACCTTTTTGCGCAAGGACGGCTCAAAATTGATCGGCGAAGTGTCTTCGACGGTGTTCACCGACAAGGACGGCAACGCCCGCACCAGCATGGTCATCCGAGACGTTTCAGAGCGCAAGCGCATGGAAGCCGCACTGAAAGACAACGAGCAACGCATGTCGGCGGTGTTTCAGGCCAGCCCGATTGGCATTGTGATCAGCAGGATCAAGACCGGCGAAATACTGGATGTGAACGAGGCTTGTTTGCGCCTGTATGGTTACACCCGCGAACAAGCCTTGGGTTACACCGCTGCCGAGCTGGGCGCCTATGTTTACCCTGAACAACGGCTGCGCCTGGTTCAATTGTTGAACGAGCAAGGCTATGCCAATGCCTTCGCGGTGGATTACCGTTCTCACACCGGCGAGCATGGTGTGCTCGAAGTGTCTGCGCGCCGTATCAGCATCCAGGGCGAATCCTGCCTGCTGGCCATGATGATGGATGTGACCGAGCGCCATCAGTCGGAGGCGCTGATGCATGAACAAGCCTTTCACGACCCATTGACACGGTTGCCCAACCGCCGCCTGCTGGGCGATCGTCTGCGTCAAACCATGGCAACAGCGCGGCGCAATGGCTATTTTGGTGCGCTGATTTACCTTGACCTGGACAACTTCAAACCGCTCAATGACACGCACGGTCATGACATGGGCGACTTGCTGCTGGTGGAAGTCGCCAAACGCCTGAGCCAAGTAGTGCGCGCCATGGACACCGTGGCCCGGGTCGGTGGTGACGAATTTGTGATTTTGCTCGACGAGCTCGACACCACACTGGTCGCAGCCCGGGCGCAAGCGCTGGCCGTGGCCGAAAAAGTGCGCGATAAGCTCGATCGACCCTACCAGCTGACAGTCCACAGCGACGGCTTTGCCGACCGGATCATTGAGCACAACTGCTCAGCCAGCCTGGGCATTGTCTTGTTTGCCAACGACGACACCACCGACAAAGAGCTCCTCAGTTGGGCCGATGCCGCCATGTATCAGGCAAAACACAACGGACGCAACCAGATTCATCTCTACCAGACGCCAGCCTGAGCGTTTGCCAGGTTTTGTTAGGCGACGATGGCGCGCACGCGGTCGGGCAGGTCAATCGCTTTTTGCTTGGGAAAGTCCACCCAGATCGTGGTGGCGCCGCCGGCAGCGTAGATCACGCCGGGCTGGTCGAGCCTCTCCATGGTGGCCCAGGTTTCAAAAGTGGTACGCGCCGGGTCGCTGGTGTACATCTTGAGCAACACGTTGCCCGGGTATTCCAGTTGCTTGTAAAAATTGCAAAACGCGTTGACGATCAGTGGCCCTTCGCCCATCGGATTGACCATGCAACCAGTGGCGAGCATCCAGTCGACGCGACCGGTTTCGAGGTAGCGAAAGTAAGTGGTGTTGTTGACGTGGCCCATGGCGTCCATGTCGCCCCAGCGGATCGGGATCACCACCTCAAACACCAGCTTTTTTTGTTCCGGAATATCAAATTTCATACGTCTTGTTTCCTTTGCTTGAAATTACTCTGAGGCGCGCCGCCCGGCCAGCACCAACAGCTGGCCGGGGCGACAAACACCTCCATCACCAGCAGCGCTGCGCCATGGCGGGTAAATACCGAACGCCGCGCTGACAAGGTTTGCGTGACCAGAGGCTTGCCCGTGGCCGCCTGCCAGGAACTGGCCACATGGCGCTGCAACCGGCTTTGGCGCTGGAGCTGGTTGTAGGCCAGCGGCGCCCGCGAAATGCCCGAACGTTTGAACAACACATCGGCCAGCGGGCGGCTCCCCAAGCCCCGCACCGAGCGCCAGGCGCCCACAGAGGCAGCATGCGCCGTGACACTGCGGGCAAACACCATGGGCTGGCCATCCACCCGCAACAGCACCTCGCGCGCGTAGCCGCTGCGCCGCCCAGCCAATCCCAAGGCCCGTGATTCATCGACGCTGAGCGCCTGGCGCCCCTGCGCCAGCACTTGCACACTGAAGCGCTCACCCGTGGCCGCCAGCCGGGCACTGAGCGAGCCCGAGGCTTGCAGCCAACGCCGCAAGCCGCCGCGCCTGGGGGTGAAGATTTGCCAGCCCATCAACGATGCGCCCTGATCGAGATCAGAATGCCCATCACAAACAACACTGCGGCCCAGGCTTGTACCGAGGTAGGCAAGGCACCGTCCCAGACAAAAGAATAAAACAGGGCAAACAAGGTTTCGCTCACAATCAACTGGCCACACAAACTGACGCTCAGGCGCTGGCTGGCCACGTTCCACAAAATGCTGGCAGCCCAGCCAGAACCAATGCCGGTGGCAATGCAGGCCATCACAATGACAGCCCGATTGTCCAAGGCTGCAAGCGTATTCATGTCAGAACCCAGCAGCAGCCACAGCACAAAAGCGCCCACGCCAGTGGCCACACCAATCCAATTAGCCCATTCGGTGGCGCTGACTTCGGGGTGGCGCTTGAGCCAGGCCGCGTTGACCAGGGCAAAAGCCGTCCAGCTCAACATGGCCCCCAGCGCCAGCAGCGCACCCCACCAGAACTGGCCACCTTCGGCGGGCAGTCTTGCTGCCTGACTCAAGGTGGATTGCATCATCAGCGCCAGTCCGCCCAAAGTGAGAAGCAAGCCTGGCAACAAGCCCGCCCATTTGAGGCGGGCGGGCTTGCCCAGTAACATGACCCAGATCGGGATGGTGCCAATGATGAGGGTGGGCACCTCGGTGCCCGCATAGACGATGCTTTGCGCCAGCAACAGGTAATACCCGGTGGCGCCCAGCAGGCTCATGCCCAAAGCGGTTGCCGCCTGACGCACTGTGGGCCAGGTGTGGCTGCGCCAAGTGACCAGCATGGCCAGTGCGGCGACGCCACCGTAGCTGACAAAGCGCCCGGCCGTCAGGTCGACCGAACTCAAGCCCGGCGTCATGCGCGGCACCACGAACACCATGCCCCACAACGCGCCCGCGGCGAGGCCCGCCAGCAATCCCGTCAGCATCAAGTTTTACACCGCAAAGCCATCGTCGGCCGAGATCACGGCGCCGTTGATGAAATGGCTTTGGTCGGAGCACAGCATCACCAGCAGCGCGTCGAGGTCCTGCGGCTGGCCGATGCGTTTGCGCGGCAGCATTTGAATCAGTTTTTGGCCTGGCTCGGTCTGCCAGTGCGCGTGGTTGATCTCGGTGTCGATGTAGCCCGGGCAAATGGCGTTGACGTTGATGCCAAAACGGCCCCACTCCCCGGCCATGGCTTTGGTCATCTGGATCACCGCCGCCTTGCTCATGCAATAGACGCCAATTTTGGGCAAGACCTTGAGGCCCGCCATACTCGCGATGTTGACGATACGCCCGCCGGTAAAGCTGCCTGGCGCTACCCCTTGCGCGCGCGCCAGCATGCGCTTGCCTACCTCTTGTGCCACAAAAAATGCGCCTTTGACGTTGGTGTCAAAGATGAAATCGAAATCATCCTGGCGCACGTCCTGCAACTTCTGGGTGGTGCTGACACCCGAGTTGTTGACCAAAATGTCGATCGAGCCGACCTCGGTCTCGGCATGCGCCACGGCCGACTTGATGGAGGCCTGATCCGTCACGTCGAGTTCGATCACATGGGCGTCGCCGCCCGCGCCTTCAATTTGGGCGCGCAAGGCCTTGAGCCGCTCAACACGGCGACTGGCCAGCACCACAGCGGCACCAGCTGTCGCCAAAGTGCGGGCAAATTGCGCACCCAAGCCACCCGAGGCGCCGGTGATCAGGGCCACTCGGCCCGAGAGGTCAATGCTGTATGCCATGGCTATTTCTCCAGTAATTTCGTTAGAAATAGAACGACCGTTCTATTTAGATCAATAGCTTGCCTAAAATCCGATTTTGTCGAAGACAATGTGCAGACGTGTCGACCAAGCGCAGATTGGCAAGAGTTTAATCAGTTGAGAAAGTGAGCCCCCACCATGACACCACAAGACATCCTGACCCAGCACGGTCCCCGCGAATCGATGGACTACGACGTGGTCGTGGTCGGCGGCGGCCCGGCCGGCCTGGCCACCGCCATTCGCCTCAAACAGTTAGCCGCAGAAAAAGGCACCGACGCGTCGGTGGTGGTGCTGGAAAAAGGCTCCGAGCCCGGCGCCCACATCCTCTCGGGCGCCGTGCTCGACCCCAAGTCGCTCACCGAGCTGTTTCCCAACTGGAAGGCCATGGGTGCACCCTTGAACCAACCGGTCACCGACGAAGCCATGATCTTCCTAAGTGAGACCAGCGGCTACCGCACGCCCAACTTCATGTTGCCCGAATGCAGCCAGAACCACGGCAACTACATCATCAGCCTGGGCGCATTGACGCGCTGGCTGGCCGAGCAGGCTGAAGCGCTGGGCGTGGAAATCTTCCCCGGTTTTGCCGCCGCCGAAGTGCTGTACGACGACGCCGGTGCGGTCAAAGGCGTCGCCACCGGCAACATGGGTATCGAGAAAAATGGCGAGCCCGGCCCCAACTTCCAGATCGGCATGGAACTGCTGGGCAAATACACCGTCTTTGCCGAAGGCTCGCGCGGCCACCTGGGCAAGCAGGTCATTGAAAAGTTCAAGCTCGACGAAGGCTGCGAGCCGCAAAGCTATGCCATCGGCATCAAGGAGCTGTGGCAGGCCGAGCCCAGCCGCCATGAACCTGGTCTGGTGGTGCACACCGCCGGTTGGCCGATGGAAAACGACACCTACGGCGGCTCTTTCCTGTACCACATGGAGGACAACAAGATCGCCTTGGGTTTCATCACCGGCCTGAACTACGCCAACCCCTACCTGAGCCCGTTCGAGGAATTCCAGCGCTGGAAGACGCACCCCAACATCCGCTGGTACCTGGAAAACGAGCAAGGTGAAGTCACCGGCAAACGCCTGGCCTACGGCGCGCGCGCCATCACCGCCGGTGGCCTGATGGCCCTGCCCAAGACCGTGTTCCCCGGTGGCGCGCTGGTGGGCTGCGAGGCCGGCTTTTTGAACGTGAGCCGCATCAAAGGCAGCCACACCGCCATCAAGTCTGGCATGTTGGCGGCCGAAGCTGCGTATGAGGCGGTAACCGCTGGCCGCTCGCACGACGAACTGACAGCCTACCCGGAGGCTTTTGAAGCCAGCTGGCTGTACACCGAGCTCAACAAGTCACGCAACTTCAAGGCGTGGTTCAAGCACGGTCTCACCGTTGGTACGCTCATGAATGGCCTGGAGCAGTTTGGCCTGAACGGCCGCATGCCGTGGACCATCCACCGCGACAAGCCAGACCACGCTTACCTGAAACCCGCCTCAGAATGCAAACCCATTGACTACCCCAAACCCGACGGCAAGCTCACTTTTGATCGCTTGAGCAGCGTCTTCATCAGCAACGCCAACCACGAGGAAAACCAGCCATCGCACCTGACCCTGAAAGATGCCAGCGTGCCGGTGGCCATCAATCTGGCCAAGTACGCGGGCCCCGAGGCGCGCTATTGCCCGGCTGGTGTGTATGAATTTATCAAGGACAACAGCGGCGCTGACAAACTGCAGATCAACGCCGCCAACTGCGTGCATTGCAAAACCTGCGACATCAAGGACCCGACGCAGAACATCGTCTGGGTCACGCCCGAGGGCGGCGGCGGGCCAAATTACGCGGGGATGTAGCTCAACCGCAGCTTTTTGGGTCAACGCATCGGGACGTCTGCCGCTTCCGCAGGCTTTAAGACCGATGAGATTCGGCAGGTGATCAGTGTTGACTTTCCGACGGGCAGTCAAATTCAGTCATTTCTGAGCCTTGTAGTGCGGGATCGCAACGGTCTCGGGCTGGCCCTCTGGATGGATGGAGAGATTCAACCCCTTGTTCCATTGGGCCAGCATCTCCGTCCCAAGCTCACGGAATGACACGTTGTTGTGCATATAGAGCGTTGCCTCGCTAACAGCGTAGAGCACGCCTTGCGCGTCTGTCCGTGAGATTGCAGTGGGTGCGTGCAAAAGCAATGAGCGCCCGGGCCTTTGGCCAGCACTTGGTACCGCCCATGGTCAGTGCGAGGATGTGCGATGGGTTGTATGCGGTCGTGGTCACCAGGTCGTAGATCGGTGATAGTCGAACGGCGCTTTCCGTGTTGTCGTACAGCACCCCAAAATTTTTCAAATGGGCATCACCATTTCTTTAGGCATTGCGCCAGAGATGCCTGAATGAACCGCATAGCGGGCGAGCAGGCTCTCAAACAGACCTTCTGCGCCATCGTGGGCCAGAAGGTCGCTCAGGTTTTCGGTCGGTACATCAGGCATGCCTTCGCCTGGCATGGCAAAACGCAGTCTGCCAATTTGAGATTTCCCGACGATCTTGAGCAAGGCCAGCGCGTCAAAATGTGGGATCACTTTACTGAATTCTTTGCGCAAGCGCTCAGCCAGCGCACCCTCTGGCAGATTCATGTCAAAGACGGGGTGCAGCGTCTTGTAATGCGAAATGTAGTGCTCACGCGCGACCGGCATGCTCAACGACATGAGCACAGAAGTCTTTGCATGGTGCCGAATGTGCCTCCGCTTGAGGGCGACAAGTGGGAATGAAGCCTGCAAAACAATACTTTTAAATGTCTAAGGGATTTGTTGCATCTTTTGTATGTCGCGACAAAAAGCCTGCCAGCTTAGGAGGCTTTGCTCACCATTTCACGCCTGAATGAGACCACACTTTTCAGCTTGATGCTAATATGTGGGCTTATTTGAAAGGTAAGACCATGCAAGTGTCCATCCGCGAACTCAAAGCCAACCCGGCCCGCGCCATTGCCATGACGCACACCGGGCAGCGCGTACAGATTACCTCGCACCGCAAAGTGGTGGCCGAACTGGTGGCGCCTGCACCCGTCACCCCGCCCCCGCGCGATTTGACCGATGAAGAGGCCATTGCGCGACTGATGGCCTCGGGCTTTGTAGCCGAGCCGGCAACCCGGCCATTCAAACTACCAAAGGCCGTTGTTTTTCCACCTGGTCCCGACGGTCAAACCATGAGTGACTTGGTCATTGAAATGCGGGGACCCCGGTGATTTTGTTCTTTGACACATCGGCTCTGCTGAAACTTTTTATCAAAGAACAACACAGCGAAGCGATTTGCGAGGCATCCATGGCAGCAACGTTAACGATGGTCAGCCAACTAACCTGGGTTGAAATGTGTGCCGCGTTGGGGCTAAAGCAACGCACCCGGCAAATTGATGCACCACAAGCCACCCAGGCCTTACAGGAATTGCGCGACGAATGGGATCGCTACAGCAAACTTGCCGTTGACCAAGCCCTGATCACCACCGCCGGTGAACTCGCCCTCACCTTTGGTCTGCGCGCCTATGACAGTTTGCAACTCGCCAGCGCCCAACGCGCGCACAGCCAGGCTGGTAACACTCTGGCCTTTGCCTGCTTTGACAAACAACTCAATGCCGCAGCCACGGCGCTTGGCATCAACACCTTGATGGGTTAACCCTCAGAGCACCGGCGCTAGTCGATAGGCGGCGCGTGCAGCCATCCGCTACCACCAGGCGCGCTGCGCCAGTTCATCGGTTCCCATCGCCCTGCTGCGGGCGAAATCTGCCTCGATCATGGCGGCGGTCTGCGCGGCAAACGCCGGGTCGAACACCCAGGCCGTGATCTCGAAATTGAGGCGAAACGAGCGGTTGTCCAGATTCACCGTGCCCACGCTGGCCGCCCATGAGGTGAGCGGGTTGTCGGTGCGCTCGGGGATCAACATACGCACATTCACGCCGCGCAGGGCGGCCAGCTTGAGCGCCGCCTGCACGCCTTCGTCGGGCACAAAGTACGGGCTGGTAGGCAGGATCAGCACCTGCGCGCCGTTGTTCACCTGCTTGGGCGACCATTCAAGTTCGGGCACATCGCTGCCACTGGCCCAGTGCCAGTCCTCCAGAAAAGCCAGTTGCAGGGCGACGGCGGCCGGCGCGGCTTGCGTTTGGGGTGGACGGTGGCTTGCGTCATGACGCCACCTCTGCACCGGCCGCCACCGACCGGGCGATGCGGCGCAGCAGCCGGCCAAGCAGGTCGGAGCCGGTGATGATGCGGCGCTCGGCATCGGTCCAGACCAAAATCAGGTCCTGATCGACCACATCGTCACCCGGCCGCTCCGGCCGCACGGTGAGGCGCGTGAGGACACGGCCCAGCGGGAAGCTGGCGTCCCGGACCACCAGAGGATGGTGGCACAGGGCGGCAGGATCGAAGCGCTGCGGCGCAAACAGCGCGGCGCGCAACAGGGCGGGGGCACTGGCCACCAGGCGCGGCGCGTCGTCTTCGTCCACCAGCACAATCCACTTGAACCCGGAAGCCGCCACCTGGCGCAAAAAGGGGTCGTCGGTGCTGGGTTTAATCTCGGGAAAGACCGGCAGGCCGTTGTGGAACGGCAGGCGAATCACACTCTGCGGGTCCAGCGGTTCCCCCTCATGGCCCACCGGCAGGTCGTCGAGGGCGAGAAAGTTGACGGCGCCGGCGGCCTCCACCCGGCTGATCTCGTTGCCCTCGCCGCGGGCGTGATGCTCGAGCATTTGCCGCAGTTCGCGCTCGCGCAGCCAGGGAACGCCCTCGGGGCCGATCCAGGCGTCCAGCAAGCGGCCCGAAGGCCAGGCCAGCGGCCACAGCAGCAGCCGGTAAAAGCGCAACAGCGGCGCCAGACGCGCGGCCACAGTCAGGGCGTGGCGCGAAAACCAGGCCTGCGGGACGATCTCGCCGGCGATGGTGATCACCACCGTCGAGAACAAAAAGGCCGCCGCCCCGGCCAGCACCGAATCGGCCAGCAGGGTGAGCAGCACGTTGATGCCCACGTTGCCCCACAGGATGGTGGCCAGCGTGCGGTTGGCGTCGTGGCGCAGCGCCAGCACGGTGCGCGCGTCGGCATCACCCGCCTCAGCCGCCGCCTCGAGGTGCAGTCGGCTCAGGCTAAACACTGCGAGATTGAGACCCGAGAACAGTCCCGACTGCAGCAGGCACAGGGCAATGCCAAGCCAGATCAGCACATCATTCATGCGGTCCTTGTCATTGATCGTGGCTCATTCATCGAACGCAGCGGGAAGCTCGCCAGCTTCCGCAGCGATGCCGCTTTTGGCGTCCGCGAGGTAATGACAAATGCGCCAGACATGCTGGGCGGTCCGCTCGATCCAGCGGATGGCGTCGAGCGCCGCTATGGCCTGAGGCGGATTATGGCGGCCGTTGGCGGTCTGCTGCAAAATCGTCAGCCTTTCCTCGCGGTGCAGTTCGGCAATGGCCTGCACATGCTGGCCCATGACCGCCTCCCAGTCCGTCGGTGCGTGGCCCTGAAGCGCCTTGCGGGCCAGATCAAGCACCTTGCGACACTGGCTTGCCGCCTGCTCCAGCGCGGGCTGGACCAGCGCCCGCCGGGTTTCTGCGGGCAGACTTAGTCGGGCATGCAGCCGGGCGAGGTGATCGATGGCGTGCAACTGCGCCACACGCTGGCTCGACAGCGTCCCGTTTTCGTCGAGCGGCGGGATGCGCGCAAAGAATTGTTGCGTCTGCAGCAGGGCAGCCTCGGCCTCGACGCGGCGCCGCTCCTCAACCGGTGCTGCGGCATTTGTCAGCAGGGGTTGCGTCAGGTCGATGAGTTCGAGTGCAATGTCGGACAGCGTGCGGCGGCTGGCGTCCAGCGCCACCGGCGGGGCGGCCAGCAGCGTGTCGTCCAGGTGCCGCGTCAGGCGCGGACCGCGCTCGGGCAGCAGGCGCTCGATTTGCCGCGCGAACTGCTGGGTAAACGGCAAAAAGATCGCCACGCCCAGCGCGATGAACGCGGTATGGAACGCGGCCAGACTCACCGCGCCGGCTTCGAGCCCGGCATAACGCTGCGCCAGACCAATAAGCCACAAAAAAACAGGCAGCAAGACCAGCGCAATGAGGCCGGTGGCAAGGTTGAACAGCACGTGCGTGAGCGCCGTGCGTCGCGCCGCCACGCTGCCGCCGATGGCCGCCAGCGCGCCGGTCACGGTCGTGCCGATCGCCGCGCCAATCACCAGCGCCGCCGCCTGGTCGAAGTTCACCGCCCCGGTGTGCAGCGCGGTCAGCGTGGTGGCCACGGCAGCACTCGAGGACTGCATCAGCACCGTCATCAGCGCGCCAACGAGCATCGCCGCAAGATGCCCTTGCCAGCCCACCGACGGCAGCTGCGCCAGATCGAAGACGTCAGCCAGCCCCCTCATCCCGACCTGCAGGGCCTCGATGCCAATGAAAATCAGCGCGAATCCGGCCAATGCCAGCCCAAGCGAGCGCCAGCGGCCGTGGGCGAGCAGCCGCATCAGCGCGCCAACCCCTACCAGCGGCATCGCGTAATAGCCCAGGCTGACCTTCAGGCCCAGCACCGAAACCACCCAGCCGGTGCCGGTGGTGCCCAGGCTCGCGCCCAGCACCACGCCGATGGCTTGCGGAAAGGTCAGCAGCCCGGCGCTGACAAAGCCGATCAGGGTGACGGTGGTGGCGCTGGAGGACTGCACCATCAGCGTGACCAGGGCGCCAGAGACAAAGGCCTTGTTCGGCGTGCCGGTGAACCGCACCAGGGCGGTGCGCAAGGCGTCGCCGGCAAAGGCCTTGAGGCCGTCGGTGAGCAGCACCATGCCCATCAGGAACAGGCCAATGCCGCCCAGCAGTTGGAAGACGATGGCGGTCATGTCCGATCTTGCTTCATCGGGTGTGGCGTTGGGCCAGCACGGCGCAGCAGGGCCTTCTCGGCCTCAATCAGCAGGAACACCGCCAGGCCGATGGCGAGCGGCACCAGCCAGTGGCGAGCCTCCAAAGGCGCGGTGCCAAACCAGCGGTGCATGAAAGGCGCATAGACAAACAGCAGCTGCAAGCCAACCAGCGCCGCCACGGCGAGCCAGGCCGCGCGGTTGCTGAACAACAGCCCCAGGCGCAAGCTTGACGCGCCCAAGAAACGGCAGTTGAACAGGTAAAAGGCCTGACCGAACACCAGGGTGTTGACCGCCATGGTGCGGGCCACGTCCAGCGGCATATCCCGGGCCAACTCCAGTTCAAACATCGCGAGCGTTGCGCCACCGATCAACAGCGAGACGAAGGTGATGCGCCAAAGAAAAGCGCGATCCAGCAGGGCGGCCTTCGGGTCGCGCGGCGGCCGGCTCATGACACCCGGCTCGGCCGGCTCGAAGGCAAGTGCCAGCGCCAAAGTCACGGCAACGATCATGTTGACCCACAGAATTTGTACCGGTGTCAGCGGCAGCACCAGACCGAACACGACGGCAGCGAGGATGACCAGGCCCTGCGCGCCGTTGGTGGGCAGGATGAACAAAATCGCCTTCTTCAGGTTGTCGTAGATGGTCCGGCCTTCCTCCACTGCGCGCTCGATCGAGCTGAAGTTGTCGTCGGCCAGCACAATGTCGGCCGCCTCTTTGGTCGCCTCGGTGCCCTTGATGCCCATCGCCACGCCGACATCGGCGCGCTTCAATGCCGGCGCATCGTTGACGCCGTCACCGGTCATCGCCACCACCTCGCCGCGCGCCTGCAAGGCCTTGACCAAGCGCAGTTTGTGCTCGGGGCTGGTGCGGGCAAAGATGTCGTTGTCATGGGCGATCTGCTGCAGCGCCTCGTCACTGGCGGCTTCGATCTCAGCGCCGGTGGTGGCGCGTATGCCCTCGCCACCCATGCCCATTTCACGGCCAATGGCGCTGGCGGTGCCAGCGTGGTCACCGGTGATCATCTTGACCCGGATGCCGGCTGCGTGGCAGGCCTTGATGGCCGCGATCGCCTCGGGCCGCGGCGGGTCGATGATGCCAACCAGGCCGACAAACACCATGGCCTCGCCCAGATCATCCAGGGTCAGGTCGGTCTTGCCTTCTTCCACCTCGCACGCAGCGGCTGCCAGCACGCGCTGACCCTCGTTGCTCAGCGCTTCGATCTCGGCCTCCCAAAATGCAGCATCAAGCGGCTCGCTTGCGCCGTCGGCACCGCGCTGCTGACCACAACGCGCCAGCAGCCGGTCTGGCGCGCCCTTGAGCAGAATGCGCGCGCCGCCGCCGGACAGGCGCTCCAGCGTGGCCATGAACTTGTTTTCCGACTCAAAGGGGACCGACGCGACGCGCTGGTAACCAGCGGCATCGAAACCGCTTTTGAGCGCCAGCGTGCACAGCGCGCCTTCGGTGGGTTCGCCGGTTAGCCGCCACTCGCCGCCCTCCTCCTTGACCTGGCTGTCGTTGGCCACCGCCATGACCTCGATGAGCGCGCGTAAATCGTCATGCCCGTCCTGCGTTGCCTGCGCGCCGTCCCGGGTAATCTGTCCCTGCGGCGCGTAACCGGTGCCCGCCACGTCGTAGCGACCGGCGCGGGTGACCACATGGCGCGCGGTCATCTCGTTTTTGGTGAGCGTGCCGGTCTTGTCGGAGCAGATCACCGTCACCGAGCCCAGCGTCTCCACCGCGTTGAGCCGGCGCGTGATGGCGTTGCGCCCGGCCATGCGCTGCACGCCCAGCGCCAGGGTGATGGTGAGGATGGCCGGCAGGCCCTCAGGAATGGCGGCCACGGCGAAACCGATGGCCGACAGGAACAGCTCATCAAGGGTGAAGTCATGCAGCAGCCAGCCTAAGGCGAACATCAGCGCCGCCAGGCCAACAATCACCACTGACAGAACTTTGCCGAAATGGTTCATTTGCCGGGTCAGTGGCGTGGCCAGGGTCTGCACCTCGCCGATCATCTTGTTGATGCGGCCGATTTCCGTGGCCGCGCCAGTGGCGCTGACCACGCCGAGGCCGCGACCCGCAGCCACCATGGTGCCGGAATAGGCCATGCCGCGGCGGTCGCCAATGCCGGCATCCGTCGCGGCGGCCTCGGTGTTTTTTTCGCTCGGCACCGACTCGCCGGTGAGCGCTGATTCTTCGACGCGCAGTTCGATGGTCTCAATCAGCCGCAGGTCGGCCGGCACGCGGTCGCCCGACTTCAGGCGCACGATGTCGCCGGGCACCAGCGCTTGGGCGTCGATTTCGCTCCAGGCGCCGTCGCGGCGCGCGTGGGCATGCGACGAGAGCATCTTTCGAATACCTTCAAGCGCCTGCTCGGCCTTGCCCTCCTGGATGAAACCGATGATGGCGTTGACCAGCACCACGGCCAGGATCACGCCAGTGTCGATGAAGTGGCCCAGCGCAGCAGTGACTGCGGCCGCGGCGATCAGGATGTAAATCAGCAGGTCGTGAAAGTGCTTGAAAAAGCGTTTCAGCAGCCCCTCCTTTGGCGGCGTCGGCAGACGGTTGGGGCCGACCGCATCCAGTCGGCTGGCCGCCTCGGTGCCGGCGAGGCCCTCTGGCGTGGCTTGGAGCGTGCGCAGGACTTCGTCCGCAGGCAAGGCATGCGGGGCGTCGATGGTCAGCTTATCGTCATTGGGCATGTTTGCGTCCTTGAAAAGGTGTGAAAAGGGCTCACGCGCCACGCGCCACTGTTGCGTGCGTCCCCAGCGGTTGGCCGTCAGTCATCTGGCAGCCTCCCCCGTGCGCAAGGTTTGCAGCCACACCACCAGAGCCTGGAGGTCCGCCTCGGGCAGTTCCCGGTAGGACGCTTTCATCCTAACCGCACGCGCCGACAGCGCGTTCGCCGCCGGACCCGTGGCCAGCGCCCAGTCGCGCAAGGCCGGCGCGTCGAGCCGGTCGGCCACGCCGTCCAGCGGCAAGCGCGGATTGCCCTCGCCCGCGACCGCATGGCACATGGCGCAGCCTTGCGCTTGGTAAACACGGTGCCCAGCCTGCACCAGCGCGTCATCAAGCCTGGGCGGTGATGGTGCGGTCATCTCCACCTTCACGTCATCAGCTTGGTTTTGCAGCTTGGCGAAGGTCCAGGCCAACAGCACGACCAGCACCCCGCTTGCCACCGCCACGATCCACACCCAACGTTCGCGCATCGTTACACCATGTCAAAAAGTTCAAAATGAACCTGCGCCAAAGGCACACCAAGCGTGCGCAGGGCCTGCTGGACGGCATCCGTCATGGGCTTGGGGCCGCACAAAAAGTATTCGCAGTCGCGCCGGTTGGCCGGCAGTCGGCGCTCCAGCAAGGCCAGGTCGACGTAGCCAGCCTCCCCCGCCCAGCCCTCAGGCGGCTCGGCGAACACCTGCACCAGCGTCAGGTTGAGGCGGTCGCGCAGCCGCAACAATTCGTCGCCAAAGAGCATGTCCTGCTCGCGGTTATTCGCGCAGATCAGCGTGTAGGGCCGCGCTTCGCCACGGTCGGCCGCCGTGCGCAACATGCTCAGCATGGGTGCCACGCCAACGCCGCCGGCAATCAGCACAACGCCGGGCGCTTCTCGGTAGCGGCTGGGGCTGAAAACACCGTAGGGGCCGTCGAGCCAGGCTGTCTCGCCTGGCTCGACGGTTTTGAGGGTGGCGGTGAAGTCGCCCAGTGCCTTGATGGTGAACTCGACCCGTTCGCGATCTTCGGCACTCGATGAAAAGGAAAAGGGGTGCTCACGGAGCTGTAGCGGCGAGGCGCGCAGGGTCAGCCAGGCGAACTGGCCGGGCGCGAAGCGCATGCCGGCATGCCCCTGCGGGACCAGGCTCAGGGTCCAGGCGTTAGCACCCTCTGGCCGCACCTCGGCCACCCGCCACGGCCGACGTTGCATGGCCAGGGGCTTGGCCAGGCGCACATACACGATGAGCCCCACCCAGGCCAGGCTGTAGCCGCTCCACAACAGGCGCTTCCAGGGCGCGGCGGTGTAGTAGCCCACCCCTTCGACGTGCGCCACGGCGGCGAGAAAGGCCAGCGTGGCCAGCAGCGCGTGCGCCATGCGCCAGTGGTCGTAGTC